>Ga0207433_10000139_pt1 | contig 171480 bp, 162 predicted proteins | sample YelNatPaOPGAMG01_FD_187559 | JGI IMG/M metagenome (GOLD analysis project Ga0207433, IMG submission 187559) | Hot spring thermophilic microbial communities from Obsidian Pool, Yellowstone National Park, USA - OP-RAMG-01 (SPAdes) (version 3) | ecosystem: Environmental > Aquatic > Thermal... | reverse complement strand
CTCCACAGTCTCCAGGAAGGCCACATCACCTTTAGCCTTTTGCATGAAATCGGTGAGCCCCACGGTGGCCGCGCCGTCTTGAAAATCCGCCCAAAACTCTTCCCGGCTGTAGAGATAGCCCAGCTTCACCCTGAAGATGAACTTTTCATAGGTGTGTTCCAGAAACTCGCTCACGACAGTCTCCTTTTTATGCCAGGATGCTTCCGACATCCTTGACGATCTTTTTCACCTGGATGGAACCGGCATACTTGGGCTCCCCGTTGATGACCACCAGGGGCGACGGATACTGCTTGGTGGCCAGAAGCTGGCCGAGTTCGCCCTCCTTTTCTTCCGGGTGTTCCCGCAGATCTACATACGCCACGCTGGTCCGGCCGGGATAAGCTTCTTCCAGAGCCGCCCGCAGTTCAGCTATCTTTTGCTGCAGCAGGGCGGCATATTCCGGAGTCAACGTGGGGTTGCTGCAGGCGCAGCCGCCGCTTACGCCCGGCAAATCCAGGACCTTTATGATTACCAAACCGTTCTGAGCCATCTTGACTTTCTCCCTTAGCATCTTTTTATATTATTATAACCGGATATACAAGTATAATCAAAAAATTTTTGCCCGGGTTCTCCCCGAAGACGAGATTTTGTCCGAGCGTAAACACGCGCGCCGGGTTCACGCCCCTTTAAAGGCGCGCACTTTCACGCTGATGAGTTTGCCGCGCAACCGCTCCTCCATGTCCGGGGTCTCGTAGGGGGATTGGCCAATGACCTCCACGTGGCTGAAGCCGGCCCGGCGGATGGTCTCCAGGTAATCCTTTCGGGGCATGGCCCCGGTCAGGCACTCGGCCCAGGCCGCGGCGTTGGCCCGTACCTCCGGCGGTAATTCTCCTTCGGTCACCAGATCGGCAATAAGCAGACGGCCGCCGGGCTTGAGCACCCGATATGCCTCCCGGAAGCTGGCCAGCTTGTCCCGGGTCAGATTGATGACGCAGTTGCTCAAAATGACATCGATGCTTTCCGAAGCCACCGGCAGCTGTTCGATGTCGCCCTGGCGGAATTCCACGTTTTCATACCCATGTTCCCGGGCCAGTTGCCTTCCCCGGGCCACCATGTCCGCGGTCAGGTCCACCCCGATGACCCGGCCCCCTTCGCCCACCTTCCTCGCAGCCAGGAAGGCGTCAATCCCGGCCCCGGAGCCCAGATCCAGGACGGTCTCGCCCTCCCTAAGCTCAGCCAGGGCCGCCGGGTTGCCGCAGCCCACCCCCAGGATGGCCTGCTCCGGCACCAGGGCCAAATCCTCCGGGGAATAGCCCACCACCAGACATTGGGCCAGGGGGGTGGATCCGCAGGTGGGGCAGCACCCGGTGGCTTCCCCCCGGGCAATTTTGCCATAGCGATCTTTGACGACTTCTTTGATGTCTTCGTGCCTCATGATTTATCTCCGGCCCACCGCCATTTCCGTTGGGCTGCGCTTTTTACCAGTTCCGTACTCCTTGAAAAAAGATATAGGCCCCGGCGAAGAAGAGAAGGTAACCGGCTCCCTGCTGCATCAGATTGCCCCATTTGGCCCCCCGGGACTGCAGGAAGCTTTCGATCACCCCGGTGAAGGTGCCCGCCAGGATGATCAGGGTCCCCTGGCCCAGGGCGTAGGCGAAGAGCAGGGTGCTCCCGTAGGCCACTTCCCCTTTGACCGCGGCCAGGGTGAGGATTACCGCCAAAACGGGGCTGGCGCAGGGGGAGAGCACCAGGCCGAACAGCCCTCCCAGAATCAGGGCGCCGATCAGGCCGGTGCGTTGGGGCAGAAATCTTTGGCTGCTGCCCCCCAGGTTCAGCTTGAGGACGCCGGCCAGTTGCAGGCCCATGGCCATGAGGATGACGGCCACCACGAAATACCAGTAAAGGCCCACATCCCCGAACATGGTGCCCATGAGCGAGGCCACCGCGCCCAGGATGGACATGACCACGGCCAGCCCCACCACAAAGGTGAGGGAATAGAAAAAGGCCTGCTTTTTGCTGCCGCCCGCATAGCCGCCGACAAAGCCGATGACCAAAGGGATGCTGGCCAAAATGCAGGGGCTGGCGGTGGCGATCACACCGCCCAGATATGAGGCGCCGTAGGCCAAAATGGGGCGGGTCTGCATTACCTGGCCCAGAGTTTCGCTCAAATTCATAGGATAATCCTTCCCTTATTTGAGGAGTTTCAGTTCCTTCAGTTTTTGCAGCACCTGCTCTTTGGTAAGCGCGCCGATGTGCCGGCTTACTTCCTTGCCGGAGGTGTCAAAAAAGACCTGGGTGGGGATAACCACGATCTTGTATTGGGAAAAGAGATCTTTGTTTTCATCAAGATAGACCATGCGGAATTCCACCTGGTCGCCATGGCTGGCCTTCAAATCCGCCATGACCTGTTTCATCTGGATGCAAGGAAGGCAGGTTTTAGCCCCGAATTCATAAAGGGCCGGCTTGCCCGAAGCCGCACCCTGCGCCAGGGTCGGCCAAGATTGCCAGACCACCAGAGAGCCCATTACCAGAAAAACCAGCCAGACAGCATGGAGACGCAACAATTTCATAGAGTTCGTCCTTATTGAGTTAATAGGATCAGGCACGAGAGCCTTGATTTGTAAAACCGTTTATATAACTATTAAACCATTGCCAGACCATAAACCGGCGCGTCGGCCCTCTTTTTTTCGAATCCAACCCTTCGCTTGCGGCCGGATGCCGTTCAGCGCAGAAGCGTATAAATCTTATAAGCCGTCATGACCACGATCAACAGTCCGAAGATCTGACGAAGTCTCGGCCCCGGAACATAGCGGCTGGTAATTTTGGCGCCTAAAAAGGCCCCTAAGGCGCCTACGGCCACCAGGATGGCGGTCAGCCGCCAGTCCATTTGGGCGGCGCGGAGGTGGGGAGCCAAGGCCGAAAAGGAAGGCCAAGTGACAGCAAAGGCGTTGATGCCGGCTGCCAATTTCGCCTCAAAGCCTACCAGAATCAGGGACGGCATCAAGAGAAACCCCGGGCCGACCCCCAAAAACCCGCTCAGCACCGAAATGGGCACCGCCAAGCCCAAAGCCAGGAGGAAGTTTTCCTTGCCGGGCTGCTCCCGGACCGGGCGGAACAGTCGGTAAGACAAGAAGATCACTGCTGCCAAGTAAATATACCAGACGTAGGTCGGATAGACATAATAAACCAGGGTGGCGCCGACAGGCGCCATCAGGGTGGTGACCACCGTCAAGATTATGGCTTTTTTCCAATCAATGTAGCCGCTGGTGGCAAAGCCCACCGTGGCGAACAGGGCCGTGACCCCGTTGAGCAGGAGACTCAGGGGTTGTACCTGGTTTACCAGGTCGGGGAGAAACAGACCCAGGAAAGGAATGGCGGCAAAAGCCACCCCCAGGCCCACCATACCCGAGATGGTGGCCAAAAGGAACAACCCCGCGCTGAGAATGCTTAGTTGCAGAGGGTCCATTGCCTTGTTTTTTTCCCTCACCTCTGGGCTGTTAGATTTTCCCCTTTGGAGTGCTAAAGGTCAGCGCGCCGCAGGGGGAATCAACAGCACCGGGCATTTTGCCAGCCGGGCGACATTGTGGGCCACGCTGCCCAGGAAAAGTTCCTTGAGAAAGCCCTTGCCCTGGGTGCCCATGACGATGAGGGAGATGTCCTGGGTTTGCAAGACCTTCAGAATGGCCGGCAGGGGATGGCCTGGATCGAAGACGGTGCGGACCTCGGATAAGCCGGCTTTTAAGAGGTGCTCCCGCCAGGCCGCCAGAGAATCCTGGGCTTGGGCCACCGCCATTTCCTGGAAGCCCGGCGGGTAAGCCTCGCCCCCCGGCACATCCAGGGCATGCAGCACCGTAACCTGGTTTACCCCCCGGCCGGCCAGGTGCTCCAGGTAGAACCGGACCCGCTCGGAAATGAACGAAAAATCGGTGGGGAACAGGATGTGGTGGAGCAGTTCGGTGGCCTGCAGGCGGCAAGTTCCCACTTCCATACCTTCCCGGATGCTCGACTTCAGGAGCAGCACCGGAATCTCGGCGTGGTGCAGCACCGCTCCGGCCACGGAGCCCAGGATCCCCTCCTGCCAGCGGGAGGTCTTCTGGGGACCCACCACGATGAGGTCGGCCCCGTGGCGCCGGGCCGCGTCGTTCAAGGAATAGGCCGGCAACCCCGTAAGTATCTCCACGCTCACCTGAAAACCCTGATTCATGAGCTGCTGTTTCTGGCCTTCCAACCGGGGCTCGGCCTCGGCCCGGAGCTTAGCCCCCATCCCCCCCAGGAACTTGACGGTGATGACGTGGGCCAGGATTATCTCTTCGCCGCCCAGGACCTTGAATTCCCCGGCACAGGCGACGATTTCCTCCCAGGCGGGAGACAAATCGGTGGCCAAAACAATCTTTTTGAACATGGGTCAATCCTCCTTGGGGCGGCCCTTACGGCTCAGATCATTCAGGCCGTTCCGACGTATGGATGGCAGCATGGACGCAGGCCGGACAGAGATACGTCTCGGTCTCCCCCCGCCGGGCATGGAAAAGATAACCCAGCCCCGCCTCGACGCCGCACATGGCGCAGCGCGGCGGGGTGAAATACTTCTTTTTGAAGTGCAGGGCCACGTGCACCAGGGAAAGCAGGATGGGCACCTCCAGCAGGGGGCCGATGACCGTGGCGAAGGCCATGCCGGAGTGGATGCCGAACACCGCGATGGCCACCGCGATGGCCAGCTCAAAGTCGTTGGACGACGCCGTAAAGGCCAAGGTGGCGGACACCGGGTAATCCGCCTTGAGTTTCATGGCCAGGAAAAAGGTCAGGAGAAACATCACCACAAAGTAAATGGACAAAGGAATGGCGATGCGCACCACGTCCAGGGGCAGGCTGACGATATATTCGCCTTTTAAGGAGAACATCACCACGATGGTGAACAGCAGGGCAATAAGGGTGATGGGGCTGATTTTGGCAATGAATTTCTCTTCATACCATTTTTGGCCTTTGATGCCCCCAAGAACAAAATAACTCACCAGCCCGGAGAAAAAAGGGATGCCCAGGTAGATGAGCACGGTGACCACCACGTCCAGGATGCCCACGTGGATTTCCCGGGCGAAGGCCAGGGCCAGCCACTTGGGAAAGACCCCGATGAAAAGATAGGCGTAAACCGCGTAGAGGGCCATCTGGAAGATGGCGTTGAAGGCCACCAGGCCGGCGCAGTATTCCCGGTGGCCGCCGGCCAGCTCGTTCCAGACGATGACCATGGCGATGCAGCGGGCCAGGCCCACCAGGATGAGGCCTACGGCATATTCCGGGTACCCCGAAAGGAAAAGGATGGCCAACAGGAACATCAACACCGGCCCGATAACCCAGTTAAGGACGAGGGAAAGGGCGAGGATCTTGAACTGACCGAAGACCCGGGGCAACTCCCGGTAATTGACCCGGGCCAGGGGGGGATACATCATGAGGATAAGGCCGATAGCGATGGGAAGGTTGGTGGTGCCCACCGTAAAGCGGCCAATGAACTTGGCGGTTCCTGGGATGAAGTAGCCCAGGACCACCCCCAGGACCATGGCCAGAATGATCCACAGGGTGAGAAAGCGCTCCACAAATCCCAAACGTTTGGCAACGGTAGTCATGTCGATCCCTCAATCTAATCGTTTATCCGCTTGGCTATATAATTCTCCACCGGAAATTCCTTTTATTCCCTCCCCCTTGATGGGGGAGGGTTAGGGTGGGGGTGATATATGGGGAAAAGCTGCCACTTACATGAATACTTTCCCCTCCCCCAACCCCCTCCCACTAGGGGAGGGGGAATTTTCGGATGGAGACTAATGCATTTTTTCAGAAAAAAAATTACCTATCGGCACGTATTCCCGGTTTGCCGTCTTCGTTTGCTCCCCTGATGGGGGGCTTGTCCGCCAACCAGCGGCAAAGTCTGCTCTTTAATGCCTGGGCTCCGGGGTGCGAGGCCAGGACCTCCGACAACACCTGGAGTTGCTTTTCCTTCAGAGTGCCCCTGGGGACGCATAACCGATATTTTATCTTGAGGCCTTCCCGGCGGTCCTGGACCCAGCCGGTGTTATACAGGTAACGCAAGTGGCGCGAAGCCTTGGACTGGGTGATCCCCAACACCTCCATGAAGTCGCAGACGCACAGCTCCTCATGCTGCATCAGCAGACACAGCATGCTCAGGCGGGTTTCATCCGCCAGGGAGCGGAAGACTTGGGCCTCAGGCTTCATAAGTATGCTTATAATCGTTTAAACAAATTTAGGCAAGAAAAAATTCTCCCTTTTTTTCTGGACCTGAGCTAATGCTCCAGATCGCTCCCGTGCCCTCTTCATTTACAGGAGCATTGCATCGCCGGACCTGGCGCGGCGGCCTTCCCCTTCCGTTCCATCCAATCCTTCAGCCTGGCTTTCAAAGCCTGGGCCTCGGGATGGTCCTGAAAAAACTCACCCAGCAACCGCAGTTGCCGGTCCTGCTGGCTGCCCGGAGCCACCGAGATGCGGTAGTTCATCCACAAGCCGTCCCGGCGGTCCGTAACCCAGCCCAGATGGAAGAGATAGCGGAGATGCCGGGAGGCCTTGGATTGGGTGATCCCCAGGACCTCCATGATGTCGCAGACGCAGAGCTCCTCTTGTTGCATCAGGAGCCAGAGGATCCTTAGGCGGGTCTCGTCCCCCAATGATTTAAAAAGGCGGGCTTCATTCTTCATAAAAAATACATAACCGGATAACCGGATGTTGTCAATGAAAATTTTTCTGGCCAGTTTAGATTTTTAGTATATACTAATTTAAATGCGCAACCCGGAAGTCATGGCCCGCATCTTCAATATCCTGTCGGTAAGCGCCAGACTGCGTCTCCTTTATCTGGTGAAAGACCGGCCCTTGTGCGTGGGAGCTTTGGCCCAGAGGCTCGGCTTGACTCCCGGGGCGGTATCCCAGCATCTGCGGGTGTTGCGGGAGGCGGGACTGGTAACCGCCGAACGCCGCGGTTATTTCGTGCACTATGGCCTCAACCGGGACACCCTGGCCCGGTGGCGGGAAATGATTGCCGATTTTTGGGACTCTCAGGAATCCCGAATCCCCGCCCCAGAGCCCGAAGAAGGAGGAGGAGCATGTGTAAGGCCAAACCCAGTTGTGAAAAACCAAAAGAACTGAAAGGCAAACCGGAAGAATGCTCGCCGGAGCAGATCAAGAAGTGCCACGGCGACGCCGGCGCCCACCCTTGCACCTCTCAGGAGAACAGATAAACCGGAGCCGGAGGGAGCCATGAACCGTGGTTCTTCTCCGGCCAGGCCGGGTTCTCCGCCACCCCCTCCCGTTATCCGGGTTTCCGGGCTGTCCAAAGCCTATGGATCGCTTCAGGCCCTCCGGGAGGTGAATTTCACGGTGCGGCGCGGGGAAATCCTGGCCTACCTGGGACCGAACGGCGCCGGGAAAACCACCACCATCCGAATCCTGAGCGGCCTGTTGGACCGGGACGCGGGAGAGGTGGAGATCAGCGGCCGGGACGTCGCGGTTGAGCCGGTGACGGTGAAAAGGCTTATCGGCGTGGTGCCCGACACCTCCAATCTCTACCCGGAACTGAGCTGCCGCCGCAACCTGGAGTATCTGGGGGAGCTCTACGGCTTGTCCCGTTCCCTCCGGAGAGCCCGGGCCGCGGCCTTACTGGACTTGTTTAGTCTGGGCGACCGGGCCTCTGCGCCTTTCGGCGCCTTGTCCCATGGCTTGAAGCGGCGTCTCACCATAGCCGCCGCCCTGGTGCACGATCCCGAGGTGCTCTTTTTGGATGAGCCCACCACCGGCCTGGATGTCCCCAGCGCCCGGGCTCTGCGGGACCTGATCCGGGACATCAATCGTCAGGGGAAAACCGTATTTCTCACCACTCACAACCTGCAGGAAGCCGAAGCTCTTTGCCAACAAGTAGTTATTCTCATCAAAGGGCGGGTGGCGGCTTGGGGCACCCCGGCCGCCATCCGGGAGCGGGTGAGCCGCCTGCGCCTGCTGGAAGTGACGTTCTCCGGTGCAGTAAACGCGGCGCAGGTCCGCCAGGCCTGCCCGGCAATTCTTTCCTTAACGGCCTCCCACCAGGGCTGGCGGCTGGAATTCGCCGACACTCATTCCGCCTTGGCCCAACTCCTGGCTTTTTGTGAGTCAGCCGGCTTGCGCCTGGAAGAGGTGTCCGCCTCGGGGGTCAGCCTGGAGGAGGCTTTTTTGGAAATTCTCCAGGAAAACCTCAGCGAACCAGGAGACGCGTCATGATGCCGGGTCGGCAGGTTCTGGCCATCAGTCGCAAGGATGTGGAAAGCTATTACAGCAAGCCGCCCCTCATCACCTGGGGCTTGCTCCTGCCGGCGGTGCTCATGCTTTCTTTATATGTCAAAGACCCGGGCACCTATCTGGCCATTGCCCCGGGAATTATCGCCATGACCCTCCTGTTCGGCAACACCTCCATGGCCGCCATTGTGGTCACCTTTGAAAAACGGGCCGGCACCTTTGAACGGCTGCTTCTGGCGCCGATCACCTATAAGACCATCATTCTCGGCAAGACTCTCAGCGCCGCGGCCTATGGTCTGGCCACCGCCCTGGTGCTCACCGGGGGGCTCAGGTTCCTGGTGGGCCTGCGTCTGACCCAGCCGCAGGTCTTCGCGCTGGGACTGACCCTCGGCTCGATGTGCTTTTCCCTCCTGGGCCTGATGGCCGCGGTCATGGTCCGGGAAGTATTTGAGGCCATGACGCTGATGAATTTTTTCCGGTTTCCCCTGCTTTTTGTGAGCGGGGTGTTCATGCCCCTATCCCAACTTCCCTGGTGGCTGCAGCCCTTGGCGTTGGCCTCACCCCTGACCCACACCGTGGAACTCCTGCGCCTGGGAATCACGGGAACCTCCTCATTTCCGGACGCGTTGCTGCCTTCCCTGGCTATGGTGGTCTGGCTGCTGGTCAGCTGGTTGGCCACCATTTCCCTGTTTCGCCGCCGGGCTTCCGAGTAAGGCGGCAAACTTGGGGAAAGAAATTTGCCGGTAAAGCCCGCGACGGCAAAATTACTTGCCGATGGTTTTTGGGCGAGGGGGCCGGGGGTCGGCGGACCCCCCGCCCTCCCCTCAAACTCCCCTCCCCAACCTTCGGAAAGCAGGTAATCAATGGTTAACACCTTTATTTTTATAAATAAATTTATCTGGGGTTGGGGGAGAGGGCTTGGGAGAGGGAGCAGGGGGCCCCTGACCCCTGGCCCCCTCGCCCAAGAGCTATTTGCAACCGCCTCAATATCGGGCCGACCGGCCAAAGGTTAGGCTGGCCGAGTCCGCCCTCACGAGTAATCTTGGATCCCTTAGCCGGATTCCTGAGGCGACAACCGGCGGGGAGGCGCCATTGGCTTATGGCCGGTAATCAATATAACCGTCGTCCCAGGTTGGGGAAGCCTTAGGCTGTGACGTATCCTGGCTCTGGTAAGCAACGGCGCCGGCCTTGTTTTGCCAAGCCGGGGAAGTGGCGGCAGAGCAGCCCGCCAATCCTAAAACCAGGGCGGCTATCAACGCGATAGAACTTTTCATTTCATCCTCCTGACCATTCTTTTAGATTGCCGGAAATAACCGAGCGATAAAATTCGGATAGCCGGTTAACCGGAACTAATCATATAAACCCGGACCAAGGGCAGATTCGGCGGGGCCGCCCGGAAATCTTTTGTAGATAATAATTATAAGCTGTAATATCAATATGTTATTCAAGCTATCGCTGGTTGTGAAAATTATTTTTTTAAGATAATTTTTAAATTCGGTTATACAGATATTGAGTCATTTGTCGGAAGCCACAAAAGGAACGCAAAGGAGGTTTCAAAATGGTTGATCCTAAACAATACCTCGAGCCCGGGCTGTTTTTTCACGGGCATAAATGCCCCGCCATGCCCATGGGGTTGCGGGTGGGAGCCGCGGCCATGAACCGCCTGGGCGTGGAGCGCGCCCCAGACAGTCAGCTCATCGCCCTGGTGGAACTGGGCGACGACCACTGCGCCACCTGTTTCGCCGACGGGGTCCAGATGATCACCGGCTGCACTTTCGGGAAGGGCAACATCCGGAAACTGCATTACGGCAAATGGGGTCTGACCCTGATTGACAAAAAGGCGGGCCGGGCGGTGCGGGTTTCTCCTCGGGCTGAGGCCATGAAGGCCAACAAGCAGACGGAGTTCTTCACGGAATATCGGGAAAAAGGCATCCCGGCCTCCCAGGTCCCCCCCGCGGCGGTGGACCCTCTGGTGGAGCGGGTCATGACCGCCCCGCAAGACCAGTTGCTCATGGTCAGCGAAGTCATGGCCTACCAGTGGACCGAGCCGCCCCATTCTTTTGAGAGCTTCGTCTGCGACCTCTGCGGAGAGATGACGGTGGAGCCCTATGGGCGGCTCCTGGGCGAGAAAAGAGTTTGCATTCCCTGCCGGGAGAAGGCCGTCCAGGATAAGTAGAACCACAGCCAGGAACGATGCGTCCACAACACCGGGAAAGCGGGGAACATCTGCCCATGGAAAAGACTGAGACGCCCAGCGCCGCAGAAAACCATAAGATAACCCTCTGGCAGATGGCCCTGGCGTTATTGAAAATCGGCGCCATGGGTTTCGGCGGGGGGATGGCGATAATCGCCCTCATGGAGACGGATTGCGTCAAAAAACGGAGTTGCGTGGAGGTGGACGATTTTCTGCACGGGGTCGGCCTGGGACAGATCTTAGGGCCTTTTGCGGTAAATGCCGCCATCTTTATCGGGTGCCGCCTGTTCGGCTTGCTGGGCGGCTTAATCGGCGCGGTCTCTTTTCTGCTGCCGTCCATCGTGCTCGTCATTGTCCTTTCCTGGTTGTATGTCACCTTTCATCATATTCCGTCCTTGCAGGGGGCCCTGGTGGGCCTGGGACCGGTGGTCATCGCCCTGATCTTGAGTGCGGCTTGGTCCATGGGACGGAAAAAACTGCGGTCGGTAGTGGGCGCGGTCATCGCCGCGGCTACCTGCCTGGCCGGGGTGCTGCATCTTAATCCGATATGGACGCTGTTGGGCGCGGGCTTGGCCGGGTTGGCATTGAAATTGGGGCCCGGCCCAGCTCAGGAGTCAGGCCAGTCTCAATCTCTCCCGGTCATCTGGGCCGCGGGCTCGGTGGGGAACCTCGCCGCTCCGGCACCGCCGCTGGCCGCAGCCGGGCCCCTAAGCCGCAGTGCCGTCGGCTTGGCCGGAGTCATGGGGCTTATTTATCTCGGCTGGATATTTTTTAAGGTGGGGCTGGTTTTTTTCGGCGGCGGCTTTGTTCTGATCCCTGTGCTGAATCACCAACTGGTCAACGATCTGGGCTGGCTCACCCCCCAACAATTCATGGACGGAGTGGCCATCAGCCAACTGACGCCCGGCCCCGTCGCGGTTCTGGCCACTTTCGCCGGTTATCTGCAGGCCGGCGTCCTCGGGGCTTTGGTGGCCACTGCCGCCCTGTTCACTCCAGCCATGGTTTTGATGCTGCTGCTCTCGACTTTCTATGAACGCCTGCGCACCAAGCGCTTTGCCCAGGATTTCCTGGCGGGAGTGGAGCCGGCCGTCATCGGCCTGATCGTCGCCGCCGCGATTATCCTGGCTCCCGGCAGCATTAGCCTGGCGCGGCCCCTCAGTATCGGGCTGGGACTTCTTGCCCTGGTGCTGCTGACCCGCTTTCAGTGGCACCCGGCCTTTGTCTTGCTGATCGGCGCCGTTGCGGGCATAGCGGCCCCGGGACTCTTACGCTGAATGCATTTTTTAATTTTGATGATTTTTGGGATTCGCTTCAGAGCCGGGGGAGGGCCAGGGATTTCGGGGGATAACCTTATTGGGGCATTTCCGCCACATTGCCCAGCGCGCCGAATGCGGCTGATATCCTGTGTTATCTATTATGAAAACCAAATACTCGGAGATTAACTTTCCTCAACCCCCTATCCCCCTGCCCTCCCAACCCCGCTGCGGGATGGGAGGGGGCCACAGGGGCTTTACCGATGGGCATCCTTTCAACTACTCAGATTAAGGAGGAATGAACATGAAAAAACTTGTCAGGGCTGTTGTGGCAGGCCTTTTGGGCCTGATCCTGGCCGGCGGCGCCTGGGCCCAACCCGGTATGGGGATGGGTCCCGGTCAGGCCCGCGGCTGGGGCGCCGGCGATCCCTACAGCCGGCTGTACAATCCGAAAACCGTGGAAACCCTGAGCGGCGACGTGGTGAGCGTGGAGAGATTCACCCCGGGCCGGAGAATGTCTTATGGGGTGCATTTTATCCTCAAGACCGACAAAGAGACGATCTCGGTGCATCTGGGCCCCAGTTGGTATGTGGAAAAACAACCGCTAACCCTCGCCCCGGGGGATAAGGTGGAGGTGACCGGCTCCCGCATAACCTATCAGGGGCAACCCGCCATCGTCGCCCAGGAAGTGAAAAAAGGCGGCCAGGTCCTGAAGCTGCGGGACGCCAACGGGGTGCCGGCCTGGGCCGGGCCGCGTATGCGGTAACCTGGCCCTTGGTACAGGATTTCATGATTACGGTAATGGCTTATCAGCCCCTCTCATCCCGGCCCTCTCCTCCAATGGGGGAGAGGGGTAAGGTGAGGGGGAAATTCAAAATACGTTAGCGCACTTATGAACCCTGGCCAGGAAGAGCCGACAACCAGGAGGGCGGGAAAGCAGCGGCCGACCCCCAGATAAATGGCCCTGACGACGGCCTCCGACACCGCCGCCCGGCCGAGCGGAGATGCCGCTCAGGTTACGGCTTGAGGGGCTACGTTAGGTCAACCCGGAGGCATCTCAGGAGATGGTCGCCATAGCGCTGCAGGTAAAAAGCGTGGACGACGGCCAAGGTGCAGAAGGGTGGATAAAGGATCACCACCATTTGAAAAACCGCAGCAAGGGCTTCCAGAAAGGGAACATTGGCAAGGATGTTAAAGAAGCCATAGAAACCGAAACCGATGGGCAGGATTACACCCAGGAATCTCCCCATCAACCTCACTTCCCCGGTGCGGTCGTTGCGGTAGCGCACCCCCAGGTCATCCAGAGCCCACGCCAGCGAAAGGAGCAGTGAGACCAGGATGCCGAGGCCCGTTACCACGAGAAAACGACCAAACTGAAAATATCCGGTGGGTAACACCTCGGTGGCCCTGATAGGTGTTCCGGTATAGCCCTGCAAAACCGCAAGCAGCCGGGAGGCAAATAGCAAAGAAAGGCCGATTCCTTGAAAGGGACGAACCATCCAAACCTTGACTGGGGATAGGGACAGGTACACATCCGGAGCGCCGATTAGGCCCCTTCCCCGACGATTGATGAGTCCTTGGAGCAATCGACAGCAAAACGGCAGAAAAACCAATGGCAGGGTCAGGTTCAGGGCCAGACGGAGAAAACGCAAGGGCGCCTTCCACAGCGCCGCCACCCCGGAGAGGAAGGTGAAATTGGTAACAAAGACGGCGATGCCGGTGCCGAGGACCAACAGCCCCCAGGCAGGCCCCAGCCAGATGAAGAGATTCATGGGTTTGTTGCTGTGCTCCGCCATTAATGATCCTGCCTGTCCGCCACATTGGAATGCCGCTGGCAGTTTGACGGCTGCCCGGGAGTCTGGTGAATCATCCTTAAGACGTTTTATCTCATTGCCACACTATACAATGTTTGTCATAGGATCAGAAGTCCTGGCCGTCCGCTTTGCTCAAGTTTGTCTAATCCTTAAAGAGGGTTGCGTACGCGCCGGATTGGGTGAAGTTTGCTGTTTTACTCTATAAAATCCGGTAAACGGATGCATCCCTGAATAATTTTAGGAGGTCATGGTTATGAACCGAAGGCGTTTACTACCCGTTATTCTGGCCCTGGTGGTGAGCCTCGGGCTGGGCGCAGTGGGCTGGGCCCAACCCTATGGCAGGGGGCCCCGGGGCGCCAACCTCACTCCGGAGCAGGCCTCTAAGCTGTTTGAACTCCGGCAACAATTTTTCAACGATACCGCAGACCTGCGAAAACAAATGGCAGTGAAACGCGCCGAGTTGGCGGAGCTCTGGTCGGCCCAGGAACCGGACCAGGCCAAAATCGCCGCCAAACAGAAGGAGCTCCTGGCTCTCCAGGAACAGATGCTCGCCAAAAGCAACGCCATGCGCCTGAAAGCTCAGAAGATTGCGCCTCAGGCCGTGGGTCCCTGGGGTCCGTACAGGGGAAAAGGCGGCTGGTGGTAAGAGCGCCAGGGGCTTCCCACGCAAGATTTCCAGGGATAAACCTTCCCCTTCCCTGGCTCTAAGCAGCCAGGGGAGGGGCCCGGAGAAGGGAATCGTATGAATCGGGAAACGCTCAAAGTTGTCACCGCGGCTTTGATGTGCCTCTGCCTGATGGCCTTGGTGTCCCTGGGCTTTTTACGGGAGTATATCCTGGCCCCCGGGACGGAAGCCTGGGTGCAGGATGGCAACCACGTTGACCTGGCCTGGCTCGGCTTGAACCATCAGCACTGGAGGGTAGTCTTTATTTCAGTGGCGGGGTTGTTCTTGGGATTGGTCGCGGTGCACCTCGTGCTCCACAGACAGATGCTGGCGGCCCTATATAACAAATGGCTGGCCCAGCCCTGGGCCAGGTGGCTGGCCGCCCCGGCCTTCGGCCTGCTGGCGGTGCTTTTGCTAACTTTGCCCGTCCTGATAACCCCAGCCCGCCAAAAATCTGCCCTTGGACCCACCGGAATAGGGACGGGAACCGACAGTCCTCCGACCGGCTTGCTGCCGGACAGCGGTCCCCGCGAAACGATATTAAAGGGAGCTCATGGGCCGACCGGACAAGCGGCAAAGTCCAGGCACCCGTCAGTTTCCCGGAAAAAAATCGCTCCAGTCTCGGTCCGTTCTGGCCGGACGGCGCGGTCCTGGCACAATCATAGAAGAAAGGCGCGTTTTCAGGCCGCGGGTTCAAGACCCCGCTACCGCATCAGGCCATATTATGCTGCGGCTTGCCGATTTAGATAACGCAGGTTTTTTTGATATTGAAAGGGAACTTTCGGTAAAGCCGCCGGAGGCGATCCCGGCCGGCTCGAATTGGTGGACTTTATTACCTTAATAGAAAAGCTACGGAGAAACTCGACATGGGACCCATGTATTCCTGGTGGTGGAAACCGGGCTATTATTCCTGGTGGTGGCCTTCCTGTTTCCCTTTTCTGCTCATCTTCATCCTGGCCTTTATTTTCCTGATGTTTCGGCGCAGTGATGCCAGGAATCTCGGTGCCGGGCCCGGTCAAACTCCACCCCGGCCGGAGGTGGAGGATTCCGCCCTGGAAATTGTGAAAAAGCGCTATGCCCGGGGCGACTTGACCCGGGAGGAGTTTGAAACCCTGAGAAAGGACCTGTCCAGCTAAGAGAGCCGCAAGGAATGCAGGTTCGGTTAACCTCCCTTGAGGCCCTGGAGAAAATGATGGCTGATGATCAAGACGACAAACGCACCCAGGGGCAGCCCGAAACCCTGGCCGAAGTGTGGGAAGCCGAGCTTAAGGCCAAAGAGCGCCTGGCGCAAATTACCCACAAACTCCTGGTGATGAGCGGCAAGGGCGGAGTGGGCAAGAGCACGGTGGCCGTGTACCTGGCCCTGGGGCTGGCCCGGCGGGGACACCGGGTGGGCCTGTTGGACGTTGATCTGCACGGTCCGGACATCGCCCGCATGCTGGGACTCAAAGGCCGACTCCATATGGGGCCGGAAGGGGGCATTCAACCCCAAGCCGGCCAGGAAAATCTTGAAGTTGTTTCCATTGAAGGGTTTCTGGCTGACCGGGACGCCCCGGTCATCTGGCGCGGGCCCATGAAGCACAAGGCTATTCGCCAGTTCCTGGGCGAAGTGGAATGGGGCCGGCTGGATTACCTGGTCATCGATTCCCCGCCGGGAACCGGTGATGAGCCCCTGAGCGTAGCCCGGATCGCCAGCGAGGCCCGGGCCGTCATCGTCACCACGCCCCAGGAAGTTGCCTTGGCGGATGTGCGCAAGGCCATCAATTTTTGCCGTCAAGTCAACCTGGCCATCCTGGGGTTGGTGGAAAACATGAGTGTCCTGATCTGCCCCCACTGCGGCGGTGAGATTCACCTGTTCCGCCGGGGAGGCGGCGAGAAAACCGCGGCGGCCATGGGGATTCCTTTCCTGGGGAGCCTGCCCTTTGACCTGCGGGTCATGGAAGGGGGCGACCTGGGCCAACCTCTGGATGAAACTTCGGAAACCAGCCCCTTCTCCCGAGCCTTAGCGGCTCTGCTCGATGCGGTGGAGGCCGGGTGCCGGCAGCAGCTTGGCCGGGAAAAATGAAATACTGATTATGGCCTTTGCTCGGTAACAGAGAATAATGATCCTGCGCGGCGGGAGGGCCGGAAAACGGCGGCTCCCTGCCCTCCCCCCAACCCCCCCTCCCAACCCTTTATGGGGTCGGCCAAGTTACCGCCCAACCAGGGTTGGGGGGAGGGGGTAAGGACCCACCGGCCCTTAGCCTCCGATAAAGATAGACCTATTCAAAATAAAGTTGCACCTAAACCGCCGATTTTGTAATTTTACGCTGTTATATATTCATAGAACCGATTATACGTATAACAGAATAAAAGGAAAAACCATGAACCAGTCAGGATACCGCGCCCTTGCAGGCATTGTGCTTTTGAGCCTGACCTGCACCATGTCCTCGGCTTGGGCGCAGGGTAGCCGGCGCCTTCATTACAGCACCATGTTCAATCCCAGGACCGTGACCACCGTCTCCGGCGAGGTGGTGCGGGTGGCCCAGGCCTACTCCGGCAGCGGGGCGGATTATTGTATCCAGGCAGTGCTCAGAACTCCCCAAGGTGACCTTACGGTCATCCTGGCCCCCAAGGGATATATGGCGAAACAGGGGCTCAGCCTCGCACCCAAGGACCGGGTAACAGTCACCGGCTCTCTGATATCGATCATCAACAAACCTTTCCTCCTGGTTATGGAAATGACCGGCGACCGCACCATGAAACTCAGGGACGCCAACGGCCGTCCGGCTTGGGCGGTGGGCGACGACTGGCACGCACACTGAAGGACCTAAGGACATGCCTCGATACCACGGTTAAGCCGAGAAATAAGGTCATGGCGGTGAGAGCTGTGATAATCCGAAATCAGGACAAGATGACCGGCGGCTTCCAGCCGGCGATTGGTCTTTGTGAGAGATGGAGAATTACGACTTCGAAGGGACGGGATTGGGAGAACGGGCCAGAAGAAATTCCTGGCTCATCTATATCCTGATTTTTTCCCTCGCCCTCAATTTGGCGGCCGGGGCCAGCCTGGTTTGCTTGCGCCATCTCAAAGGGCGGGCTGCTGGTCGGCCACAAGCCGAGTCTCCTTTGACGGTTAATGACCTTTGCCGCTCCCTGGGTCTCCAAGTGGAGCAATGCCGACAAATGCACCGCCTGGCGCGCGACCGCCGGAAGCAACGGCAGGATCTCCGGGAGAGGCTGGCGCAGCAGCAGCGGGAACTCTGGAACCTGGTGAAACAAGATTCTCCTTTCTGGGGAGGGATTCAAAGCAAGATTAGGGACATTATTTCCTTGCAGACAAAAATGGAAGAGGAGGCCGTCCAGCTTTGCCTTGAATTCGAAAGGCTTCTTCAACCTGAGCAGAGAGTGGTTTACCTAACTTTATTAGAAAAAATGTTAAGGCCGGAGCGCGATGGAAGCGGAGGGTCCTCCGCCTTCAAACCGGGCGGAGGGCACTGGGGCAATGCCCGGAAAACTAATCATTCGGAAGGGTACTAGCAGGGGATGCCGAGCTATCGTGATAACTCCAGGTTATCGTGAAGAGGCGCCGCGGCTAATGCTCAAATCAAACTGCAGGAAAGGAGAAAGAACGGCGTGAAGGTTGTTGGTCTGGCATTGCTTGTTTCGGTGATCATGTTCCTGGCATCGGGTTGTACGCTGACCAACCCCACTGAAGCCTTCAAGGCAGTCTCTGCCAGTGAGGCCGTCGGCATAACGCCGTCGGCGGCTGCGGAACCTGCTCCGGCTAAGGCAGAAAGGCTGCCTGCAGCTTTGACCCTGGAGACCGCTCTGGAGATTGCCTTGAAGAACAACCCGGAAGTGGCCGCTAACGTCTGGGATGTCTCCACGGCGGGGGCCAAACTGGACCAGGCCAAGGCCGCCCGCTGGCCCACGTTGACTTACGAGGCTAATTATTACAAGTATCTTAACTCCCGGCCCTTGTGGGAGGCCCGCTGGAACGGCGAACGCCGGATATTTACCAAACAGCAGAGCCGGGGTGATCTCCTGTTGAAATTCCCCTTGTTTGCCGGCGGTCGCATTATTAATGACATCCGGGCCTCCGAGCTGTTCCGCCTGGCGGAAGAAAACCGGCTCTCCCGGACCAAGGATGAGCTGGTCTTCAATGTTTCCAGCACCTTTTACAGCATCCTCAGCCAGGAAAAGGTGATCGATTCGGTGAGATTTTCTTTGCGGGCCATGCAGGAGCAGCGCCAGAAGATGGCCCAAATGGTGGAAGTGGCCAAAGCGGCTCCGGTGGACCTGCTGCGCACCGAGGTGCGGGTGGCCGATCTGACCCAGAGCCTGGAACGGGAAACCAATGTCCTGGAGATTCAAAAAAGACTCCTGGCCAGCCTGATGGGTCTTAATTTTGATCCGGCTCAACTAAAATTTGCCGGGACCCTTGCCTTCAAGTCCGTAAACTACCGCCCGGAGCAATTGCTTCCCCTGGCCCTGAAGGAACGCCCTGATTTTCTGGCGGCCCAGAAACGCCTGGAAAGCCAGGCCCGGCGGGTGGACGTGGCCCGGGCGGCGCGTTATCCCGCCGTCAACCTGGTGGGCGCCTATGGTTATCGGGGCTCCGGCGTATTCGGTGTCTATGATGACCGGGATCCCAGACATGCCACCAATCGGGGGCCCTTCTATGACGACGACGGCAATATCGGCGTGACTCTCTCCCTGCCGGTGTTTGAGGGAGGCCGCCTCACCGCCAAGGTGAAGGAGGAGCTCTCCGCCCTGGCGGCGGCCCAGGAACGGTTGCGCAAGCTCAATTTGCAGATCCGCCAGGAGGTGGAAAGTGCCATTCTGGACGTGAATTCCACCAGCGCCCGGGTCAAGGCTCTGGAAAAGTCCCTTGAACAAGCCCGGGAGAGCCTGCGCATCGAGACGCTCAAATACAACCTGGGGTCGGGCACCATCACCGATGTGCTGGATGCACAAGCGGCCCTGTTGACTACCGAAACCACCTATTTCCGAGCCTTGGCGGATTTCAGCACCTCCCTGGCCCGGCTGCAACTGGCAGTGGGAGGGAAGCTTTCATGAAATTGCCGTTCACAATAGCCAGCCTGATGGTATTAATCATAGCCTGTCTCGGGGTCGGCCCGGCTTCTGGCCAGGAAAAACCTAAAGAAGGAACCAAGCCGCTTCCCCTGGTGGCCGTACAACCGGTCCAGGTAGGGCCGTTGGCCCGGACCTTGGACCTGACGGGCACCGCGACTCCCACCCGCCAGGCCCGCCTGGCCTCTCCCACTGAAGGCCCGGTCCAGAATTGTCGCATACGGGAGGGGGATCAGGTGAAACGGGGACAGCGCCTGGTCACTATCGGCCGCTCCGGCGCGGCCGCAGCCCAGGTGACCGCGGCGGCAGAGTCGGTGAAAGAACAGGAAGCCGAGTTGAACCGGACCAAGATCCTGGTGCAAAGCGGGGCTGTGCCTGGCTCGCAGCTGGACAGCGCCCGGGCTAAATATGAAGCCGCCCGGGCCCTCTTGGCCAAGGCCCGGGAGCTGGCCGGGGACTACTCGGTGGAGGCCCCCTGGGATGGGGTGGTCTCCAAGGTGCTGGTTAAAGACGGCGACTTTGTGGCGCCCCGGACTCCCCTGGTGGAAATGTATGACCCCGGCAGCCTGGTGATTCGCCTGGCTGTGCCTGAGGCCCAGGCCATTGAGGTTTTCAAGGGCACTCCCGCTGCGGTCCAACTGGATGCCTATCCGGGCAAAACCTTTGCGGGCAAAGTCAGCCTGGTGTACCCAGACCTGGACACCCGCATGCGCACCCGCACCGCGGAGGTAAAGTTGGACGCGCCGCTGGCCCTGATCCCCGGGATGTTCGCCCGCCTCAAACTGACCTTGCAGACCCAGGCCGAGGCCCTCACGGTCCCGGGGGATGCGGTGCTGGTCCTGCCCAACGGCGAAAAAGTGACATATGTCTATAAAGACGGCCAGGTGCAGCGCCGGGTGGTGCAAACCGGCCTGGAGGCGGAAGGCAAAGTGCAGATTCTTGCCGGCCTTCGGCCGGGGGAAATGGTGGTCACCGCCGGCAATGAAAAACTAAAAGACGGCATGGCGGTAAAGGTCCAGGGAGGAGCAGGGAAATGAAGATCACCACCTATGCCGTGCGGCGGCGCGTCGCCACCGCGGTTATCACCATCGCCCTGGTGGTGCTGGGCATTTACAGCTTTATGCTCCTGCCGGTGAATTTTCTGCCGGACATCACCTATCCCCTGATCAAGGTGCACATCTGGTGGCGGGGGGCCACGCCGGAGGAAATCAGCACCAATATCGCCGACCCCCTGGAACGGCAGATGGCCATGGTGGACAACCTGGACTACCTGGAGTCCTCTTCCATTGAAGGGATGTACACCCTCCTGGCCAACTTCAAGTACGGGGTCAACGTGGACGTGGCCTACCAGGACGCCCTGGCGGCCATGGCCCGGGTGGCCCGGCAACTGCCCAAGGACATCGACCCGCCCCTGGTCTTCAAAGCCGACCCATCGCAGTTGCCGGTGGTGCAGCTCACCATCAGTTCTGACACCTGGGACCTGACCAAACTGCGGACCTGGACGGAAAACTGGCTGCAATATCAGTTGCAGGCGGTCCCCGGCGTGGCCGGCACCGACATCGTCGGCGGCCTCAAGCGGGAGATCCGCGTCCACCTGGACCCCAACGCCGTGGAGAAATTTAACCTCACCCTGCCGGGAGTCATGAAAAGACTCCAGGAGGAAAACCTGGAACAGTTCGGCGGCCGGGTGACCGTGGGCCGTCGGGAATTCATCGCCCGCACCATGGGTGAATACGGCAACCTGGACGATATCCGCAACGTGGTCCTGGCCAATACCGCCGCGGGCAAGATTTACCTCAAGGACGTGGCCCAGGTGGAGGACGCCCACGAGGAAGTCCGGGTTATCACCAAGCTGGGGGGCCAGCCTGCCATCAAATTAAGCGTCCTCAAGCAGGCGGACGCCAACACGGTGGAGGTGGCCCGGGCGGTGGCCAAAAGGATCGAGCAGCTCGGTCCCTCCTTCCCCGCGGCCGTCAAGCTGGGCATGGTGGAGAACCAGGCCGACTACGTCACCGCCGCCCTGAACGGGGTGCGCAACGCCGCCATCGAGGCCGCCATCCTGGTCATCATCATCGTCTATCTGTTTCTGGGAAGCTGGCGCCACGTCCTGGTCATGCTGCTGGCCCTGCCCATCACCCTGATTCTCAATTTCGCCCTCATGCAACTGGGCGGCTTCTCTCTCAACATCTTCTCCCTGGGCGGCCTGGTGGTGGCCATCGGCGTAGTGCTGGACAACTCCATTGTGGTGCTGGAAAATATCACCCGCCTGCGGCATCTCCACCCGGAGCGGCCGCCGGATGAGATGGCCGAGAAAGGGGCCGCTGAAGTAGGATCCGCCATCCTGGCCGCCACCCTGACCTTTTTGGCCCTGTTTGTGCCCTTCCTGCTGGTGCCCGGTCTCACCAGCCTCCTGTTCCGGGAACTGATCCTGGTGATTGCCGGGATCGTCTGCGCGAGTTTATTGGTGGCCATCACCCTGACTCCCCTGCTCACCGCCCTTTTTACCGGAAAGCAGGTGGAATCCCATGACCAGGGCCGCTTCGCCCGGGCCTTCGCCTGGGTGACCGACAGATACGGCCGTCTGCTGGAGGCGGCCCTCCGCCGGCGCCTGGCCGTGATCAGCGCTTTTGTCATCCTGCTGGTGGGCGCCATCGGCTTGTTCCCCTATCTGGGCAGCGAGTTTCTCCCCCGGATGGATGACGGCCGGGTCATGGTGAAGGTCAAGCTGCCCACCGGCGCGGCCCTCACCGAAACCAACCAGATTTTGAGCCGGGTGGAAGCAAAACTGCAAGGCAACCCCCTGGTGGAAAGCTACGTCACCATGGCGGGTGGCAAGGTCTGGGGTCTGGCCACGTACGAGATCGCCAATGAAGGCCAGATAGATATCCAGTTGGTGCCCCGCCACGCCCGGAAAATCAGCACCAAGGGCTTTATCGGGCAACTGCAAAAGACCCTGGCCCCCCTCGCCCTGCCCGGGGCCAAGCCCATGGTCATGCAACCGCCGGTGAAGGGCATCAGAAAGCTCGGGGACGCGGACATCGAAGTCAAGATCAAGGGCCAGGAACTGGATCAGCTCTTTGATCTGGCCCGGCAGACCTCCGACACCATGAACAAGCTGGCCCACTTCACCAACATCTATGTCTCCATGGACCTGACCAAGCCTGAATACCAGGTGCTGGTGGACCGCACCCGGGCCGCGGAACTGGGGGTGTCGGTGGTGGATGTCGCCTCTACGGTGCGCTCGATGATCAGCGGCCAGGTGGCCACCCGCTATCGTGAGGGCGACTATTTTTACAACATCCGGGTGATGATCCCCGAACAGCATTTTACCTCCAAGCAGGAGGTGGAGAACCTGGTGCTGAACTGCGCCCAGGGCGGCTATTTGCGCCTGAAGGACGTGGCCCGGGTGATCCCCGCGGTGGGACCGGTGGAAATCGCCCGGGAAGACCAGGTGAAAGAGGTCATCGTGCGGGGCGATGCCGCCGGGGTGAGCGTGGGGCAGGCCCTGAGCGAACTGAAAGGGAATCTGAGCAAACTGACTCTGCCGGTGGGCTACGAGATCTCCTATGGCGGCCAGGCCCAGATGATGGCGGAGATGCAGCACGCCGTGCTCCTCATCCTGGCCTTCGCCCTGTTTTTCGCCTTTGTGGTGCTGGCGGTGCAGTTCAACAGCCTGAAGCTGCCGGCCCTGATTCTGGGCTCCGTGCCCTTCTGCCTGGCGGGCATGGTGTATCTGCTGTTCGTGACCGGCCTGCCTGTGGGCGCCACCGTGATCATCGGCGTCCTCATCGTGGTGGCCGCCACCGTCAACGAGGGGGTGCTGCTCCTCACCTTTGCCGAAGAAATCAGGAAACACGACAACCTGACGCCCTTGCAGGCGGTGATCGACGCCGCCAAGATTCGGCTCCGGCCCCGCATGATGATCGCCTTGGCCATCATCTTCGGGTTCATCCCCCTGGCCCTGAACCTGGAGGAAGGCGGCGAGATGCTCCAGCCCATGGCCGCCGGGGCCATCGGCGGCCTGGCCCTGGGCCTCTTTGTGGCCCTGTTTTTGATGCCCTGTCTCTATGTGATGTTCAGCCGCAGCCCGGAGCCTGGGAAGGCACCCGAGGCCACGGCCGGGACTGCGCCGGTTAAGTAGAAGCAAAGAAAGGAGGGTGCTTGATCCCCAAGAAGATTGGCCATGGGTTGGGTCTGGCCGGTTTTCTCTGTCTGGTCCTGGTCGCCGGCGCCCCCGCCCAGCAGGGCAAAGGCCCCTGGGGCGGCTGGGGCCCAACGAGCCGCTATGCCGTCATGTACAACCCCCAAGCGGTGGAAACCCTGGAAGGCGAAATAACGGAAGTTGAACGCTTCAGCGGCGCCAGGGGCATGTCCTCCGGGGTGCGCCTCCTGTTGAAGACCGAGGCGGAGACCATCCCGGTGATGTTGGGGCCTTCGTGGTATTTGGAAAAACAGAGAGTCCAGCTTAAGGTCCATGATCGGGTGGAGGTCATGGGTTGCAGAGGCAGGGCTTGGGGACAGGCGGCTTTCATCGCCGGGGAAGTGAAAAAAGGTCCTCAGGTGCTGCGCCTCCGGGATGCCCAAGGCGTGCCTCTGTGGGCTGGCCAGGGCTGGCGGCACCGGCGCTAGCCTGACCAAAACAGGTTTGAACGCCGCCGGCCTTGAGGAGTGAACCATGGGTGGACAAAGGACCAACCGGGGCCTTTCCCTCCTGTTGACCGGCTTGCTCGTGCTGGCGGCGGCTCTGGGGGGGACATCCCCCGGACAGGCCGCTTTGCGTCCCCCCCAGGCGCCGCCGGAATATCGCTTGCAGGTGTCCTTCGATATTCCCCGGAAGAAAATCCTGGGGCAGGCCACCATCCTGGCCCCTCCCGGCCGCAAACTGTCCATCAATCCCGGGGAATTAAGTATTAAAAGCCTCGAACATAACGGGAAGAGAGTCCTGCGGGGTGGCTATCCTCCGGACCGGGAAATCGTGCTCTACCCCCGGGGCCCCATCAAGATAAGTTATGAGGTGGACATTAAGAAAACCGATAATAATACCGTGGCACCGGGGGACATCCTCCTTAACGGCATGTGGTACCCCACGGTGGAGGGATTTTGCCGCTTTCGGCTCACCGCGGTTTTGCCCGCCGGCTATCAGGCCGTCTCCGAGGCGGAACAGGTGAGCGTCAGCGAAAAAAACGGCCAGGTGGAATTTCGCTTTGATTTTCCCTACCCCCTCCACGACCTGGACGGCATCAACCTGGCAGCTTCAAACCGGTTTGTGGTTTCCCATGACTCCTGGAATGGCATTGAGCTTTTAACCTATCTTTTCCCGGAGGAAAGGCACCTGGCTCCCCGCTATCTGGAGCGGGCCAAACGTGTCTTGGAGAAAGGTCAGAGACTATTGGGCCCTTTTCCCTATCGGAGATTGGCTCTTGTGGAGACTCTTCAGGACGGCGCCACCCAAGCCCTGCCCACCTTTATCCTCATGGAGCGCCAGGACTTTCTCCTGGAAGAGCCGGACCGCACTCCCCTGGATCACGAGATTGTGCACCAATGGTTCGGTTGTGCCGTGTCGGCGGATTATAGCCGGGGCAACTGGTGTGAAGGGATGGCCATTTATTTCGCCGACCACCTGCTCCTGGAGGAAAAGGGTCAAGGTTGGCAGTGTCGGCGGCGCATCCTCTCAGGGTTCCAAAGTCTCATGCAGCGGAGTCGGGAATTCCCCTTGCGCGATTTCACCGAGCGTTTTGACAATCCTTCCCGGGTTCTGGGCTACGGCAAGGGGGCCATGGTGATTCACATGCTGCGCCGGCAGTTGGGCGACCAGAGGTTTTCCCAGGCCGTGCGGCTTTTTCTCAAGACCAACCTTTTTGGGGTGGCCTCCTGGCAAGATCTGCAAAAGTCCTGCGAAACGGTTTCCCATCGGAACCTTTCCTGGTTTTTCCGGCAATGGGTGGATGCCGTCGGCCAACCGCAGATCAGGATTGATAAAGCCGTAATCACGAAAATCGGCCAAGAATTTCGGGTGAACCTCACTCTCGGACAAGGTGGCCTGGTCAAGAGGTTGTCCCTGCCGGTGCGGTTTTCCGGCCCGCAAGGCAGCCGCAGTTTTCAGGTGGACCTCTGCCGGAAAACTGAACTCTTTTCCTTCCGGCTGGACTTTAAGCCTGAGAAGGTAATCATCGATGAAAACTATGATGTGTTCAGGAAGCTGACGCCGGATGAAAATCCTCCCACCCTGGAGCGGCTGCTGGCAACCCCGGGCCTGCGAGTGGTGCCGCCCCCGGGTGAAAAGGAGCGCTACCGGGAGGTCATTTCCAAATTCACCAGCCGGGGGGCCCGGCTCCTGGAAAACCCCACCCAGGCCCAGCTTCAATCAGCCTCCCTGATCATCCTGGGCCGAAATAATCCCGGGCTGACCCACTCACCGGATGAGAAGGATTCGCGGGAATGTCCTGTGGTTCTGAAGGTAAGGCCGCAACTCCAGTCCCCCCGACTCCTGACCGCCACCTTTCTGGGCGCCGCCGAGGCTTCCCCTGCGGACCTGGAAAAAATTTTCGCCTTTCCTTTTTACAGCACTTACTGTCTGAACTCGGAAAAACAGATCTTCCGCAGCCTGATTGAAACTCAACCGGGTATCCGGGTTCAGTTACCTTATCCCTGACTTGCAGGAGGAGTTCGGCTGCCGGAGAAAAGCAGCGCGATAGGAAAGCATGCATCCCATACTCTTAAAAATCGGTTCTCTGACCATCTTCACCTATGGCTTTTTCCTGGCCCTGGCCTTCCTGGCCGCCATGGCCCTGGCGGGGCAGGAAGCCCGGCGGGTGGGCCTGCCCCCCGGGCGGGTGTATGACCTGTGTTTTTACAGCATTATTGCGGCCTTAATCGGCGCCCGCGTCTTTCAGGTCCTGTTGGAATGGAATTTTTATTGGGCCCACCCCCAGGACATAATCAAGGTGTGGGACGGCGGTCTGGCCTTCCAGGGGGGCCTGGTCCTGGGAATCATCACCGCGGTTTGCTATATGTGGCGCCACAGCCTGCCGGTCTGGAAAACCCTGGATGTCCTGGCCCTGGCCATGCCCCTGGGGCAGGGGATCGGCCGGATCGGCTGCTTCATGGCGGGTTGCTGTTACGGCCGGCCCACTGATCTCCCCTGGGGCGTAACTTTTACCGACCCCCAGAGCCTGGGGCCGGTGGGGGTGAAGATCCACCCCACGCAACTCTATGAATCCCTGCTGGTGCTGGGGGTCCTGGCGGTGCTCCTCCACCTCCGCAGCCGCAAACGGTTCGAAGGTCAGCTTTTGGGGACCTATTTCCTGCTGGCCGGCCTGGTGCGCTTCGCAGTGGAATTTTTCCGGGGCGATCCCCGGGGCCCGGATATTTTGGCCGGCATGCCCTCCACCCAGGTGATCGCTCTGTCTATGGCGGTGGTGGGCGGCTGTCTCCTGGTCTGGGGATTTAAGCCCAAAAATAAATAATTGAAAAATCGGGTAACCGGATTTATATTGATAACCATAGTGCATTTAAATCTATGGAGGTTACTCGACCATGATATACGCCATATATTTCGTCACCGGCCTTCTGGCCGGCGTCGTCGGGGGACTCCTGGGCACCGGCGGCTGTGCTTTGATGATGCCGGTTATACGATTCGGCTTTCACTTCAACCCGGCCTTGGCGGTGGGCACTACCTTGACGGCCGTGGTTTTCACCGCCGCCTCCGGCGCCATCCAGCACTGGCGCATGAAGAACGTGGATACCGACACCGCCCTCCTCACCGGCTACAGCGGCATCCTCGGCGTGATCATCGGTTCCATCATCTTTGGCTACCTGGTGCCCTATGGCGAACTGATCGATCTCATCATCGGTCTGGCCTTCATCGTGGTATCCCTGCGCATGTTATATGAGGGCCTTCTGGTGAAGGAGCCGCCGCAGGCTGTGGGCCCTGGGATTCCCGGCAAGCCTTTGTCCAAAACCATCCTGGGCTCGGGCATCGGCACCCTCACCGGCATCATCGGCCTGGGTGGGGGTTATGCTTTGGTGCCTTCTTATATTTATTTTCTCAAGGCGCCGGTCAAACTGGCCATCGGCACCTCCATGGCCGCGTTTGTATGGATGGCCCTGGTGGGCGCGATCTTCAAGTTATACCAGCAGGTGGTGGACATCCCGGCGGCCGCCGCTTTAGGGGTGGGGGCCCTGATCGGCGCCATCTTTGGGGCCAAGCTGGTGGCCAAAATCAAACCGAATATCCTCAAGGCCTTGTTCGGCTTGTTGTTTTTTTATGTATCCTTAAAATACATTTTGATTTATTTCGGGATAAGCATCTGATGGGAATCCCGTGAGGGCCTCGGCAATAACCATCATAGCTTAAAGGTGCGCATGCCTTCGGATTCCACTTCCCTCCATTTCAGCCTGAAGTGTGAGCTTGCCTGTGCCGCTTTCCTCCCCTGGCTGGAACTGGGGGGTCCTGGTTTTCGGCTCCCTGGTGGAAAGGCAACGCCTGGCCGCGGGTTTGGGTCTGGCGGCCGGCGACGGCCAGACTCCGGCCATGCTCAGGCGCAGCGCTCTCCTGCTGATCATGCTCCAACTCTTCCGGTTTATGGCGGTCCTCACCATGGCCCGGGGCCTCGGGATCGAGTGCGGCTGCGGTCTGTTCTTCGGACGGCCGGTGGGCTGGGCGGCCGTCCTGGAGGATTTCCTCCTTTTGGGCGCGACCGCCTGGGTTTATTGGCGGGAAGGCGTGACCGGCCAGGAAAAGGGGGGAATCCTGGGCCGGTCAGCCCAGGTGTGACTTGAGACCACGGGCCTCCTGCTGTTCGACCTGCTTGACCATCTTCTTCAATAGCTTCAGGGCCTCGTTGGCATCCCGGTCCAGCACCGCGGCCTTAACCCGAAGCCAATCCTCCTCCGTAAGAGTCACCACTAGATTCTTGCCCATAAGGGATACTCTCCGGTAATCCTGGAATGATTGGGTTCCTTGTCATTCCGCCTTATATGGGTTTACCAGGTGGACCGGCACCGGCGACATGCGAATGACCTTCTCGGCCACGCTGCCGAAGACCGGGCTTTTCTGATCGATTTCAGCATGGCCCCGGCCATGGGTGGTGATGACCACCAGGTCGGCGTTTTCGGACTGGATCGCTTTCAGAATCTCAGCGGCGGCATCCCCCTGCACCAGTTTGATGTCCAGGTTGGGGCAGGCCTGCAGTTCCGCCTCACAAAGGGTCTTCATCTTTTCTCTTGCCCGCTTCAATTCCCACTCCTGAAAATGCTTCAGGTGCTGTTCCCCGGGGTCATGGGCGTAGCCGCCCCAAAAAGCCGTCAAATCCGTGCCCACGTAGAGCATGATGATTTTGGCCTGGTACTTTTCCGCCAGGGAAACCACGTGCTTGGCAGCTTTTAGGGAATTCTGGGATAAATCGGTGGGCCATAAAATCGTGCGAATCATACTGTTCTTCCTTCAATAACTTGCGAGTCAGCCGGTAGTATTACTTCTTGGCTGCTCCTATCCGGGAATTTTCGCGGCGCCCGGGGAAGAGTCGGAAATCCCTTGGTTCGCCTGTGAATCCGCCGGCCGCGGCAACGGGGAACTGCCTGACCGCAGTCCCTTGACTCCCCCTCAGCAACCGTAGATGAATAAAAGTCCGCTGACAAACAGGCATAATCCCAATTTTTTCAACATGGCTTTCCCCCTTTATCTGAGCCGTTTGGTGATGAATTCCGGGGTCTTGCCCTGTTCCAGTTCAAAGACCGGACGGCAATGGGGCTTGCTGGCGGCATCCGTTTTTTTCTTGATGGCGGCCAGAAAGACCAGTGCTTCATCCCCGTCGCCATCCAGCAAGATGGTATGGAGCTGGATAATTTCCTCCGGATACAGGGTAATGACGGTGTGATCCTTCAACATGGCAGTCTCCGTGGCGCGCCGGCCTTTTTAGAGACCTTTTTCCGCAAGCACAACAAAAGACCGGACCTCTCATCCCCAGGGTAGCTTGGCCCCAGGCTTCCCTTCACCTAGAACTGTTGACCGGCCCAGGTGTCCCCGGGCTTGCTCCGGCCGGCGGCAGCCCCGCCGGAACCCGTAAGGTCTTTCACGGCCTGCTAGACTTTTTCCACCTCTTGCCGGCTGAGATTGAGATTCTTGTTCTTTTCAATAACCAGCCTGGTCAGTGCCAGGTAACCCCGGACAGGAACCAGTCAAACTTGCTGTAAACCAAATTTATAAAATCGGATATCCGTTTGCAAGTCAATAAGTCAAGTTTCGCGCTCCTTATGAGCCAATTTACCTGGATATCCAAAGGATATAGGGAAAGGCGTTTTCCGCCTTGGCCCTCTCCTTCCTGACAGTCTTTATTCTCTCGGCAAAGTAAGGGCAAAAAACCGATGAGCTTTGGTGGGGAATTGCCGGGCAATCACGGCAGAAAAAGTTCGGTGCTCAGGTAGCGCTCGCCGGTGCTGGGGAGCATGGCGACGATAACCTTTCCCTTACTTTCAGGCCGCCGGGCGACCTGCAATGCGGCAAAAACAGCCGCGCCCGAGGAAATGCCACAGAGAATGCCTTCCCGCCGGGCCACCTGCCGGGCCGTTTCCAGGGCCTCAGCATCGGTCACGGTGATAATCTCATCGATGACCCGGCGGTTGAGGACCCCGGGCACGAACCCCGCCCCGATCCCCTGGATTTTATGAGGTCCGGGCCGGCCGCCGGAGAGCACCGGCGACGCCGCCGGCTCCACCGCCACAGCCCGAAAAGACGGCTTACGGCTTTTGATAATCTCGGCCACTCCGGTGATAGTGCCGCCGGTCCCCACCCCGGCCACCAGGATGTCCACCGCCCCCCGGGTGTCGGCCCAGATCTCCGCTGCGGTGGTGCGCCGGTGTATTTCGGGATTGGCGGGATTGCTGAACTGGTCCGGGAGGTAGGCCCCAGGATGTTCTCCTAAAATTTCCCGAGCCCGGTTGATGGCCCCGCTCATCCCTTGGCCGGCGGGCGTCAGGACCACTTCCGCGCCCAGGTGCTTCAAGAGCCTGCGGCGCTCCTGGCTCATGGTCTCTGGCATGGTGAGTATCAGGCGGTAGCCCCGGGCGGCGCAGACAAAAGCCAGGGCAATTCCGGTGTTGCCGCTGGTGGGCTCCACAATCAGGCCGCCAGGCCGGAGCCGGCCCTGGGCTTCCGCCGCTGCTATCATGGCCGCGCCGATGCGATCCTTGACGCTTCCCAAGGGATTCATGGACTCCAGCTTGGCCAGCACGGCGGCGCCCAGCCCCCGGGTGAGGGTCTCCAGACGCACCAGGGGAGTGCGTCCCACCACGTCCACAACGCGGGGATAGTCGGCGGCCATGAGGAGTTATCGTCCCGCGACGGCCCGGCCCCGGCACCCCTGGCCGTCCTGATAGATCAGTTCGGGTTTCTTCAGAAACACCTTGGTGTCCGGAGGCACTGACTCGGTGAGCCAGACGTTGCCCCCGATGACGCTGCGGGCCCCGATCACGGTTCGGCCGCCCAGGATGGTGGCCCCGGCGTAAATAATGACGTCGTCCTCCACGGTGGGATGACGCCTTTTCGTCCGCAACCCCTCAACCTTGTCCCGGGGCACGGACAAGGCCCCCAAGGTCACCCCCTGGTAGAGACGCACCCGTTTGCCGATTTCCGTGGTCTCTCCGATGACCACGCCGGTACCGTGATCGATGAAGAAGCTCTCTCCGATGCGGGCCCCGGGGTGGATATCGATGCCTGTCAAGCTGTGGGCGTACTCGGTCATGATCCGGGGCATGAGCGGCACCTGTTGCTGATGGAGTTGATGGGCCACCCGGTAGACCGTGACGGCGAAAAGGCCGGGGTAGCAATAAATGATTTCATCATAGCTTTTGGCGGCCGGGTCCCCTTCGTACGCAGCTTGCACATCTCCGGCCAGAATAGTTCTAAGACTCTTTAACTGCCGCATGAACCGGATAGCCTCCTGCTGCCCCTTTTCCCGGCAATGGCTGCAAGGCAGGCCGTAGCGCAGGCACTCGTGGCGCAGGGACAGGGTGATCTGCTGGGACAGGACTTCAAAAAACCCCACCGCTTCCTGTCCCAGATAATAGCTTACGTTGATCTCATCCAGGCGCCCCCGGGTGAAGTAGCCGGGGAACAGGAGCCGGTAAACCTTATGGATAATCTCAATAACCGCCTTCCGGGAAGGAATGGGCTCAGGCCCTACATGGTGGAAACTTTCATTCCCTTGGCAGGATTCCTGCAACTCCCTGACGATCGCAGGAATTTCCTCCCGGTAGGCCTGCTGGGATTTTTCCTCCGCTTTGCACCGCCCTGCTGCGTGGGTCACCATGGTCACCGTCCTCCTCAGGTTCAAAGGGGATGCCTGCTTCGGGGCCGCTTTTTGAAACGCAGCCAATTTTTTTGTTGTTTATTGTATATCATTATTATATAGATATTATCAATAGGGTATATCGAACTTCTTGATGCGATTATATCTTTTGCTCTCCAAAGGCATGATCGAATTCTGGCGGGTGAGGGGGATAAGGGCCAGTGGACCCGGCACCCCCCTCCCCCAAATTCCTGGTGGGGCGGTAACTTGGCCGGGGAAGTCAGGACAAGTGTCCCGTCTTCCCGATCCCTAAAGGGTGGGGAGGGGGTGCCGGGAAGAGGGCAGGGAGCCGCCGCTCCCTGACCCTCCCTCCACACGGCATCATTATTCTCTTTGCAGAGCAAAGGCCGTAATCGGGTTCTTGATTATTGTTAAGAGGGCCGGACGATGACAAATCCCGGATGAACTCTTGACCGGCGGGCAAGAACCGGGTGTAAGGAGAAACCGATGTCCAGGACGATCGCGGAGATCAATGAGAAGATTAAGGCCGGCCGGGCCGTGGTGGTTACGGCGGAGGAGATTCTGGCGGTGGTGAAAGAAAAAGGCCTCAAACGGGCGGCGGCTGAGGTGGATGTAGTCACCACCGGCACCTTCGCGCCCATGTGCTCCTCCGGGGCGTATTTTAATCTGGGGCACACCCAGCCGCGCATGAAAATAGGCGGTGGCCGGGTCACCCTGAATAATGTGCCGGCCTATGCGGGATTCGCCGCGGTGGATATCTTTCTGGGGGCCACCGCCATTCCGGATGATGACCCCCGCAACAAAATCTTTCCCGGGGAATTTCCGTATGGCGGGGGGCATGTCATCGAAGATTTGGTGGCTGGGAAGGATGTCCGCCTGACGGCCTCGGCCTATGGCACCGACTGCTACCCCCGCCGGACCCTGGACACCTGGATCCGCCTGGCGGATATGAATGAAACGGTGCTCTTCAATATGCGTAATGCCTACCAGAATTACAATGTGGCGGTAAACCTGTCTGACCGCGTGCTTTACACTTACATGGGAGTGCTCCAACCTCGCCTGCGCAATGCCAATTATTGCACCGCCGGCCAGCTTAGCCCCCTGCTCAATGATCCCTTTTACCGCACAATCGGAACGGGGACCCGCATCTTCCTGGGTGGCGGGGTGGGTTACGTGGTCAGCCAAGGCACCCAACACAATCCGGGAGTGCGCCGCACTGAGCGGGGATTGCCCCGGGGGGGTGCGGGCACCCTGGCAGTTACCGGCGACCTCAAGCAAATGAGCCCGCGCTGGCTCCGAGGGGCCTCCTTCAAAGGCTACGGCGTCACCTTGGCGGTGGGTCTGGGCATCCCCATCCCCATTCTCGATGAAGAAATGCTCTTTTATACTGCGGTGAGCGACGCGGATATCGTGGCCCCGGTGGTGGATTACAGCGAAAGTTATCCCCATGGCAAGGCGGAAATTTTGGCGGAAGTGACGGTGGCCGAACTCAAGACCGGGGAGATCAGCGTCACTGGCAGGAAGGTGGCGACCTCCGGCCTCTCCTCCTACGCCCGGGCCCGGGAAATAGCCAAACTCCTCCAAGAATGGATCCTGGCAGGAAAATTTCTCCTGACCGAACCCGTAGCGCCTCTTCCTGAGGCGGAATCGGGCTATACTTTTAAGCCCTTGAAGGAGCGGGGCCGGGCCGCGTCAAGAAAATCCAAGTAATTAAACCCTTGCAAAGAGGATTATGCCATGCCGCGGAAAATGGTTTTGAACTTTCCCCCCCATCTCATCGACCAGCCCATCACTTACCGCTTGGTCAAGGACTTTGGACTGGTGGTCAACATCCTGCGGGCCCGCATCACCCCCCGAGAGTGGGGCCGCCTGGTGGTTGAACTGTCTGAAGACGGCGGCCGCTGGCAGGAGGCCATGCAGTTTCTGCAGGAAGCGGGGGTAAGGATAGAGCCTCTGGCCCAGGAGGTGCTCTGGCACGAAGAGCGCTGCATCCACTGCACCGCCTGTGTAGCTTCCTGCCCCACTAAGGCCCTGGACCTCGCGGACCGGGGCACCATGACGGTAGCCTTCGACCGGGAGCGCTGCATCGCCTGCGAGATTTGTCTCAAGGTCTGCCCCTACCAAGCTATGGAAATACGCTTCGATTAAACCCAGATGGAGAAATTTCAGGGGATTCTTGCCAGGAAAAATTTTTTCGGGGGGTCCCCTTGACACTCTATTTCTGATTGCTATTATATATAAAAATAATATATAAAAGCCATGCGGAGATAGGACTATGAGATTTCTCCAAGAATGCAAGGCCGACGCTACGGCTGATCTGGTGTACCGGGTCTGTCCCATGCATCTCCTGGAACCCGCTGAGTTTCTGAAGGATTTGCAGGAAGGGCAGGTTCTGGAAATCCTCACCGACTATGATGGGGCGCTGGAAGACATCCCGGCGTGGTGCGACAAGCATGGGCAGGAATTTCTGGGCCTCTGCGAAGACGAAGAGGACCAGGACCTTTATAAACTCTATATCAGGAAGGTGCACTGAGGCCGAATCATGAAAACCGTATATCTTGACCATGCCGCAGCCACTCCGGTGCGGCCGGAAGTTTTGGCGGCCATGCTGCCGTATTTCACCGAGCGCTTCGGCAATCCTTCCGCGGTGTATGACCTCGGTTCTTCCATCAAGGAGGCGATCGAAGTCCATCGGGCCAAAGTGGCCAGTCTCATCGGCGCTCCTCCTGAGGGTATCGTGTTCACCTCCTCTGGTGCCGAAGCCAATAATTTGGCCGTCAAAGGCGCGGCCCTGGCCCATCTGAAGCAGGGCCGTCATGTTATTGTCTCGGCCATCGAGCATCACTCGGTGCTGAACTCCGCCAGGTACCTGGAAAAGTTTCACGATTTCGAGGTCACTTTCCTCCCGGTGAACAAATTCGGGCAGGTGGAGCCGGAGCGGCTGAAAAAGGCCCTGAGTCCGGCCACCGTGCTGGTCTCCATTCAACATGCCAGCAACGAGGTCGGCACCATTCAGGGCCTTTCCGACCTTACCGCCATCTGCCGGGAGCATGACATTCTTTTCCATACTGATGCGGTGGCCACCGCGGGGCAGGTGCCCATTGACGTCAAGGAACTTGGCGTTGACCTTCTGAGCCTCTCCGGTCCGGCCCTGGGCGGCCCCAAAGGCAGCGGCGCCCTCTACTTCCGCCGGGGCTTGCGTCTGGTGCCTCAGATTCACAGCGGCATCCAGGAGAACGGCCGGCGGGGGGGCACCGAAAACGTCCCCGGCATCGTCGGCCTGGGTTTGGCCGCCGAACTGGCAAAGCAGGAATTGCCGGTAAAAGCTGCACATCTCAAGGCCTTGCGGGACCGCTTGGCGGCCGGCGTCAAGGAACGCATTCCTTTTACCATATTCACCGGCCACCCGGAGGAACGTCTGCCGGGCCACGCCAGTTTCTGCTTCGAGGGCATCGAAGGGGAGGCTCTGGTTTTTCTGTTGAACGGCCGGGGGATTTATGCCAACACGGGTTCGGCCTGCGCCAGCAAAGCCCTCAAGGTTTCTCCGACCCTGTGCGCTATGGGAATTTCTCCAGAGGTGGCGCAGGGTTCGCTGGTTTTCACCTTGAATTCCACCAACCGGGAGGCGGAAATTGACTTTGTCCTTGAGGAACTTCCCCAGGCGGTGGAGAAACTGCGCTCCTTCTCCCCGGTGTGGCGCAAGAAGATGGCAGCCGTCTCAGGAGGACGAGCATGAAACTGTCAACTCGCAGCCGCTATGGCACCCGCCTCATGTTGGATATGGCTCAACACTTTAATGAGGGTCCCATCCAATTGGGGGACATTGCCAAACGCCAGAACGTGTCCGTGAAGTATTTGGAGCAGATCATCATTCCCTTGAAAAAGGCGAATTATATTAAAAGTGTGCGCGGTCCCAAAGGAGGGCACATTTTAACCAGGCCTCCTGAGGAGATTAATCTGGCCGAGATCGTGGCCCTCCTGGAGGAAGGCACCAGCCTGGTGGAATGCACCGATAACGCTGGAATTTGTCAGCGGGCCGATATTTGCCCCACCCGCCTCATTTGGAAAGAGGCTTCTGAGGCCATGTTTGAACGGCTGCAAACCGTCACCCTGGCCGACCTGGTCAAAAGAGCCCAGACCCTGAATGACAAGGAGATCAACCATGTATTCTAAAGTCGTGATGGAGCATTTCAACAACCCGCACAACGCCGGGGTCATGGAGGACCCGGATGGCGTCGGTGAAGTGGGAAACCCTGTCTGCGGCGATATGATGACCTTCTACATCAAGGTCAAAAACGACGTGATCGAGGATGTCAAGTTTCAAACCTTCGGCTGCGTGGCGGCCATTGCGGTGTCCAGCATGGTGAGTGATCTGGCCAAAGGCAAAACTCTGGCCGAGGCCCAGAAAATCACCAAACAGGCGGTAGCCGAAGCCTTGGGCGGCCTGCCGCCGAATAAAATGCACTGCTCCAACCTGGGGGCTGACGCCTTGGCCCTGGCCATCAAGGACTTTCAGGAAAAGCACCGGCATGAAGCCGGTTCCGAGGCGGGGAAAGGAAAAACCCGATGAGCGCTGCGTATCCCCCACCGGCAGCGGCTCCGCAGGCAACTGAGACCTCCCGGCACCGGCGCCCTTTCATTGAAGTGGTCAAAGAAAAGAGCGGCGTCGAACTCAACCTTTGTTATCAATGTCAAGCCTGCGCCAATGGCTGTCCCTTTATCAAGGCCATGGATTACCGGCCCAATCAAGTGTTGCGGCTGATCCAGTTCGGCCTGCGGGAGGAAGTCCTCAGATGCAAGACCATTTGGGTCTGCGTGGGCTGTCACACCTGTTCCAGTCAGTGTCCCATGGACATTGATATTGCCGCCGTTATGGACACCCTGCGTTTTATGGCGGTGGAGGAAGGGGTTCCCGTCGGCAAGCCCAACATCATCGACTTTCACGAAGAGGTGCTGCGCTCTCTTGAGAAATACGGCCGGGCCCATAAGCTGGGCATTATGCTGGGCTATAAACGCCAAACCGGCGGCTGGCTGCAAGATCTGGATGTGGGCTTGAAACTGCTGGCGAAGCGCAAGCTTGAACTGTTCCCCACCCGGGTCAGGGCCGGGAAAGAAATTGCCGGGCTCTTCCATTGTTATTGGAGAAATTCATTATGAGCACTCCTCAGACCAAACTTCAGCCCCTGGACTTTTCTTATTTTCCGGGCTGCTCCCTGGCCGCCACCGCGGCGGAAAGCAATCAATCCCTGATGCAGGCCGCCAAAGCCCTGGGCTTCAATCTTATTGAAGTGCCGGACTGGAACTGCTGCGGTTCCTCGTCGGCCCAAACCATGTGCCGCAGTTTGGCCCTGAGGATGGCGGCCCGCAACCTCTCCCTGGCCCCTCCGGACCGGCCTCTGGTGGCCATGTGTCCCAGATGCCTCCACTATTTGCGATCCTCCCAAAAGTGCCTGAAACAGGATCCGCTGATCCGGCGGGAGCTGGAAGGGCGCTGGGGCCGACCCCTCAATGTGGATGGGGAAATCATCCACTTCCTGGAGGCCCTGGTGCGCTATGGCCTGGACCGGCTGCAGGCCAAGGCCCGGCGGAGCCTGAAGGGACTGAAATTTGTGCCTTATTACGGCTGTACCCTGTTCAGGCCGCCGCGCTTAAAACAGGAGAGGTATTTTCAGGGCGAGATGGAAAACATCCTCATAGCCCTGGGGGCCGAACCGATCTCCAATGCCCTGATGCACCGCTGCTGCGGCTCGTTTTTGTCGGCCACCGATCCGGAGATTGTGGCGCCCTTGGTAAATGAAATCATTGACAGCGCCGCGGCCGCCAAGGCGGACTGCGTGGTCACTGCCTGCGCCATGTGCCAGCTTAATCTGGAAATCCGTTATACCAACGGGGCGAAGATTCCCATTTTCCATTTTTCCGAAATCCTGGCCCTGGCCCTTGGCGCCGAGGACTATGAGAAGTGGTTCGTGCGCCATCTGGTGGACCCCCGGCCGATCATCAAAAAGCTGGCGGAGGCGGCTTGAAATTTGCCCTTGTTCCTGTTAAAAAATTATCACAAGGGTGCTTGCGAGATGTTTGCTTTATCCGGTTGTCTTCCTCACCGCGGCCTCAGGTGGGTTAGCCATCTGGCCGCGATTTTTTTTCTGGCGGCAGTGCTCGGCGGCTGCGGGAGCGACGGGGAGCGGGCGGTGGTGGACTTCAACCAGACCCTGCCCGCGACCAGGCCTGGAAAGGAGGCTCCGGGGGCACCGGCCCTCCGGGTGGCGGTGGCCGCCATGATTTCGCCTAAAGAAACCTTTGACCTTTATCGCCAACTCCTGGAATATCTGAGCCGCCAGTTAGGGAAAGAACTGGAATTTGTGCAGCGGAAAACCTACACGGAAATCAACGAACTGCTCCGGCGGGGCGATATTGACCTGGCCTTTATCTGCTCCGGTCCTTATGCCACTGCCAGGGACAGCTTCCGGTTCAAGCCCCTGGCCGTCCCCCTGGTCCACGGCAGCCATTTCTACCAAGCCTTTCTCATCGTCAAACAGGACAGTCCTTTTAACCGCCTGGAAGATTTGCGGGGCCACAGCTTCGCTTTTACCGATCCCTCCTCCAACACCGGCAAGCTGGTGCCCACTTATTGGCTCGCCGAAAAGCAGGAGCGGCCGGAAACCTTTTTCGGGCAAACCATTTACACTTACAGCCATGACAATTCCATCCTGGCGGTTTCCCGGGGTTTGGTGGACGGGGCCGCGGTGGACGGTCTGATCTGGGAATATTACCAGGAAAAGAAGCCGGCCTTTACCGCCCAAGCCCGGGTAATCAAAAAATCCGAACCTTACGGCATTCCGCCCCTGGTGGCCTCGGGAAGCCTGTCACCCCAGGAGTGCGACCGGTTGCAGCAGGTATTGCTGACTATGCACCAGGAGCCCCAGGGCCGGAAAATTCTGGAGGAACTACGGATAGATCGGTTCCTGCCCCTCCAGGAAGAATGGTATGAGCCTATCCGCCGTATGCACCAGGAGGTGGCCCGAATGAGGGAAGGGTCTCATGCGGTTCAAAAGCCTTAAGGCCAGTCTGCTCACAGGCATTGCCCTTTTTGTGGTTCTAAGCGGCCTGGCCATCGCCTTCCTGGTCACTCAAAGATACAGCGCCGCCCTGTCCGCCACCATTGCCGGCGAGTCGAAGAACCTGGCCCAGGCCGTGGCTTTGGAGGCCGCCGACAGAATTCTCATCAATGACCTGGTGGGGCTCCAGAAACTGTTGGATCAGCAGATGAGCAGCAACCCGGGCTTGGGATACCTCTTTGTGGCCAAGGAAGGCCGCATCCTGGCTCACACCTTCCCCAAGGGGGTGCCTGTGGGGCTGGTGGAGGTGAATCAACCTGTTTCCGCGACCCAACCGGGCTTACGGGAAATCGCCTCTCAAACCGGGGAAACCTTTCTGGATACCGCCTGGCCCATTTTTGACGGCAAAGCCGGGGTCTTACGGGTCGGGTTTTCACAAGACTACTACACCAGGCAGGTGACCTCGCTCTGGCTGCAAATCGGCTTGCTCACCCTGGGCATTCTCCTGGCCGCCCTGGTGGGAGGTCTGGTGTTTGTCCGCCGCCTCACCCGGCCTCTGGCCGCCCTGGTTACGGCCACCAGGAAAATAGACCAGGGCGTGCCCCACGTGCGGGTGCCTGTTCCCCAACAAGCTGAGATTGCCCTGCTGGCTGGTTCTTTCAATCAGATGGTGGCCCGCCAAGAGGAATACACCCGCCGTCTGGAGGAGCAGACCCAGGAGTTGGAGCGGGCCTATGGACAGGCCAAGGCCGCCTGCCAAATTGTGCGGGAAATCAGCGCGTTGGGTTCCTTGAAAGAGATGGGTGCCTTTCTTATCACCCAAATCAAGGACAGGGTGTCCGGCGCCCAAGTGGCTCTGATGATTTTTAACAGCACCGGGGATACCCTTTATGTCGTTTCAGAGCAGAACCTGGTTTCCCTGAAAGATCCCCAGGCAGTGAAGCTTGCTTCGGAAGCCCTGGCCAAATTGCCCAGGGGCGGCTTTACCCAGAAAAATGTTTTGAAACCGCCTCTGGTCCCGGTTAATTTCGCCATGGGCGGCCGCCAGGGCCAGATCCCCTTTACGGATGGCCAGATTGCCGGCGCGGCGATCATTGCCTGCCCCAGCGGTTGTGAGGGCCACCCCGAAAAAATTCAATTTCTTACGCTTATCCTGAATCAGAATGCCGGAGCTTTGGGGCGGGCCCTGCTGCACGAAGAGGAGATGGAGGCTTTGCAGGGCCGGGTGGAGACTGCAGCCGGGTTTGGGGAGATCATCGGCAAGGACCCCAAGATGCAAAAGGTCTATAAGCTCATCGAGGATGTGGCTCCCACCGACGCCACGGTCCTGATTCAAGGGGAAAGCGGCACCGGCAAGGAGCTGGTGGCCCGAGCCGTTCACCGGCTCAGTCCCCGGCGAGACCAGCCTTTCGTGGTCATCAACTGTTCGGCCTACCCTGCCACCCTGCTGGAAAGTGAATTGTTCGGTCATGAGAAAGGTGCCTTTACCGGGGCCACGCGCCAAAAACCCGGACGTTTCGAGCAGGCCAACGGCGGCACCATATTTTTGGATGAGATCGGCGAAATTCCCCCCACGGCCCAGATAAAGCTCCTGCGGGTTCTCCAGACCCGACGCTTTGAGCGTCTCGGGGGCGAAAAAACCCTCAACATCGATGTGCGCATCTTGGCCGCCACCAATAAAGATCTCAAGCAGGAGGTGGGGAAAGGGAATTTTCGGGAGGATCTTTATTATCGCCTGAACGTCATCCCCATAACCCTGCCGCCGCTGCGGGAGCGCCAAAACGACATCCCCTTGCTGTCCCACCACTTTTTGCGGCATTTCGCCGCCCAGAAAGGCAAGGACCTGGCGGAAATGAGCTCAGGGGCCATGCGCCTGCTGTTGGACTACTCCTGGCCCGGGAATGTGAGGGAACTGGAGAACTCCATCGAGCATGCCGTCGTCCTCGCCAAAGGCAGGCAACTGGAGCCCTGGGACCTGCCCCTGGCTGTGCAGCGCCACTCCCCCATCCCGCCTCGGACCATGGCTGAACGCGAGTTGCAGGCCCTGCTGGAAATTTTGGAGGAATGCGGCTGGAACAAAAAACTTGCCGCCCGACGACTGGGCGTGAGCCGCAGCACCATTTACGCCATCCTTAAGCGTCATAAGATTACCGGCCCCACTACCCACTGACCATTTCTGCGACAATTTGTCCACTAGGCGCGACTGTGTCTGTTTTTCAGACACGGATAACCAATCGATATAATTAAATTAAGCATCGAGTGTCTTCACGGTGTCGGTGTTTAAGCGAACGCCGCCGCTGAGACAACCGCCCCTTTATTTTTCAAAGAAATAATTGTCCCCACAAGTTAGTGCGCTAGCGCCCTGCTTTTTGCCTGCTCTTCCCAGAAATTCCGGTATCAGGCAAATCCCTTGGCCTGCTGATTTAATGAAAAATTTTCGTGAATAACAGGAATGGCACAATCTTTGCCTATGCTTTACAGCAAATGATCTGGGCTGAGGGTTTCCAGGAAATGAGCCGGAAGAAGCCGGGCATAGCACTCATCGATGCTGATATGGCCAATGGGCGGCAATTCTGCGGCCTCCTGGAAAAACTCAATTATTCCGCCACCCTCTTCAATTCCCTGGAAGACTTCGAGGGCTACCTGGAGAACAGGCCGGAGATTGCCGCGATCCTCGATCTGGACAGCATAGAGGTGCGCAGTCAGGCTATCAGAGCCTTGAAAAAAAGGCACCCGGAACTCCATATTTTGGGAGTCTCCAAGCTTCTTCTCCATCCCGGGCTGGAAGAACTCATCGGCACCCATCTTTATGCCTGCTTGGTCAAACCGGTGAATGAGGACGAACTGCTCTTTTGGCTGAAAAGTATTGCGGAAAATATGGAAACTCCGGCTGGAGCCCCTGACCCCTGAGGCCAGCCGACGGCAATGACAATAAGGGAGGGCTGTTCATGAAAAGACTGGTAATACTGGGTCATGGCACCGGCGGCACGATCATCGCCGCCAAGATGCGGCAGAACCTGCCGGAGCGGGAATGGGAGATCACCGTCATCGACCGGGACTGGCAGCATCACTACCAACCTGGCTGGCTCTTTATCCCGTTTGGCGTTTACAAGAAAGAGGATTGCCTCAAACCCAAAACCAAGTTTGTGCCTTCAGGGGTCAATTTTGTACTGGATGAAATTGAGGGAGTTGATCCGGAGAAAAAAGAGGTCAAAACCAAACAATTCAACTTTCCTTATGATTTTCTGGTCATCGCCACCGGCTGCCGCATCGTTCCTGCTGAGGTGGAAGGCCTGTTGGACGGCTGGGGAAAAGACGTTCATAACTTTTACACCCTGGAAGGGGCCCTGGCGCTACGGGAGAAGCTGAAATACTTCGAAAAGGGCAGGGTGGTGGTCAACATCGCGGAACTCCCCTTCAAGTGCCCGGTGGCCCCCCTGGAATTCTCCTTTATGGCGGATTGGTTTTTCGACCTCAACGGCGTGCGGGACCATATCGAAATCGAATTGGTGACGCCGTTGTCGGCGGCCTTCACCAAGCCGGTGGCCGCCAAGGTGCTGGGGGATATCTGCCAGGAAAAAAACATCAAGGTGACGCCCAACTTCCAGTTGGCCCAGGTGGACGCGGCCAAAAAAGTCATTTCTTCCTATGGCGGCCAGGAGGTCCCCTATGATCTCCTCGTGTCCATCCCCCCCAATTTCGGGGCCCAATTTATCATCGACAGCGGCCTGGGCGATCCCATGGGCTACATGGATACGGACCATTTTACCTTGAAGGCGAAAAATTATGACGCCATCTATGTCATCGGCGATGCGACCAATGTTCCCACTTCCAAGGCCGGGGCGGTGGCCCACTACGAGGCCGACGTGGTCGCGGACAACCTGATGCGGGAAATCGAGGGGCATCCGCCCCGACCGGATTACGACGGTCATGCCACCTGAATGGTGGTGACCGGTTACGAGAAGGGGTCCCTTCTCGACTTCAATTACAAAGTTGAACCGCTTCCTGGCAAATTCCCCTTTCCCGGCCTCGGCCCCCTGGATTTGTTGGGGATCAGCTTTGCCAATTACGTGGGCAAGATGATGTTCCGCTGGGTTTACTTCAATCTCATGCTCAAAGGCAGCCATTTGCCTCTGGAGTCCCAATTTGTCATGGCCGGCAAGGTGCGGGGCATTCTTTCTCCGGACATTGAGATGCCCCTGCGGCAAAGGAGGCGCCCATGAGTGCAGAGGAGCAACTCCTGGAACGCCTGGAGCGGATTGAGGCCAAGTTGGACCGGGTGACGGCCTTTGAAGAACAGTGGCGCCAAGCCGGGGATGCCTGGGAGAACCTCCGGGATTTGGGTCGGGATCTGTCCCTGCTTATGCCGCCGTCGGTGAGGCTGCTCACCGAGGAGTTGGCCGAGGTGGAAACCGGCTTTCAACTGGAGGACATCTTCTGTCTGCTGAAACGGCTGCTCTTGAGCTTCCGGCACATTGCCTGGTCCCTGGAACAGCTGGAAAACCTCATTGACTGGTGGCAGGACATGGAGCCCCTGCTGAAAATCTTGGTGCCGCATATCATCGACAAATTGGATGATTTGGAGCAAAAGGGGATTTTTCGGGTCAACCAGGCCATCCTCCACATGTACGCCAAGTTGGCCTCGGCTTACTCGCCGGAGGACATCGAGGCCATCGGCGATGGTTTTGTGCGCATGCACGGCATGGTCAAAAAGTTCGCCGATCCCATCGTCATCCAGTCCCTGGAGGCCGTGGTCGGAATGTACGCCAAGCTGGCGGCGGTGTATAAACCGGAGGACATTGAGGCCATCGGGGACGGTTTTGTGCGCATGCACGGCATCGTCAAGAAGTTTGCCGATCCCCGGGTCATTGAATTTCTGGACCGGCTTACGGACCTGCCGGTCCAGGTGGACTTGAAAGCGGCCCGGCCCGTGGGCCCCTTCGGGATGCCCTTCCGCCTGCTGAGCAAGGAGTGCAAAGAAGGGATGGGCGTGGCGCTGGAACTCACCCGGGCCTTGGGACGGCTGAAGTCCGGCAATAACGGCGCCGCGGCCCAAGAAAAAGAGAATGTTTAAGACGGTAAAGGGAGACTATCATGGCCAAAGATTTACCCCAGGAAGACCCCTTGGTGCGAATGCAGCGGGACCTCAAACGGGCCTTGCAGAAGAAACCTCAGGACATCAAGTGGGGCATGGTCATCGACATTGCCAAGTGCATTGGCTGCCATGCCTGCACCATCGCCTGCGTGGCCGAGAACAAACTGCCCCCCGGGGTGGTGTACCGGGTGGTGTTGGAGGAATATACCGGGGAATATCCTTTTGTGTGGCGACGCTTCACTCCCCGGCCCTGTCTCCACTGCCAGAATCCGCCCTGCACCAAGGCCTGCCCGGTGACCGCCACCTGGAGAACCGAACAGGGCGCGGTGATCATCGATTACAACCGCTGCATCGGCTGCCGCTACTGCCTGGTGGCCTGTCCGTATGCCGCCCGCACCTCGGACTTCGGTGAATGGTATACCGCCGGCACCGCGGAGCTGCCCGGCAAAATTTTCGGTCGAAAGGCCGCGGCCAATGATTATGAGTTGCACCTGGCGGCGGAATACGGCAGGAAGTGGCACGACCGCAATCATGACTCCCCGGTGGGCAACGCCCGTAAGTGCCATTTTTGCCTGCATCGCCTGAAGGTGGGCATGCTGCCGGCCTGCACCACCAGTTGCATCGGCCGGGCCACCATCTTCGGGGACCGTACTGATCCTCAGAGTCTGGTGTTCGAAATGATCGGCTCCCCCCGGGTCTTTCGCTTAAAGGAGGAACTCGGCACCCAGCCATCGGTCTATTACCTGAAATAAGGAGTGTGTCCCATGAGCGACAGATGGTTTAAAGGTCTAATAATACTGGCGGTATTCGGTCTGGTGGTGGGCAGCCTCGGCATGTATATGCGCCTGGTCTATGGCCACTTGCCCATGAACTACGGCTCGTTTGTCCCTTGGGGGCTGTGGGTGGCCTTTGACCTGTATTTTCTTGGCCTCACCGCCGGCGCTTTTCTCATCACCATTCTCACCTATGTCTTCCGCATCAAGCTCCTGGCCAACTTAGGGCCCTTGGCCGCGTTTACCGTGCTGGTGACTCTCATGTGTGAATTCCTTATCATCAGTCTGGACCTGGGCCATCCCTGGCGGACCTATCGCTTTCTCATCACCCCCAACCCGGGCTCCATGTTGTTTTGGCTGGTGGTCTTTATCGTTTCCATGTGGATCATTTATGTGCCGTGGCTCTATTTTCTCCTGCGGGGGCATCTCATCGACTGGGGTAATGATGAGCAGCGCCCGGGGCATAAGTTCTATCGCTTGCTGGCGGGGAGCAAAAGGGTCTACACCCCCCAGGAAGAGGAGCGGGACCACCGCCGCAGCCGTTTTTTGTCCTATCTCAGTCTGCCCATCGGGGTCATTTTTTTCGGGGCTCATGGCGCCCTGTTCGCCATCCTGCTCAACCGGCCCATCTGGAACAGCGCCATGTTGCCCCTCATCTTTATCATGGCGGCGCTCCTCTCCGGCGGAGCGCTCATCACCTTCCTGGCCTATGTTTATCAGCCTGATGAAAAATTAATCCATCCTTTGGGGCATGTGGTGCTTCTCATTCTGCTAAGCTTCCTCTTCCTCGAAGCCTTGCAGTTCTTTGTAGGCTATCAGTCCAAGATTCCTGGCATTGTCACCAGCCTGAACCTCATCGCCTTTGGCCCTTACTGGTGGGCCTTCTGGATAGTTCATATCCTCCTGGGCAGCATCATCCCGGCTATTCTGCTTATCTGGTATCCGGAAAACTCCAAGATGGTGGCCACTGCCTGTTTTCTTATAATCATCACCTTCCTGGCGGTGCGGCTGAACTATCTCATCCCGGACATGGCCGTGTATAAACTGGAGGGCTTGCAGAACACCTTCTTCCACCAGCGCCTCCGGCCGGAATACGTGCCGAATGTGTATGAATGGCTGGTGAGCGTCTGGGTGATTTCCCTGGGACTTTTGACCTTCTTGCTGGGCACCCGCTGGTTACCGGTGATCCAGGCCGGCAAAGGAGAAGAAGAGCATGTCTGATAAGAAACCGAATGTGGTCGAGGATCTGCGCCATATTATTGACGCCCGCATGGACCGGAGGTATTTTCTCAAGTGCACCGCCTTTCTGGGAGGATCACTGGCCGCGTCCCATTTCCTGTCCCGGTTTGCCCAGGCCGCGGCCGGCAACGATTGGTCGACCCTGAGCCTGCCCATAGGGGATGCCTATAAACATTATCTTCCGGAAAACCAGCTTTACTCCGCTTGCCAGCAGTGCAACACCCAATGCGGCATCAAGGTCAAAATCCTGGACGGGCTGGTGGCCAAGATCGACGGCAGTCCTTACAGTCCCTGGACCCTCACGCCTCAAATCAACTATAAGACTCCCATCACCGAAGCGGCCATTATTGAAGGCGCCCTCTGCCCCAAGGGCCAAGCCGGCATCCAGACCCTCTACGATCCTTACCGCATCGTCAAGGTCCTCAAACGAGCCGGCAAACGGGGAGAGAACAAGTGGCAGACCATCCCCTTCGAGCAGGCCGTCAAGGAGATCGCCAACGGGGGGAACCTCTTCGGCGAAGGCCACGTGGAGGGATTGAAAGACATCTGCGTGCTCCGCGATCCTAAGATCGCCAAGGAGTTGGCGGAAGATGCGGCCCTGGTAGCCGACCAGAAGATGGACCTGGCGGCGTTCAAAGCCAAACACGCCGATAACCTGAAATACCTCATCGATCCGGACCATCCCGACCTGGGGCCCAAAAACAACCAGTTTTACCTGCTATGGGGGCGGGCCAAGCATGGCCGGGAGGATGTCTTCAAGCGGTTTGCCGGGGGGGCCATGGGGTCGGTAAATGTTCATGGCCATACTACCGTTTGTCAGGGATCCCTGTATTTCACCTGCAAGGCCATGAGTATGCAGTTCAGTGAGGGCAAGTGGGACTCGGGCACCAAGTTTTACTGGCAGGCGGACACCGGCAACGCCGAATTTATTCTGTTTGTGGGCGCCAGCCTTTATGAAGCCAATTATGGGCCGCCCCTCCGGGCCCAGAAGGTCACCCACGGCTTGGAAGAGGGGCGGCTGAAGATCGCCGTAGTGGACCCCCGCTGTTCCAAGACCGCAGCCCGGGCCTGGAAGTGGCTGCCGGTAAGGCCTAACGGCGTGGCCGCAGTGGGCCTGGGCATGATGCGCTGGATCTTTGATAATCAGCGCTACGACGCCCGCTACCTGGCCAATGCCAACAAGGCCGCGGCCAAAGCTGATAATGAGCCTACCTGGACCCAGGCCGTCTGGCTGGTGAAGATCAATCCGGATGGCACTCCGGGGGCCTTCCTGCGCGGTTCCGATCTGGGCCTGCCGGCGCAAAAACGGCCCAAAAAAGAAGGGGGAGAATGGGACCTTGACCCCTTTATGGTCTTTGCCGGCGGCGCTTTCAAGCCCTTCGACCCCAACAGCGACACCGAGCCGGTGGAGGGCGACCTGCTGGTGGACACGGAGTTTAAAGGCGGGAAGGTTAAGAGCGTGCTGCAGATTTACCGGGAAACCGTTGGGGCCAAGACCGTGGCCGAGTGGGCCCGGATCGCCGGAGTGGAGGAAGGGGACCTGGTGGATCTGGCCCGGGAGTTCACCAGCCATGGCAAGCAGGCAGTGGCCGACGTGCATCGCGGCGTCTCCCAGCACACCTCCGGCTTTTATAACGTGCTGGTTTACATGACTTTGAACACCCTGATCGGCAACCACGACTGGATGGGCGGTCTGGCCAAGGCCACCACCTATGACGCCGGGGGCCATAAGCCGGGCAAGCCTTTCGACGTCACCAAAATTCCCGGCGGCCTCAAACCCTGGGGGATCTCTCTGATCCGGCACGGCGTTGCTTATGACAAAACCACCGTCTTCAGCGGCTTCCCGGCCAAACGCCCCTGGTATCCCTTTTCCAGCGACATTTACGAGGAGGCCATTCCCAGTATCGGGGATGCTTATCCCTATCCCGCCAAGGCCCTGTTTATTTACATGGGAACGCCGATATACTCCCTGCCGGCGGGTCACAAGCAAATCGAAATCCTCTGCGACCCCAAGAAGATCCCCTTGATCTTCGCCTCTGACATCGTCATCGGTGAGACCTCCATGTATGCCGACTACATTTTCCCAGATTTGACCTACCTGGAACGCTGGGAATTTCCCGGCTCCCATCCCTCGGTGACCCCCAAGGTGGGGCCCGTGCGGCAGCCGGTCTCGGCCCCCCTGGTGGAGACGGTGACGGTCTTCGGCGAACAGATGCCCATCTCGGTGGAATCCCTGCTTTTAGGCCTGGCCGAGCAGCTCAAGTTGCCGGGCTTCGGGGAAAACGCCTTCGGTCCCGGCCTGCACTTCAAGCGGGAGGAAGACCTGTACCTGCGCATGGTGGCCAACCTGGCCTTCGGCGACAACCCCGACGGTTCCGACAAGGTTCCCGCGGCCAGCGCCGAGGAGCTGGCCTTGTTTGAAAAGGCCCGCCGGCATCTGCCGCCCACGATCTATGATGCCAAGCGATGGCAGGCGGTGGTGGGTCCGGAACTCTGGCCCCACGTGGTTTATCTGCTCAACCGCGGCGGCCGTTTCCAGGCCTACCAGCAGGCCTACAAAAACGGCCAGTTGGCCAACAAGTACGGCAAGATGGTGGGTCTCTATTTTGAGAAGTTCACCACCACCAAGAACGCCATGACCGGGAAGACCTATCTCCCCTATGCCGACTTCGTAGACGGCCCCCGGGATGTGCTGGGCCGCAAACTGGACGACGAAGCCAAGGGCTTTGATCTGACCCTTATAACCTACAAACCGATAATGGGCACTAAATCACGCACTATCCCGGATTACTGGCTGTTGGCCCTCTACCCGGAAAATTTCATCGAGATCTCCCCGGTGGACGCCCGGCGTCTGAACCTGACCGACGGCGATAAGGCTAAGATAATTTCCGCCTCCAATGAAGAGGGAGAGTGGAACCTGGGCCCCATCGGCAAGAAATCCATGATCGGCCACATCCGGGTCCTGGAAGGCCTGCGTCCCGGGGTGGTGGCCTTTTCCCTGGGCCACGGCCACTGGGCCTACGGGGCCAGCTCCGTGGTGATCGATGGGATGGAGGTGCCGGCAGACCCGCGCCGGGCCACCGGCATCCACGCCAATGCGGCCATGCGGGTGGACCCGGTCCTGAAAAACACCGGTCTGGTTGATCTGGTGGGCGGCAGTGCCGTGTTTTATCAATCCCAGGTGAAGGTGGTAAAGGTTTAGGGTGGCGCGGAGGGAAGCCATGAAACGGGTAAGCCTGGCTCGCTTTACCGAACTGCTCTCGGGTTCAGTGGCCGCCCACGGCCACCTTTGTCCGGGACAGGTGGTGGGAGTCCGGATGGGTATCCTGGGTCTGCGCCTGTTGGAGTTTGACATTCCACCCACCCTGCCCCAGCTCAAGCAGCTCATCGTCTTTGTGGAAATGGACCGCTGCACCGGGGACGCGGTGGCCCACGTGACCAACGTCAAGCTGGGCCGGCGTTCCCTTAAATTCGTGGATTACGGCATCATGGCCGCCACCTTCATAAATCTGGCCACCTCCCAAGCTTTTCGGATCATTTCCACCGAAGCATCCCGGGATCTGGCCTTGTTGTATGCCCCCGGTCTGACCAAACGGGAAGCCCAGCTCCAGGCCTACCGGATGATGCCGGATGGGGCCATGTTTCAGGTCCAGGAAGTTAAGGTTGATCTCTCTGAGTTTGACCTGCCTGGCCCCACCCGGTGGAAAGTGACCTGCAGCAAATGCGGCCAGGTGGTGCGGGATCACCGGGAGGTGGAGCGCCACGGCCAGACTTTGTGCCGGCCCTGCGCCCTGGGGGCGTATTTTTCCTCACCCCGTAACATCGCCTGGCCGGAGATGGACTGGTCTCCAGGTTCACCGGAGTCTCTTCTGGACCGACCAGGGTGCCTCCAAGCGGCTGACCGCGGCCAGGGAGGGGTGAGGGAGTAAATATAGGGGATTGGACCATGAAAATTATTTCTTTGGAAGAAGCCGTCGGCACCCGACTGGCCCATGACATCACCGAGATTCGGCCGGGAGAGTTTAAGGGTGCGGCCTTCCGCAAGGGACACACCGTCTGTGAAGAGGACCTGTGTCGCTTGCAGCGCCTGGGCAAAAATCATCTTTATATCCTGGACCTGGCCGCGGATGAAATCCACGAGAATGAGGCCGCGGCCATCCTGGCCGAGGCCCTGGCCGGTGAAGGGGTGGTCTGGGAGAACAATCCCCGGGAGGGCAAAATTGAACTCTATGCCGCGTACGACGGCCTGCTTCGGGTGGATATCCCCTCGCTGGCGGCCTTCAACCTGGTGGATGAGGTCATGTGTGCCACGCTCCACAACCACACTATGGTCAAACGGGGCGAAAAAATTGCGGCCACGAGGGCGATTCCCCTGGTCATGAAGCGGGCTGCCATCCAGCGGGCGGCGGCCATCGGACGGGCCAACGGCGGGGCGGTTGCCGTCAGGCCCTTGCATCAGGCCCAAACCGGGCTCATCATCACGGGTAACGAGGTCTTTCACGGTCTGATCCAGGACCGCTTTGCCCCGGTTCTCACCCAAAAGGTGGAGGCCTTGGGATCGACTGTCGCGGCCGTGGAGTTTTGCCCTGACAAGGCCGAGGCCATTGCCCGGGCCATCGCGAGTCAACTGGCCCAGGGGTGTGACCTATTGCTCTTAAGCGGCGGCATGAGTGTGGACCCTGACGACGTCACCCGCCACGGCATCCGCCTGGCCGGGGCCACCGAGGTGCATTACGGCTCTGCGGTTCTCCCCGGGGCCATGTTCCTGGTGGCCTATGTCGGCCAGGTGCCGCTCCTGGGCGTGCCTGCCTGCGCCCTGCACCACAAGGTCACGGCCCTGGATCTGGTCCTGCCGCGGATTCTGGCTGGGGAACACCTCGGCAAGAGCGAACTGGCCTTTCTGGGGCACGGGGGCCTCTGCCGGGACTGCCGGGATTGCATTTATCCAAATTGCTCCTTTGGCAAGGGAACTTAGACTTATGGGAATAGACCCGGCCACCTCCAGGATCAATTATCTGCGCCTCTCGGTTACTGACCGCTGTCAGCTCCGCTGCCGTTATTGCACGTATTGGCGGGACTGGCGGAAGCTGCCCGGTGGGGATCTTCTGCGCTACGAAGAACTGCTCCGCCTGGTGGCCCTGGCCGCCACCATGGGCATTGTCAAGGTCAGGGTTACCGGCGGCGAACCTCTGATACGTCGGGGATTGGTGGATTTTCTGGCGGAACTGCAGCGTGTTCCCGGAATTGCCAAGGTCTGCCTGACCACCAATGGCGTCCTGCTTTCCCAATCGGCCCCGGCTCTCTATGAGGCGGGCCTGCGACATCTTAATATCAGCCTGGACACCTTACGGCGGGAACGCTACTGGCGCCTCACCGGCCGGGACAACCTGCCCGAAGTTTTGGCAGGGTTGGATAAGGCTGCGTCCTTGGGCTTCCACCCCATCAAGATCAACTGTGTGGTCCTGAAAGGCATCAACGATGATGAAGTCCTTGATCTCGCCATGCTGGCTCGAGACCGGCCTTATCAGGTGCGCTTCATCGAACTGATGCCCACCGTCTCCCAACCATGGTGGCAGCGCCATTTTCTGCCTCTTCCCCAAGTGCTGGAGCGGCTTCAGGAGCTTGGGCCCCTGTTGCCGTCCATTCCCGAACCCGCCTCCGGGCCTGCCCGGATATTCCGCGTGGCGGGATTTTTGGGGGAATTCGGCTTCATCAGCCCCCTGAGCGGGCACCAGTGCCGCACCTGCAACCGCCTGCGCCTATCGGCTGACGGCAGACTGCGTCCCTGCCTCTTCGCCCCTCACGACTTCGATCTTAAGGCTTCTCTGCGTCTGGGTGGAGGGGATGAGTCAGGGCGCGTGCTTTTCCAAAGGGCCATGGCAATGAAGGGGGAAAAGGCCGGGTTCCCCCTGAGCCGATCCTCCAACCCGAGCCGTCCTATGGTCAGCATCGGCGGCTGATTTATCAGAGGCTGGTTTCGGGGCGCGGGGCTGATCTCAGCCCAGGGGCCGGATATCCTCAGATAAAGGCGCGCCGCCGATCAGGTGCAGGTGCAGGTGGCTGATTTCCTGTCCCCCGTGTCTTCCTGCCCGGATCAGCAACTTATAGCCGTTTTCCGAAATCCTTAAATCCTCGGCGAGTCGTTTGGCAACCATGATCAGGTGCCCCATAAGCGCTTCTTCTCCGGGTTCCACCGCGGTGACGCTGGGGATGTGCTTTTTAGGGATTATCAATATGTGAACCGGCGCCAGGGGATAACGGTCAGGAAAGGCCACGACCGAATCATCTTCATATAAGATGGGGGCGGCGGTTTTTTTGGCGGCGATGCTGCAAAAGGGGCAAACTCCCATAGGTCAGCTCTATCCCGGATGGGAAAAGGACATCCAAAGAGCAGGCTTCATCAGCCCCTTTCCCGGTTTATCATGCCATTCAAGGGATTGGGGAAGGGGTGGGGGAGGGGTAAGGGCCCCCCGGCCTTAGTCCGTTCCCCCACTGTTCTATTGGGCCTTTGGCGGAGCCAAAGGCCTGGCGGAATCCCCCAAAAGGATTGGGCTCCGGTCTCGGCATCAGCCGGCGGCGGTCCTGAAATTGACTTCTAGACGGTCCGGGCCAGGATCTCCACCCTGATTTTTCCGGCCAAGTAAGACCGGAAGGCTTCGGCGTCACCCATCGGGAAGGTGATTTCCCCAGGAACCACTTCTTTGGACTCCGCCGGGCCGTAATGCATGGGTATCGCCACCTTGGGCTTCAAGGCCAGGGCGGCTTCGGCCGCTTCCCTGGCGTTCATCACTTCCAGGCCGGATACCGGCAACAGGGCGATATCCACTTTCAGGTCCCGCATCTCGGGAATAAAATCGGTGTCGCCGGCGTGATAGAGGCGGACTCCGTCCAGGGTGACGATAAACCCCAGATAGCCTTTGTGCTTGGGATGAAAGCTGGTTTTCAGGTTATAGGCCGGTACGGCCTCAATCAAGATGTCGCCCACCAGGCTCTGCTCGCCGGGGTTCAGGGCGACCACCGGCAGCTCCAGTTTCCGGGCGACGCTCTGGTCGGAGATGATAGCCGTGCCCGGCCGCCAGATCTTTTCAATGTCAGCCATGGAAAAATGGTGAAGATCTTCGTGGCCGATGAGGATGATATCCGCCGGCCTTATCTTTTTAACGTTATAAGGACTGAAATAGATGACCGGGGGGCCGTTATAAAGGAAGCATTCATGTCCCCCCCATTCCAGTTTGCTCAAAACCGATTCCAGCATGCCGACCTCCAAATAGAGGGATTCTGTCGGATGACAAAGTCTGGAGAAAAAAATAAGACCGGAAGAAAGGGTTGTCCATAGCGGGAGCGGCCGGGGGGCTGGCATTTTAGCCGCCCTAGCCCGGTGAGGGAGTCGTTAAGACATGGGCTGGGGGCATACGGGCGAGGTATTGGATTGGACTGCTGAGAAAATCCAGGTTTGCCGGAGGCTAAAATTTGAGAGTGTTGCGAAATGAGTCTTGTTTAGGGGAGGGCCGAGGGGTCGACGGCCCCCCGCCTTCCCCTCAAACTCCCCTCCCCAACCCCCGGGAAGCAGGAAATGAGGTTTAACTACTTGATTTGTAAATAAATTTATGTGGGATTGGGGGCCAAGGGACAGGGGGGCACTGCCCCTTGGCCTCCTCTCCCAAAAGCTATTGGCCACAGCCTCAATTTAAGCAATCAGCCAGCCGCCCAGGCCCGAAGGCCGGAGTCCGGATCTGGACGGCGCCACGGAGCCTAATCCTTGATAATCTCCCAGTTAAGGGCAAAGGTATTGTCATACAAGGTGTATTCAAAGCCCATAAGTTTCCCGACTCCAGGAGTCGTGCCTTCCTGAACCTTCCAGTAAAGAAGGTAGATTCCGGGAACCATGCGGGGCTCCCCGGTTTGGGGATCCGGATCGATGTTGCGCCAAATCTCCTTTTTTTCCATGACCCGCCAAATGGTTCCGTATTTCTTGCTGCGCACCAACTGCCCCACGTTGGGTAGGCCCTTTTCCTTGATGATCTCATCGAACTCTTTCATGGCCGCCTCCTTCATTCGGTAAGGTTGCCGTTGTCTCTGTCAGTTAACCGCCGAGCATTAAGGTTCCTCGCCTTGACCGCGCGGGGCGCCGGGTCTTTTGCGGACTTTCCATCGGACCAAAACTTTAACCGCAAGGTTAACAGTTTCATCGCGGCGCGATGAGTGATTCCGGCGGCTGTCCATGCCTTTTATTTGTAACCTAAGCACAAGGCCCTGACCTGTCAACGTGCCGGGTGGAAATCCAGGGGTTTGGCCTCGCCGGAAAATCTTCCGGATGATCAGAGACATATTGAAGATAAGCGGTTCCGGGTGATATAATTAATGATGAAGAGCCTGCCAAAGGGAGAAGGGCTCAGGCTGATGACTTCTACCGGGCCGACGATCCGGTAGAAGTTTTTTTGGGGGGAGATTTGGGCCCCGAGGTGATGACCGCGTGATTAAAATACTCCTGGTAATGGCCGGCGGCAGCATCGGGGCGCTTTCCCGTTATACCGTTTCCTTGCTGGCCGTCAAGCTTTTCGGCACCAGATTTCCCTGGGGAACCCTGGCCGTCAACCTTTCGGGCTGCTTCCTCATCGGCCTTGCCTTTGCCATGGCTGAACGGGGGCTAAATCTCATGAATCCTTCCATGCGCCTGTTTTTTATAACCGGTTTTTTGGGGGCGCTCACCACTTTTTCCACCTATGGTCTGGAGACGGTGAACGCGGCGCGCCAAGGGATCTATGTGGTGGCCATGTATAATATCTTCCTGAACAATGTCTTAGGAGCAGCCCTGGTTTTCCTGGGCATGCTGGTGGGCCGTTTGCGTTAGGAAGGGGGCCGCGGTGCAGCAGTATAGAAAAATCGAGATCTTTACCAGTGAAGAAGTCCGTTGGCAGGGGCAGCCCCTCTATGCCGCGCTGGTGCGATTCATCCACGATCTGAAGATCCCGGCCCGCTGCCTGGTGACCCGGGGCATCGAGGGCTCCTATGAAAGTGGGGAGATGGCTACCGGCCGGCTGGAAGTCCTGTCCTACAATCTGCCCGTGCAGGTAACCATTATCGCGCCCTCGGCAGAGTCCGGGTGGATCCTGTCCAAAATAGCGGAAATGGTCACCGACGGCATTGTCACGGTTCAGGATGTAGAGGTCCTTCTATATAAAACCCGTGGTTTGCTCATCCCAAGACACACCAGGGTTCGGGATCTCATGACTCCTGACCCGAAAAAGGTCAGTTTGGACACCTCCCTGGAGGAGGTGGCGCGACTTTTGCTTTCTTCCACCTTTACCGGTCTGCCGGTGGTGGACGATGCCGGCCGGCCGGTCGGGGTCATCTCTCAGGGTGATCTGATCTATCGGGCCGGCATGCCTGTAAGGATCGGCCTGTTGGCTGAGTCAGACCAGGAAAAAATCAATACAGTCCTGGAGGCCCTCGCCTCCCGGAAGGCCCGGGAGGTCATGACCAAACCGGCCGTGGTGATAGGGCGGGATGATCTGGTCACCGACGCGGTGAACCTCATGCTGAAAAAAAAGGTAAAACGGCTGCCGGTGATCGATGCCGACGGCAAATTAGTGGGCATCCTGTCCCGTCTGGACGTGTTCCACGCCATCTTGCGGGAATGCCCCGATTGGCAGGCCTTCCAACGGCAGGAAGTGTCCGTTGAGCATCTGAAGTTTGTGGCAGACATCATGCGCCGCGACAGCTTTACCGTCCTTCCGGACACCCCGGTGGAAGAAGTTATCCGCCTTATCGACACCAACGACATCCAGCGGGTCTGCGTGGTGGATAAGGACGGGCGGTTGTTGGGGTTGATCTCGGACCGGGATCTGCTGGCGGTCTTTGCCGATGTCTCCCCCGGTTTTCTGGATTACGTATTGAGCAAACTTTCCTTGGCCGAGCCGACTCCGCAGCCGCAGGCCCTTCGAATGAAAACCGCCGGTGAAGTAATGAACTCCGATATTGTGACGATCCGGGATGACGCTCCGATAGCTGAAGCTATCCGGCTGATGCTGGATAAAGCGATCAAACGTTTGCCGGTTGTTGACAGTCAGGGAAAATTCAAGGGGATGATCAGCCGCGACGCCCTGTTGCGCACCGGCTTTGCCTCTGCCGCCGCCCGGACAACTTGAGCTTGAAGCCTTGCAGCAAAGAATAAAAAGGGAAAGTCTTCAGAATTCAGAAGTTTTTATATTCAGCTTGAACAAATTGGAGAGAAAGGGTATTAGTGGAATGAATTAAAACCGGCGATGGGTCCTCCAGGATGAAACCTAATCTGCCTGAGCCGAGGAAAAACTTCTAACTTCAGTTCCCATAGTCAAAGTGGGGCCGGAGTTTTTTTTCTTCGGTGATCTTCGTACCCAGAGGAGTGAGGCCATGGAGCAGGTATGGTTCACCGCAGCAAGTTGGATCGGCGTAGCGCTCATGGCCAGTCTGATTTCCATCCGCACCGGCATTTCGGTGGCATTGGTTGAAATCTTTTTAGGGATGATTGCCGGGAACTTTCTGGGATTCCATTCGGCCCCCTGGATCGACGTCCTAGCCTCGTTCGGCTCTATGATGCTGACCTTTCTGGCCGGGGCTGAAATCGATCCGGCCTCCTTCCGGAAGCACCTCAAACCCAGCCTGGTCATCGGCTCTGTTTCATTTTTATTTCCCTTCCTGGGGGCGTGGCTTTTTACCTACTATGTCAACGGGTGGGACTGGCAAGCCGCCCAGATTGCCGGGATCGCCCTGTCCACCACCTCGGTGGCCGTGGTTTATGCGGTGATGGTGGAAACCGGCTTAAATGAAACCGATGTGGGCAAGCTCATCCTGGCCGCCTGCTTTGTCACTGACTTGGGGACGGTGCTGGCTTTAGGGGTGCTGTTCGCCAATTTCAATCGCTGGATGTTGGTGTTTGTCCTGGCGACTTGCTTGGCCCTGTGGATGTTGCCGCGGCTCAGTCGCTGGATGTTTAGAACATGGGGGGGCCGGGTCAGCGAACCCGAGGTCAAATTTATCTTCCTGGTGCTCTGCTTTTTAGGCGCCTTAGCGGTCACCGCCAACAGCGAAGCGGTTTTGCCGGCGTATCTTTTCGGCTTGGTGGTGGCCGGCGTGTTGGTGCAGGACAAAGTCCTGATGCGCCGCATGCGCACCATCACCTTTACTCTGTTGACGCCGTTTTTCTTTATAAAGGCCGGGGCCCTGATTTCGCTGCCGGCCTTGGCCGCCGGAGCCGCTTTAATTGCCCTCCTTTTAGCGGTCAAAATCGTCTCCAAAGTCATCGGCGTCTGGCCGTTATGCCGAGTTTTTCAAATGCCGCTCCGGGAAAGCAACTATACCACCCTGCTCATGTCCACCGGCCTCACTTTCGGCAGCATCTCCGCGCTTTACGGCCTAACCCGCGGGATTATCACTCAAGATCAATATTCCATCCTGGTCACGGTGGTCATTGCCTCGGCGGTGGTGCCCACCTTTATTGCCCAAACCTGGTTTGAACCTCAGATTGTGGTTCCCTATGAGCCGGAGTTTTATGGCACGGCCGAGCACCTCCTCCATATGCCGGAGGAGTACCAGCTGTAGCAGGCCTTCTCAGGGTATGGTTAAAAATTGATATTATTTTACCTGAATTTGCCTGGAAGAACTTCCCGGCCCGGAGGTGCGTGATGTTTCAGAAAATCCTGTTGGCCTATGATGGCTCGGAGGGGGCCGAAAAGGCCCTGGACGCAGCCCTGGAACTGGCTCGGGTTCACCAGGGAAAGGTTTGGGCCCTGGCGGTCGAGGAAAACCTGCCGCACATCACCGCCACGGTAGGCGAGTTTCAGGAAAGCAAGGAAAAAGCCAACGAAAAATTCGGCAAACTTCTCCACGCGGCTCGTTCCCGGGCCGAAAAAGCCGGCGTGGAATTAAAGACCCTTCTCCGGGCGGGCCACCCGGCCAAGACCATCATCAACGTGGCCCGGGAAGGGGAATTTGATGTGATCCTGGTAGGGCACAGCGGGCTTTCCGGGGTCTGGGCGGCGTTTTTGGGGACCACTGCGGAAAAGGTCAGCCGCCACGCCCCGTGCAGCGTCCTTATCGTCCGGTAGCGGCATCCTGACAGCAGACCCCTTTTCCCCAAAGCAGGTCTTCCTGACGATCAATTACTGCAGGCGGGTCAAGCTGCCGGCCTGTCCGCGGCTGATATCAATGGGCATACCGGTGTGTTCTTCCACCGTCTGCATGACTTTTTCCATGTTTACCGAGCCCAACAGGCCGCGGCTTTCCAGCAGGCTCAAGACGTGAAAAATCATGGAGCGGATCTTAAAATAATAGTCCTCGCTGACTGAGAGGTAAATCCGGCCGTTCTTGAAACCCACCAGGGCCGGCTCATAGATGTATTCTACGCTGGTCCCCACCGGCACCAGGGGAAAAAGCTGCTTGATGTGCTCCGGGTACATGCGGGTGCAGCCATGGCTCACCAGGCGCCCCACCCCCCAAGGCATATGGGTGCCATGGATGCCGTAATCGCCCCAGGACAGGGTAAGTTTATATTGGCCCAGGGGATTATCCGGACCGGGAGGCATTTCCGACATGCCGTACTTGGCCTGGAGGGACTTGGGAATATGCCAGGTCGGATTCACCTTTTTCTCCACCACCCTGAAGTTACCCGACGGGGTCCGGAAGTCCAGCACCCCCATGCCGATGGGAAAGGTATATACCGTGCTGCTGTTGGGGAAATAATAGAGGCGCATCGCCCCAGTGTTGACGAGGAGCTGCCGGCCCCGGGGGTCCGGCACGATCCACATGGAGGGGATGACGATCTGAGTGCCCGCCGGCAAAATGAAGGGATCCCACTCCCGGTGAAGGACCCCGATGGCATTGTAGCCCAAGCCATACTGCCGGGCGATTCCCAAAAGGTCCTCTCCTTTTTTAATGGTATGGTACTGGAGCGCGCCCACCACGGTCACGGCCCCTGGGTCTACGCCGCTCGCCGTAGTAGGAAACCTCACAGTGTAGGGGCCGGAAGCCGCGGCCGGGAGAACCGACCCGCTCCAAATTATCAAGATCAGGAACAGCATGGTCTTGCGCATGAAGTTACACCTTCCTTGAAAGTCTTCTTACCCCTAAAAGGGATTAGGCCACACCCGGTTGCGAGTACGAAAACTTCCTTAAATTCCCGGTTTTCTTCACGGAGTTAAAGGGGTTTAAGTTCATCTGCGTGCCGATTTCTGAATGGCCCGGCATCAGGGAGATGAGTGCCTCCAGGACTTAAGGCTGGAAGAGTAAGGGGGCTGGGCGATCCCCGCTTCCGTAATAATGCCGGAGATTAACTCATGGGGAGTTACATCAAAGGCCAGGTTAAGGGCCGCAGCGTCCGACGGGGCCACTTCCTGCCCATAGAGCCGGGTCACTTCCTCGGGGGCGCGCTCCTCCACAGGAATGTGCGCCCCGTCCGGGATGGTGAAATCAAAAGTGGACAGGGGCGCGGCCACGTAAAAGGGGATGCCGTGGTGCCGGGCCAGCACCGCCAAGCTGTAAGTCCCTATCTTGTTGGCGGTGTCACCGTTGGCGGCAATGCGGTCCGCGCCCACGATTACCAGGAACACTTTGCCCTGGTGCATCAGGGTGGCCGCGGCGCCATCCGGGATCAGGGTGTAAGGGATGCCGATCTTGCCCAACTCCCAGGTGGTAAGACGCGCTCCCTGAAGGAGGGGCCGGGTTTCATCAACCCATACGGAAAAGCGTTTTCCCGCCTCCCAGGCGGCGCGCATGACCCCCAGGGCGGTGCCGTAAGCCCCCGTGGCCAGGGCCCCGGTGTTGCAATGGGTAAGCACCCGGTCCCCGTCATGGATCAGCACCTGGCCGTGTTGGGCCAAGCGCCGGTTGATGGCGTCGTCCTCCTTGAGCATGGCCTGGGCTTCGGCCACCAGGCGGGCCTTGATCGCGGCCACCGGTTCGGCCGCCTGATCCTGGGCCACCTTTTGCATGCGGTCCAGGGCCCAAAAGAGGTTCACCGCAGTGGGCCGGGCCGCGGCGATTTCCCGACAGATATAAGTAAACTGGATTTGAAATTCCTTGGGGTCTTCAGTCTTTATTTCCAGGGCGCCCAGGGCCGCGCCCATGGCCGCGGCCACCCCGATGGCAGGCGCCCCTCGGATGGCCAACGTCCGGATCGCTTCAATGATATCCCGGTAGTTTGCGGTAACCAGGTAGGTTTCTTTCTGGGGCAAAAGCCGCTGGTCCAGCAGGCGGACCTTGTTGTCCTCCCAGCAGATGCTGCAATAGGGGATCATATGTGAGTTCTCCGAGGCTTAAAGGAGTGAAACCTTATTCGCAGTATTGCATTTCCGCTCTTTTCCTTTAGGTCGGGCCAGTCACTCAGAAAGGAGACGTTGCAATATCTCATTGGCCAACCGGGGGTTGGCCTGGCCCTGGGTCTTTCGCATCAATTGACCCACGAAAAAGCCCAGAACCTTGGTCTTGCCGGCCTTATAATCGGCCACTTCTTTGGGGTGAGCCGCCAGGATTTCCCGGGCTTGGGCTTCCAACTCACTAACGTCGCTGATCTGGGCCAGACCCTTTTCCTGGACAATGGCCTCGGGTTCCCGGCCGGTGGCGATCATTTCCTCAAAGACCGTCTTGGCGATCTTGCCGCTGATGACGCCCTGGTCCACCAGGGCCAGAAGGCGCCCCAGATCCCGGGGGCTGACCTTAAGGGAAGCGACCCCCGCCTCTTCTTTTTTCAATTCCCGCATGACCTCGACCATGATCCAGTTGCTCACCTGCTTGGGCTGAGGAAACTCCTTCAAGCACTCCTCGAAGTAATCCGCCAGGGCCTTGTCGCCGGTGAGCACTTCAGCGTCATAGGCCGGCAGGCCGTACTCCTTCTGGAAGCGGTCAGCCCGGGCGGTGGGCAACTCCGGCAGGGAAGCGCGCAGCTCTGCCAGCCACTCCGGGGCAATCCGCACCGGCACCAGGTCGGGGTCGGGGAAATAGCGGTAATCATGGGCCTCTTCTTTGCCCCGCATGGAAAAGGTCTGGCCCCTGGCCGCATCCCACAACCGGGTTTCCTGGACGATCTCCCGACCCTCGGACAACAGGGCCCGCTGCCGCCGGATTTCATATTCCAGGGCCTGACGCACAAAGCGAAAAGAGTTCATGTTCTTCAGTTCGGTCTTGGTCCCGAACCCGGAGGCCCCTACAGGCCGCAAGGAGATGTTGGCATCGCAGCGCAATGAGCCTTCTTCCATGTTGCCGTCGCAGATCTCCAGGTAAATAAGAATGTTGCGCAACCCTTTGAGGTATTCCACCGCTTCGTCGGGGGTGCGCAGGTCAGGCTCGCTGACGATTTCGATGAGAGGCACGCCGGTGCGGTTGAAATCCACAAAGCTCACCGGCCGGGACTCGCTGTGGATGAGTTTGCCCGCGTCCTCCTCCAGGTGAATCCGCGTGATGCCGATTTTTTTTCGTCGGCCGTTGACCTGGATCTCCAGGAAGCCGTGCTCCGCCAGGGGCAGCTCGTACTGGGAAATCTGGTAGCCCTTGGGGAGGTCCGGATAAAAGTAATTTTTGCGGGCGAAAACGGACTCCGGGGCGATGCGGCAGTGGGTGGCCAGGGCCATTTTCAGGGCGAACTCCAGGGCCCGGCGGTTGAGCACCGGCAGCACTCCCGGCATGCCCAAACACACGGGGCAGACCTGCGTGTTGGGCGGGGCGCCGAAGGTCGTGGCGCAGCCGCAGAAGATTTTGCTTTGGGTAAGGAGGTGGGCGTGCACCTCCAGACCGATTACGGCTTCATATTCCATGATGATTCCGAGCCGCGAAGTCCGTGGCGGGGACTGAAGACCAAAGGTAATTTTAACCCGAGAGGCGCTGGTGGATCAGTTCCGCCACCTTTTTCCCGGAGAGGAACATGCCGCCGAATACCGGCCCCATGCGAAAGGTGCCCTGGGTGGCGGTGGCGGCCATGCCCGAGACGAACAGACCGGGGTAGATTTCCTTGGTATGAGCCACGGTTTCCCTTTCCCCCACCTCGGCCCACATGGAACGTTCGCCGCCGATGCCGCCCGAGGGGGTGGCGAGGGCAGCCGGCTGATTTTTGCGCAGGAACACCTTGACCACTTCAATATCGTGGCCGGTGGCGTCCACCACGCACTTGGCCCGGATGGTAAGGGGGTCCACGTGCAGCCCGGCGATGTCCACTGCGGTCCAGGAAAGCACCAGGCCGCAAACCACATTGTCCCGCACCATGACGTCTTCGGCGCTGATGCAGTTGAAGATGGTGGCCCCGGCCTTGACGGTCTGGGAGGCCAGGGTGGTCACCGTCTCGATGGCATCGGCGGTGTAATAGCCTTCGTACGCGGGTTTGAGACGAACCCCCAGTTCCTCCAGCAGGGGCCGGGCTTCCTCCTGGAAGACCAGTTCGTTGAACATCATGCCGCCGCCCCACATGCCGCCGCCGATGGACAACTTGCGCTCGAATATGGCGACCTTCCACCCTTGCCGGGCCAAAAGCCAGGCCGGGGTCAGCCCGGAAGGGCCGCCGCCGACAATGGCCACGTCCACCTCCAGGTTATTCAGCAGTTTTTCGGTGTACCGTTCGATGATGGCCCTTGTTATGAGAATTTCGTCCAACGCCATGGCTGACCATCCCCCCTTAAGAAATATCTTGAAAATACCCAACGCCCCCTTATCTGTCAAGTAAAGCCGGGGGAGGGCAGGTTGGCTTTTCGGCGCCTTCGCAGTACATTTATAGAAAATATCGATCAGGTCTGGGGATGATATGATGGATCCGACCCTCGAGGTTTTCAGCTTATTGGCCAAGGTGAAAGCGGAGAAGCCGTTGGTGCACCACCTCACCAACTGGGTGACCATCTATGACTGCGCCAACGTGGTGAAGGTCCTGGGAGCTTCCCCGGTTATGGCCCACGCCCCGGAGGAAGCGGCGGACATGGCGCGGTTGGCCCAGGCCCTGGTGCTCAACATCGGCACCCTCACCGGGCCGATGGTGGAAGCCATGAAAGAAGCCGCCAGGACCGCCAACAGCAAGGGCATCCCGGTGGTTCTGGACGTCTGCGGCGCCGGGGCCACACCTTTTCGCGATCAGAAGAGCCAGGAATTATTAGAGGCAGTGCGCATCGACATTATCAAAGGCAATGCCTCGGAAGTGGCAAGGGTGAGCGGCGAGACGGTGCACACCCGGGGGGTGGACGCCTCCGAGGTCAGCCTGGACCTGGCCCAGGTGGCCAGGTCCTTAGCCCGGGCCCGCCGGGCCACGGTGGTCATAACCGGGGAAGCGGATATCGTGGCCGACGCCGACCGGCTGTTTGTCGTAAAAAACGGCGACCCCATGCTGACCCGGTTAGTAGGCACCGGCTGCATGGCCACCAGTCTGATCGGAACCTTTGCGGCGGTCTCACCTGACCTGGCCCGGGCTGCGGTCGCGGCCCTGGTGACTTTTGGGGTGGCCGCGGAAGAGGCTGCGCTTTCAGCTGCGGGTCCTGCGACCTTCAAGGAAAAGCTGTTCGATTGCCTGTACAACCTGGATGAAACCACTATCCGGCGCAGGCAGCGGGTGGAAAAGGAATGAAGGGCTTTTATTTCATCACCGACGCCCGGCTGAGCCGGGCAGGCATTGTCAGCGATGTAAAAAGCGCCTTGGCTGCGGGGGTCAGGATAGTGCAATACCGGGCCAAGAGGGCCGGCACCCGGCTGATGCTGGCCGAAGCCGCCGAGCTGAAAAAGCTGTGCCGGGGCGCGCTCTTTGTGGTCAACGACAGGGTTGACGTGGCCCTGGCGGTGGATGCCGACGGGGTGCACCTCGGCCAGGGGGATTTGCCTTACCCGGAAGCTCGCCGCCTTCTCGGGTCCGGCAAAATTATCGGCATCACCGTCAGCACCGTGGAGGAGGCCCTCACCGCCGCCCGCCAGGGGGCCGACTACCTGGGCGTTTCCCCCATATTTGCCACCCGCACCAAACCTGACGCGGGCCAGCCCCGGGGCCTGGCCCTCCTGCGGGACATCAGGCAGGCCGTATCCTTACCCCTGGCGGCTATCGGCGGCATTACGGTGGCGAACGCCCCGGAGGTCATCGCCGCCGGGGCGGACATGATCTGCGCCATTTCGCAGGTGGTGGCCAAGGCCGATGTCCGGCGCGAGATTGCCAGATTTCAGAGGCTGTTTGATTTTTAGCAGCCAGCAGTCAGCAGGTCAGTAGCCGGCAGAGTGGGCAGCAGCAGCGGAATCAAAATCCCGGGCCCGCTTGGAGCCGGTTGTAAGGATGACGCCTGCGTCGCCCGTACGGTGATTTCCCCGGTAAAATAAACCGAAAGGCGACCGGCGCGGCGCTTCCCGCTCAATGCTTGCTCCAATCTTAATGGGTTGGGGGGAAGGAGCCTGGGGCAGGGGGCAGGGGTCTAAGACCGCCAGCCCCCCTTCCGCAATCTGACTTTTTAGCTGTTATTCAACTGATAGCGCTCTTCCACGATGCGCTCCACCTCTTCCTCGGTGGGCATGGCGTCCCGGTAGCCCGCCAGATACTGGTTGCGCAGCCACCGGAAGAGGCTGACGGTTTCGTTCACCCGCACAATCTCCGGTATGTCGCCGCTTTTCACGGACAGCATGTGGGGATTATACTGGCCCAGCATGCTGACCACGTCATAGAAGGTGGCCGCATCCCGCTTGATGCCCCGTTTGAAGGATTTTCCTTCCTTGGGATAAATCAGCTCGGGATAAGGGTTGCCGGAAATGTCTATCCGTTGGAATGGACGCCGCACCGCCACCTGCCATTTCCGGGACTCCACCATCATGCGGGCGATAAGCGGGCCGGCCCAATCGTGAGTCACGTGGCCCTGGGGACAGGTGGAGAAAAATTCCACCATGGAGGGCCCGTTGTACGCGATAGCCTCTTTGATGATATTGATGGCGTAGAAGGGGTTGTCGATGGACAGCTTGGCCGCATAGACGTGGGAAATGGCCATGGCCTGGCTGATGATCCGGCGGTGCAAAGTGGTCTTGCCGGCGTATTTTCTGCCGATGGGGGAAGTGGAGCGGTCGGCGCCGTAGCGGGTGGCCCCGGACTTCTGGGTCCCGGTGTTCATGTAGCCTTCGTTGTTGTATATGACCCAGGTGATGTCGAAGTTTTCCCCCAGGGCATGGTTGAAGGGGCCGTTGCCGATATCGTAGATGGCCCCGTCTCCGGCAAAGACGATGATTTTGGTGAGCACGTCCTGATTGCGGTCCACATAGGCCTGATCCAGGGCGAACTTGGACCCCAGGGCGGCGGCCGAGGCGGTGCCGAAGCCATAGTGCCCGGAGGGATAGATGCGGGTGTTGAAGGGGTTCACCAGTTCCGACACCTGGTCGCACCCCGTGGCATTAATGGTGTAAATGTTGAAACCGTGGTCCAGCATGTGCTCGATGGCCCGGCGGTTCTTTTCCGACAGAATCTTCAGCCCCTGGTAAAAGGTGGCGATCCCCTGGGGATGGTTCCGGAGGGACTCCAGGGCGTAGAAGGTCAGGAGGTTGATCACCCCTTCGCTGCACCCCGGACACAGGGTGTGCTTGCCGGGGTAGAGCTTGGAAAACACGAAGAGGACCTGGTGGTTCAGGGGCAGGCGGTCCACTATGGGGGCCAGTTCCAGGCTTCTGTCCCACCCCCGGAATCTCGGGGGCAGGAAGTCCAATTCGCTCACCTTGGCCTTGTCCATCATGTGCAGGGCGTCGGTGGGGCACACTTGGGCGCAGACGCCGCAGCCTTTGCAAGCCGCCGGGTCAGCCTCCAGGTTCATGGCAAAGCTGTCCCAGGGTATGCCCTTGGGCGGCTTCTTGAAAATCTTGAAATACCGCTGTCCCTCCTCAGGGATGGGGCGGTCGGTGATGGTGCTGTAAATGGCGGCATCCGGGCAGGACGCGGTGCAGATGCCGCAGGCGATGCATTTTTCGGGGTTATACACCGGCAGGGCCGTACCGATATAGCTCATGTCCCGGAAACGGCTGGTGGCCGCGGGCACCACCGGCAGAAAGCGGTCCCAGGGCACCCTCTTGCCGTCCAGGATGGGCTCGATCATCTGCTTATGGAAGACCTCCTGGTAGTTTTCGATGAGGTTCACAGGCCTGAAGGTTCCCAGTTCATCTTTCTCCGTTAAGGTAACCGGCAGACCGGCGCTGCCGCGGCGGCCGCCGAAGTCTTCCGGCGGGGGCGGGGAATACACCGGCCCCTCGGCTTCGAGGGCCAGGGCCGAGGAACTCCAGCGTTCAGCCCCGCAACCCGGATTGCTCTGCTCGACCCCGAACCTCAGCAGGGCCAGGTTGGCCTCTATGACCTCTTTGCCCTTGCCCTTTTTGCCGCCCAGCTTCTTTTCCAGGATCCGTTTGAAGCGGTGCTCAAATTCCTTTTCGGGGAAGATGCCCATTTCCTTGTTGATAAGACCCAGGATGGCGGCGCCGGGGAGATTCCGGCTGAGGTGCTGGATGGCCGCCTGGGTGCCGTCCAGGGTCATGAGTTTGATCTTGCGGTATTTGATCAAAGATTGCACCTGCTGCGGAAAGCTCTCCATGAGCGCGTCGCAGGTTTTGCTGGTGTTGACCACCAGCAGGCCCTTTTCCTTAAGGCCCCCCACGTATTCCCGGAGAATCTGGTCGGAGAGGAATTTCTCATTGAAGAAGGCCAGCACATTTCGCTCGGTAAGCTCGCTGGCGTTGCGGATAGGTTGCGCGGAGATGCGCAGGTTCATGAACACCGGCGCCCCCTTCCGGGCCGCACCATAGCGGGCTCCGGACTGCACGTACTTTTTCTGGCCGGAGCCGCTGTCCTCCGCGTAGATCAGGGCCGCGGACTCGAGGGCCGTCTTAACCCCCTCCGCACCCACGCCGATAAAGGTCATGCCCAGCTCGCGGTCCAGATATCCCGGCAAGGGGCAGGGTTTCAACGTCAACGGCCCCTCGATGCCCACATAAAAGTCCCGGAGAAAGCCCCGGCGCTTTTCATAGGCGCTGATCATGTTCTCCACCACTGAGGCGGCGTCGTATTTGTTGAAGTCCTTGCTCCCCAAGCCATAGACGCCGTGGAGCAGGGTGGGCATATCCAGGCGGCCGTAAATGCGGTGTTCCCGCTTCCCCTCCCGGCCGGCCCGGATGGAAATCTGCAGCGCGGCCTGGACGTCCGCCAGCAGGAGCTGGTTGTGGGTGGTGCCGCTGCGCTCCAGGACCGAGACCACCTGGGCCTTGCGCATGCCGTAGGCCAGCTCTTCGTAGCAGGGCGGGTTGAACAGCACCGGCCGGACCACCCCGATTTTGTAGCCCTTGACGTCCCGGTAGTAATCCACCACATCCTTGACCACTCCGGCGGCCGATCCCAGGATGACCACCACCATGTCGGCGTCTTCAGTGCGGTAGCACTCCACCACCTTGAGGTTGGTCCCCAGGATCCTGTTCATGACGTTCATGGCGGCCACGAAGCCCCGCTTGAAGAACCGGTAAGCCAGATCCTGGGACACCTGCCCTTCCATGGTGAGGTCCGTATCGGTGAAGGTGCCTGTCAGGGTGCCGTGCTCGAAATCAGGCTGATGGAAACGGTTCGGGGGGCCCACAAAGTAGCCCAGAAACGCGTCGGACAGCTCCTGCACATTTTCGATGGCGTGGCTCTTGATAAAGCCGTCTCCGATCACCATAACCGGGAGCATCACCTGGCGCAGTTCGGCCACCTTGAAGGCGATGGGCAGCAAATCATGCAGCTCCTGGTTGTCGCAGCTCATGAGCTGGGCCCAGCCCGCGTTGCGCACCGCGTAGAAGTCGGTGTGCCCGGCGTGAATGGACAGAGAGCCTTTGTTGACCTCCCGGGCCATGACGGTCATGACCACGGGCAGGCGTTTGCCCGCCACCGAAAAGAGATTTTTGGTCTTGAGCAACAAGCCCTGGGAAGAGGTATTATCGACGTAACGCCCTCCCTGGCAGGCCATGGCCTCCACCGAGGCGATGGCGGAGAGCTCGTCCGAAGGCTGGAAATACATAAGCTCTGTGCCGAACAGATTCTTCTGCCCGTTGGCCGAGGCCCGGGCGAACTGTTCGGCGATGGGGGTCGAGGGCGTAATGGGGTAGCCGCAGAGACCATCCACCACTCGAGTCAGTACTGAGATGGCGGCCTGGTTGCCGTCCATCAGCACCTCCCGGCGTTTGCGCATATCTTCCAGCAGCTTGGCCGGAATGGCAGAAAGGTTGAAGGAAAAGAGTTCCCTGGCGTCAAACCGCTCCCATTCCGCCTGCCAATCAATCTCTTTGGTAGTCTTTACCTTCCGTTCCCGGAGATGATGATAGGGCAGTTGTCTTCTTAAGCCGTCCAAGTCTTTTGTCAGGCAAAGTTCTTCAGGCATGGCCGCACCTTTTATAAAAAAAATTAAATGAAAGAAGATTTTATTATCACAAATTAACAACAAATCGCCAAGTACCCGCCAGGTCTCGTGAAAAGAATCACATTAAAACGACTTTCAGGGTAACCCTTGTTTTCTTTGCGAGCGTGATTACCTTAAACCAAAATACCGGAAGCGCTCCAGAAGAGCGCGGCCCTGACAGGAAGGAGCGATTCTTATGGCTATGCAGGTATGCTGGCTGGATAATCTGGCCAAGGCTCAGGAAACCGCCCGAAAAACCCACAAGCCCATCCTGTTGGACTTCTTCAACCCCCAATGACTGGGCTGCCAGCAGATGGGTACCGTGACGTACCCGAACGAAGGGGTAGCCAGATTTATCGACCTTAATTTCATTCCAGTGCAGATCGAAATTTCCAACCAGGAAATGGTGCAAAGGTATAATGTGTCCTGGACCCCGACCATCCTGGTCCTGGACGCGGACGGCAAAGAGCACTACCGCGTCGTGGGGTTCCTGCAACCGGACGTGTTCATTGCCACTTTTGAGGTGGGCAAAGGGCGCTACTACCTGGATCAGGAGCAATTTGCCGAAGCCCGCGCCCTGTTCGAAGAGGTTATCGATCGTTGCCCGGCCCCCGAGGTGGTGCCGGAGGCCATCTTCTTCCGGGGGGTCGCCGCGTACAAGCAAACCCATGATCCTAAACATCTGCGCGCGGCTTATGATACTTTGACGAGCAAGTACTCCCAGACTGAATGGGCCAAGCGGGCTGAGCCGTATAAACTCATTCCGGCGTGAGAGGTGAAGTACATATGCAGGTCAGGATCGGGTCGTCGGTCCTCGAACTGGTGGAAGGGGATATCACCCAGCAGGAAACCGAGGCCCTGGTAAACGCCGCCAACGAACACCTCAGGGTGGGGGGCGGCGTGGACGGGGCCATCAACCGGGCCGGGGGGCCGAAAATCCAGGAAGAGGCCCGAAAAATCGGCCATTGCCCCACCGGCCAGGCAGTCATTACCACCGGGGGCAACCTCAAGGCTAAATATGTCATCCACACGGTGGGCCCGGTTTACCGGGACGGCCAACACGGGGAACCGGAACTGCTGGCCTCCGCCTACCGGGAAAGCCTGAAACTGGCCTCCTCCCGGGGCATCAAGTCCCTGGCCTTTCCCTCGCTGTCCACCGGGGTCTACGGCTATCCGGTTTCTGACGCGGCCCGCATCGCCCTGAAAACCGTTAAGGACTACCTGGCCGAACACCCAGAAATTGAACTGGTGCGTTTTGTCCTGTTCGGCAAGCCCACTTATGAGGCCTTTGTGCAGGCCTGGCAGGAAATCGCCTGAAGTCCTCAGAATAAGTTTGCCGGGTCGATATCCAGGGTGAGATCGATTTTACTTTGGGGCGGGGGAGACCACACTTGGCGGAGCTGCTTCAGAAGCGCCAGAAGCGGCGGGCGGCCGTAGCTTTTCACTAAAATCTGCCAGCGGTAGCGCCCTTTGAGCTTGGCCAGGCCCGCCGGAGCCGGACCTAAAATCCGCAGCCGGGAAGCCAGGTCAGGGTCGCGCCCCACGATGCGGCGCAGTGATTCCGCCAACTTTTTCGCCTGTTGAGCCACCTTCTCCTGGGGCACACCGCTTACCCGCACCAGGGCCAGCCGGGTAAAGGGCGGATAGCCCAATTCCCGCCGGCTATTCACTTCTTTATCGAAGAAATTCTCATAATCCTGATCCCTTACCGTTTGAAAAACGTAGTGCTCCGGCTGATAGGTCTGGATGAGCACCTTGCCCGGGACCCCGCCCCGGCCGGCCCGCCCCGCCACCTGGGCCAGCAGCTGGAAAGTGCGCTCCCCCGCATGATACTCCGGGAAAAACAGGCTCTGATCGGCATTGATGACCCCGACCAGGCTCACCCCGGGGAAATGGTGGCCTTTGGTGATCATCTGGGTGCCCACCAGGATGTCCAGATTCCCTGCGGCAAAATCTCCGAGCAGGTCCAGGGCCCGGCCGCTGTGGGGCGCGGTGTCGCGGTCCAGGCGGGCCACCCGGGCTTCAGGCCAGAGGCGGCGCACCTCCGCCTCCACCCGCTCGGTCCCCACCCCGTGCCTTTTTATGGCGGTGGACTGGCAGGCGGGGCAGCGCTCAGGCACGGCCCTTTCAAATCCACAATAATGGCAGATCAGGCGGTCCCGAAAATGGTGCTGGGTCAGGGCCACACTGCACTGGTCGCATTGAAACAGGTGTCCGCAGAAAAGACAGAACAGCACCGTGGCGTAACCGCGGCGATTCAGAAACAGCAAAACCTGTTCGCCCCGACCCAGGGTCGCGGTGACCGCGGAGGCCAAAGGCGGGCTGATGATCTTTAAGCCTGCGCCGCCCCGCTGCTGCCTGAGGTTGATAAGCTGAACCTCGGGGAGGGCCTGGGGGGTGACCCGCTTGGGCAGATGGAGATAGCGGTATCGACCTTGCCGGGCCCGGAAAAAGGTGCTTACCGCCGGAGTGGCCGAGGCCAGCACCACTGCGGCCCGGGCCAGCTGGCCCCGGTACAGGGCCACGTCCCGGGCCTGGTAGAGCAGTCCCCCTTCGTGTTTGTAGGCCGGGTCGTGCTCCTCGTCCACCACAATGAGGCCCAACCGGGGCAGGGGCGCGAAGACCGCGGAGCGGGCCCCCACCGCCACCTCCGCCCGGCCGGCTGCCAGGCGCCGCCACTGATCCAGGCGTTGGCTGTCGGTCAGGCCGCTATGGAGGAGGGCCACCCGCTCTCCGAAGCGCCGGCGGAACTCCTGGGCCACGGGGTGGGTAAGGGCGATTTCGGGGAGCAGCACCAGCACCTGCCGCCCCTGGGCCAGGGCCTCTCGGGCCGCGGCCAGGTACACCTCGGTTTTGCCGCTGGCTGTCACCCCGTGGAGTAAAAACGGGGCGAACTCTTCGTTTTTGATGCCCTCCACCACAGCCTCCACCGCGTCCTGCTGTTCGGGAACCAGGGTCAAGCCGGATTCCATCGGTCTCAAGGGCTTATCTTTGAGGGGATCGGCGAAGGCCAGGCGCTCCTCCCAGCTAACCAACCCCTGCCGGGCCAGACGCTGGAGGATGGGTGGGCAGGTCGGGAAAATCCGGCGCAATTCCCGGACAGCTACAGGTTTGTCAGTCTTCCGAAGATAATCCAGAATTTCCTGCGCCCTGGCCCCCAGCCGCCGGGAGGGTGAATGGTCCGCCTCCGCCCTTATGGCTACCCAACGCTCCCGCTTGGGACAGCTTGGCCGGGAACCGCCGGGAATGAGATGGCTTAAGGCTTCTCCCAGAGGATACTGATAGTAGTCCGCCACCCAGCGCCACAAAGGCACGAGCTCAGACCCGAAGCGGGGCAAGGGATCCAACAGGGCCAGGACCTCCCGAATCTTGACGCCGGGGACCTCCCGGGCCGGGCCCAGGATATATCCCGACACCTGCTGGCGTCCCACCGGCACTCTTACCAGGCAGCCCACCCGGGCAGTATCCTGTAAGGAAGAAGGCAGGCGGTAGGTCAGGGTCTGGAAGAGGGGGAGGGCCACCGCCACTTCGCACAGATTGTTTGGCTTGAGAACTTTGTGAAATGGCTTTGGGGGAGGAGACCCAGGGACCTGAGGTCCCTGCCCTCTCCTCACCACCCCCTCCCAACCCGCCGAGGGAGCAGGCAAAGGGCCTTCGCCCCCGTCTTGCCTGCCATTATTCTTATCCATAAGGGATGGGGAGAGCAGGTTTGAGGGAAGGGGCAAGGGGCCGCCGCCCCTGCCTCCTCCCTCAAGACTTTTCCGAGATCGTTACCGCCGCCGCGCCTGGAACTGGCGCACCTGGTACATAAAGGCCTCCAGCCGCGTGAGGGTGTGGGTCTGCTCTTGCCCGTCATAGGCCAGGCTCAGGAAAGGAATGTTGTCGTGCTCCTCCCGGAAGCGGCTGAACAGGGAATTAACCACGGTCCCCGGCATGCAGGTAAAGGGCATGATATTGACAATGCCGGAAACGCCCTTCCGGATGAAATCCCGCGACTTGCCGATGCTCAGGATGGCCTCCCCTTCGAAGGAATCATGGAGATAGCCCTGGGCCAGAGCCAGGGTTTCCGGGATGGCGGGCTCGTGCAGGTTCCTGATGCTGCCCTCGAACAGATGGGTGAGCTGGTGTTCGTCCTTTTTCTGCACCCATTCCTTGACGAGAATTTGCAGGAGGTGGCGGTAACGCCGGTAGGTGCGGGCATTGCGCTTGGACGTAAAGTTGACATACAACAACCACTCCGAAATGGGCGGCAGCCATGCCGCGCCGCCCAGAGCCTCGATATGCCGCACGGTGTTTTCATTGGAAAACCGGTTGGAGCGCACATAAATCTCGCCCACCACCCCTACCAGGGGTTTGTCGTCAGAACCGTTTAAGGCGACGTCGTCGAAGGACCTCCTGGCCTCCTGGAGGACCCCTTCCAGGTTTTGCCGGTCGCGCAAGGCTTCGTACACTTTCCGGAGATAATATTGGTAGATCTCATCAGCCGACCCCTGCTGGCGCTCATACGGGCGGGTCTCCAAGAGCTTTTTCTCCAGAAGATCAATGGCCACAATGCCCCGCCAGGCGATGCGGTCGAAGTCCCGGCCCACCATGCCCACTTCCTCGTACATGGTTTCGCTCTGATCAGGGGCGAACACCGGGACCTGGTGATAGCCCAGCTCGTCCAAAACCAGCCGATGATAGCGGTGGTACTGGCCGAAGCGGCAAGGGCCGTCGCCGGAGGGCATAAAAAAGGCGCTTTTTTCAGGGTTGAAGTCGGGTCGGCGGACCATTTTGGCCAGATCCCCGGTGGTGAGGATGAGGGGGTAGCACTCCTTTCCGGAGGTGAGACGGCGTCCCAGTTCCAGGGTTTCCTCATCGGATTCAGGCAAAGACTCAGCCTCGGCCCCGCAGGCCTCGAAGGCCGCCACCAGCGCCAGAGCATGGTCGGTCATGGGCGGCAGGAAAATTTTTCGGCGATGGGCCTGCTTGATTCGCCACCGCCTGGGCGGGCGGCTCGCCACTTCAGGTATGGTGGCGTTTTTCAGGCTGTCCAAGAAGGCCTCGAGGCGGGTGATGGCCCCTACATCGGCGGAATGCTCATCGATTTCGATTTCCAAAAACGGCTTTCCCGCCATTTTATCTTTAAAAAAATGCTGGATGAAAGAATCCGGTCCGCAGCCGAAGTTGGTGATATAGATCCCGAAAAGCCGCGGATCCTTGCGGATGAGCTCCGCCGCGCCCAGAATCTTTTGACCGAAGCGCCAGTACATGGGCTTGACTTCGTCAAGATCCTCGACCCGGTCTGTAGGGAGAAAATCCATGGGGATGGCCTGGACCCCCAACTGCCTGAGCTTGCGGTGCAGGTTCAGATTCGTCCCGGGGTCGAAGGCGTTGTAGGGGCGCCCCACCATGACCATGAGGCGCTCGTCGGGGCCCAGTGATTCCAGAATTTCACGGCCCCGCTCCGCCATGCGCTGGTAGTAGGTCTGCTGGGCTTCTTCGGCCCGGCGCATGGCCCGGCCCACCCGGAAGGCGGAGACCCCCAGCTGCCGGGCCAGGTCTCTCAGCCCCCGGCGCAAAATCTGGGGGCCCCGCCCGAAATACAGGACGGCTGAGTAAAGCCTGGCCCCGTATTTGTCAAAATTGATGGCGGAGGGCACGGTGTAAGCCAAGGTCTGGACCATGGGGCAGACCACTCCCCGCTGGATTTCAGGGTGGGAATGGGGCAGATCAATGACGCTGGGGAGCAGAATGCGCTTGACCCCTTTGTCGAGCAGGTCCAGGATGTGGCCGTGGGCTACTTTGATGGGAAAGCAGGGTTCCGCGGCCAGGCTTTCCACCCCTTGGCGAATCACCTTTTTGTTGGTCTTTTGGGAGTAAACCACCGAAAAGCCCAGTTCTTCGAGAAAGGTGCGAAAAAACGGCATTAGTTCCTGGAAGAACATGGTGCGGGGGATGCCGATGACGCCAAGTGGACCTTCCGGCAATTCCTCAGTTTCAGGACCATAGAGCCAATCTTCCCGCTCCCTGATCAGGTCCGGCAGATCCACCGGGGCCGCGGCCCGGCCGACTTCGTATTTTTCGCAACGGCTCCCGTAAAAAAGCGGTTTTTCCCCGGCAATTTTCACTTGGCGGATTTCACAGTTATTGGCACAGCCCTGGCACTCAAAGGAGGTGATCTCGTACTCCCGGTCGGCCAAGTCAAAGCCCTTGAAACTGGACTCCTCCCAGGTCCGCTCCCGCAGGGCCAGGAGGGCCGCCCCGATGGCCCCGGTGACGTCGTGGTGGGGCGGCACGGTGATCTTTTTGCCCACCACCTGTTCAAAGGCCGCGACGATCCCCCGGTTGGCCGCAGTGGCTCCCTGGTAAAAGATGTTGTTGCCGATGGGGCGGGACTCCGCCACCTTGTTCAAGTAATTCTGGACGATGGAGTAGGACAGGCCGGCCACCAGGTCCTCCTTGGCTGCACCCCGCTGCTGGTGGTGCACGATGTCCGATTCCATGAACACGGTGCAGCGCTCGCCCATACGCACCGGGTTTTTGGCCTCCAGGGCCAGGCGGCCGAATTCCTCTTTGATGGAGATGCCCAGTTTTTCAGCCTGCTCCTCCAGGTAGGAACCGGTGCCCGCGGCGCAGACTTTGTTCATCATAAAATCCACAATGGCGCCGTTTCTGAGACTGATGAACTTGGAGTCCTGGCCGCCGATTTCAAAAATGGTGTCCACCGTGGGATCGATGGCGGCGGCCGCGGTGGCCTGCGCGGTGATTTCGTTTCTCACCACATCGGCCCCGATGAAGTCTCCGGTGAGATAGCGCCCGGAACCGGTGGTGGCCGCGCCCATGATTTTCACCCGTCCGGCGAGCTTTTTCCCCACCCGGCGCAGGCCCTCGGTGATGGCCTCCAGGGGCCGCCCCGCGGTCATGAGATACTCCCGGGCCAGGACCCGCATATCCTTGTCGATAACCACCACGTTGGTGCTGATGGAACCCACGTCGATGCCGAGATAGCCCTCCACGATTTCGCCGGATGGGGGTTCCACCACGGCATAATGGTCCGGGCCCAGGACGGGCGGAGGCGACAGGGGCGGAAGTCTCCGGGCCGGCTCCGCCTCCTGGGCGAGGTGGGCCCGCAGGCGCTCGAGGTTCAGGGTGAACTGCTCGGGGGGATTTTCCCGGGCGGTCAGCACCGCGCCCACCGCCCCCAGGCTGCAGAAGTGGGGCGGGACGATGAACGAGTCGCCGTCCAAGCCCAGCACCTCCCGGAAGGCCTGGCGCACTCCCAGGTTGTGGGCCACGCCCCCTTGGAAGGCCACCGGCGGGGTCACTTTCTTCCCCTTGGCGATATTGCTCTTGAGATTCCGGGCCATGGCCAGGCACAACCCGTAAATAATCTCGTAATCCGGGGTGGCTCCCTGCTGCAAGTGGATCATGTCGGTCTTGGCAAAGACGCTGCAGCGGCCGGCAATGCGAGGGGGGGTAACCGATCTGAGGGCCTGTTCGCTGAAATCCTCGATGGTATAACCCAGGCGATGAGCCTGCTGGTCCAGAAATGACCCGGTGCCGGCGGCGCACATGGTGTTCATGGCAAAGTCCCGGATGACGAAACTGCCTTCCTCCTGGTCCACCATGATGAGCTTGGCGCTCTCGCCCCCGATATCGATGATGGATCGCACGCCCCGGCAGAAATGGTGCGCCCCCCAGCCCAGGGCGATAACTTCGTTGACGAAGGGCGCGCCCAGCAACTCTGCCATGACCTTGCCTCCCACCCCGGTGAAGGCGGCCAGGCGGCAGCGGTCCAACGGAAACTCCGGCTCCAACTCCGTGAGCAGGGCCAGGGCCACCCGGTAGGGTTCCCCCAAATGGCGGCGGTACTCCTCCCGGAGCACTTCCCCCTGCTCGTTCATTACCACCAGCTTTACGCTTACCGAGCCTACATCCAGACCCACGTCGAATAATCCCTGCATGGCTAACATCCCTCGATATATGTGTAAGCGATCATTGCGCGTTCGTTCCCCGTCGGGCAGAGGAACGGGCCGATTGTTGCAAGCCTCCGGGTCTTAACAACAAACGGGCCCAGATAACCGCAATAAAAATAAGAAGCAGATTATCCGCAAGGCCTGGGCCTTACGACGATGAGGTTACGAGACTGCGATAAAAATCCTGATCCTGGTGCACATCCCGGCGGACCAGCCCGGACTTGAGAAGTCTTCCCAGCCGTTCCCGCACCTGGGCCAGCGGGGCTCCCAGGGCCTGGGCCAGGTCCCGGGCCGTCATGGGCCGCCGGGCCAGCATCTCAATGACCTCGCGATCTCTGACCGTCAGACGTTCCGGAGAGATGCGGCGGGCCGCGGCGACCACCTCGACCCCGTCCCCCAAAAAGTCGGCCACCGCTTCCATGTCCTCCTGGGAGAGGGCTTGGGCGCACCCGTCCGCTACGGGCCGCACCGCGGTGTTGAGGTGCACTTTATCCGGGGCAAGTTCCCGCAACAGGCCCTTGATGGCCGTCAATTCTTCCTGGTTATCGTTGATTCCCTTCAGCACCATGATCTCAAGCCAAATCCGGCCGGCGAATTCCCGGCGCAGGGCCTTAAGCCCCGAAACCAAGAGGTCCAGGGAAAGGCCCGGATGGGGCCGGTTGAGGCGCTGAAAGGTTTGCTCCCGCCCGGCGTCCAGGGACGGCAGAATGACATCCGCGCCGGCCGCTGCGGCCCGCACCTCGGGAAGGTGAAACAGGGAGCCGTTGGTGAGGATGGCCACCGGGGTCTGGGTAAGGTGTTTCACCGCGGTGAGGATGTCCCCGAGGCCCAGATTCAGGGTGGGTTCCCCGGAGCCGGCCAGCGTCACATAATCCAGAGGCCCCGGGGGGCTTTGCAGGTAGTCCGTCAATTCCCCAATAATCTCGGCCACCCGGTAGGCGCGGCGCTTCCCGGTCAGATGCGTGGTCCGGCCGACTTCGCAGTAGAGGCAGTCAAAGGTGCAGGTCTTGGGGGGAATGAGGTCCACTCCCAGGGAAAGTCCCAGCCGGCGGGACGGCACCGGACCAAACAGGTGAGACATCTTTCAGAAACAACCCAGTTGGCACTGGATTATTTTAATTTTTAGTTCATTCAGAAGATTTCCCAGTTCTTTCCGGGAAATTCCCAGTTCCTCGGCCAGACGGAAGGCAGTGGCACAGGGTATCTTGCCTTCCGGGGCGGCGGCCCGGATCTTGGCCTTCAACTCGTCTTTTTCCATTTAAGTTAATCCTGATGAACTTAATCTATTTAAAATTAGCTTAGGATCAAGGAAAAAGCAAGTCAAACTCTCTATCTATGAGGGTGTTCAGAAGAGATTGATACCCAGGAGAAAATCCTGTGCTGGAGGCTGCTGCCGACCAGGCCGGCTAAAGGTTTTTGATTATAAAAAGGACGGAAACGGAGGCTGCGAGGGGTCGGCCCTGAAGCCCCCTCCTTAGCGGGAAGCCGATTTTGACTGCGGCAAGGGAAAGGCCCTAATCGCATATTTGTTTTCCGGCCCTGCCGTGATAAGCTCCCTTCGGTTGACGTTCGGCCGAAAGGAGACCTGGATCATGAAAATTATTGCCATTTGCGGCTCCCCCCGCCCCAAGGGGAACACCTACCATTTACTGCAAGAGGCCATCAAGGTCTTGAACCAGCAGGGAATAGACACGGAATACATTTCCCTGCATGACCGGGACATCCGCCCCTGCCTGGCCTGTGAGAAATGTGCCAAGGAGAAGAACCGCTGCGCCCAGGAAGATGATTTCAACGCCCTCTACGAGGTGATGGCCAAAGCGGACGGCCTCATCGTGGGCAGTCCGGTGTACTTCGGTTCGGCCACTCCGAATATTATGGCCTTGCTTGACCGGGCCGGTTACGTGTCCCGGATGGGCGACAACGTCTTCGCCCGTAAGGTGGGTAGCCCCATCGTGGTGGCTCGCCGGGCCGGAGTCAATTTCACCTATGCCCAGCTCCTGTATTTTTTCATGATCATGGGTATGGTGGTGCCAGGCTCCACCTACTGGCCCATCGCCTACGGGAGGAAGGAGGGTGAGGTGCTGAAAGACGAGGAAGGCATGAAAACCGTCATTACTCTGGCCGAAAATATCGCCTGGCTGCTGAAGAAGCTGAAGTAAAAAAGTTTCGTTCCATTCATAGGGGAGAGGGAGCCGGGGGGGTAACCTCCTGCCCTTCTCCCAAGATTTCCGATTCCCTATCCCTGGCGCAGGCGTTCCTTGACGGTGGGAAAATATTCTTCCTGGGTGTGGGGCAGGAAGAGCGCGGCGATATACTGGTCCATAAAGCCCGGAGTCTCGGAGAGCTCAAAATTGGTCATCATATCGGCCACCCGGCGTTCTTCTTCCAGGAGCTCCCGGGAAAAGGCCAGGAGCGTGGCGCCCATAAGCGAGCCGTTGCCCACGAATTGAAAGCGTTCCCGGGGCAGGTCCGGCATCAGGCCGATGGCGATGGCGTTTTCCAGGTTGATGAAGTTGCCGAAGGCCCCTGCCAGGATAACCTGTTCAATATCCTGAAGTTTAAGGCCCACGCTGTCGATGAGGGTTAGGTAGCCGGCAAACATGGCCGCCTTGGCCCGCATGAGATTTTCGATATCCACCTCGCTGATGGTGAGGTCCTCGCCGCTGGCGGTCTCGTTGGCCCAGGCCAGCACGTATTCCCGGCCGTTTTCGCTCTCCCTGATACGAGGGGTGTCCAGGTCATCCCGGAATTTGCCGTTGGGGCTGAGAATGTTCGCCTCCAGCAGGGCGGCCAGGAGATTGATCAGCCCGGAGCCGCAAATGCCCTTGGGCTTGACCATGTCTATGGTGACAAACATAGGCTCTGCGGTTTGGGGGTTGACACTTACTTCTTCGATCGCGCCCTTGGCGGCCCGCATGCCATAGCGGATGCCGCCCCCTTCGAAGGCCGGCCCCGCGGAGCAAGCGGCACAGGCCAGCCATTCCCGGTTCCCCACCACGATTTCCCCGTTGGTGCCGATATCGATATACAGGGTGAGTTTCGGCTCTTTGTAAATTCCCGAGGCCAGGACGCCGGCCACAATATCGCCGCCCACATAGCTGGACACGGAACTGACGCTGTAGATGAAGACATGCTCCGGCAGTTCGAGGCCCAGGTGCCTGGCCCGGACCGGGGGGATATGGCAGACTGTCGGGGTGTAGGGGGCCAGGCGGATGTTCTTGGGGTCGATGGCGTAAAACAGATGGGTCATGGTGGTATTGGCCGCCACGGTGAGGTGGGAGATCTCTTCCACCGGCAGCTTATGCTTTTTCAGCAACCCATGGGTGACCTTGTTGATGGTGGCGACCACGGCCTTCTGGAGCGTCTCCAGCCCCCCCGGTTTCTGACTGTATAAAATGCGGGAAATTACATCATCCCCATAGCTCAACTGGCTGTTGTAATCCGCGGCTTGGCCCACGATTTTCCCGTTGGCCAGGTCCAGGAGCTGCACCCATACCGTAGTGGTGCCGATATCCAGGGCCAAGGCGTAATGCCGCGTGGTCGTGTCTCCGGGTTCGATATCCACCAGACGAGGATTGCGGGAACGCCTTTGGGCAAAGTCCAGGGTGGCCGTGACCCGGAAATCCTCCTGGCGCATGGTCTTGGCCAGCTTGCGGGTCAGCAGAAAATCCAGGGTCAGGTTTTTTAAGCCGTATTGCCTGCTGAGGCCTTGTTCCAGGCGGGTCAGGTCACAGACGTTGTCGGTAATCGTGGCCGGGGGCAACTGCAAAAATTTTTTCTGAAACGCGGGATTGTATAGACCTTCCTCTCTCAGGGCGGCGATGTTGATGGGGCTGGGCCGCAGAGCCACCCCGGCGCGCCGCCTGGTGATGGTCTTTTTGTCCAACAGGGACTCCGGCGGAATACGAACCACAAGATCGGACCGCACCCGGCATTGGCAGGCCTGGCGGTATCCCAGGTTCCACTCCTCCTGGGTGAGCAGGGTGCTTTCGGGCGCTTCCACCTCGCCCTCTTCCAACAGGATGCGGCATTTCCCGCACACCCCCTCGCCGCCGCAGGAGGCGTTGATGTGCACCCCGGCGTTTAACGCAGCCCTGAGCAGGTTTTCGCCTTCCTCTACCTCGATGGTGATGTCGTACGGCTTGAAAGTGACCTTTTTGCCCAAGATGTGGTCCTGGTAGTTGAGATAGTATGGCTGCAGGTGGCGTTTAGCTCATTAGAGCGCCATTTTACCATAAGACCTGCTCTAAAAAAAGGGCAATTGCCGGAAACAGAGCGCAAACAGGATTGAGCGGAGGAAAATCTGCTGCGCTTTTGGCCCAAACGGGCGGCATGCAGTATAATGGAACCGGGGCTGGAAAGCGAGGTCAACTCCGGCAGGGCGGGACCTTGCAAGCCGGGCACCCCGCCTGTCCGGGCGCGAGACTCACTCTGACCAACCTGATCTTTGCACCTTTTTGAACCCTTAATGAGCCCATGGCTGTTTCGCGGTTAAAAGAACGACTAGAGGAGCTGTACCGCCGGCTGTTCGACTTCTTCGGACCCCAGGGCTGGTGGCCGGGGGAGACCCCCTTCGAGGTGGCTTTGGGGGCCATTCTCACCCAGAACACCAACTGGCAAAACGTGGCCCGGGTCATCGCCGGGCTTAAGGCTGAAGGTCTTCTGGACCCTCAGCTTTTAAGGGAGATGCCATCAGCCGAACTGGCCGCCCGCTTCCGGCCGGCGGGCTATTTTAATATCAAGGCTCGCCGGGTGAAAAATTTCCTGGATTTTTTTGCCGCGCGGTTTGAAAGTTCCATGGAAAAACTGGCCTCCGAGGATTGGCCGGCCTTGCGGGCCGAATTGCTTGAACTGCATGGCATCGGCCCCGAAACCGCAGACAGCATTCTTCTTTATGCCCTTCATAAACCCACGTTTGTGGTGGATGCCTATACTTTTCGGGTCTTAAGCCGCCACCATCTCGTGCAGGATCCATGCTCCTATGAAGACCTGCGCCAGATCTTCATGGACAATCTTCCCCCGGAGGTGCCGCTGTACCAGGAGTATCATGCCCTGCTGGTAAGGGTAGGCAAGGAATTCTGCCGTCCTCAGCCCCGCTGTGCCGGCTGCCCCTTGGAAAATTGGCCGGAATCCGAAGGTTAAGTTTGCCCTGGGAAAAAGTTGGAACGATTATTGCATACCAAAATACCAGGGAAAGAGATATGGCACACATCGGCAACGATTGGTATCTGGCGGCTTGGGCGGATGACATTCTGACTGGAGACAAGCTCTCCCAAACCTCTGTCCTGCTTCTGGGGGAGCAGGAAGGGGAGACCGGGGAAACCGGAGGCATGGGCTCGGATCCGGCCCAGGGTTACATCATTCGGGATTGGTTCGGCCCGTTTTTGTTGGGACCGGTCAGCCGTTTTGTTCGGGGCCGCTGTTGACCGTCTAGATCAAGAAACCGGGGGGGCCGGTCACGGAAACCGCCTTCGGCGGACCGCCCGCTATCCGGTTCTTTTTCAACCACCTTCCTCATCCCTGACCTATAACCAGGGACCCTCCCTCTCAATTTGAGAATATCCCCGTCGGGCCTCCATCTAGAACTACCCAAGCCTTCCGGATTTTCTCCTCAGCCCTGGCGAATCGTGGTATAGTAGCAGAAAGATATTCAAAGGTTGAAAAATTTTGCCCCTTAATTGTCAACAGATATGGACATTGTCAAACTGACCCGCCATAGTCCCCAGGAACTTCTGGACCGTTTGCGTCAGGTCCCCCTTCTAAACCAACCCGATATCCTGGTTTATGCCCGGGCGCTCATCTCCTTGGAAAACATTCACACCGATAACCTGGTTCCGGCCCAGAATTATATCTGGCTGGCCGAACTCAGGAAAGTTCAGGAGTTGCGCTGGAGCCTGGCCGAGCAGGGGGTGGACCTGTTTCGGTTGGACGGGTTCGTGACCTATACGGTCCGGGGGGCGGACGGCGCGGAGGAAAACTACGACGTCTATCCTCCGGTGGTGGAGGAGTCCTTGGAGGCGGACGGCAGTCTGGCCTTGATCATCAATGACGGCATGCACCGCCTCTATTTGGCGAGGCTGGAACGGGTGGTGCCCCAGGTAATTTATATCCGGGGGGTGCCCAAAGAATATCCTTACTATGCCTTTCCCCGGCCTGAAGGTTGGGCGGGCATCGATCTTTTGCCGGACAACCCCGACCCCAGGACCTACCTTAAAAAATGCCACCGCCGGCGGGAGAACAAGCGCCTTTACCGTGATTTCCAGGCGGTGTTCGCCAATGTCGGCCGCTCCCGCAGCCGGCTCCTCAACCCCCGCTAGGCCAGACCTCGGTTTTTTGGACGCCCGCCGGACTCTCGGGTTGGCCTCGTTCCAGGATGGCGGCCAGCCTCGCCGCCAGCCGAGAGGCCAAGACCCCTATGGGCGGGGTAGGGTAGGGGCGGGTCTCGGTGACTATGAGATCAATAATGGGGCGGGGAGTGGCTTTGACGCTGTCCGAAAGGTTCCACAGCAGGCGGCCGCTGCCGGCCTCGATTACTTTCAGGTCCACCTGCAGGCCGGAGGTTCCTACCGTTCCGCCGTCCAGATAATAGGGCACCTCCCCCAGCAGCATCACGTTTACGTTATATTGCTTAGCCAGGCGCAGGGCCTCCTCCCTGGAGGCGCAGGTTTCCGGAATCAGGACCACCTCCGCAAACGCCCCTGTGGCCAGGAGTTCCCGGTAAAAAATCTGGGTGAATGCAGGGCCCACTTCGGCGAAATCAGGGACGGTGCGGCAAACCGGCAGCCCCGCCCGGGACACCCGCAGGTTTTGCCCTCCGGGGTGGACAAAAACCCGGTCTTGCTTATTGATCAAGGGAGTGGCATACCCGGTCGGGTTCCAGGAGGGCGCCGGGAACTGGTCGGTTTGCCAATGACTGCATCCTGAACCTGCGGCCAGAAACAGTCCTGCCAGGAACAATATTTTCAGGGCCTTCTCGGCCGGGGGCATGGGACACCTCGTGCTGCGAAAGAACTGTTGGGCCATGTTTTCCTAGAGCTGGCCGGCCGGGCCGGCCGGGTTTGCCATTGGCATGAGCTTGAATGGCAGGCCCCTTGATTTGCGGTCCACCAAATTTTTGCCGGGAAACGGCAAGCCTTTGCCGTTGATCGGTTTGCAAAAACCGAGCCGGGTGGGGCGCAAGGCTTCGGCATTTGGGAAACCCGGCGCCATCGGACTATTTCGGCCGGGATGCTGACCCCGGGAAACAAGAAGAGACCTGGGCATTCGGATTTAGCGGCATTTTTTGGCCTTCGCCCGGATAGTCTTGAGGCAAAAATTTCCACAATGCCCCCCCACCGTGGTTAGATGGTCGGGCCGTCGTCCTGAGCCCGCCTACCCGCCGACAGCGATCAGGGGCGCGGGGAGGGTTTGCCGTTGAAGTTTTACGTCGGCGAAGAAGTGAAGTCTAGGAAATAAAGATTGACAAGGAGGGGTGGGCGCATTAAAAGTTGGAACAGCCGGTTAGACCATAGTGCAAAGTTTTCCCTACAGGACGGCCCGAGAAAGGAAAGATATGGTTTGCCTGGGAAGGGCCCGCATTTCCCTGGTTTGCCTGGGTTTCAGCCTGCTCCTGGGCTGCAACCTCTCTTTCTGGCCCTCACCGCCTTTAAGCGCGGCTGCGGCCCGCTACACCTTGGATAGTTGGAACCCGCAATATTGCAAGGTCGTGGAGTTTTACGGCTTTTATCAGCCGGAAGGAGCCGACACCCGCCAAGCCTACGTGCTCCTCAGCAACCCGCAAGACCCCGGCGCCAAGCCGGTTATTTCGGTGGCCCAGTTCCAGCTCCTAACCCGCCCCGACGGCAGCCAGCAGTGGTTTCTCACCAGCCTGATGAGCCATGCCGCAGGCCTTACCCGCCGTCAGGGCTGGGATAACCTGCTGATCCCGGTGAAAGCCAAAACCCTCAGAGTGGTCGAATAGTAGGCAACAGGGAAGAAGCGGTCCGTCAGGCGCCGTCGGCTTTCTGAAAACAATGGAAATGGCCGTAAGGCTGCCTTGCCGCCAGGCAGTTTACCCAGAAACTCTGGAAACTTTGCCAACAGTAAGCAGATCAGATAGTTGAGGGCTTTTCTCATAACCCCTTCCCGGTCTCCTGGATGGCCCGTTCCAGTTCCTCTTCCAGCACGTTTGGCAGGCCCTCGATCTTGACGGACAGAAAGCCCCGGACAATGGTGGCAACCGCCTCGTCTTCGTCCAGGCCCCGGGCCATGAGGTACTCGATCTCCTCGGCTGCGATGCGCCCCACCGCGGCTTCGTGGGACATATCCACCCCGGCCGCTTGGCCTTCCAGTTCGGGAACGGCATAAATATAGCCCTCGGGTGCGAGGATAAGTCCCCGGCATTCCAGGTGGGCCTTGACCTCGGGTACCTCGCCCACCAGGTGGCCCCGGCTGATGCAGCGGCCTCCTAAACTGAGGCTGCGGGCGATGACCTCGGCCCGGGTGCCGGGGGCCTTCAGGAACACCCGGCCGCCCACATCCAGTTCGCTTTCCGGATGCGCAATAAATATGGACTGCAGCCGGGTTACGGCGTCCTCCCCGGCCAGGGTCACGGTGGGGTACATCTGCACGGTCTTGACCGGCCGCAACAAAATATAGTTGGAGACAAAGCGCCCCCCCGCCTCCACCAGGACCCCGGTCCGGGGACGCACGTGCACGTCCTCGGCCCAATTGTGGATCATGGTAAAAGTGAGGGTGCCGCCCCGGCGCACATAAAACTCCGAAACCCCGATATGGAGCCCGGTCCGCACTCCGGGGTGGGTGGTGCACCCGGTGATGACGTGGAGGCTGGACCCCGGCTCCACGATGACCACATTGTGCACATGCTGGGCGAAGCGGTCGGTCTTGATATACAGGCAGGTTTCCACCGGGGCCAGCACCTGAACCCCCGGGAGAGTTCGGATAAAATAGCCGTTGTCCAGGGCCAGCTCCGCCTGGGCGGTATATTTATCCGCGTCCACCGCCACCAGGCGCCAGAGATGGTCGGTAAGCCCTGGATTTTGGGCCAGGGCCTCGGTTATCGGCAAAACCTCGACCCCTTCCTGGCTTGCCCGGCAATGGATAACCCGGGCATCGGCCTGCAGGTAGGTCCCGGCATGCTCCTCGTCGGTGAGTTCGACGCCCGCATTGAGCAGGCGGCGGCGCTCCTCGGGGTCAAAGCTGCGGTAGTCGGGATCATAGTCCCAGGCTCCGCCCTGGCGGGAAAAGGCCAGAAGATCAAGGTCGCGGCCCAAGGCTGCCTTTTTGGCGGCGCTCTGCTCCGCCCGCGCTTTTATCTCTGACATCGGGCACACTCCTCGTAACCGAACTTTTTGATATCCTTCAGCAATTCTCTGGGATGACCCACGCAGCACAGGCGTCCTTCGTTCAGGATGTAGCCCTTGTCTGCGTCGATGTAGTCCAGAATGAAGCCGGTGTGAGTGATGATCAGCCCGGATTTTTCCCGGTTTTCCCGGCGCCGTTCCTTTTGGAGCAATTTTCCGATAATTTCCCCGACAACGTTGAGGTTTTCCATGTCCACCCCGGATTCCGGCTCGTCCAGCAGCACCAGCCAGGGGTCCTGGACCAAAAGCTGCAAAAGCTCGGAGCGCTTGATTTCCCCGCCGGAGAAACCATAGTTTATCTCTCGGTCAAGGAAATCAGTAAAATCATAGGCCGCGGCCAGGGTTCGATAATCCACCCGGCCCCCGGAGCAGGCCCTGAATATGTCGCCGGTTTTCACCCCCCGGATGGTCGGGGGCCTCTGAAAGGCAAGGCCCAATCCCCGCCGGGCCCGCTCAAAGGTGGGCAAGTGCGTGATGTCCTCCCCCCGAAAAACTATTGTTCCTCGCTCCACCCGGTAGCGTTCAAACCCCATCAGGGTCATGAGCAGGGTTGACTTGCCCGACCCGTTTCGGCCGAACAGGATGTGAGTCTCCCCGGCCGGGATGTCGAGGTTGATTCCTTTGAGCACCTCTTTGTCGCCGATGCTCACCCAGAGGTCGCGGACTTTTAACAGTTCCATGGCAACTGAACCATAAAAAAGCCCCCAAAGCTGGTTTGAGGGCTTCCGAAAGCTTAACTGCTGAAAAAAACCGGGTTATGAGGGCAGGTATTGCCTTACGGCTCAACCCTCGGCATCATGGGCAGAATGGGAGCCTCTTTCTGGTACTTGATGCCATAAGCCCTGGTCTCTAAAGCTTTGGGGTTGAAAGCCTTGGTGAGTTCCACTTCTTCGGGAGTCATGATGTGGACGATCCCGTAATCATCCACCACGGCGAACTTGTCTCCCTTGGCCAGGCAGGAGGCTACCGTATCCTCTCCTTTGAGCTCCTTGTTGGATACGCACAACATTTTCGCTGCCATAGCACCGGAGGCAATAACCATCACAGCGACCACAGCCAGCACAAAACCTGCAACCAATTTCGACCGCATGCTTTTCCTCCTCCTCTGTTTAAATTAAAAAATTGCTTCCCATCCGGTTCCTGAAGGGAAACTGCCTATAATTGCATGGATACTAATATAAGACTATGGCGCGCAAAGTCAACCTAAAATCGATATCCGGTTGCATATATGATAATAAGATTCGAGATCAAGGACTTAGGCGAGGGGACCTTCTTCGCCCCCCGTGGCCACGAATTTTTCTTGACGCTGAGGCACCCCATAAATTATAAAGAAATTTACTATTGGAGCGGCCAGGATTGTTGAAAATTTCACAATCCCTGGTTATAATTTGTCATAGATATTTAATGAGGTGAAACTCTTATGGCAGCCAGAAAACATCAGGGTCAGCAAGTCGGAGCGGTGATGGTGGTAGGGGGCGGCATCGCCGGAATGCAGGCTGCCCTGGATCTTGCCAATGCCGGGTATTTTGTCCATCTCGTGGAGGAAAAACCAGCCATTGGTGGCGTCATGTCGCAGCTCGACAAGACCTTTCCCACCAATGACTGTGCCATGTGAATTATCTCGCCCAAGCTGGTCGAGGTCGGCCGGCACATCAACATAGAAATTCACGCCCCGGCGCAGGTTGTCGGGATCAGCGGCGAGCCCGGCAATTTTGCAGTGGCGCTGCGGGAAATGGCGCGCTACATCGACATGCAAAAGTGCATTGCCTGCGGTCTCTGCGCCGAGAAATGCCCCAAAAAGGTACCCGATGAATATAATTTGGGGCTGGCGCACCGCAAGGCCGCCTACCTGGGCTACGCCCAGGCGGTGCCTCCCAAATACGTCATCGACAAGGCCAACTGCATCTATTTCCTGAAGGGCGGCAAATGCAGGGCCTGCGAGAAATTCTGCCCCACCGGCGCCGTGGATTTCTCCCAGGCGGACCAGGAGCATAATGTCCAGGTGGGAGCCGTAATCTTGGCGCCGGGCTTCAAGCCCTACGACCCCAGCAGGTACAGCGCCTATCATTACGCCAACTATCCCAACGTCATCACCGGCCTGGAGTTTGAACGCATCCTGGCCGCAGCCGGGCCGTTCCAGGGGCACATGGTCCGTCCCTCGGACCATAAGGAACCTGCCAAGATCGCCTGGCTTCAGTGCGTGGGCTCCCGGGATCTCAATCACTGCGACAACAGCTACTGTTCGGCAGTGTGTTGCATGTATGCCATCAAGGAAGCGGTCATAGCCAAGGAGCATAGCCACGAACCGCTGGATGCCGCGATTTTCTTCATGGACATGCGGACTCCGGGCAAGGAATTCGAAAAATATTACTGGCGCGCCGAGGAGCAGGGCATCCGTTTCATCCGCTCCCGCGTCCATACGGTTGACCCCGTGCCCGGAACCGACGACATCGCCATCCGTTATCTTCGGGAGGACGGGGAACTGGTCACCGAAGTCTTTGACCTGGTAGTCCTGTCCACCGGCATGGAGACCTCGCAGGGGGTCATGAACCTGGCCCACACCCTGGGCGTCGATTTAAGCGCGCAACGCTTCGCCAAAACCAGCTCCTTTACACCGGTGTCCACCAACAAACCGGGGATCTATGTCTGCGGTGCTTTCCAGGGGCCCAAGGACATCCCCCAGTCGGTGATGGAAGCCTCAGCGGCCGCGGCGGCCTCCGGCGAATTGCTCTCTGCGGCGCGCTACACTCTGGCCAAGAAAAAGCCGATTTTTGAAGAACGGGATGTTTCCCGGGAGGAGCCCCGCATCGGCGTTTTCGTGTGTCATTGCGGCATCAATATCGCCAGCGTGGTGGACGTGGAGGCGGTGCGGGATTATGCGGCAACCCTGCCCTATGTAGTGCATGTGGAAAATACCTTGTTCGCCTGCTCCCAGGATGCTCAGGGTCTGATCAAGGAGCGCATCAGGGAACACAACCTGAACCGGGTGGTGGTAGCTTCCTGCACCCCGCGTACCCACGAACCCACCTTTCAGGAGACCATTAAAGAGGCCGGCCTGAACAAATACCTCTTCCAGATGGCCAATATCCGTGACCAGGGTGCCTGGGTCCATGCCAACGAACCCGAAGCCGCCACCCGCCGGGCCAAGGACCAGGTCCGCATGGCCGTAGCTTCAGTGGCCCTGCAGCCGCCGTTGCGGGAATTTGATCTGCCGGTTACCAAGGCCGGTCTGGTCATCGGCGGCGGCGTGGCCGGCATGGAAGCGGCTCTTGGCTTGGCCAACCAAGGCTACAAGGTCCATCTTGTCGAAAAGAAAGACGTTCTGGGGGGCCATGCCCTAAAGCTTAATCAAACCTGGGCCGGCGAGCCCATCAAACCTTACCTCGACGACTTGGTGAAGCGGGTGAAAAAGCACCCCTTGATCGAGGTGCATCTCAACTCTGAGGTCACCAATGTCAAGGGTTTTGTTGGCAATTTCACGTCCACCATCTCCACCGAAGGCCGGACCTCCGAAGTGGACCATGGGGCCACCATCATCGCCATGGGCGGCCACTCCTATAAACCCAAAGAGTATTTCTATGGGGAAAACCCCAGAGTTATGCTTTCTCTGGAGATGGACCAGGCGCTCCGGGAAAAGAATTCCCTGCTGAGTGAGGCCAAAACGGCGGTTTTCATCCAATGTGTGGGTTCCCGCATCCCGGAACGGCCTTATTGCAGCCGGGTGTGCTGCACCCACTCCGTGGAGAACGCCATTCAGCTCAAAGAGTTGAACCCGGAGATGGATGTCTTCATTCTCTACCGGGATATGCGGACCTATGGCACCCGGGAGGAAATTTACAAGAAGGCCCGGGAAAAGGGTGTGGTCTTCATCCGCTTCGATCTGGAAAACTCGCCCAAAGTGGAACAACTGCCCGATGGTCGCCTCAAGGTCATGGTCCGCGACCCCATCCTGGGGCTGCCAGTGACCCTGGAGGCTGATGTTCTGGGTCTGGCCAGCGCCATCATAGTCAAAAATCAGGAAGAGCTGGCGCAGTTGTACAAGGTTCCCTTGAGCAATGACGGTTTTTTCCTGGAAGCCCACATGAAACTGAGGCCGGTCGATTTTGCCACGGACGGAGTTTTTGTAGCCGGCCTGGCGCATTATCCCAAGCCCATTGACGAGGCCATCGCTCAGGCCAAGGCCGCCGCCTCCCGCGCCGCAGTAGTGCTGGCCCAGGATGCCATCCGGGCTGGTGGCGTTGTGGCCCAGATTGATGCCGAAACCTGTGTCGGCTGTCAGGCCTGTGTGGGAGTGTGCCCCTTCGGCGCCATCGAATACCTGCCTGATAAGGAGGTGTGCGAAGTCAACCAGGCCCTCTGCAAGGGCTGCGGCACCTGTGCGGCCAATTGCCCTTCTGAATGCATCACGCTGTTCGGCTTCAGCCACAAACAAATTTACGCCCAGGTGGATGAAGCTCTCCAAGAGCTGGAAGCGGAAATGGAAGAGGCCGCCGGAGCCTAACCTCACGAAATCAAAAGGAACAGGGACACACTATGGCTGAGAAACAGTTTGAACCGAAGATCATAGGATTTTTCTGTAACTGGTGTACCTATGCCGGGGCCGACCTGGCAGGGGTAAGCCGCTTACAGTATCCGCCCAATATCCGGGTTATTCGGGTCATGTGCTCCGGCACGGTCTCGCCCCATCACGTCCTGCGGGCTTTTCAGAAGGGAGCCGACGGCGTCCTCATCGGCGGCTGCCACATCGGCGATTGCCATTATCTTCGGGGCAACTTTATGACCGTCAAGCGCATCAACTTTCTCCAGGAACTCCTTAAGTTTACTGGTTTTGATCCCGAACGGCTTCATCTGGAATGGATTTCCGCCGCCGAGGGGCCGAAGTTGGCGCAGACTGTCCGGGATTTCACTGAAAAAATCAGAAAAATGGGACCTTCTCCCCTCAAGCCGGCCAAGCAGGCCGCCTGAGGGAGAACCACTATTCGAGGGTGCAGCTGATGGAAAAAATCCGCGACAAGGTCCGGAAATTGTTGGAAGACGGGAAGGTGGCGGGCTACCTGGGCTATAAGATGGTGGAAGGCCATCCCCTGCCGTATCTGTTTACCCTGGACAAGCTGGACGAGCTGGACCAGGCCATTGTAACTCCCGGGAATGCCCGGTATCCGCTGGATAAGCTGCTGCAGATATTGGCAGTCAGGGATCCGGAGTCAACCTATGCGATACAGGTGCGTGGCTGTGATGAGCGGGGATTAAACGAGCTCTATAAATGGGGTCAACTCGACCCGGAAAAGGTGGTGCTCGTGGGGATCGCCTGTCCGCAGGAACAGGCGGACTACTGTGAGTGCCCCGGGCCCTGGGCCTCGGTAATAGACTACGGCGAAAAATGCGAACCGGTGTTGCAAAGCCGGCGGGTCAACCGCATCGATGAGTTGCCCCTTCAGGATGCCTTTCAGGAGTGGTTGGACCACTTCTCCCGTTGCATCAAGTGTTACGGCTGCCGGGATGTCTGCCCCATGTGCTTCTGCAAGGAATGCAGCTTGGAGCACCCCGAACTCATGAGCACCGGCAAAATCCCGCCCGACAGCATCTTCCAATTGGTGCGGGCCATTCATATGGCCGGGCGCTGCATCGACTGCGGTCTCTGTGAGGAGGCCTGCCCGGCCGATATTCCGCTCAGGGTCCTCTATAAAAAGGCCAATATTCTGATGAAGCAGCTATTTGATTATGAGACCGGCTCGCCGACGACCGGTCCTTCTCCCTGGAAATTTTTGGGAGAAAAGGTCACCCTCGAACCTAAGCCCTTGTAATTAATTTTTTGCTCCTTTTTCCAGGCGGTCCTTAAGGCGTCCTTCGGGCCGCCTTTTTTGCTTATATCAAACCCAGCCGGCAGTGTGGTGCCCTGTGCCGGTTGCAGATGCCGCCAAGGTAAATCCCCCCCAAATCCTTAAAATCAGCCCGGAAACACGCGATGCTTATGGCTGTATTGAGACTCCTCCACAATTAGTTGCCTGCCTTGCCGGGTTTTAAGATTTATAACCACCGGCCCCATCAGGTTCGCCGTCATTTCCTGAGGCTTGCCCGGCGGGATAGTCAAAATTACCAAGACCTTAAGGTCCTCGGGGCACTCCACCGCCAAATCCCGCTTGGCTTGGGCCAGAGCCCCGGGTTGGTAATCCGGCAGAAGAGACTGCGGATCAATGACCACAAAAGCCAGGTCCGCCTTATCCAGGCATTGCAGCCAGAGAAACGGGGCTTCCTGGTGGTGCTCGATCAAGACATAGCGGCGATATTGGGTAAAGCCCAAGAGGCCGGGCTCCAGGTAAATGATCTGGTCCGACCGCACCTCTATGGAGCCGAAATTCCGGGTCTTCACCGAGAAAACCGCGGGGTCTGGGGAAGTGGTTTGCAGATTGGCGGCCATAATTCTCATTCCTGTCTCCAGAGCTGGGCGATCTCCTTGACATCGACGTCCCGGGTTCCCGAAGCCTGAAGGTTTTCTTCTTGAATACGCCGATAGATTTCTTCCCGGAGAACCACCACATTGGGGGGGGCTTCTATGCCCAAGCGGATTTGCTTCCCCCGGATCTCAAGGATCGTGATCCGGATGTTATCTCCGATGAAGAGGCCTTCGCCGGATTTTCTCGTTAGAATCAGCAAAGGGTACCTTCCTGGTCACCGATAGCGGTTAGTAAGATTGTGGCAATTAACCAGGCCAATCATTATTAGCTTGCACGGCCGGTTCTGGCAACAAACTTTTTTTCGTTAAAATTTAGCCGCAGGCCTGTGAAATCCTTTGTCTATAAATAATCCATCAGGCTCAGGCCCATGATCTTGGAAGATGCCAGCAGCGCAGCCTGATAGGCGTTCTCCTTGGTTTTCAAGAGATTTACCGCCTCCACCAGGTCGGTGTCCCCCCGTTCGCTGATTTGCCTGGTCAGCTCCTCTTTGAGAGATGCATAAATATTTTCTTTCATGTTCACCCGGTCCAAGGAGGCTCCCAGAGAGGCCTGAACCGAAGTGTTGCGGGCCTCGTAGGAACGCAATTTTTCCAGGGCAGAGCCCACCCCGGCGGTGTCATTTGCCTCCAAACTGCTTTTCAATTGTGCCAGAATCTGAAACAGGTCGGGATCCCCCGGACCCCCGCCCACGGCGTAACTTCCTGTTTCATTGATGACTAAGCGGCTTTGGGCGCCCAGCGCGATTTCAATGTTATGATTGTCTCCCTGGTATTTAATCGGGCGGTAGACCGGAATACTAAAGCGGTCTCCTGCATTCCAGGTGCCTCCCAGGGTTACCTCGACGCCATCCCCCAGAGAAGCCGGGCCTGCGGGAATAATAGCCGGGTCGGTCCAGTTTTGGCCGCCATCTGTCGAAACCCGATAGGTGCCCACACCCGGGCCGCCGCCCGAGACTATTTCCACCAGATAAGTGCGACCGGTGCTGCCGCGGTAAACCCCTCCAGAGACGGCGGTTCCGGTGGATCCAGGGGTCAGATGGAGCACCGGAGCCTGCACCTGCCAGTCACCCTCCAGGAAGGGCGGGGTGTCGGTGCGGAAGCCTGCCAGGATATACTGACCCTTGAATTCGGTGTTCCCGATCTGCATTGCTTCCTCTAAATACCCTTGGACCTGTTGGGCGGCAGACTGACGTTGGGCCGCATTGTAGGTGCTGGTGGCCATCTGATTGGCCAGGGCCATGCTGGCCCGGACAATGTCCTCGATTTGCTGCATGGTCGAAACAGTGACGCTTAACCAGCCCTTGGCGGTATCCAGATTGCGTTCATATTGTGCCGTCTGGCTCCCTTCAGTTGTAAGTCCGAGGAGGGCGCCCACATCCACGGGACTGTCGCTAATGCTTTGAAATTTCTGGCCCGAGGCAATACTGGTGTTGAGCCTTTGCAAATCCTCTGCCAAGGTTTGCAGGTTTCCTTGGATATTGTTGAAAATGGTGGGCATGGTTACCCGCATGGGCCGAGTCTCCCTATTTTCCCAGGTTCAGCAAGGTTTGGTAAAGTTCGTCGGCCACGCTCACCAAACGGGCGGCGGCCTGATAGGCCCGTTGGAACTTCACCAGGTTAGTCAATTCCTCGTCTAAAGAAACCCCGGAGACCGCATCCCGCATCTGGGTTAGTTGGTCTACCAGACCCTGGAAAAATTTTTCCTGGTTTTGGGCATCCTGGGCGTCCAATCCCAGGTTCATCACCAGCCGCTCATAGGCTTCCGCAAAAGTCAGACCATCCGGGCCGGCCGGAGCCTTTTCCAGCGCCGCTAGGGCCAGGGCGTTGCGATTGTCCCCCACCGCATGGGCCCCGCTGGCATCAATCTGTCCTGCGGCCACCAGGTCCGGATTGTCTAAAACCCAAGCATTGACGCCGAAAGTATAGGCTTTGTCCCCGGTGAAAAAGGTATTAAGACCCAAGCTTGTAAGGGCATGGCTGTTGTCATTGGCGAAGCCAAAGGTATCAGTGGGAGAATTAACAGCTATTTTCAGGGCGTTATCTTCTATAGAGGCGGTTACATAACCGCTCAGGACCGGATCGGTATTGATGCTCTGGACCAGGTCGTTCAGAGATAAGCTTGGGTCGATGGCGATGGAGCCGGAAACAAGGGGAGTGCCATTCCGATCGATATACAGCTGAAAAGAGCCGTTGACGATCTGATCCCCCAAGGGCAGGGCGGCGGCCAAGGGGGCGCCAGGATCACTTACCCGGTAAGTGCCCGTCGTCTGGGAAAAAAGCTCCAGCCCCACGCCCTGGCTGTGCTGATTATTTATTGCGGTAATAATATCCCGGGCCAGTTGGTCCAAATCTTGCTGGTACTTGGGAATAAGTTCGTCCCGTGTTTGTATCAGTGCGGCAAGTTTGCCTCCGGTGAGTTGACCGGCCGGGATGGATTCATTGATCCCCCCCGGTCCTTGCCAGATTAACTCCACGGTGTCGGCTGGGCTCAACTGATAGGTGAGGTTCCAGGAAAGCACTCCCTGGACCAGGGGCAGCCCATTGGGCAGGGTGACGCTCAGGTTGCCGTCGCCGGTGGTATACGTTCGCACTCCGACGAGCTCGGAGAGCTTGGCAATTTCAAGATCGCGCTGGTCCCGTAAATCATTGGCTGTGTGGCCGTTGGCCTCTGATTCCACAATTTCGCGGGTGAGCTCGGCGATTCGGGCGCTGTGGCTGTTGATCTCATCAATGGTGGGGCCCACTTGCTGCAAGAGGCTCAGACGTTCCTGGACCAACTGGTCCGCCCGGGAGTTGACGGCCTCAGCCAGGTTGAGGCCCCGGCTCAGCAAAGTCTGCCGTTCCCCGGCTCCGGTAGGATTGTTGGCCAGATCATGCCAGGCCGCAAAAAATTGGGACAGTAAATCATTGAGGCCGCCATCCTGGGTCTCATTAAAAAAGGTGGCTACCTGCTGCAGGGCCGCCGAACGGGTCTGATAATCAGCCAGAAGGGAGGATTTGTCATTCAAGCGGGCGGTGATAAAGGGATCGAACGCCCGCTCGATCCCCTGGACTTTGACTCCCCGGCCGAGGGGGCCCCAAGGGGAAGGCTCCGGGTAGGCCGTGACATAATCGACACTTTGGCGGGAATAGCCCTTGGTGTTGACATTGGCCAGGTTGTGACCCGTAACCTCCACCCCCAACTGTTCGGCTGACAGGGCCCGGGCGGCGTTATCCAGTATCGCGGTGATGCCTGACATGTGTGGGCTCCGGGTTTTCAGGCCTGCCGGTGAAAGAATGAGGCTCCGGGGGCGGCGGCCACCTTGCCCGCCGAGTGATACGTCCCGGGCGGGGATGCCTGCAGATGGCCCAGGAATTCATTAATGGTTTCGAGAGCCGCGGCGATAAACCGGCGGTTGCGGTTCTGGGCCTCGGCCACCCGGCCTTTCAGCCGCGTCAGAACCTCCCTTTCCTGGTCGCTTTGGTTGGTGGCCTCATCCCCTGAAGCCAAGGCTTGGAGGTTTTTCAGGATATGCTCCTTCCGGGCCGCAAGGGCCAGGATGGCCTCCTCCTGGGAGTTGACGAGGGCCTGCCACTCTTGCGTAAGGCATTCGAGCAATTCGTTATACAAGGTGATCTGTGGTTGCCGTGCCGGTTTTTCCGGGGACTGGGGCGTTGTCATGACCGCGGCTCTCCGTTTGCGGGGGTGGACTAAGGGAAGCCAGATCCTCAACGATTCTTTGGGCCAAGCCCAGGCCGCCGCCGGCGGCCAGGGAACGGGCCAGGTGCTGATCTGCCATACTCAAATAGCCCCGCAGCCTTTTGGGGTTTATCCTCACAGGGTCTACCATGGCGCCCCGCATCTGGCCCAGAAGCTGTTCTATAAAGATAGACTCGATTTCCACGGCCGCCTGGACCAAGCCGCGGTCTGGGGTTGGGTCTCGCTGAGCGGAGCCAGACGGCAGGAGACAACTTAAACGCTCCGGCGGCTGGGTTTGCTTGGCAGATTTTACAATAGTTGGTTGCTCTCTGAAGGAGGCCTGCGGCTTATATAAAGAATAATAATTGGAAGAGGAGCCTGAATCTTTATTTGACAAGCCTACCGGCTCGAGATGCCAGGTTTCGCCCTTATACAAGGCCGGCAAATGCAGTCCGGCCTTGGCCAACATTGCGGGGGTAAGCATTCTCGACTGGCTCGAATCCACATCCGCCGCCAGGCCCCGGGGATGCATGGCATTCGGATGGCCCGCCGGCAAGGCCAGGGCCGGTTTTTCCTGGTGCGCCTTGGCCTGCTCGGCGGTGGTTCTCACGGTATCGGTCAAGATCAAGGGTTCTTGGTACCTCTGGTAGAATTCCTGGGCCAGGGCCATGAGCTGCTTCTGGAAGGAACGTTGCAGTTGGTTGAACCGGCCGGACTTATCCACAATCGGCTTAACCTGGCCCTGGCCCGGGGAGGAGGATGGGTTTTTGTAAGTCAAAGGTGCTGGGTTCGACAGCATGTCAGCCTACCCTAAATGATTTCCAAATCGGCCTGCAATGCGCCGGCGGCCTTGATGGCCTGCAAGATGGCGATGAGGTCCCTGGGAGTTACGCCAATGGCATTAAGGGCTTGGACCACCTGGCCGATGCTGACCCCTTCGGGCAAGACCATAAGACGATTCTCCCCTTCCTGGGTGGTGACCGTGCTGTCCGGCACCACGACCGTCTGCCCCTGGGAAAAGGGCAGGGGTTGGGATATCCGAGGCCGCTCCTTGATCCTGACCATCAGGTTGCCGTGGGCGATGGCCACGGTGGACAGCCTGACATTGGCCCCCATAACCACGGTGCCGTTTCTTTCATCCAGGACCACCTTGGCCACGCTGTCGGGGACAATTTCCAGGTTTTCCAGGGAGGCCAGCAGGGGAACCACCCTGTCTTTATACAGCGGCGGCATTTTGATGTTGATGGTGCCGCCGTCTTGGGAGAGAGCATAATTCCCGTGAAGGGCCCGGTTAATGGCGGCCACCACCCGCTGGGAGGTGGTGAAATCCGCTTTGTGGAGGGTGATGGTGAAATTATCCTTCTCCAGGAAATTCAGGGGAATTTCCCGCTCCACGGTAGCCCCGCTGGCAATGCGTCCCGCGGTGGGATGATTCTTGGTGACCCCGCCGCCGGCTTCGCCACCGGCGACAAAGCCGCCCACCGAAACCGGCCCTTGCGCCAAGGCATACACCTGGCCGTCCACACCCTTGAGGGGCGTCAGGAGGAGAGTGCCTCCCTGCAGGCTCTTGGCATCGCCGAGAGAGGACACCAGGACATCGATTTTGGAGCCCACCCGGGCGAAAGGAGGGAGCAGGGCGGTCACCGCCACGGTGGCCACATTTTTGACCTTCATCTTATCCCGGGAGGCGTTGAGCCCCAACTGGGACAACATGTTGGCCAGCTCCTGGGTGCTGAAATCGACGTTGGTGCCGTCGCCGGTGCCGTTTAAACCCACCACCAGGCCGTTGCCGATGAGCTGATTGGGTCTTACTCCCGTGAAAGAGGCAATATCCTTCAGGCGGATCGCCGCGGCCGGCCGGAGCAGGGGGCCAAACAGGAGGAACAGGGCGGCCAAGAGGCCGACCAGGCGGCGATCCAGCCCCCGAAAGGTCTCAGGCAGATGGAAGTGGTGCTCAGGCGCCATCGATTCACCCCATTCGGTTAGAAAGGCCAGACATGATCGAATATCCGTTGCATCCAGCCCACTTTCTGTTTGTCGGACACCACTCCGACCCCGGAAATCGTCACCCGGGCCTCAGCCACCTTGGTGGAAGGGACGATGTTATTCCGGTCGATATCCTGGGGCCGGACAATGCCGGTGAGAGTTACAACCTCAGTTTCGTTGTTTATGCGCAGATGGCGGCGGCCCTGGATGACCAGGTTTTGGTTGGGCAGCACCTGGATGACCCGGGCGGTCAGGTACGATGTGAAGCTGCTTTGGCGTTCCGTCTTGCCTTGCCCGTTGGAAACGTTGCCTACCGTGGCATCCACCGCGGTGTCAACGTTCACATCTTTATTAGTAAAGGATTTCATGGGGAAGCTAAGGCCGAACAGCGAATTGACGCCCACCTTGACCCCGGAGTCCTTGCTGGTATTGGTATTGGCAATTTCGCTGGCCTTGGCCGTTTCCGTAATGCTGATGGTGACCAGGTCGCCGACGTTGGTGGGCCGGCTGTCCGCCACCAGACCATTGGCCTGACGGCCGGTCCACAAGGAACCCTCCTGGGGCGGGGGAGCCGGCGGCAGGGGCGGACTGGCAATGGGCGCTTCCGGGGCGTATTTCGCTTTGGACACCGTGCCGCAGCCGGTGAGGGCTATGGCAAGCAAGCCCGCAAGCACCAGGGAATCATACCGGATTTTCATAGCTGCACCTTGACGGTCCTGGCATCGACCACGAGCCCCTGGAATTCCTTTTTGCTTTTGGGGTTGATCAAGCGGATCAGCTTTCCCAGGTGACCCTGTTCCTGCGCCACTCCCTTGGTGGAAACCTCCAGGCCGTCCTGATCCAGGACGACGGTGACCCGGTCTCCCCGTTTAATCACAGGCTGATTGCTCAGATGCCTGGTGGTGATGATCTCCTGGGGGCCGACGCTCTTGGCCAGGATGTGGCCCACAACCTGTTCGGGGGAAGTAAAAAAGTCATCAACGTTTAACCCCGTTACCTCCCGGTTCACCAATTGAATGTCCCCGGGGCTGATTGTGTCCTGGGCCCGCAAAGGCCGGCTGGCGCAAACCACTCGGCGCTTGAGCCGTACTGTGCCGCTCACCTTGAGCCGCTTAATCGGCTGGCCCTGATGGGACATAACCATCTCCAGGGTGACATCCCCCAGGAACTTGTCATTGCGCGGAGGCAGGGGGGTCAGGGTCACCTGGGCGTCGGGAAGAATGACCGGTTCTTTCAGGGGAAAAACTTCAATGCTCAGGTTCTCGGCCGGGTAAGGGCAATGCTCCCGAATATACCGCTGAAAAACCGCCGTCACGTCCTCCCCCTTCAGGGGAACCCCGGTCTGCCGCACCTGGATGGCTGCAGGGAGAACCGCCCCTTCAAGGTAATCAATAATCCCCAGTTCCTCCAGCCGGTGTCGGAGGAACTCCTGGGTCAAGGTATAAACCTCTCCCGGGGGGGGCGCGCTCCAGACCAGGGCTCCCCCGCATTTGGCGGCCGGCTCAGGGGGCAGCTCCGCCAGATTTGACAGGGTAATGTAATCTCCGGCCACCTGGGCTTCGCTTTTGAAGGTGATGGCGCCATGGGCCTGATCCGCCCCCAAAAGCAGGACCGCGAGGACCAGGAAGATGAGGCCTAGACGTAAGCGTCGCATGTCGGCCAACCTCCTCAGGACTTCAGCTGGTAGGCCCGCTCCATCATGGCATCCGCCGTCTGGATGGCCTTGGAATTCAGTTCATAGGCCCGCTGGGCGATGATCATATTGACCATCTCCTCCACTACATTAACGTTGGAGACTTCCAGATAACCCTGGGCCAGGGTTCCCACCCCGTCAACCCCGGGCTGGCCCTCGGTGGGGTCGCCCGAAGCCTCGGTGGGCAGGAACAGATTGCGCCCCACGCTGCTCAGCCCTCCCTGGTTGGCAAAGGTGTACAAGGAGAACTGCCCGGTGGCCAACTGTTTGTTATCCGGCCCGAAACAGGTTATCTTGCCATTGGTGTCCACGGTCACGGAAACGGTTTGGGGGGGAATGCTGAATTCCGGCTGGAGGCGGTCGCCATTGGGCGTGGTGATGAAGCCGTCCTTGTCGATCTTGAAGTTGCCGGCCCGGGTATAATACTCAATGCCGTTGCTCATGACCTTAAAAAAGCCCTTGCCCTCAATGGACAGGTCCAGCTCGTTTTCCGTGTGCACGTATTGCCCTTGGGAAAAAATCTTGGAGATCCCCGCCGGCCGCACCCCCAGGCCCACCTGCTGGCCCACCGGCATCTGGCCGCCCCCGGGGAGCTCGCCGCCGGCCTGGCGCACGGTCTGATACACTAGGTCTTCAAAATCCCCCCGGCTTTTCTTGAAGCCGGTGGTGTTGACATTGGCCAGGTTGTTGGCGATGACGTCCAGCCGCAACTGCTGGGCCCCCATGCCGGTGGCTGCGGAAAACATGCCTCGAAACATAGACAGGTCCTCGTGATTTTAGGCTTGCGGCCCGATTTCGTCGACGACCTTGCGGTCGCTGGCGGTAAAAGTGTCCAGCACTTTCAGGTACGCCTCGTAACGCCGCTGAATGTCGATAAGGGCGACAGACTCCGCCACCAGATCGACATTGCTTTCCTCAATGTTGCCTTGCAGCAGGCGGGCCTGTTTGGCCTCCATTTCTTCCCCCGCCTGGGGTCCGGGAACCAGATAGGTCTGGCCCCAAGGCCGGAGGTCCTGGGGATTGGGGAAATCCACCACCACGATCTGGTCGCCCAGGTTTTTGTCCAGATGGACGCCCCCCTCGGCATCAAAGCTATAGGCCTTATCCAAAGATTCCAGGGTGATGGGGCCGTTTTTCCCCATTACGGGGTAACCTTCCGGGGTTACCAGGCGGTAATCGGGGGACAGGCGAAAATTGCCGTTGCGGGTGTACCGGATGCCTTGGGGCGTTTGAATTTTGAAAAACCCCGGCCCTTGAATCGCCAAGTCGGTGTCTTTGCCGGTTTCATGAATACTGCCCTGGCTGAAATCCCAGCTCCGCACATCAAGGTAATTGGGGACCTCGGGCTGGGTGCCGAAGGGATCGGCCGGGGAGGTGAGCCGCCAGGCGTTCAGGATCTCCCGTTTGAACCCCAGGGTGCTGGCATTGGCCAGGTTGTGGCTGACCACCTCCAGCTCCCGGGAGGCCCGGACCCCCATGTAAGCCGCCATGTTCCAACCGACATCCATATACTGCCTCCTAATCCAGGGAGAAGGAATTTCTCGCAAGAAAGCCTATGCAAAGGCAATGCCATCCGATATTTTGCCAAGATTATTGCAAAAATCTGTATAGGCGCCCGAAAGTGCCCCGGAAAAACTTGCCTACCCCCGGCTCTGGGGGGTCCCCTTGCAAAATGCCGGTTTGCAAGATACCATTTTTAAGATGGACCAGGTCAGCCCCCTCGGCGTCAGGTGGCAGGAAGTGGCCGCCGCCCTGGCCCGGGGTGACCGGGAGGTGCATCTCTTCGGCCTTACCCCGGCGGCCGCGGCCTACCTTCTGAGCCGCCTGGGTCGCACTCTTGGTCGTCCCCTTTTGGTGATCACCCCGGATGGGGATGCGGCTGAGGTCTTTCTTAAGGATTTGGCCTTCTTCGGCAGTGCCGTTCCTGACCCGCGGGGACCATGGTCCTTGCTGCGCGGGTTTCCGGCCCATGAAATCCTGACCTTCCGGCCTTTGGGGCTGGATGCGGAGGTGAGCGCCGAGCGGGTGGGGGCGGCCTACCTGGCCCTGACCGCCCGGGAACCGCTGTTTCTGGTGGCCTCCGCCGCGGCGCTGCGGGAAAAATTGCCCCCCCAAAGCCGCCTCCAGGATGCCTGGATGTACCTGGTGGTGGGCGAGGACCTGCCGCGTCAGGAATTCCTGCAAAAATTGCAAACCGGGGGCTATGAACGCCGTCCCCTGGTGGAGGAGCGGGGCGAGTTTAGCGTCCGGGGCGGCATTATTGATCTTTTCCCTCCTCTGTACGACCGACCTGTGCGCCTTGAGTTCTGGGGCGATACCTTGGAGTCCCTGCGTTTCTTTGACCCAGCGTCCCAGCGCTCCCAGGAGTCCTTGGAAGACCTGGTGCTCTTGCCTGCGAGCGAAATAATCCTGGACGCAGCCGCCCGGGAGCGGGCCCTGGCGGGAAAAAGCAAACGCCGCGACCCCCGCTTCTGGCAGCACGTCCAGGAAGGCCTGCACTTTTCCGGGATTGAGCGCCATCTGGCGGAATTCTATCCCGAGACCCAGACCCTGTGGGACTATCTGCCGCCGGAAACCCTGGTGGTGCAATGGGATCCTTTAAACGTAGCCCAGACCGTGGACAGACTGACAGCCGACGCGGCCGGGGAACCCGCGGGCTGGCTGGATGAGGTCCCTTGGGGAGACCGGCTAGCCGGTTTTGCCACCATGTCCTGCCACGTTTTGCCGTTGGGCGAGCCTGAGGGTCCGGGACGCTTTTTCATCCAGACCGGGAAAAACGAAGGTCTGGCCCGGGAATTGGCGGAGGCCGGGGGGGAGGACGGCCGCATCATTCCTGCCCTGGCCCAGCGGCTCAAGGACTGGCAGGACCACGGCTATCATGTGGTGCTGGTGTCCATGAACCGGCATCGGGCCGGGCGCCTGGCGCAGCTTCTGGCCGGGGAGGGTCTGCCCTGTGAAGTCAATCTCCAGCCGGACTGGGAGGCCCCCCGCCTGGTGGAGATTACCACCGGCGAGGTCTCGGGGGGCTTTCGCCTGCCCGCGGCCGGTCTGATCGTCCTCACCGAGGACGAGGCCCTGGGCTATCGGCCCGAAGGCCGCCGCCGCCGGGAAACCCGCCCGCCGCAATATCTGACTTCCCTCGAGGACCTCCAGGAGGGTGATTACGTGGTCCATGTAGACCACGGCATCGGCATCTACCGCGGCCTGGTCAAGCTGGAAGCCGGCGCCGGGGTCAATGATTTCCTGGAACTGGAATATCAGAATCACGACCGGCTGTTTATTCCCGTGGACCGCCTCCATTTGGTGCAGAAATATCTGGGGGTGGAAGGGGTGGCCCCCCGGATGGACAAGCTAGGGGGCAAAACCTGGGAGCGGGTCAAGGGGCGGGTGAAAAAGGCCGTGGAAAAGATCGCCCGGGAACTGGTGGATCTTTATGCCGCCCGCCGGGTCCTGCCGGGCCATGCCTTTTCTGACCCGGATCCGGTGTTCCGGGAATTTGAGGCTACCTTTCCCTATGAAGAAACCCAGGATCAGCAGCAGGCCATTCAGGATGTCCTCGAAGATATGCGCGCCGACAAACCCATGGACCGCCTAATCTGCGGCGACGTGGGCTACGGCAAGACCGAGGTGGCCATCCGGGCTGCGTTCAAGGCAGCCATGGACGGCTGCCAGGTGGCGATGCTGGTGCCCACCACCGTGTTGGCGGAGCAGCACTATGACACCTTCGTCAAACGCCTGGCCCCCTATCCTTTGGAAGTGCGGGTGCTGAGCCGCTTCAAGTCTCCGGCGGAGCAGAAGCGCATCGTCAGCGAACTGGCCCAGGGCAAGGTGGACATTGTTATCGGCACCCATCGTCTCCTTTCCCGGGACCTGGTGTTTCGCAATCTGGGGCTGCTCATCATCGATGAGGAGCAGCGCTTCGGGGTGAAGCAGAAGGAGAAGCTGAAGGAATGGCGGCGGACGGTGGACGTCATCACCCTGACCGCCACTCCCATCCCCCGGACCTTACAGCTTTCCCTGGCGGGGCTCCGGGAACTGAGCGTCATCAACACCCCGCCGGAGAACCGCCGGGCCATCCGCACCTACCTGTGCCGGCCCGAGAAGGCGGTGGTTCAGGCCGCCATCCGCCGGGAACTGGCGCGGCGGGGGCAGGTCTTTTTCGTCCACAACCGGGTCCGAAATCTTAACACCTGGGCCCGCTACGTCCAGGAAATGGTGCCTGAGGCCCGGGTGGCCATGGCCCATGGCCAGATGCCGGAGCGGGAGCTGGAAAAGGTTATGATCCGCTTCTGGCGCGGGGAAGTGGACGTGCTGGTATGCACTGCGATCATCGAAGCGGGCCTCGATATTCCGGCGGCCAACACCATTATCATCAACCGGGCCCACACCATGGGGCTGGCCCAGCTATACCAGTTGCGGGGCCGGGTGGGCCGCAGCCAGGCCCAGGCCTATGCCTATCTTCTGGTGCCGGAAGAGGCGGCCCTGCCCTCCGAAGCCCAGAAACGCCTGAAGGCCCTCATGGAGTTTACTGAGCTGGGGAGCGGCTTCAAGATCGCCCTGCACGATCTGCAGATCCGAGGCGCCGGCAACCTCCTGGGCCAGGCCCAGTCAGGACACTTGGCGGACGTGGGTTATGAACTCTATTTGCAACTGCTGGAACAGGCCATCCGGGAATTTAAGGGGGAGACCCCGGAGCTGGCGCCGGAGCCGGAGGTCCGCCTGCCGGTGGAGGCCTACCTGCCGGAAGACTACGTGCCCGACATCCAGCAGCGCCTGGCCCTGTACCGGCGGCTGTCCGGCCGCCTGTCCCCCGAGATGATCGACGAATTGGAAGAGGAACTGGTGGACCGTTTCGGGCCCCTACCCGCTGAGGGACAGGAGCTGCTCCGGGTGGTGCGCACCAAGGAGCGTCTGCGTTTGCTGGGGATCAAGCGCCTGGAACTCCAAAACGGCTATGCGGTATTTCAATTTGCGGCGCCGGAACGCCTTGACCTGGAGCGGTTGCTGGCGCTGCTGAAAAAGCAGCCGGACAGGTTCCGGCTGACTCCTGACCAGACCCTGAAACTGCGGCTGCCGAAGGCGGCGTCCCCCTGGGCGGGCCTGGAAAACTGCTTGAAAGAAGTAGAAACTTTTGTTAAGGGGGAATGAAGGAGATCTGTTATGTGGGCGAAAAGCAAGGGCTGGGGGAAATATGTTTTCCTCATCGGCGTCTGGTTGGCCATCTTCACGGCCGGTGGGTCCGCAGAAGTGGTGGAACGCATTGTGGCCGTGGTCAACGATGAGGTGATCACCCAGTCCGAAGTGGACCAGCTGGCCAAGGCCATGCAGTCCCAGCCCGGTATGAAACTGCCCTCCGGCAAAGACCTGCAAAAGGAGCTGTTGGAAGCCCTGATCATCCAAAAGCTGGCCAAGGCTGAAGCCAAACGCCGGGGCATCACCGTTTCCGACAAGGAAGTGGACCAGGCTTTCGCAGAGTTCAAAAAGCGGAACAACATTGAGGACGAGGCCACCCTTGCCAAAGCCCTGGCCAAAGAAGGCATGACCATCAAAGGGCTGAAGCAGCAGATTGCCGACCAGATGGTCCAGGAACGCCTGATGAGCATCGTGGCGGCCGGCAAGGCGGTGGTGACCGAATCCCAGGTCCGCAAATTCTATGACACGGAATATCCCAAGACCGGAGGGGGACAGATCCATCTGAAGGTCCTGAGCATGCCGTTCCCCCCGGGCGCTACCGAGGCCCAGAAAGAGGAAATCAGGAAAAAGGCGGAATTGATTCTTGAGGAGCACCGCAAAGGAGTCTCCTGGGCAGAGCTGCGGGACCGGTATGCCGTCATGATCCAGGACATGGGCTTTATTCCCGAATCGGACCTGGACCCTGAGCTGGCCCAGTTTCTGGCCAAGGTGAAAACCGGGGATACGGCTCCGGTGCAAACCCTCAAAGGTTTCCAGTTGGTGCAGGTCGTCGACCGCAAGGACAGCAAGACCCGGTCCTTCGAAGAAGCCGCGCCCGAAATCCGGCAAATGCTGGAGCACCGGGAGATGGAAAAGACCTTCAAGGAATGGATACAGAACCAGCGGGATAAATCCCTCATCAAGATCATGATGTAGCCCGGCCGGATTAATCTATATGATAATTTTGAGATATTTTCGTGACTGACCACACTCCTGCCCCTTGTCTCATCAACGCTCTCAGCCGGCATGTCGGGGAGCTGGTGACCCTCAGAGGTTGGGTCGTGCACCTGCGCTCCAGCGGCAAGGTGCGTTTTGTGGTGCTGCGGGACGGGACCGGCCTGGCCCAGGGGGTCGTGGTGAAAGGCAGGCTTCCGGAAAAGGATTTTGCGGCGTTTGACCGCCTGACCCTGGAATCGTCCCTGACCCTCACCGGCTTGGCCAAGGCCGAGCCCCGAGCCCCGGGAGGCTATGAGCTGGAGGTGACCGGCCTCACCCCGATCTCCATTGCCCACGACTATCCCATTGCGCCCAAGGAGCACGGCGTCGGTTTCCTCATGGATCACCGCCACCTGTGGTTGCGCTCCCCGCGCCAGCAGGCCATCCTGCGCATCCGGGATGAAGTGACCCGGGCCTGTCGGGACTTTTTCCATGAGCAGGGCTTCATCCTGGTGGACACCCCGATTCTCACCCCCACCGCCTGCGAAGGCACCACCACCTTGTTTGAGACCAATTATCTGGACCGGGGCAAGGCCTACCTCTCCCAAAGCGGTCAGCTTTATCTTGAAGCCGCGGCCATGGCTTTAGGACGGGTATATTGTTTCGGCCCCACCTTTCGGGCGGAAAAGTCCAAGACCCGGCGCCACCTCACCGAGTTCTGGATGGTGGAGGCCGAAGCCGCGTTTTTTACCCTGGAAGACGTCATGCAGCTGGCCGAGGCCCTGGTGCGCACCCTGGTCCGGAAGGTGCTGGAGAACCAGGCGGAGGCCCTGCATCTCCTGGAGCGGGACACCAAGCCCTTGGAGGCTGTGGACGGGCCTTTCCCCCGCCTGAGCTATGCCGAGGCCCTGGAACTTCTCCAGCAGCAGGGCCTGTCAGTTCCCTGGGGGGAGGACTTCGGGGGCGACGAGGAGACCGAACTCTCCCAGCTCTTCGACCGCCCGGTCCTGCTGCACCGCTATCCCTTAAGCTGCAAGGCCTTCTACATGGAGGCCGATCCCAGCGACCCCCGCCTGGCCCTGTGCGTGGATTTACTGGCCCCGGAGGGTTACGGCGAAATCATCGGCGGCTCCCAGAGGGTGGCGGATCTGGAGGTCCTGCTGGCCCGCCTGGCGGAGCATAACCTTCCCCGGGAACCCTTGGAGTGGTATCTGGACCTCCGGCGTTACGGCAGCGTACCCCATGCCGGCTTCGGAATGGGCCTCGAGCGGGTGGTGGCCTGGCTGTGCGGTTTAAAGCACGTTCGGGAGGCCATTCCCTTCCCCCGCCTCCTGGATAGACTCTATCCCTGAGGTCGTGATAAGATTTTTGCCAATCAGGCCGATAATGAGACCAGCATGACCGCGGATAGCTGGCAAAATCAGCTTTATTTCGGGGATAACCTGGAGATTTTACGGCACCATATTCCAGTCTCCAGCGTCGATCTCATCTAGAACCTGCCGATCTTCCCAGGGCCGAGGCCCTGGCCCAACAGAACCGTCACCAGTTTGAGTTATGGGCTTTGGGTTTAGTGGAGGCTAGGCCTGCCAGGGATAAAATGAAAAGCGCTGATCCCGGCATCGATGGGATAATCCATTTCCGGGATGACACCAGCGGCAAATATAAGAAAATCATCATCCAGGTTCAAAGCAGCCGGGTTTCCGTGAGCCATATCCGCGACTTGAAGGGGGTCGTAGAGCGGGAAAAAGCCGCTGTCGGTGTTTTTCTCACCCTGAAGCCCCCTACCCGGGCCATGGGCGACGAAGCTTCGGAAGCTCGTTTTAAGAGCCGGAAAGTTTTCCTGGACGGAAATATCCCAAGATTCAAATAGTGTCTATCACCGAATTGCTGTCCGGGAAGAAATTGGCATATCCCCAACTGGGGGTAGGCATCTTTAAAAAAGCCCCCCGCCAAAACAAAACTCCCGCCGAAAAGAAACAAAGAAAATTAAAAGAGATTATGCTGCCCTACACCACAGATTGAAGCTGAATCCCTTTTTTGATTTAATCGCAGAATGAACCGCACCAGCTTCTTCCGCCTGCAGGCCTTGGTTTTTACCCTGGTGGCCGCAGGCATCACCAACCTCTATATCACCCAGCCGGTTCTGCCCATTATCCAGCAGGAATTCAAGGTAGGCGCGGCTACCGCCTCCCTGACGGTGTCCGTGGTCATCCTGGGGATCGCCTTGGCCAACCTGCCCTTCGGCTGGCTGGCGGACCGCTTTCCGGTGCACCGCCTCATTGCTTTGGGCGCGGTGGTGGTGGCCGGGGCGGGCTTTGTCTGTGCCGCGACCCCGATCTTTGCCGTCCTGGTGGGCTTCCGTTTCCTCCAGGGCTTGTTTCTCCCGGCCCTCAGTACTTGCGTGGCCGCCTACCTCTCCCGCAGCCTCCCGGTGGAGCGGTTGAATGTGGCCATGGGCTCCTATGTTTCCGCCACTGTGGCCGGGGGCCTGGGCGGCCGCCTGCTGGGCGGCTGGATTCATCCGCCCCTGCACTGGCGTTGGGCCTTTGTCACCGCCGCGGTTTTTCTCCTGGTCAGCGCCGCCGCGGCGGTGCGCTGGCTGCCTCCCGGGGAGCCGCCCACTCATCTTGCGGAGGACGACATCGGCTTCTTAGCCATCATCGGGCGCCGGGAACTGCGCCGCACTTTTCTGGTGGCTTTTGGCGCCTTTTTTGTCTTCTCTTCCGGGTTCAACTACCTGCCTTTTTATCTGTCCGGTCCGCCCTTCCACTTGCCGGTCCAGATGATCACGCTGATGTATCTTGCCTATATCGTGGGCATCGTCATCGGCCCCGTCGCCGGGGCCATCAGCAACCGCTTGGGCAACGGCGCCGCCATGATCGGGGGCGCCATAGTGTTCGCCTTGGCCCTGCTCACCACCCTGATCAAGTCGGTGCCGGTGGTGGCGTTCGCCCTGCTGTTGGTTTGCGCCGGCTTTTTCACCATCCATGCCTCGGCTGCGGGGTCCCTGAACCGCCGCTTAAGCGGCGGCCGGGGACGGGCCAACTCCCTATACGTGCTGTTCTATTATTTGGGCGGCGCCTGCGGCATCACCCTGAGCGGCTGGGCCTATCATCTGGCCGGCTGGCCCGGCGTGGTGGCCCTCGGCCTAACGGTGCTGGCCGTGCCCCTGGTGTCCGGGTTCCAGGAACTCCGGGAAGCGCCTCGGGTTCTGCCCTGAAAGCGGTCAACAAAATTTTCCCTCAAGAGGCCGGGAAAATTAAGGTATAGTATTTCTTAGACCTTGAGTTCAGGTCAGGTGAATTATCATTTTGAGAAATTATTTTTTAACGTTTAATTTTCCCCCAAGGTCTAAATCAGTGAAGCCGGGTGAGGATAAATCATGAATGAACCTCACCTCGTGGCCCGGGCGCAACAAGGTGATCTCCCGGCCTTCGAGGAACTTGTCAAGAAGTACCAGCGGGAGATCTATAATCTGGCCTGCCGCCTGGTGCAGGACCCCGAAGAGGCCAAGGATATGGCGCAGCAGACATTTTTGCAGGCCTTTATCCATATCCGGGAGTTCCGGCATCAGTCGCAGTTCCGCACCTGGCTGTTCCGGATTGCCATTAACCAGTGTTACAATTTTTTTAAGACCAAGAAGAAATTCGGCGAACCGGTGGACAGTCAGGAAATGACCATTGTGGACGAGGACAACCCGCAGGAAGGGCTCGTGGCGGCCGAAGACCGCAGCCGCCTGTATGCCGCCCTGGAGCGGCTGCCGGCCAAGCAGCGGGCGGTGCTCACCCTCAAGCTGGAGCAGGGCCTCTCTTACAAAGAGATCAGCGCCGAATTGGGAGGAACCGCAGGAGCGGCGCGGGTGAATTTCTGCCAAGCGGTGAAATCCTTAAAGAAGTATTTAAAAACCGAGGAAGGCCATGACGTGGCGATGCGCTCTTATTCAACGGAGACTGCCGGATTATCCCGACGGTGATCTGAGTCCCTTCTGGAAACGCCGGGTGGCGGCCCACCTGGAGGTTTGCCCTGACTGCCGCCGGGAATGGGAAGAAATCTCAGAGGTGCTGAGACTATACCAGGCCAACCCGCTGCCTGATCCGGGGCCCGCCTTCTGGCAGGAATTCCAACAGGAGCTTCATCTCCAACTGGCCCAGGCCAACCAAGCTCCTGAGCCGGCGCGTTTCCGGCTGCGCCTGCCCCATTATCTCCTGGGGGCCACCGCCATGGCCGGGATCCTGGCCTTAGCGGTCTATCTGGGGCCCTTTTCCCGGTCTTCGACTGCGCCTGGAAGAGCCAGACCGCCGGCAGAAGCCAAGGCCCCGAAGGTAGCGGAGCGCCGGATATCGCCCCCGGCCAAAATGGCGGGTTCTCCTGCTCCGGAGCCATCCAAGGCTGCCTCGACGGCCGAGCCGGCGGAACCGCAATTCAGCCTGGCCGCGGGCCACTCCGGGGGCCAATCAAAAGCCGCAGCTGAGGAGCAGGGGCTCTTGTCGGAGGATGACGGCCTCGATTGGGATGTGGACTCCGTGGTGGCGGACCTGACCCGGGAGCAGCAGCAGCATCTGAAGAGCCGACTGGAATCGAGGAGATAAAACATCATGTGGCGGCCCGTTCTTCTCACGTTCACGCTGTTGTTGGTGCTCGGCGTCGCCTGGCCGGGATTGGCCTTTGACGAAACCGGGGAGCCCATGGATCAGTACCAGATGGATTACAAACGCCAGAATCTGGGTCCCGCCCTGGGCATTGATCAGGCCAAGGTGGAGCGTTTGTTGCAAATTGACCAGAAATACCGACTCCGAAAACGGCAGGCGATTCAGAATGCCAAAGCCGCGTTTCAGGAACTGCAGCGGGTCATGAGCCAGCCCCAGCCCCAGGAGCAGGAGGTGGCGGCCATCCTGGACAATATCATGAGATTGCGCCAGGAGAAGCTGGCCTTGGAGCAGCAGCAGCTCCAGGAAGAAAAAAGCCTGCTGACCCCGGTGCAGCAGGCCCGTTATATTCTGCTCCTGATGAACATGCGCCACCAGGTGGCCAAAGAGGCTCAGAAGGTGCGGAGCGCGCCTCCGGGGATGCCCCTTCCCGCCAAGCCAGGACCCCGGGAAGTGCCGGTATCGCGGCCGGGTTATTAAGACGAGTCTGTCAAGCGTGGCAGTCGGGAGGAAAAGCCGGAGTCCTGCGCTCCGGTTTTTTTCTTGGCTTTCCTCCCCGACCGAATTATGAAGACCTTTTGGGGAGTCTTCTTGAAAACTCTGTAACTTGCTTGCTATAATTAATTTTTAAAATTTTCCCCAATCAGGATTCGGCCCCGCATGAAACCTGTTCCGGCCTTGAAAACCGAAGCTGACCCCATAAACCAAGTTTACCTCTCTGTGGTTCTTCCTGTGTTCAATGAACTGGAGAATCTGGAGATTCTACATAACCAGCTCAAGGCCGTCCTCACCAGGCTGGGGCGCACTTACGAGATCATTTACGTGGATGACGGCAGCACCGACGGCAGCCTGGAAAAGTTGCGGGAATTGGCCGAGGCCGACGACACCGTAGCGGTCATCGAGCTCCGGCGCAACTTCGGTCAGACCGCAGCCCTGTCCGCGGGCATCGACTATGCCCACGGGGAGGTCGTGGTCTGCCAGGATGCCGACCTGCAGAACGACCCGGAAGACATCCCCCGGCTTCTGGCCAAACTGGACGAGGGCTATGATCTGGTCAGCGGCTGGCGCAAAAACCGGCAGGACCACTGGCTGTGGCGCCGAAGCACTTCGGCCCTGGCCAACTGGATCATCTCCCGGGTGGTGGATTTCAAGCTGCATGACATCGGCTGCACCCTGAAGGCCTATCGCCGGGAACTCCTCAACCACATCCGCCTTTACGGCGAGATGCATCGGTTTATTCCGGCCCTGGCCCTGCAGGTAGGGGCGCGGGTGGCCGAAATCCCCGTCAACCATCATCCCCGCCTGCACGGGCGCTCCAAGTACGGCCTCAGCCGCACCTTCAGCGTGATCCTGGACCTCATGACCATCAAGTTTTTCGGCAGCTTTATCTCCAACCCGCTGCGGGTTTTCGGAGGCTTCGGTCTGGGGCTCATAGGGCTGAGCATCCTGTTCGGCATCCTGATGATTTGCCAAAAATTCTATTACAATGTCTCCCTGATCCAGACCCCGCTGCTGCTTTTATCCTCCATGCTCTTCATCCTCGGGTTTTTTTGCGTCCTGCAAGGGTTCACCGCGGAATTGCTCATCCGCACCTACCACGAATCCCAGGGCAAACCCACGTATATCATCCGCCGGATTTTCCGCGCCTCCCGGTAAGTTCCTGAATGTGTGGTCTTTGCGGCGTACTGAACTTTGACGGGCAGGCTCCCGTGGACCAGGAGGAGTTGGCGGCCATGACCGCCACCCTCCAGAAGCGGGGTCCCGACGACCTGGGCTTTTACTGCTCGGGCCCGGTGGGTCTGGGTCACCGCCGGTTGTCCATCATTGACCTTATGACCGGCCATCAGCCCCTCAGCAACGAAGACGGCACCGTCTGGATCGTCTATAACGGGGAACTTTACAATTATCCGGAAATCCGGGCTGACCTGGAAAAGGCCGGGCATCGGTTCGCCACCTCAAGCGACACTGAGGTCATCGTTCACGCATATGAGGAATATGGCGAGGCTTGCCTGAAGGGCATGAACGGCATGTTCGCCTTCGCCCTCTGGGACAGCCGCCGCCGGCAATTGCTCCTGGCTCGGGACCGTCTGGGCATCAAGCCCCTCTACTATGCCCGGCTTGGAAATTGCCTGCTGTTCGGTTCAGAAGCGAAGGCTCTGCTGGCCCACCCCCGATTCGAGCGGCGCCTGGACCTCACCGCGCTCGACCTCTATCTTTCCCTGGAATACATTCCCACCCCGTACAGCATCTTCGCAGGGGTCAAAAAACTTCCCCCCGGCCATTTCCTGGTGGTGGAAGGGGGAAAGACCCGTCTTGAACGGTACTGGGACCTGCGTCTGGACAAAAGTGAGCCTGCAGCGGCTAAAGGCCTGGACGAGTGCGTCAGGGAAGTACGCCGGCTTTTGTACGATGCGGTGAAAATGGAGCTCATCGCGGATGTGCCGGTGGGAGTTTTATTAAGCGGGGGGATCGATTCCAGTGCGGTGGCGGCCATGATGACCCGGGCTTCCACCCGGCCGGTGCCCAGCTTTTCGGTGATTTTCGACGACCCCTCTTTTGACGAGTCGGCCTACGCCCAACTGGTGGCCCGGCACGTGGGCACCGAGCATCACGAATTTCCCCTGTCTGCGGCCATGGCCCTGGACCTGCTGCCCGAGATCATGGCCGGCCTGGATGAACCCCTGGGCGATTCCTCCATCATCCCCACCTATTGCCTGTCCCGCTTCACCAAGGAGCATGTCAAGGTGGCGTTGGGAGGAGACGGCGGCGATGAGCTGTTCGGCGGCTACTCCACCCTCCAGGCCCACCGCCTGGCCGACTATTACCAGCGCCTGGCCCCCGCTTGGCTGCGAGGCCTGGTGGAGCCCTGGGTACTGGAAAAGCTGCCTGTGTCCTTTGACAATTTGAGTTTTGATTTCAAGCTGCGCCGCTTCCTGCGCGATTATGCTTTACCGCCCGTGGTGCGGCACCACCGCTGGCTGGGGTCCTTCACTCCCGAGGACAAAGCTGCGCTCCTGGGTACTGCCGGAGCTGCATCTCAGGAAAAAGTGACCAACCTGGTGGAATATTATGCCCGTCAGGCTCACACCGCGGAGCCGTTGAACCAGGTTCTTTATTGTGACCTCAAGCTGTACCTGGAAGGCGATATCCTGGTGAAGGTGGACCGGGCCAGCATGGCCAATTCACTGGAGGTCAGAGTGCCCCTGCTCAACCGCCTCCTGGTGGAATATGCCGCGCACCTGCCCCATTCTTTCAAGCTGCGCGGTTTGACCACCAAGTTTCTCTTGCGGCAAGCCCTCAAGGGGATTTTGCCGGAGTCCATCCTCCGGCGTGGCAAAAAGGGCTTCAATGCGCCGGTGGCCAAGTGGCTCGCCGGCCCCCTGAAACCCCTGCTGGAGGACTTGCTGTCCCCCCGCCGTTTAAAGCAGCAGGGCCTTTTTCAACCGGACTATGTGCAGACCCTGATCGGGGAGCATCAGGCCCGTTACCGGGACCACCGCAAATTGCTCTGGACTCTCCTGGCTTTTCAGATGTGGTACGAGAACTGGCTGGGGAAGGGCTGGAACTGACCCATGTCTCCGGAAGTTACTCACCTGGACCGGGGAGCCGTCAACCCCGCCAGACCTGCGCCGGGATCCCCGGGGGCCTGGGTGCTCCTGGCGGTTGGCCTGTTGATTTATGTGGGGGTGCAGGGCTACCTGACGGTCAGTCCTTTGCGGCACTGGACCCTGGTCCCCGAGGTGGACGACGGTCTGACTTACGTCCTGAAATCCCAGCAGATGCGGGAATGCTTCGACCAAAGCTGCCCCGCCCTGAACGACCTGCGCGATCAGCTGCTCAGCCAACCGGGCGATCCGCCCCCCGGTTCCGAGGCCTACAAACAACGAGTTCTGGCTTTTTCCAGGGTCTTTCCGGTTTATCACCCGCTCTTTTCGGCGATCCTGATAGGAATCAGCAAACTGGGCCTGGATGGGAACCTCATGGCCGCCTACCGGGTTCTCTGGACCCTGGCGCCTTTGATCTTCGGGTTGGCCTTCGCCGGTTGGCTGACGGTCATTTTCGGCCCCGGAGTCGCGGGCGTGGCCTTAATATTGCTGGCCTTCAAGGTCTTTCCGGACACCGGCCTGCATCACCTGGTGCCCTCCAATCTGACGATGGCCCTGGCCGTGGTGCTCTGGGCCCGCCTCATCGCCCGCCGGGGCTGGGCCCCCTGGTCCCTGGTCCTGGGTTCCCTGGCCCTGGCGGCCATGCACCTCATCGGTCTTATTTATGCAGGCATGTCAGGCCTGTTGGCCCTGCTCCTGGCTGAGCGCCGGAACCGCAAGCGTCTCCTGGTAGTGCTGGGGGCGATGACTGCGGGTCTTTTCGTCTTTCTGCTCGCGGAACGGCTGGTTAAAGGGGCGGCCTTTGTCAATCCGCTCATGTTTTTCTCAGGGGGAAGGGATTTTGGGCAGATTTTGCGGGGCATCGGCCAGAACGTCCTCCAGGTCATCGTGGACAACGTCAGGCTGGCGGATGGCCTGTGGGGTTCGCCTGCCATTTTCTGCGGCGCGGTGGCCCTTGGTCTGGGAACCCTGGAGCAGGCCACCCGGCGGGTGGTTCTAAGAATCCTTCTCCTCTTAGGCCTCGTGCTGGGGGGATTCACTTTTTATGTTTCCAGCCATCCGGCCGACATCCTCTTTCGCTTGTGGATTCCCTTGGTGGTGCTGCTTTTCGGTCTGGTGGCCCAGGCTCTGCGCTATTCCCTGGGCCTTGCCGCGGCCTGGTGGCGGCAAAGCCGACAGTCTCCCCCCACAGAGGAGGCTCTGGACCTCAAACGGTTCTGGCCGGTAATCCTGGTTGCCGTCCTCCTGGGCTACTCCGGGCAGATGATTGCCAGGGGCGCGGAGCAGGTGCAGACCATGGCCGGCTACCTCCGGGAGAAGGAACCCCTGGCCCTTTACCCCTCCCAGCCGCAGGAACTGCTGGCCCGGGCCCGGCCCGGCGACCGGGTCCTCTACACGAGCTTCATCCTGATGGATTATTACCTGATCAACGGCGGCCTGCGCCTGGGCGCGGTGTACTATCATCCTGCTTTTCAGGGCGGCCGGATCACTGCGGAGTGGCTGACCCGACCTGAGCTGCGGTTCGCCGTGGCCTACCAGCCCACCATGTACCACCCTTCCTTTGAGGGCAAGGACGAAGCCAATTGGTGGGTTAAGTCCCCGGAGTTCCGCTTCTCGCCCCTCAGCCAGGCACGCGGCCAGGGGCCCCTGGCCAGGGAGGGAAAGATCCCCGCCGCCCTTTACCACTGGCTGGATCTCCAGGCGACCACCAAAGATGTCTCCAGGACATTGCGGCTCCGGATCGACAACCCCGGCGGGGACGCGGTTATGGAGATAGTGCCCCTGGATCACGAGGGCAAGCCCCTGGAGCAGTACCGGCAAAAGTTGCAAATTCCGGAACGCCGGTCCGGGTGGCTGTCAGTGGATCTGGCTGCCATGCCGCCCTATGCTTCGGTGCGTCTGAGATTTCCTCGGGATTCGGATAAGTTTTCATTGAGCGGGCTCACCTTCGGAGAGGACCGCCACCGCTGGCCCTGGGCGCAGAAGGCCTTGCTCACCTTTCAGCCTCGCACTGACGCCACCGGGCCGGTGACCGTGAGCTTTGACCCGGCGGTCCTGCTGCCCCCGCCGCTGAGAAACCGGCAGATCTCCGTCCTGGATGACCGGGGTTCTTCCGTGCTCCTGGAATTGGGGAAGTGAGGCCTTGCGCATCCTGGTCCTCAATTATGAATTTCCTCCCATCGGCGGTGGCGGCGGCCGTTTCTGCGCCGATCTGTGCCGGCACCTGGCCCGTTTCGGCCATGAGCTGCGGGTGCTGACCTCCCGCTTCCGGGGGCTGCCTGCCTGGGAACGGCGCGAAGGCTATGAAATCCACCGCACCTGGTCAGGCCGGCGCCAGGCCCACACCTGCACGGTCCCGCAGATGGGCTGCTATCTGGCCGCCAATCTCGTTCCTGCCTTGAGGCACGCCGTCTCCTGGCGGCCCCGGGTCATAAATGTGCACTTTGCTGTGCCCACCGGGGTACTGGCCTTTATCCTGCGCCGCATCACCGGGATTCCCTATGTGCTGAGCGCACAATTGGGGGACGTTCCCGGCGGGGTGCCCGTGCAGACCGACCATCTGTTTCGCTGGGTCAAGCCATTTACGGTCCCCATCTGGCGGGAGGCCGCCGCGGCCACGGTTCCCAGCGGCGAGATCGCCGACCTGGTCAGGCGCGCCTACGGCCTGTCCCCGCAGGTGATCCCGAACGGCGTGGAACTGGAGGCCTTAAACCCTGTGCCGCCCCGGGTGCATGCCCCCATCCGGCTGGTTTTTGTGGGACGGTTCAGCCCTCAGAAAAACCTGCTGTTTCTGTTGGAAGTCCTGGGAAGGCTTAGGGACCTGGACTGGCGGCTGGATCTGGTGGGGGACGGCCCCTTGCGGGGCGAACTGGAGGCCGCGGCCCGCCGCCTGGAACTGGCCGCCAGGATTAACTTCCACGGCTGGGTGACCCCGGAGGCTGCTACCGCGGTTATGCGCCGAAGCGATATCCTGGTTATGCCTTCTTTGTCCGAAGGACTGCCGCTGGTGGGCCTCCAGGCCCTGGGGTTGGGCCTGGCCCTGGCCACCAGTGACCACCGGAGTTTTCTGGACATAGTTGAGGACGGGCTAAACGGCTTTACCTGCCCTGCCACCGATAAAGAGACCTTTGCCCGCCGCCTCCGGGACCTGCTCGCCGACCCCCCGGCGCTCCTGGCGATGAAAAGGGCCAGCCGGAAGCTGGCCCCGCGCTTCGAGGCCAGCCGGATCGCCCGCCGGATGGAGGCGCTCCTTTTGGCCGCGGGAAAGCGAGGCCCATGAGCCCCACAGCCAGGTGGCCCAGGAGGCCTGCGGGGGACCGCCCCGGAGTATTTCTCCAAAGATCCACCAACGCGGGGCCTTCCGTCCGTGGGGCGCGGGCTGGAAACCCGCAGGAGCTATCATGCTGAACGTCGAAATTCCCGGATTTAACGACCTGCGCTTGAAATACCTGGTTCTGGACTATAACGGCACCCTGGCCTGCGACGGGCAACCTCTTGAAGGCGTTAAAGAGCGGCTCGAGACTCTGTCATCCTATTTGGAGATTCTTATCCTCACCGCCGACACCTTTGGTATGGTCCGGGACCGAACCATGGCCTGGCCCTGCCGGGTGGAGGTCATTCCCCGGGGTCTGGAGGCCGAGGCCAAAGTAAAATGCCTCCAGGGTCTGGGAGCAGAACAGACCGTAGCCGTGGGCAACGGTCGCAATGACCGGCTCATGCTCAAGGGGGCGGGTCTGGGCATCGCCGTGGTTCAGGCGGAGGGCGCGGCGGTGGCAACCATCCTGGCCGCCGACCTGGTGGTGCCGGGCATCCTGGAAGCCCTGGATCTGTTACTTTATCCGCAAAGACTGAAGGCCACCCTGAGGTCCTGACGCCAGGCAGCCGTCAAAGAAGCAATAGTTCGGGCAGGGCCTGGTGGGCTTGAACCCAGGCTGAAACCGGGGCTGCCTTTTCCCCCCTTTGGAGCCCAACCCGGCCTGGGGCGGATCACCAACTCCACCAGGGCCCCGCTTCGCCCCACTCGTCCCAACCCAGGTTCATGGATTCCTCAAGCCTGGCGGCGGCCAGCTCCTCGGCGGCCAACCGGGCCTGGAGGGCCAGATTCCGATAAGCCTGATATTGTTCCGGGGTGCCGGCATAGAGGCAGCCGCACCCGGCGTAATCGGGATACACATAGAAGACTTTCGGTCCCTTGTGGCCTATCAGAATCTGTCTCTGGGGCATGGCTTTCAGGAGGTCTGCGGCGCGTTGATTAGGGGGGAAGACCTGTTTGAATCCCGAGGCCAGGAGCAGGTCTACGGTGCTTTTGGTTTGGCGGGCCTGCTGCTGGGCCTTAAGTCCGGCGCAACCCGCCAGGGCCAGACCCAGGATGAGAAGGCCGCAGATTATGAGCCGCCGGGGTGCAAATGAACACATATCCGACTCCTTTCCTGTCAGGCGTCTACGAGATTTATGAGTGTTGGGAAAAGGGTCTTGAGGGGAGGGCCAGGGCCAGGGAGCGGCGGCTCCCTGCCCTCTTCCCCACCCCCCTCCCCAGCCTTTAGGGACCGGGAAGACGGGACCTTCGTCCCCACTTCCCCGGCCAAGTTACCACCCAACCAGGGATTGGGGGAGGGGGGAAGGGCCTCCTGGTCCTTAGCCCGCTAACCCGCTAAAATCGATGACTCCTGCCGGGTTGCGGGGCTGAGCAGGTGCCGGCCCGCCGAGCTTGGGGCGATTTCCCTCCGGTGTAATCACGGGCCTAGTCCATGAAGCTCTCCGTAGAGATCCCAGTCAAGGATACTCATGCTGGGCTGGGAGGAGGGGGGAGCCTGCCCGACCTCCGCCAGACCAAGCCTGGCAGCGTTGGCCTTGTAGCGGTAATAGGCTTCTTCCGAACCAAAAAACACTTGCCTGGAACCGGGGTCGTTGTACACATAGATCGTCCGACCCTGTCGTTGGATGGTAAAAAACTGATAATTAGGCATTTTTCGGAGATGCTCGGCACTTTTGACGGGTTCGGCCCGAAATCCGGACTCCAGGAGCAGCTCAGTGGCAGCTGGGACCCGGCTGGCGGGAGTGCCGGCGCAGGCAAGCAAGAAACCTGTCAGAATTGTCAGGACCAAGAACCAGCAAGTATTGCGCCAAGTTGGATCAGGGACCATCGCGCCTTCTCCTTGAACCTGCCGGGAAAGCTGGATTTCACTCGCTAAATTACCACCCACCGGGGGGCGGCCTGAATTACCTGGCTGTCACCCTTTTACGATAAGGCCTGCGGCAGCAGGGTGCAAGCCGGATGAAAATAAAGATGAAAATAAATTGAAGATAAAGGACAGGAGATCTGCGGATAAAGGGGGTCGAGGAAGAAAAACAGGTTACAACCACATGGGCGGCCCTCCAGAGCCGCCCAAATTTTTTTATCCGCGGGTGGTGCCGGAGGCGAGACTCGAACTCGCACAGGCGCAAGGCCCGGGGGATTTTGAGTCCCCTGCGTCTACCCGTTCCACCACTCCGGCACGCCCACATTCTATCTTTCCCAATCCTCCTTTGGCAAGTGGTTTTGCAGGGGGGAAAAGAATTTGCCGGGGCTCTTTTATAAGATTGGCCTTAAAAGATCTGTCCGGAATCCGACCCATAAAATTTCTTAGAGTATGATTTTCCCTTGACTCCCGCATTTCTTTATCTTAGGATGGCATCCTGCACAGAAACTTCGGGAAAATATTCAAAACTGGAAATGTATCGATAGGCAACCCGGAACCCTCCTGAATCGTTAAGGAGCCAGATGGTCCGTAATCGGCACCAGGAAGCCCCCCTGACGCCTTCTGTCACCCCGAAGGTCGTTCCCTGTCTGTTTCCCCACGAGTCCTCCTGGACCGCCCCGGAATGTTTCCGCAACGTCGTCGATCTGAGCAAGGAAGGCCTGGCCCTCCTGGATCACGAGGCCCGTATCATTGTTATCAACCCGTGGCTGGCCGATATGCTGGGTTCCGGGACCGAAGAGTTGCGCGGCCGTTCCTTTCTTGATTTTTTTGAGGAAGATGGCCGCGCCACCTTAAACGCCCAACTGGAGCAGTGCCGGCCGGGAGGGACGGAATCCGCCGTCCTGAGTCTCCGTCGGCGGGGCGGGACCTCCCGGGTGGTCCTGGTGTCGGTGGTGTCGCGGCAGGAAAACGGCCAATTCCAAGGCTTTCTGGCCGCGGTCACCGATATCGCCCGCCTCCAGGAACTGGAAAAAGAATTACGGGCCGCCAAGGAATTGCGAGACACGGTCTTTAACAGCATAACCGACAACCTTATCGTTATAGAGCCCCGCAGCTGCCGGGTGGTTCTGGCCAACGACTCCTTTGTGCGCTGGATGGGTCGGGAGCCTGAGGCCGTAATAGATCAGCGCTGTTTCGAAGTCATGCACGGCAAAGGGACTCCCTGTCAGGAAGAAGGCTATTTTTGCCCGGTCAAAGAGACCACCAGACTCAAGCGGCCGGTCTTGGCGGACAAGGCCTTCTCCTTTCACGGCAAGGAGCACGTCTATCAGATTTCCGCCTATCCCCATTTCGACAGCGAGGGTGAGGTGGACCTGGTCGTTTGCCTCGAGCGGGACGTCACCGACCGGCGCCGCATGGAAGAATCCCTGGCCTTCCGCTCCCAGGAACTGCAAAAAACCCAGAACCAACTGGAAAAACTCTCCGAAATTTCCCGGATGCGGTATTCCTATCGCTCAATCCCGGAACTGATGCAATATCTGCATGACATCCTGGTGGACCTGTTCCCTCAGGCCGAGCCGCTCTTTCTTCTGTTGGATGCTGAAAAACAGCGCCTGCTAGCCTTGGAGGAGTGCTCCGGCCAGGTAACGGAACCCTTGAAGCGCTTGATCCGCCGCCTGGAGAAAGTTGGTCTTCTGGGTGAGTTTTTAAAATATCTGGCCAACCTCCAGGATTCGCAAATCGTAACCTATGCCGACCGGGGGGCCATGCCCGCGTATTTCAAGATCATTTCCCGCATTTATCCCAGCTGGTTCGGGTTGCCCATCTTCAGCCAGCAGCAATGCCTGGGTTTTTTCCTCCTGGGCTCCCTGGTTCCCCAGGGCTACTCCCGGGAGGAACTGAACTTTTTTCACGCCCTCTTCGGCCAGGTGGCCTGTTACCTCCGTTACCTGGTGCGCCATAAGACCGCAGTCAAATTGAGCTCCGGCCCCGTGCCCGAAAAGACTCAGTTCGGCGATATCATCGGACAGAGCAAGAAGATGCACGAGATTTACGAGCTCATCGACCTGGTGGCCCGCACCGACGCCACCGTCCTGATCACGGGGGAAAACGGCACCGGCAAGGAGCTGGTGGCCCGCACCATCCATCACCAGAGCAAACGCAGCCGGGGACCGTTTGTGGTGGCCAACTGCTCGGCGTATTCGCCGACCCTGCTGGAGAGCGAACTCTTCGGCCATGAAAAAGGGGCCTTCACCGGGGCCATCCGCCGCAAAAAGGGACGCTTCGAGTTGGCCCAGGGGGGCACCCTGTTTCTGGATGAAATCGGCGACATCCCTCCCGCCACCCAGGTGCTGCTGCTGCGTTTCCTCCAGGATCACTGTTTCGAGCGGGTCGGCGGTGAAGCCACCATTGAGTCGAATGTCCGGGTGCTGGCCGCCACCAATAAGGACCTGTACCGGGAAGTGCAGGAGGGTCGGTTTCGCGATGATCTCTATTATCGCCTGAACGTTATCACCATTCAGCTTCCGGCTCTGCGGGAGCGCAAGGAAGATATCCCGCTTCTGTGCCAGCACTTCCTGGAAAAGTATAATCGCAAAGAAAACAAGCGCATCCTGCGGTTTTCGGCAGATGCCATGCAGACCCTGATGGATTTTGATTGGCCGGGCAACGTCCGCCAACTGGAAAATGCGGTCAGCCATGCGGTGATCTTGGCTCAAGGCGAAGATATCCGGCGGCGGCACCTGCCCCGCTTCCTCAAAGAAGCCGGTCAGGAGGCCCTGCCCACCTCGCTGGCGGAAACAGAGCGCCTCCTTATTCTCCGGGTGCTTAAGGAAGTGGGTTGGAATAAGCACGAAGCCGCCCGTCGGCTGCGGGTGAGCCGCAGCACCTTATATAGCAAGATCCGCCGCTATGATTTGGGCAGTCCTAAGTGAATGACGGGGGTCATATTTTGGACAACATTTTCTTTAAGAAAATTAGTAAGAAAGACATCAAAAAATTGAAAACTGTGCGAAAACCAAACAGAGCATGAATTATTTATCACAAGGTTGCAAAGAGAAAGTTGGCTTAGTGAATTGTATATCAAGATAAATCAGGAGGATACAATACCCCACAAACAAAATATCGGCTTTGGCAGGGATTTTGTATAACACTCTGAATGTGTCGCTCCGCCTGAAGGGTGGGGCCCTGGCGGAGAGGCGGATATTTAAGAGTCGGTGGGGGAAACAGCCCAAAAAGGCAACTATTTCAGGAAAGGAGGTGAAGGTAGGGGGAGCCGCCGCCCCCGGGGCAGCGAACGGCGGCGCCGTTGGCAGGGAGTCACCCTCCCGGCCTTATAAATAGGCCTTGTTTGCTGTATTTGTGCGTTTCTGGCGAAATCGTTGACGCGGCCGATGGGGCCGCACCACGAGAGTTGAGGAACATCTTGCCTGAATGGGAGGCCGAAACATGGCGAAAGAGAAAAGGGAGATTGAAATCAACAGTCGGGCTGACACCCTGCCGTTGATGGGGCCAGAAGTCCGTCCCTGGCCCGTTACCCCGCCGCCTTCCCCGGAAGAGTGCATGAAAGTGTACGAAAAACGGAAGGCGGGCGAGTTCGGCAAATTCCTGGAAGACCATCTGAGATTAGAATACCGTTTTGACAAACCGGAGGCCCTGCAAGGCGTCCGGATTATGTGCATGGGCATGTGGCGCATGGGCAACAAGTTTGCCTCGGGGTTGCTGTCCGAATTGGGCGCTGAGCTGATCAACGTTGAGCCGCCCAGTGGCGACCCTCTCCGGGAACTCACCCCCTTCGGCCGGGAAGAATACATGCTGAAGGATGCGGCCACCGGCACCCCCTGCGGCATGGACTTTATCCATGAACTCCGCAACGCCCAGTCCATCACTCTGAATATCGAGACCCCGGAGGGCCGGGAGATTTACAAAAAGCTGTCCATGCTGGTGGACATCATAATCGAAGAGTATCCTCCGGGCTACTTGGATTCCCTGGGTCTGGGCTACCGGCACCTGTCCAAGCTGAATCCCAAGCTCATCTACTGCTGGATCGGCGAGCGCGGCCAGTGGGGCCCCATGAAGGACGAGGTCTCCAAGTACGGACAGTGGATGCTGGATCCCTTCGGCATGGCGGCCTGCTCCTGGGTGCACAACACCGGCTTCCCGCCGGACCAGTGCCCCCGGGGCGGCAAGGGCGGCGACCCGGTGCGGTCCGGTGTCTGGTTGGCCGACTATGTGGCCGGCGAACAGGCGGCCAACAGCATCCTGGCGGCCCTCTACTGGCGGGACTGCCTGGGTAACGGCCTGGGCCAGTTCATCGAGTGCACCGCGGCCGAAACCCTCATGGATATCCTGGACTTCGACATCACCTGGTACGGGTTTAACGCCTCCATCAAGGCCAGAACCGGCGCCTGGGACCCCAACCTGAACCAGTATGAGTGGAACCCCTGCAAAGACGGCTACATGATGATCGGCGGCCAGACCGACCGGCTGTGGTACCGCATCGGCATGTGCATTGAGCGGGACCTGCCCCTGTTCGGGCGTCTCATCCATGAAGACCCGCTGCTGAAAGAAATGGCGGCCCGGAACGCCCTCCAGGCCCTGATCAAGACCTATACCCTCACCACCAAATGGCTCCGGGACATCAACCGCATCGAGGCCGAGCAGAAGCTCATGGAATACGAAATCGCCGCCGGCCCGGTCCTCTATATCGACGAAGTGGCGGAATTCCCGCACTTCAAATATCGTCCCTGGGTCAACGTCATCGATGATGAGCAGTACGGGACTGTGATGTATTCCGAGTCCACCAACGCCTATCAGCACCGCACCCCGGCCCGGGTGAAATCGCTGGGCCGGCCCCTGGGGCATGACAACGGCGAGGTTTACAAGAAGTACCTGGGCTACGGTCCCATGAAACTCCGGGAACTCAAGGCGAAGGGGGTTATTTAAATGGATTGGGAAAAAGAAATCAACAAAATGAAGGTTTGTGACTTCGACGAGCTCCCCGGTCCCAAGAGTAAGGAAGAACTCGAAGAGATGAAAATGCCCTTCGAGGAGTACTGCAAAAAGGTTTTCGACGTGGGCAACGAGTTCGTCAAACCCGATGCCTTGAAGGGGATCCGGTGGCTGTCCACCACCATGTACATCTTTACGCCCCACTCTGTCACCAACCTGGCGGAACTGGGCGCCGAGTGCATCAAGGTGGAGATGCCCCGCATGGGCGACCCCATGCGCCACACCTCCCCCTTCAACGAGGCTTATCTCTATCCCCTGCACGACACCCGGCCCATGAGCGGCACCGGTCTGGGCTTTACCAACGCCAACTCCAACGAATATTACATCACCATGGACTACCACGTGCCCGAGGCCAAGAAGCTCTTCTATAATCTGGTGAAGATGAGCGACGGCTTGACCGAGTGCTACCGCCACGGCACCTTCGACCGCTGGCAGCAGGGCTACCGGACCCTCATGGAGATCAACCCCCGCTTCATCTATGTCTGGGGCGGCGGCTTCGGCTACGGCCCCAAGATCTTCGGCGGCTCCTATGACATCCTGGGGCAGGCCCATGCCGGTCTGGCCAGCGTCACCGGCGCCCACGAGGACTTCGGGGGCCACGCCACCAAGGCTACCAACTGGTGTATCGACTGGTACTCCGGCTCCCAGATCACCACAGCCATTTTGGCCGCCCTGTATTGGCGGAGTAAGACCGGCTTGGGCACCATGATTGAGTTCTCCCAGGTGCAGGCCGCCACCCGCTGTCTGGGCTACACCGCGCCCCTGTACGGCAAGTTCGGCATTGTCCGGCAGCGCTGGGGCAACTGGGACACTCAGCTCTGCGTCCACGGCATCGTCATGACCGGCAAGACCGACTTCCCGGACGCCATCAACCCCCAGGACAAATTCGAGTCTCGTTACGTGGTGCTCTCCGCCTTCCAGGACGCCGACTTCCAGGAACTGTGCAACATCATCAAAAAGCCCGACCTCTTCAGCCGCTACAAGACCCATAAGGAGAGAGTCGGGGCCCCGGCCCAGATCGAGATCTACAAGGCCATTGAAGACTGGGCCGCGGACAAGACCCGCTCCGAAGTGGTGCGCATCTTCCGGGACGCCGGGCTGTTGGCCATGCCGGTAATGAATGACCGGGAGGTCTATGAGTCCGAGCACTTCCGCATTAGGGGCACGGTGCGCTGGAATGACGACCCGCTCTTCGGCGACGTCCTTATTCAGAGTGCCTACAGCGCCGGCCTGATGTCCCGGACCCCCCGGAAGCACAAGTGGCTGTGGCGGCCGGTGGGCGCGGACAACGTCAAGATCTACCACGAGCTCCTCGGCGTGCCCATGAGCAAGATCAAGGAACTCTATGAAAAGGGTATCCTCTAGGGGGGGTGACTGAATATGACTGATATTATCTGGTGCAAAAAAGAAATAGGCGGCAAGCCCTGCAATACCGTCAATTATCTGGACCCCTACTGCTTTTGGAACTGGGAGGGCAAAACCGCCTGCGCGGAGTGCGGCACGGTTTATTATATCCACATGATCCAGGGGCACATGTATGAAGGGCCCATTGAAAAACCGGGCGAAGAGCCGGACATGCGTCCCCTGTATGCCGACAAGCCCCTGGAGGGCTATGCCAATTATCTACCCGGCATCGAAGGCCGCACCCGGCCGTACCACTGTCTGCCCCGGCACATCTACCTGGGTAAGGCCGACATGGTGAAGTTCAGCATCCGGGGCCGGCCGGTGCGGGGCTGGCGTCCCCAGCCGCCTTCTGCCGGGGTGGCCGGGTCTTTCGGTTACTTCTGGGATATCGAGAAGCTTTCTCCTGAGGTCTGGGAAGAATATCAGGAGAAGCTCAAAAAAGGCGAAGTGAAGGACTGGTAACAGGAGGGAGTGACGCATGAGTGACAAGAAAAGAACGCCAGCCGAGTTTCTGGCCCATGTGTTGACGCCGGAAAAACATACTGACCATATCTGCTGGAAGTGCAAGTATCTCAAATGGGTGCTCAAAGGTTCCGGCTTCCCGCCTGCTGACATCATCGGCTGGTGCAAAAAGATCCATTGGCCCCATTACTGGTGCATCTCCGAAATGGACGTCATCAAGAAGTGTTATGCGTTTGAGCAAATTTCCTGATATACCGCCTGAAGTGGTCCGCCAACACGGGGTGGAGGAATTGGAGCATCTGCGCCGGCGGGTGTGCCTGTGGCGGGATGACTACATCCGCCACGCCACCCCGGATGGAGGAGAGGAGGAGCTCTTCCTCTGCAAAGATTTCATTTACGAAATCGAAGAATACCTCTACCCCTATGTCCGGCGGCTGGTGGAAACCAACCACATCACCCCGGATGAATGCATCACCTTCATGGATTACTGCTACGCGCAAGTCCTGGAGGTGGCCAAATATCTGGGTCTGGAAACGGAGTTCCCTCACTGAGGGCAAGTAAGCCGACAATGCGGCAAATTCTTTAGAAAATGGCGACATAGGAGGGTAAGCATGCCCGAAAGATGCCGTGTCAGCGTGTGTGGATTCGATCCCATGCTCGTCAAGGGCTATGTCAAAACGGGGTACCGCGCCCTGTGGTTCTATCTCCCTGATGAGCTCTATGAAGATTACGAAGTAAAACCCGGTGACAAAATCCAGGGAAAGCTGCTGGCGGTTATTAATCCCAAAGAGGAGCGGACCGCCGAGCCCAATGAGCAATTTGAATGGCAGGCCACCAAAGAGACCGGCTATGCCGTGCTCATCCCGGCGGAGATCATCACCAAGTACGAACTTACCGAGTTCCATTTCGTCGAACTGGAGCTGACCCACATCGTGCGGGGCGACAAGATCATTGACATTTACCCCGGCGAAACCAAGCAGCGGAAGTGGTGGCCGGACGGCAAGATGAAGCTCAGCTATTATCTGCCCTATGCGGCGCCGTAAGCAACGGTTGATCTGAACCTGCCTGGCCCTCTTCCGCGTTCGGGAGAGGGTCAGTTTTTTGCTCCGCAGGCACTCCCCCTTTCCGAGTGACGGAAAATCAGGTAGGCTTACCAGGACTCAAGAGTAAATGAGGAGAGCAAACAGCCGTTATGGAAGAGGATAAAAACCTGTTTGAAAGTCATGTGGAGGATAGTTGGGAAAATGTGGGCAAATTGCTGAATATCAGCAACCCCCTGTTTGACCAGACCCTGTTTCTGATGGGCTACGATTTTTCCTCCAATATTTACCTGATTAAGGGGGAATACTGCTCCCTCATCGATCCGGGGAATGACTACATGGCCTTTATGCAAATGTTGCACTATGGCATCAAGCCGCCGGACATCAAAAAGATCGCGCTCACTCACGGTCACCATGACCATGCCATGGGGGCCATTGAACTGGTCCGGGGTTATCGGGGTTATGCGGACCAACTGGAAGTGGAAGTTTTCATGCATGAGGCCGGGCCCGTGGAGTTAAAAGAGATGCTGCGCCACCTGGGTTTTGCCGTTACCGAACTCAAAGGTGGAGAAACCATCAACCTGAGCGGCTTTGACCTGGAGGTTATCCGCACGCCCGGTCACACCATTGATGGGCTCTGTTTTTACCACGCTCCCACCCGGACCCTGTTTTCCGGGGATACCGTGCTGCCCCTGGCCATGGCCGAGCCTGACGGAAAAGTGGCAGGGGGCCGCCTGGATCATTACTTTTACTCCGTGCGCTCCCTTTTGAAACGGGACATCGACCACATATTTCCAGGGCATGGAGGATTAAGTCCCAACATCGGCCGCTGGGTGGTGGAAGAAACCTATGACGGCCTTATCAAGAAGATGGTGGGCCTCGAAACCCCCTTTCTGGAGGGTGCGGCTCAACTGGCCGAAAAAGGTCTGCTGGAAGAGGCCCTGTTCTATGTCAACAAGGCCTTGGCGGCAAACGAGGAGGATAGCGAGGCCTTGGAGTTCAAAGCAGTGCTTCTGAATGACCTGGGCCGTGCCGCGGAAGCCCTGGAGGTCTATGACCGGATATTGGCGCAAAAACCCGGCCACGTGCGGATGCTTCTGGGTAAGGGTTGCGCCCTCCTGGGACTGGGCCGCTATGAGGATAGTCTCCCTTGGTTCAGGGAGGCAATGAAGCATGAACCTCAATCCCAGGAAGCCCAGATTTATCAGGGCATGGCCCTGTACCTGGCCGGACGGCTGGAGGAGGCCATGGCCCTGCCGGCCTTTCGGGCAGAGTTTGCCAGCCGCCTCAAGACCGAGCTGGAGAAACTTTCCCAGGAAAAGGGTCCTAAAGAGGATCCCAGCCTTCTTTCTGTCCGATGAGGGTCGATATTTGGACTAAAGAAAAGACTTTGATAATTTGAGAATAAAAAATCTATTGGGTCCAAATTAAAACAAATTTCTCAAACCTTATTTTAGATATTCTTTTGTATTTCAAAGGTTTTTTGCCTGGCCCATATTTTGCAAGAATTTTTAAATAAATTTTAAGGAAAATTGGTATTGTATCTTGAGGCCCCACGTTACTCAGGCGCGGGGTTTTTGTTTGCGCCCGGCTTGCCCCTTAGGCCAGGTTAACTGTTTTAAATTACAAGTATAATGATTAGAGGGAGAATGACCCCTGTTTCATCTTCGGCTCTTCTTCTGCTGGTAGCTGACAGCCAATTCCGGGAATCTCTGGTTGATTCCTTGGCGGCCCATGAATATACGCCGCTGGTCCTGGGAAATCCCGGTGAAGCTCTGCAAACCTTAAAGGAGCAGGAACAGGCTACGGTATTTGTGGACTGCCAAACGGTGAGCAACTATGGGGCAGGCCTTTACGCCAAGATAAAGGTTGCCTGCCCCCGCTGCCGCATTGTGCTCCTCTGTGACAAGGCCCACCACGAGCACCGGGACCTCGTCAAGGAAGCCATGGATATGGGGGTTTATGCCTGTCTGCTGGCCCCCTTTGCGGAGTGGGAGATCCTGGCCATGGTCCGTCACACACAGGCCCCCAGGCCTGGCGGCCGGCGGACCAGGACGCGGGAGAAGTCCTGATAGTCAGGACTGTTTCAACAATCCTTGGGCAAAGGAAAGCTTACGACCTAATATAAAATCCTTCCTTTTCCCTCGTCTGCAGGCTTTGCCTGGGCCTTGAATTGCTACCCCGGACATCTTCGGACCGAACCTGGCCCAATCCTAAAGCAAGCTCTTGTTCCGGTAAGGAATAGGGTCGGCCGCCCCCGCGGCGGCAAAGCCCTTGAGGCGCAGAACGCAGGAGGAACAGCTGCCGCAGGCCTCCTCCTCATTGACGTAGCAGGACCAGGTGAGCTCCAGGGGGGCCTTAAGGTCAAGTCCCAGGCGGACAATGCCGGCCTTATCCAAGAAAATGAGAGGGGTCTGGATTTCGATGTGAGTTGCGGGCCTGGTGCCCAGTTCAATGACCCGGTTGAAGGCCGCGAAATACTCCGGCCGACAATCCGGATAGCCGGGGTTGTCCAGGATGTTGGCGCCGATAAATATTGCGGTGGCGCCCAGAACCTCGGCCCAGGCCGTGGCCGCGGCCAGTAGGAGGGAATTGCGGAAGGGCACATAGGTGGAGGGCAGGGCGGGGGATTCCTGGGCCTCAGAGGGCACGGCCAGGTGCCGGTCCGTGAGGCTGGAGCCGCCGATTTGTCCCAGGAAAGGCAGTTCGGCCTCCAGGATCAACTTAACCTCGAAGAACGCAGCCTGGGCCCGAAAAGCGAGGAGTTCCCGCTGCACGGTGCGCTGCCCATAGTTGGCATGAAAGAAGGCCAAATCATGCTCCTGGCGGGCCACGGCTGCGGCCACGCAACTGTCCAACCCGCCGCTGGCCAGGACTACCGCCAGGGGTCTGGTCCTCATACGCCCCGAACCTCCGGACCCCAGATATACTTGTGCTGTTGCAGGTTAAGGCGCAGGGGTTGCCCGCTGGCCACGATCCAGGCGGCCACTTCCGGCAGGGGCAGCGCCCCGAACACCGGGGAAATGAGCACCGGCAGCCGCTCGGTCAGCCGGTGGCGCCGGGCCACCTCAAGCGCCCAGGAAAAATCGTCCCGATCGCTGATGACAAATTTAACCTCGTCCTGGGAGGTCAGGAATTCCAGGTTGGCCCAATGGGTGGGCCCGCTCATGCCGCTTCCCGGGCACTTGAGGTCTACGATGCGCCGCACCCGGGGATTAACCCCCTCGATTGATAAGGTGCCATTGGTTTCCAGCATGACCTCCAGGCCAGCCCCGATAAGCTCATCCATCAGCCATAGAGCCCCTTCCTGAAGCAGCGGTTCCCCCCCGGTGACCAGGACCAGGTCCGGCGGAGCCGCTCGGGCTGCCTCCACCAAGGACGCCACGGACCTGATTTCCCCTCCTTCATAGGCATAGGCGGTATCGCAATAGCGGCAACGCAGGTTGCAGCCGCTCAGCCGGATGAAAAAGGCCGGCAGCCCCGCCAAGGTGCTCTCTCCCAGGAGGCTGGTGAAGGTTTCGCACACGGTGAGGTTCATGGAACCCTGCTGCCGCAAAAGGTTGGTTTAATCAGAAGACTCTTCTTCCGCAAAGACCAATTCAATGGAAGCCACCCCCTGGCCGCCGCTGAGCCGGGCCAGGCCGTGACACACGGGGCAGGTCACTACGGGGAGCAGCTCGTTGGCATGAGTGTGCTCATCCACCTGATATGGCGCCACGATTTTGCATTGGGGGCACTCCATCATGACCGGCTTGACCACCAGGTTCAGTTTGGCATTTTGCAGCGGGGTGGCTCTGGCCAGAACTTCAAAGGCCGTCCGTGCGGCAGCCTCGGAGTGGACGTCCAGAACGCCCAATTCCAGGGTCACTTCCTCCACCGGCGCCTGGGTCGGCTCTTCCGCCAGACGGTCGAGGATGGACTGGATGATGTCTTGCATCAGGGAATATTCGTGCATGCCGGTTCGCTTCCAGGCTGTTAAAAAGGGCCAATCAAGATCATCAATATATAAAAAGGATATCCTCTCCGGCAGGGAGACGCAAGCACCGATGAGCCAGGAGGCCCAACTTAGGATCTGCCGATCTTGTAATAATCCAAGCCAATGGCTGCCTGCCTTTTGCTTTCCGCGGTTTTATCTATACAGCCGGAAACCCGCGGCTGTGCTTCTTTTCACATGAATTTTCCATTGCTTTCTTGGGTTTCCTCGCCTATCATACAAGCCTTAGCGGAGAAGTTGATGAGCACCCCGGCAGTGCCCCTCGCAGTGAAGCCCGTGGCCAGTCTGATCCTGGCCCGGAAGGATCTGGTGGGGCCGGTGCTCAGGGAGTTGGCGAACTATTGGGGCCCGGTTGACTTGGTGGGTCCCCTCTGGCCCTTCACCGCCACCGATTACTATGCCCGGGAAATGGGAGACGGGCTGTGGCGCTGTCTGGCTTCCTTTCTGCACCTTGCCAGTGCAGCCCATCTTGCCGATTGGAAGGTCTTTACCAACTTTCTTGAAAAACGTTGGTCGTTGGGGGGCCGCCGCCTGGTGAACCTGGATCCGGGCTATGTGGCCCGGGAACGGCTGGTTTTGGCCACGGGCAAAAACTACGCCCATCGCATCTACCTGAGCCAGGGAATTTACGGAGACCTGACCCTGCTCGCCGGGCCGGGCGGGTTCCAGTCGCTTCCCTGGAGTTACCCGGATTATGCCCAAGGGACTTTGCCGGAACTCCTGGCCTTGGTGCGTCGGAAATACTTGTGGCAGTTAAAACAATTGGCCAAACGATGATCAAAAGCATGACCGGTTACGGCCGGGGAGAGGTGGAGATGGGGGGCCTGAAATGGGTGGTGGAATTAAAAAGCGTCAACCACCGCTTTCTGGAGATTTCGCCCAACCTTCCCCGGCACCTGTGGGCCCTTGAAGATCGCATCCGCCGGCAGATCAAGAACCGTCTGGCCCGGGGGCGGGTGGATATGCAGCTCAGTTGGGAAGGCCAAGCCGAAAAATCCCCGAAACTAACCCTGGACCCGGCCATGACGGCGGAGGTCAGGGGCTTGCTTACGGACTTGGCGGGAATCCTGCCGGAGCCGGAGCCGGTGCGACTTGACCACCTTCTCCAGTTTGCCGATCTTATTGTGGCTCGGGAGCGGCAAGCCCAGGACGTGGAGGAGATCTGGGAGGCGGTATCCCAGGCCTTGGCCCAGGCACTGGATTTCCTGGAGGACATGCGAGGAAATGAAGGCGCGGCCCTGGCAGAAGAGATTCAGGGGCACCTGGCGCGGGTGGGGCTGGAACTACAGCGCATCAGGTCTCAGGCCGACCTGGTGCCGGGTCTTTGGCAGGAAAGATTAAGGGTACGGCTTGAGGAGTTGCTCGCCGAGTCAACTCCCGTGGACGAGGGGCGCTTGGCCCAGGAGGTGGCGCTACTGGCTGAGCGCCGGGATATCCGGGAGGAATTGACCCGCCTGGAAAGCCATCTGGCCCAATTTCGGGAGGCCCTGGCCAGGCCTGGGCCGGTAGGCCGCAATTTGGAATTTCTTTTGCAGGAGATGTTCCGGGAAACCAACACCATCGGGGTAAAAGCCGGCGATCTGGATATCGCCCAGGCCGTGGTGACTATCAAAGGCCTGCTTGAACGTCTCCGGGAACAGGTTCAGAACCTGGAGTGAAAGTCTCAGGGGGAAGTATGGACGGACGCTTGATCAATATAGGTTTCGGCAATACAGTAGTCAGCCACCGGGTGGTGGCGGTGATCATGCCCCAGTCGGCGCCCAGCAAACGCCTGCGGGAGGAGGCGCGCCAGGAGCAGCGCCTGATTGATGCCACCCATGGCCGGAAGACCCGCGCCATCATTGTCACTGACAGCAACCACGTCATCCTGTCCGCAGTCCACGCTGATACCCTGTCCCAGCGCCTGAGCGGCAACCATGGGGGTTCCCGCGGCGAAACGGAATCCAAAGAGATTTAGGTGACCGAGGAGATTTACATCGTCAGTGCGCCTTCCGGGGCGGGGAAGTCCACTCTGTTGAAACGGCTTTTGGCCGCCGAGGCCGGCTTGCGTTTTTCTATTTCATACACCACCCGGGCTCCCCGCTCCGGCGAGTCCCATGGCCGCGACTACTTTTTTGTGAGTCGCCGGGAGTTTCTCCAGATCCGGGACCAGGGAGGCCTGCTCGAATGGGTGGAGCAGTTCGGCCATTTTTACGGGACCTCCCGGGATTATGTCACCCAATGCCTGGCCGAGGGCTATGGGGTGGTGTTCGATATCGACGTCCGGGGCGCCAAGGCCCTGAAAAAGAGCTTTCCCCAGGCCACTTTTATTTTTATCCTGCCCCCCAGCCTGGAAGTTCTGGAGCAGCGGCTCCGCCAGCGGGGGGAGATTGCCGACGCGGAACTGGCCCGGCGGCTGGCCCAGGGCCGGGACGAGCTGGGCGAGGCCCATTGGTACGACTTCTTGGTGGTTAACGACAATCTTGAAGACGGCCTGGCGCAACTCCGGGCTATTGTCCTGGCCGGCCGCTGCCGCACTTCCCGCCTCTGGCCCCGCCTGGCCGCACGCTTTGGCTTCTAAGTCGCCCATCCGGTTTTTTTCCGACCCCGAGTTTGATATTATCAAGCCATAGGCTGTCAGCCGTAAGCTTAAGTCTAGAAAATGGTCGCCTTTTTTACCCGGTTTAGCAGGAAGGCAATTTGTTAAGGCCGGAAAAATATAGCCGGGCTTCAGCCTGCGTCATCCCTAAGGCTGCGCTCGGCTGGGACATTTCAAATTGGTTTAAAGGTCTTGTGCTCGGCAACAGACATAATCGAAAACTTTAGCGGGTGAGGGGCTAAGGGCCGGGGGGCTCTTACCCCTCCCCCGTACCGCCTCCCCCAATCCCTGATTGGGTGGTAACTTGGCCGGTCCCCGAAAGGGTTGGGATGGGGGTGCGGGGAAGAGGGCAGGCAGCCGCCGCTCCCTGGCCCTCCCCCTGGACCAATAAATATGTCTCTTTAATGTTTGCAGTTCAAGGCTTACTGCTTAAAGCCTAAAGCCTTCTCAGGAGGCCCCATGTCTCACGCGGCGGCCCGCACCCCCAAAGCTCACCGGAAGCAGTCCTTGACTCCGGCGCAAGCCCGGGAAATCTTTCTGTTTAACGAAATTGCCACCATTACGGCGCAGACCCTGGACCTTCAGGAGATTGCCAACCTGGCCCTGAAGACCATTCTCAAGTTCTTTGAGATTGAAGCCGGGCTTCTTCTCCTCTGGGACCACGATCACCAGCGCCTCACTTCGGTGGCCGCCGAAGGCTTCAAGGTGGATTATTTGCATTGGACCGGAACCGGGGAGTTGGAAAAAATGATCGGGCCTTATCTTTCCCGGGCCACCCGGCCTTTGATCATTCTGGATGTTCATTCAGATCCGCGGCTGGCCACTTCCACCTTTTCCGACGCCATCCTGCATGACCCCCGCTTCCAGGCCGTGGTCAGCATTCCCTTGAAATACCGGGAGGAGGTTAATGGCTTCTTGAACCTGGCGGCCACCAGCCCGGCGGCCTTCCACTATCCTTCCTATTTTTATGACATTCTGGGCAACCAGATCGGCCTGGCCATTGCCAATGCGCGGCTGTACCACCATTTGCGCCGCTCCGAACGCCGCTACCGCCGGATTTTTGAGGGGTCCCTGGACATGATTTTCGTAACCGACGCCGCCGGCCAAGTCCTGGACCTGAATCCTGCCGGCTTGGCTCTCCTGGGACTGCCCCCTGTCCGGAGTTCGGAACTCCCGAATATCCGGGAGCTTTTCTATAATCCTGAGGAATGGGACCTTTTTCAAACCCAGGTGGAACAGGTCGGGTTCGCCCGGGATCTGGAGGTAATTTTCAAGAAGGCCGATGGCAGTCAGGTTCCCGTTCTGCTCACCGGCATCATCCGCCGCGATCGGCAAGGCCGGATCACGGGGTATGAGGGCATTGTCAAGGATATTACGGAGCGCAAACGCAGCGTCCTCCAGATCCTCCGGGAAAAAAAGACCACTGAAGGCATCCTGGAGGGCCTGCCTATCCCTACCTTTGTCATTGATCGCCACCATCGCATCATTTACTGGAACCGGGCTTGCGAGAAACTCACCGGGCACTCCCGGGAGGAAATGGTAGGCAGCTTCAGCTATTGGCTGCCTTTTTACTCCCATGAAGGCCCGTCCATGGCTTCCTTGGTGGTGGAGCAGAACTACAAGGCCCTGCAGACCCTTTTTGGAGCCAAGAACCTCAAGCCTTCGCCCAATTTGCCGGTGGCATTCGAAGCCTATGAATATTTCCCGGACTTCCGCGGTTCGGAACGGTATTTTTACAATACCTGCTCGCCGATTTACGATGAGGCGGGCCGGATCCAGGGGGCGGTGCAGGCCATTGTGGACGTTACCGAACGGGAGCAGTTGGCCCAGGAATTACGAGAATCCGAGGAAAAATTCCGGACCCTGGTGGAAGCCTCCCTGGATGGCATTGTGCTTCACCGGGACCGGAAATTGCTGTATGTCAACCGGGCTTGTTTGGAGATGTTTGGGTATGACAAACCTGAGGATTTGTTGGGGCGGGACCTGACGGAACTCATCGAGTTCCCGTATCAGCAGGCCGCGCCAAGGCGCCTGGCCAACCTCCTGGAAGGCGCCTCCCGCCCCCGGATTTTTGAAATGAAAGGCGTGCGCCGGGACGGGAGCAAATTTGACCTGGAGGTCATATCCTTCCCCACCACTTACAACGGCCGGCCGGCCAGCCAAACCCACATCCGCAACATTACCCATAAAAAGCAACTGGAAGAACACCTGACCCGCACTGACAAGTTGGCCTCCCTGGGGCAGCTGGCGGCCGGGGTGGCCCATGAGATGAACAATCCCCTGGGCTCCATCACGGTCCTGAGTTACCTTCTCCTGGAGGACCTGCCGGAGGACAGCCCCGAGCGGGCCCAGGTGGAAAAGATCATCAAAGAAGCCACCCGCTGCAAGGAAATCGTCCAGGGGCTGTTGGAGTTCTCCCGGTTTATGCCTTCCCGCATGGTGCCGGTGCAGGTTGACGCCATTTTGGAGGACGTCCTTTCCCTGGTAGGCGAACACCTCCTTTTCCAGCATATCGACCTGGTCAAGGACTTCGCACCCAACCTCCCCCCGGTTCTGGGGGATAGGAACCGCCTGGAGCAGGTTTTCGTGAATCTCCTCATGAATAGCGGCGATGCCATGGAAGGCATGGGCCGCCTGACCGTATCAGCCTCCCTGAACCCGGAAGGCAACCGGATACGCCTGGCTTTTGCGGATACGGGCCCCGGCATCCCCGAGAACCTCGTGGGCCGTCTTTTTGACCCTTTCTTCACCACCAAGGGGGTGGGCAAAGGGCTGGGCCTGGGTCTATCCATCAGTTACGGCATCATCGAAAAGCACCTGGGCCATATATTCGTGGAAAAGACGGGTCCGGAAGGCACCACTTTTGTCATAGAGCTGCCTATTTACCGGGAAGCCAGCGAGCCTGCTCATTGAGCCGGGGAGCGTTCATGGAAGCCGCGCGGGTTTAACAGATTTTGTGGAGGATGGGCACGGCCGGAAATCAGGGGCCGCACTATGGTCATAAATTGAGGCTGTGGCCCCGGCCTTAGATTAATGACCAAAATCACAAAAACCTGGTTCTAGGGGTGGGGACGCCTTAAGCGGGGGACCCGCAGGGTTTCCCAGTCCCGGAGGCTCGTGGCGGCCCGGCTCATTTTTTCTTGTCGGAGAATTTGCGAAAAAGATTGACTTGCGGGGGGCGCTGTGATAGTTACGAGCATGTGAAAAGAATCATTTAGTCTGGAAGAACCAAGCCCAGTTGAAAGAAGAAACCAAGAAATTTATCAAAGAGCTCATGACCGGGGGCTACAAGGCCTCCGCCATCGGCTTGTCCCTCGTCCTGGCCATCGTTATCGGGGGCTTTTTGGGATATCTTATGGCGGAGTACACCGGTAAGACCTACTGGCTCTACATCGGGCTGATTCTGGGCATCATCGCCGGCTTCCGCAACCTCTATATCATGGGCAAGAAATATGAGGACAAGTGAAAAGCGGGGGGCGATACTCACGCCGGGCGGGCTGAAGCTGGCCAATTGGATAGTTCTGGCCGGGCTCGTGGCCCTGGGTTACTTTTGGCAGGGTCCCAAATTCGGGCTGGGGGTGCTGGTGGGCGGCCTGCTGGTGGTGGTCAATTTCCATTGGCTCCACCGCAACTTAAAGGACTTGCTGGAGTCGGCCTCCCGTTTGCCGGAAGGCCAACGGGGCAAGGCCAAGGCCTTCTTCGCCGGCCGCCAGATCTTGCGCTTTTTTGTGGTGCTGGCCATTTTATTCCTGTTGCTTAGTCGAGAATGGGTCGATATTTTCGGACTGCTGGTGGGTTTGTCCACCACGGTCCTGACCCTCATGGTAGTAGCCGTTATTGAGGCGATCAAGCTGAAGAAAAAGGAGGCTAACCCATCCCATGGAACACCCTATTCTGTTTCTTGACCTTCTGACCGGGGCTTTCAACCTCCATATTCCGCCCCATGTCACTTATACCTGGCTCATCATGCTCACTCTGTTGGGGCTGGGCTATCTGGCCAGCCGCAGCGTCTCCCTGGTGCCCACCGGGGCACAGAACGTGTTTGAGCTGATCGTCGGCAGTCTGGAAGAGTTCATGGTGGAAATCACCGGTGAGGAAGGCCGTGCCTTCTTCCCGTATATCGGCACTGTCTTTCTGTTTATTCTGGTGTGCAACCTGATCGGCCTGCTGCCGGGGTTCTTCTCCCCCACGGCCAATATCAACACGCCCCTCGCCTTGGCGCTGTGCACCTTTGTGTTTACCCATTACCTGGGCATCAAGTACCATGGGGCCAAGTACATCAAGCACTTTTTGGGACCTATCCCCTGGCTGGCGCCCTTGTTTTTCCCCATCGAAATCATCGGTCATACCGCCCGGGTCCTTTCCCTGACATTGCGTCTTTTCGGCAATATCATGGGTGAAGACCTGGTCTTGGCGATCTTGCTGCTCCTGGCGGGGAAGTTCCTGGCGCCGCTGCCCATGATGTTCCTGGCGGTGTTCACCAGCGCCGTCCAGGCCTTTATCTTTACTTTGCTGTCCATGATGTATTTTGCCGGTTCCATGGAGCACGCCCACTGATTTTGGAAGAAGGCCACATTAAACATATCTGGTAGGAGGTTAAGGTAATGGTAAGAATCGGTTTGGCTCTGCTTTTCACCCTGGTTTGGGCCTCTTTGGCTCTGGCGGCGGAGCCCGCCGCCGGCTCGGCCGGCATGGGCGGCTTTTTTGCCGCGGCGGTGACTGCCGCCGGTTTTGGCATGGGTATTGCCGCGTTCGGTACCGGCATCGGCCAGGGCATCGCGGTTCAGAAATCGGTGGAAGGCATCGCCCGCAACCCTGAGGCTTCCGGTAAAATCACCGTGACCATGCTCATCGGTCTGGCCATGATTGAATCTCTGGCGATTTACGCCTTGGTCGTGGCGCTCATCATCCTCTATGCGTATCCGATGACCAAGCCCATTGCTGCCGCTCTGGGACTTAAGATTTAACTTGACTTCAGCCCGGGGGGCGAAAGCCCCCCCTTTTTAACGCCTCAAAGCTTTGTGCAATTTTACACTTGGATTATCCTCAAAAAAAAGCTAACTTATGCGCTCTCCAATGAAATTTTCCAAAATTCCCACTGCTACGATCACCCGCTTGTCTATTTACTCCAGATATCTGGAAGCCCTGGCGCAAGAGGGCGTAAAGATCATCGCTTCCGATAAGCTGGCGGAGAAGTGTGGCATTAATCCAGCCCAGATACGTAAGGATTTAGCTTACTTCGGGGAGTTTGGCATTCGGGGCGTGGGTTATTTCGTCAAGGAATTGCTCTTCGAAATAAAGCGCATTTTGGGGCTTAACAAGATCTGGAAAATGGCCCTGGTGGGCATCGGCAACCTGGGTTCGGCGCTTTTGGCCCATCAAAATTTTATTCGCCAGGGCTATGAGTTTGCCGCGGTCTTTGACGTCGATCCGGCCAAGGTGGGGCGGCGCCTTCCCAGCGGCCAGGTTATTTATCACCTGGATGATCTCGAAAAAGTGGTAAAGGAAAAGGAAATTGAAATTGGCGTCATCGCCACCCCGGCCAATAAGGCTCAGGCTGTGGCACAACGCCTCGCCGACGCCGGCGTCAAGGCCATCCTCAATTTTGCCCCTACCCAGCTTCAGGTCAGCGACGGCATGGCCGTGGAAAATGTAGACTTCACCGTCAAACTGGACAACCTGGCCTATCACCTCACCATGGGTAATCCATAAGCAGGAAGACGGGAACGAAAGAAATTTGCAGGCGGACGGGAACTGCATTTCCCGCCCGCCTTTTTGCTGTTATGCTTCCCAGGGGTCTTCATTTTTGGGCCAACTGCTTAGAGCCGAACGTTTTGCAGCAATTCCCGCAAGAACCAGCCGGTGTGGGACCGGGGCTCCTGGGCCACGTCCTCCGGGGTGCCCGCGGCCACCAGCTGCCCTCCCCGGTCGCCGCCCTCAGGTCCCAGATCTATCAGATAATCCGCGGTCTTGATGACTTCCAGATTGTGCTCGATGATGATCACCGTATTGCCGCTGTCCACCAGGCGATTGAGCACCTGGAGCAGCTTGTCGATGTCCGCCAAGTGCAACCCCGTGGTGGGCTCGTCCAGGATGTACAAAGTGCGGCCGGTGGCCCGCTTCGCCAGTTCCCGGGAGAGCTTCAGACGCTGGGCTTCCCCGCCGGACAGGGTGGTGGCTGACTGCCCCAGTTGCACATACCCCAGACCGACATCCGCCAGGGTCTGCAAGCGCTCCCTGAGGGCCGGCACCGGGCCGAAGACCTCCAGAGCCTGATCCACGGTGAGGTCCAGGACTTCGGCAATGTTATACCCCTTATACCGGATCTCCAGTGTGCTCGGGTTATAGCGCTGGCCGCGGCAGACTTCACATTTTACGTAGACATCGGGAAGGAAGTGCATCTCAATCTTGTTGATGCCCTCCCCGCGGCAGGCTTCGCAGCGGCCGCCCTTGACGTTGAAGCTGAAGCGCCCGGGCTTGTATCCCCTGAGGCGGGCTTCGAGCACCTGCGCGAACAACTCCCGGATCAGGGTGAACACCCCGGTGTAAGTGGCCGGGTTGGATCGGGGAGTGCGGCCGATGGGGCTCTGGTCGATGTTGATCACCTTGTCCAGGTGTTCGATGCCCTCCAGGGTGTCGTAGGGGGCTGCCGGGATCCGGGCCCGGTAAAGTTTCTGCTTCAGGGCCTGGTAGAGGGTGTCCATGGTAAGAGTGCTTTTCCCGGAACCGGACACCCCGGTGATGCAAGTGAGCACTCCCAGGGGGAAGTCCACGCTGAGGTCCTTGAGATTATGCCCCTTGGCGCCCGTCAGGCGCAGCCAGCCCTTGGCCTGGCGCCGCCGGGACGGGATGGCAATCTCCCGGCGTCCCGAAAGATACTGGCCGGTGAGGGACCGCTCCTGCCGGACCAGTTCTTCCGGGGGTCCGGCAAAGACCACCCAACCCCCGTGGCGCCCGGCCCCGGGTCCCATGTCCACGAGGTAATCCGCAGCCCTGATGGTGTCAGGGTCGTGTTCCACCACGATAACGGTGTTCCCCAAGTCCCTGAGCACTTTCAGGGTGGAGAGCAGCCGTTGGGTGTCCCGGGGGTGCAGGCCGATGGAGGGTTCATCCAGAATGTAGAGGACGCCGCTCAGCTTGGAGCCGATCTGGGTGGCCAGGCGGATGCGTTGGGCCTCCCCCCCGGCCAGGGTGGCGGTAGCCCGCTCCAGGGTCAGGTAATCCAGCCCCACCTCCAGCAGAAAACCCAGGCGTTCGGTGATTTCCTTGAGCACCCGCCGGGCGATTTCCTGCTGCCGAGGAGTGAGCTTGAGTTTGCTGAACCAGTCCTGGGCCTGGGCCACGCTGAGGCGGGTCACTTCGCTGATATCGGCCCCGCCGACCTTGACGGCCAGGGCTTCCCGGCGCAGCCGCGCCCCCTGGCACGCCGGACAAGGCCGCACCGTCATGTATTGCTCGATTTCCTCTCGCACCAAAGAGGAATCGGTTTCCTGGTAATGCTCCGCCAACCAGGGGATGACGCCGGGGAAGGGCTTGGCCTCGGTGACCCGGCGGCCGCCGTATTCGTAGGGGAATTTGATGGGCTGCCCCTGGGAGCCATACAGGATGGCGTTTTGGACGGCCGCCGGCAGGTTCTTGAACGGGGTTTGCACTGAAAAATGATAATGTTTTTCCAGCCCCTCCAGCATCTGTTGGTGGCGTAGGGTGTGGCGCTGGGCCCAGGGGCGCACCGCGCCTTCCCGGAGGGACAACTCCGGGTTGGGGACCACCAGGTCTGGGTCCAGGACGAGGCGGGTTCCCAGGCCGCTGCACACCGGGCAGGCCCCTTGAGGGCTGTTAAAGGAAAAAAGCTGGGGATTGATCTCCGGCAGGCTCACGCCGCAGACATCGCAGGCGAACTTTTCACTGAACAACAGCTCCTCCCCGCCGGCTACGGCCACCCTTACTGTGCCTTCACTGAGCTTCAAGGCCAATTCCAAGGAGTCTGTCAGGCGGGGCGGCAAATCATCCTTAATGATCAGCCGGTCCACCAGGGCCTCGATGGTATGGCGTTTGTTCTTGTCCAGAGCAGGGACCTCTTCCAGGTCCAGGATGTCGCCGTTGATCCGGACCCGGCTGAAGCCCTCCCGCTGGAGGCGCTCCAGGAGCCGCGCATGTTCCCCCTTGCGGTTGATGACCAGTGGGGCCAAAACGGTGATGCGGCTGCCCGGCGGCAGCTCCATGATCTGGTCCACCATTTGGGGCACCGAGAGGGAGGCGATGGGACGGCCGCACTCGTAGCAAAAGGGCTGGCCCACCCGGGCGAAAAGAACCCGCAGATAATCATAAATCTCGGTGGCGGTGGCCACGGTGGAGCGGGGATTCCGGGAGGCGCGGCGTTGCTCGATGGCAATGGCGGGTGAGAGGCCCTCGATGTACTCAATGTCGGGCTTGTCCATCAGCTCCAGGAACTGCCGGGCATAGGCCGACAGGCTCTCCACGTACCGCCGCTGGCCTTCGGCGTAGAGGATGTCGAAGGCCAGGGTGGACTTTCCCGAGCCGCTCACCCCGGTAATGACGATGAAGCGGTTGCGGGGCAGCTCCACGTCAATGTCCTTCAGGTTGTGCTCCCGGGCGCCCCGGATAATGATCTGCTCGGTGGGCCGGGCCGCCTGGTTTAAAACCTGAAAAACCTTGGCAGGGATGGGTGAATCAGGATGAGGGTTTCCGGGAGGAGCCGGAGGCTTGGCCGAGAGGTGTAATCCCCTGGGCTTTGGGCTTGCGGCCCCGCTTTTTTTTGAGGTCATAGTCCACAAACTTGAGCCCCTGGGAACGGCCCATGCCCCCAGGCCACAGAAGGGGGCCGTTTCCCAGCAGGCGGGCGATTTCCGCCAGAGTCATATCCAGGCAGGCCGGGGGGATTACCTTGATTTCCAGTTTGCGCCCCCGGGGGGCCCGGCTGTTTTCCTTGGTCATGCCAACGATCCTTGCTGCGTAAGCTGAAGACGACTCGTTAAATCAGATAATTAAATATAGCCTTTTTAAAGGAGGTTTGCCAAGGTCGAAGATAGGCCGCCGACCCGGCCGCCGTCCTTTCTGGGGACCAGTCAGGATGGGAAAGGTGCTCCTTTAACAAAAGCGGTGCAAGTTTCAGCCTTGCAGACCTCCCAAGCCAGGGCTTGGAAAGCAGAATGAATTTTTGATCACCAAAAGGAAGATATGGAGATTCAGCCAGCTACTGTCAATCAACTATGGAAAGAATCAGCCAGCATATAGCGCACCCGGTTGGCCTTTTCGCCGTTGTGTTTTACTATGCCGGCCTGGAGAAGCTGGTGGAGATAGGCCCAGGCCGTTTTCTTGTTGACCCTGAAGTGGGCCTCGAAGTCCAGAACGCGGAACCAGTTGCCCCGGGACCTACGGAGAAACTTCTCCAGGGAATCGCTGGTGAGCTTGCGCCGGCCCTTGGACATGAGAGGCAACGCTTCCAGGGCTTGACGCAGGGCCTCGGCCCGGATGTTCTCCTCTCTGGGTTCCGCTTGCGGTTCCGGCGCCTGGGCCTTTGACAGGGTAGTTTTTTTGAGGCTCAACCAGCTTCCGCGAGCCTCATCGAAATAGCTCTGGACATTTTCTTCGATGAGGTTGAGCAGGCGGAAAAATTGGGATAAGGGAATCTGGCCGGCCAAGCGGGTGGCCAGATAGCTCTTGGCCTGGCGACGGATGAAGGAAACCCTTTCAGGGGTGCTGACCGGCAGCTTTTCAGCTTCCCGCAAGACCTGAAAGAACATGCCGGCCACCAGGGTGGTGTCCAGCGCCTGGGTCCGGGGGTGGTGGCAGGCCAGGTTCTCTTCGGCCCGGATGAACTCCCCGCCGACGATCGAAGCCGCAAAATCCTCAGCAAAGGCGGTCAGTTTTTCCGGCCTCAGGGACGCCATCACTTGCCTGGTCAGACTGCGCACCAGTTCAATTTGGCGGTCTCGATTCATCTCCGGCCCTCCTTGGCAGGTAATGCGGTCTAATTATAGGGCCAAAGTGAGGTGGGGGCAATGTCCTAAGAATAAATTACCAGAAAAAATAAGGCAAAAGAGTAGGTATAGACCTGAATGCCGGTTTCGGTCAGATGTCAAAGAAAGCTCAGGTTCTTGGGCAGGAGCTGCAGGGCCGGGCTGCAACCTCGAGAAGCATAAATCTGCCGAACCGACGAGATCGGCGGTTCCCAGACAAGGCTTCCAGGGCGCCGGGAGGGCCTTCCCTTAGGATCAGCCGCCGGGTTGGCTCTCTCTCAATTTCTTGGCCAATTCTCCCGGGTTCCCGGTGGGCGGCTGACAGGCAAACTGATGACAAACAAAGGCCATCGGTTCGGCGCCTACCGGAGCATAGTCCCGGACGGCGGGGACCAGCTCTGCCAGAACGGCCTGGTTCTGCGGATTTTTAAGGACCAGCCGCCGCTCCGGGAGAAAACACCGGTAAACCTCGCCGAGCAGGGCCTCAGTCCGGGCATCTCCGGGTTGGCCTACCAGGGTAACGTCCAGAGGGGGCAGCAGGCTGAGCGCGGCCACGGTCAGATAGTGGGGAAAGCCCCAGGGATTTTCCACGGCCAGGTTGTGGAACCGGGACAGGATTGCCTGAAACCGCGTTTGAGGGGTGGCCTTTTCCGTAAAGCGCCATAGGCGCCAGAAGACCCGAGCCGCCAGGGAATTGCCGGCCGGCACTGCCTGGTCGTGGACGCTTTTGGACCGGACCAGGGCGGCCTCCTGGTCCCGGGCCACATAAAAGTAAGTGCCGTCCGCCTCGTCCAGAAAGAGCTCGTCCATTTGGTCTGCCAGGCGGAGGGCGGCCGCCAGCCAATCCGGGTCGAAGTCGGTCTCGTAGAGGTCCAGGCAGGCATTGGCCAAGCCGGCATAGTCGTCCAGGAAGCCGGGGATGGCTACTCGGCCCCCGGACCAGATTCGGTGCAAGCGGCCGTCCCGGCACAGGTCTGTAAGCAAAAACCTGGCCCCGCGGGCGGCGGCCTCGTAATATTTTTTATCCTCCAGAACCTGGGCCCCCAGCGCCAGGGCGGAAAGCATCAAGCCGTTCCAGGCGGTGATAATCTTTTCATCCCGGTGGGGTTTAATGCGGCCCTCCCGAACCCGGAAGAGCCGGTCTCTGGCAGCCTGCAAGGCTTGAGCTGCCTGATCCGGGGTCAGGCTGAAGCGGGCGGCCAGCTCTTCCTCCGTGAGAGGCAGAGTAAGGATGTTTTTCCCCTCGAAGTTGCCCGCCGCGGTCACCCCGAAGCCGGCCGCGGCCAAGGGCGCCGCGGTCCCCAGCGCCTCCTCAAATTCCTTGGCCTTCCAGACATAGAACTTCCCTTCCTCCCCTTCGCTGTCCGCATCCCAAGCGGAATAAAAGCCTCCCTGGGGGGAGCCCAGTTCCCGCAGCACAAAATCCAGGGTTTCCCGGGCGATGCGGCGGGATCGGGGACTGCCGGTGATCTGAACGTGGGCCAGGTACAAGGGCACGAGGAGGGCATTGTCGTAAAGCATTTTTTCAAAGTGGGGCACCACCCAGGCGCGGTCCACGGTGTAGCGGTGGAAGCCGCCCCCCACCTGGTCGTAGATCCCGCCCCGAGCCATTTTTTCCAGGCTCAGGGCCACCATCTCCAAGGCCTCCCGATCGCCGGTGCTGCGATACTGGGTCAGGAGAAAACCCAGCTCCAGGGCCCGGGGAAATTTAGGCGCGCCTCCCAAGCCGCCGTGCTCCCGATCAAAATCTTCCTTTAAACGGGCCGCAGCCATGCTGAGTTCAATAGGGGTGTACTCCCGGCTCTCACCGGCCATCAGCGCCAATTGCTGCAAACGGCTCTCAACCTCGTCAGCCATCTTTGCCACCGTGTCCCGCTTTTGACGGTAGGCATCGCTCAGGGCCAGCAGAAGCCGGGGAAAGCCGGGCAGGCCGCCCCGGTCCTCGGGGGGAAAATAGGTTCCCGCGTAAAAGGGCTTCAGGTCCGGGGAGAGAAACACGCTCATGGGCCAGCCCCCCCGCCCGGTCAGGAGCTGGACCGCGGTCATGTAAAGATCATCGAGGTCCGGGCGCTCCTCCCGATCCACCTTGATGTTGATGAAGTTCTGGTTCATCAGCGCGGCGATTTCTTCATTTTCGAAAGATTCGTGCGCCATGACATGGCACCAATGGCAGGTGGAGTAGCCGATGCTCAAAAAAATGGGCTTGTCTTCCCGGCGGGCCCGCTCCAGGGCCTCCGGCCCCCAGGGGTACCAGTCCACCGGGTTGTAGGCGTGTTGTTGCAAATACGGGCTGGTTTCCTGGATGAGCCGGTTGGCTCGGCGGGATGCGGTCATGGCATTATCCTTTGCTGGAAAATTTTGCCACCCATCAAGCCGGAGACCCTCTGCCCTGCTTTTCTCAGGCTGGCCCTTAAGGATTGGGCTGGCGGCCCTTACCCCCTCCCCCGGCAACTTTCGATGTCTTTTACCGAGCAAATGACAAAAGCGAATATACTTTAACATAAGTCCGGGCCGAAGATTTGCAAGGCGTTCCGAGGAAAGGGCAGCGGCTGGGATCAACCATCGATAAGGGTTTCAAATTCGGGGAGGTTGGCCAGGCAGACGAGATCCTTTAGAAGTTGACGGAGTTCCCGGCTGTCCCTGAACCTAAGGGAAAGCTCGAAATCAGGCCCCTCAAAGGCCGGGGGCTCTTTTAAGCGCACCCTGGGGTGACGCCGGAGCCCCAAACGGTCCAATCCTGCGGCAAAGGCCTTCTTGGCCGCCTGGAACCGAGGGGCAACCAGCGCCTTGAGCCGGCGGCGCACGCTTTCGGCCCGCTCCGGAGGATTCAAGGCGGCGTCCCAAAGCCCTTCTTGGAGCTCCTTCTTGCCCAGGATGGCGGCCCGGGCTGCGCCCTCCCGGCGCGCCAGGATCTCAATCCCTTCGAGGAATTCTTCCTGTTTGCTCTGACTCAGGGGAAGGTTGGCCAGGAAGAGCAGGGCGGCCCGCCGGTCGGCGGGATCCCAGGCTGCCAGGCGGGCCGCCGCCGGCAGGGCGAGGCGTTCTCTGGCCAGCAATTCCTGCCAGGAGGGTTCCAGGCGCGCCGCGGCCAGCAGCCGCTCGAGGTGGGCCGGCGCCGGCGGCAGACCCAAAAGCGGCAAACCTTTGGCCACCAGAGTTTCCCGGCTCCAATGTTCCACCAGGCGGGAGGCCAGCAGGACCTGTTCCAGGGGGTTGAAAGTCCGGGTGAAGGCGTTGTCATGGAGGTAAAGCAGCAGAAGCTGGGCCTCGGGGGTCTCAGGTCCCAGGATTATGGCCGGGACTGAGACCCAACCCAGCCGGGCGGCGGCCTTAAGGCGTTTCCAACCGGTAACCACCTGCCAGCGATCCTTGGCCAGGGATTTAACCCGCGGCAGGGAAAGCAGCCCCACCGCGGCCAGGGATTCCTGGAGTGCGGCGACATCCCGGATGGGGCCGATTTTGAGCGGGTGACTGTCAAGATCCACCCGGTCCAGGGAAATTTCCTGAATGAGGGGCAGCCTGATCATCGATTGAACCCGGGAAAAGAAAACGAGCCAGGGCAGTTCACCCTGGCCCGCTATTATACCCGACAGATAACGGAAGTTCTATGGTAACCCCGGCTTACCCCCGGCCGGCCCTTCCCGCGCCTAGTAAGCGTAGCGGTAATAGGGATCAGCCGTGCGCTGGCTTGCGCCATACGGCGCGGGGGCTCCCTCCTGGGAGTAATAACCGGGGGGATACGAAGGCGCAGCTTGCCCATAAGTTCCGTAATATGGACTCCGGTTGTAGTTGGGGTTAGGCGGATAGCCATAGCCGGGCTGCGGTCCGGGCTGATAATAGCCGGGCTGCGAGGGATAAGGGTTTTCTCTCCCATATATTTCCCCGGCCACTGCACCGGCAGCGCCGCCCAGCAGACCGCCTATGGCTGCGCCTTTCCAGGGGTTCTTGGCGTTGGTCCCGGCCCCGATGGCTGCGCCTACGGCGGCTCCCAGCCCGGCGCCCTGGTAGGTGTAAGGGTTCTGGGGGGTGGCGCACCCAACAAGAGTTATCGCCCCCGCCAACAGGATCACCCATAACATGTTCTGATTCGACCTGTGGGTCATATCAGTCTCCCCTCCCGAGAATAAGGCCCTCTCAGATTTTGCTGGATTAGACCTCCCCGGAAATGAGAACGTTAAGGACACGAAGGGAGAAAGTTGTGGCAAGCTACAGGTCGAAACCAGGAGGCCGCCAGACCCGGAAAGGTCAGCAGAGGGCAGGCTCCGTTTTGGCTCTTCTTGGAGAACAGCGGGTATCGAAGCTTAAAGCAACAAGGCGAGACCGGGCGGCCTCGCCTTTGAGATTTTGGGGGCAAAAGATGTCCCTTCGTTTTTCTTTTACTTGCCGATGACCATAATTACGGCATCCTTGGCGACAGAAGCGCCGGGTTCGAAGTTGATGGCAGTGACGGTGCCACTGGCCGGCGCGGGCAGGGAATTCTGCATCTTCATGGCCTCGAGCACGCATACCAGATCACCGGTGTTGACCTTGTCCCCCACCTTGACGGCATAACTGATAATCATGCCGGGCATGGGGGCCCGCAGAGGCACATCGCCGGGAGACAGGGCCTCCCCGGCCGCGGGAGCGGCCGCGGGTTTGGCGGCCGGGGCTGCCGCCGGGGCTGCCGCCGGGGCCGGGGCCGGGGCCGGCTTGGGAGCAGCCACCGGAGGCGCGGCCGGCATGGGGGCAGGGGTCACCCCGGTGATCACCGGCGCGCCGGAGGTGCATTCCACCTCCACCGAGTAGTACTGGCCGTCCACGAAAACATTGAAAGTCCTGAGGCCCGGGCCTTTTTCGGGAACGGGCTTTTCCAGGTTGTCCAGATATTCTTTGACCTTCTGGAACAGGTTCTTGTTCTTGATGGTGAGATAGACCTCGTCCTCCAGCTTGATCTGCTCGAGGGTTTTGCCCTTGACCTCCGGGGGGATCTCCTCGAGTCCGTATTTCCATCTCAGGAAACGCTTGCCGGTGGTGGGATACAGGGCGTAAATCAACACATCGCCATCATTTTTGGCCAAGCCTTTGGTTTCTTCCACCGCCTTGTCCCATTCGGGCTCCAGGATCTCCCCGGGGCGTTTGGTAGTGGGTTTTTCACCCCGCTCGTAGCCCTTGAGAATAATCTTTTGCACCTTGGGATCCATGGGAGCCGGAGTTTTGCCGTAAAGGCCGTAGGCCAGGCCTTTGACCTCTGCGGGAATCATCTTGTACCGCCCGAACAAGACGTTCATCACGGCTTGAATGCCCACGATCTGGCTGGTGGGGGTGACGAGCGGCGGATAGCCCAATTCTTTTCTGGTTTGGGGAAGATCCGCCATCACCTCGCGGATCCGGTCCAGGGCATTGGCCTCTTTAAGCTGGTTCACCAGGTTGGAGTACATGCCCCCGGGGATCTGGTGCAGCAGCACCCCGGTATCGATCTGGGCCATCTTGCTGGTGTCCAGCAGATCTCGGTACTTTACCGCGACCTTTTCCAAATCCTGGCCGATCTCGATGAGCTTGGCCAGGTCCATATCAGTTTCCCGGTCAGTCTGCTCCACCGCCACCAGCAGGGGTTCGATGGCCGGCTGCGAAGTCCGCAGGGCAAAGGGGCTCAAGCAGGTGTCCAGGATGTCCACCCCTGCCTCGATGGCCTTGAGATAACTCATGGAACCCTGGCCGCTGGTGTAATGGGTGTGGAACTCCACCGGAATCTTAAGGGTCTCTTTCAGGGCCTTGATGATGTCATAGGCGTCATTGGGAGAGACCATGCCGGCCATGTCTTTGAGGACGAAGGAGTCCGCCCCCATATCCTCGGAGCGCTTGGCAAAGTCCACATAATATTCGAGGTTGAAGATGGGGCCGCCCATACGCCGCTGGGTAAGGGAGTAGCATACCGCGGCCTGAAAGTGAGCCATGAGCCCTTCCTTTTTGGCGTCCATGAGGGCTTTGACCGACACTTCCCAGTTGCGCTGGTCGTTCAGGGCGTCGAAGACCCGGAAAATGTCCACGCCCGCTTCGGCGGCGTAACGGACGAAGCGGTAGGCGACGTCATCGGCGTAATTCCTGTAGCCTACCAGATTTTGGCCGCGCAGGAGCATCATGGTGGGGGTTTTCTTTAAAATGCCCTTGATGAGGCGGATGCGGTCCCAAGGATCGTCCCCCAGGAAGCGATGGGTGGTATCAAAGGTGGCGCCCCCCCAGACCTCCAGCGCCCAATAGCCCATCTGATCCATGCGCTCCATGAAGGGAATGATGTCTTCAGTGCGCATCCGGGTGGCCAAGAGACTCTGATGCCCATCCCGAAAAGTGGTGTCAGTAAATTTGATGGGGTTTTTTCCGGCCATAGTATCAGTACTCCTTAAAGGTTCATTTCTAAGCGGACCAGCCGGCAACCAGATTTACCTGACTGCTGACTGTTTATTTTAAACTGCGTCGCTGCAAGAGCTGCCGCGTCTGCATGGTCCACTGGCGGCCGCTGAGGCCCCAGAGGTTCGCGGGCGGAGCCGGAAGCGGCAGGCCGGCCGGCGGCGCGGCGGCGGCCAGCAGGGCCTCCTCTTCCTGAATATACGCGTGCAGGGCCCCACTGATGGCGGCCAGGAGCTGCGGTTTTAGGGAAACCATATTGCCGGATCTCCTTAACGGCTATAAGCTCTGAGACGTAATCTTACTTTTTGGCTTTGACGCCTTTAGCTTCCCGCTTACAGCCCACTCAAAACTCAAAATTTAAAATACCTGCTGACTGCTAGCCCGCTGACCGCTCCCTAAACCGGGATATTTCCGTGCTTTTTGGGCGGCAGGCTCTCCCGTTTCGTGGCCAGCACCTCCAGGGCCTCGATCAGGCGGGGGCGGGTTTCCCGGGGCGCGATAACCTGGTCCACAAACCCCCGGGAAGCTGCGATGTAAGGGTTATAGAGCAGGTTTTCATAATTTTCGATAATCTCTCGGCGCTTGGCCTCAGGGTCGGCCGCGGCCTTGATTTCCTTGCGGAAAATAACGTTGGCCGCCCCCGAAGCACCCATGACCGCGATCTCGGCAGTGGGCCAGGCCAGGACCATGTCGGCGCCCAGGTCCCGGGAGCACATGGCCAGGTAGCTGCCGCCGTAGTCCTTGCGGGTGATGAGCGTCAATTTGGGCACGGTGGCCTCAGAGTAGCACCACAGGAGCTTGGCCCCGTGGCGGATGATGCCCCGGTGCTCCTGGTCGCTTCCGGGGAGATATCCGGGGACGTCCGCGATGGTGAGCAGCGGCAGGTTGAAGGCGTCGCAGAAGCGAATAAAGCGGGTGGCTTTGTCGGCTGCATCCACGTCCAGGCATCCGGCCAGCACCTGAGGCTGATTGGCGATAATGCCCACCGGGCGGCCGTTAAGCCGGGCAAAGGCCACGATAATATTGCGGGCATAATACCGGTGCGGTTCAAAGAAGTCCCCGTCGTCCACCAGGGCTCGAATCACGTTGTACATATCATAGGAGGCCCGAGGGTCATCAGGCACGATGCGATCCAGGGCGGCGTCTTCCCGGCTGGCCGGGTCGCTGCAGGGACTAACGGGCGGGTCCTCCATGTTGTTGTTGGGCAAAAAAGACAACAGGCGCTTGATCTGGTTTAAGCAATCCTCATCGCTTTCACAGGCGAAGTGAGCCACGCCGCTCTTCATGTTGTGGGCCAGCGCGCCGCCCAGGTCCTCGAAGCTGATTTCCTCGCCGGTGACGCTCTTGATGACGTCCGGTCCGGTGATAAACATGTACGAAGTGTTTTTCACCATGAAAATAAAATCCGTCATGGCCGGGGAATAGACCGCGCCGCCGGCGGTGGGTCCCATGATGGCCGAAATCTGCGGGATGACCCCTGAGGCGATGGCGTTGCGGTAAAAAATCTGGCCGTAGGCCGACAGGGAATCAACCCCCTCCTGAATGCGGGCCCCTCCGGAGTCATTCAAGCCCACGAAAGGCACCCCGGCTTTCAGCGCCAGGTCCATGACCTTGCAGATCTTGCGGGAGTGCATCTCTCCCAGGGAGCCGGCCCGGGAGGTGAAATCCTGGGCAAAGGCAAATACCGGCCGGCCGTTTACCCGGCCAAAGCCGGTGATGACGCCGTCCGCGGGAATCTCCACCTTTTCCATGCCAAAATTGACGCAGCGGTGCTTGACAAAAATATCCGTCTCCCGGAAAGTGCCCGGGTCAAAGAAGATATCCAGGCGCTCCCGGGCGGTGAGCTTGCCCGACTGATGCTGCTTTTCTACCGCCTGGGGGCCGCCCATGGCCTTGATTTTTGCTTCCCGCTCCCGTAATTCCTGAAGCTTTTCAGCTACGGTTTTCATGGGTGACTCCTTTTCAACATAAGACCCCGTCCCTGCTTGAGGATTTTTACTGAAATAAAAGGAAATTCAGCTGGTAGGTGCATATAGGGCGAGTCTTTGAATAGGTAAACTTATTTTCTTTTTAGAAGTATGTCAACCCTGTTCCTGCGAAAATATTCCTTTTAAAATACCTCTTTTACCTCAGGTTGCTCATAATGACCCCCAAGTGACACTTAGCCTGCGGTCAATGCTGTTCCCCTAGCGCCCCGGCAGGGCGCCTCTCTCCGCCCGGGAGCTCCCGTTTCACCGCAATTCCGCCCAACCAATCAGCAATCGCCCCGGTTGATTGATACTATTTTTCGTTGGACAAAAGTGCAAAATCCTCGTTAAAATGCGGTAAAGCGCCAGAAGGCTTCACCCTTAAGGGAGAAGAAAGATCCATGGTGAGCCGCACGAGCGTCAGGGTGCGTTTCGGGGATACCGACCCGTATGGCATTGTCTATTTTGTCAGTTATTTCCGCTACATTCATCGGGCCATCGAGGAGTTCCTGCGGGCCTGCGGACTAAGACCCGAGGAAACCTTCAAGAACACCGAGGAGGGATTTGGCTTGCCCATCGTGGAGGCCTGGGGGCGCTTTCGCCGCCCCAGCCGGTATGGCGACCTGCTGCGCATTGAAACCCGGGTCCAGGAAATCCGCGCCAAGGCCATCATCTTCCGGTTTGACTTTTACCCCGAGACCGGGGGGGAACTTTTGGCGGAGGGGACTGCCAACCTGGTGGCCATCGACCGCGCCTGGCGTCCTCGGGACCTGCCCGAGCGGGTCAGGGCCGCGTTGGCGGAAAACTAGCAAAAGGCAGGACCTGCCCCCGCCGGCCCTGCCTTTCTTCATACCGGAAAAGCCCTGCCTGACTTATTTCCTCCCTGCCGGTTTGATCACAGCCTGGCCTTAGCTCCGGTTAAATTACCCCGGGCGATTGACTTTGCGGCGCAGTGCCACCGGGAACAACAGGGTGGCGAACATCGGGACGTTCACCGCTCTGACCGGCCGGGACGGGAAAATTATGGGAAGGTCCCGGGAAAGTCGGCGGAGACTGCGGATTCGCAGGATAGCCGGCGCGGTTGATAGAACCATGATTATCGGGCTGACCCCCCGGGGGCTGCGCTTGCCACTGGTGCGGGCGGTCGTTCCAGCCATTGGCCTGGCCGAAAGGCTGGTGCCATTGGCGGTCTTGACCGTGCCAACCATAGGCGTTGCCGGGCGGTGCCGGCCAACGGTGAGGCTGGCTGTTCCAGCCGTTGGCCTGGCGGTACTGCGGGTGCCACTGAGGGTGGCGGCCGTTCCAGCCGAAGGCATAGCCCTGGGGATGCCGCCACTGGCGGTTGGGGCCAGGCCAGCCGAAACCATGGCCTTGGGGGTGCGGCCAGCGGTGCATCCGATGATTCCAGCCGTTGGCAAAAGCAGAGTGCGGCGGCGGGGGAAAGCGGGGATGATTCAGCTGCGGGTCAAACGGACGCGGCTGAGGCCCATGGAAGGCTGGCCGATTTAGCTGCGGGGCGAAGGGGCGACGAGGTTCCGACTGGGCGCTCCGGGGGGCCAGCGCCACTGCCAGAACCAGGGTGAACAAAATGCTCCACCATCTTTCCGGTCTCATTTTCTTGTCCTCCTTGAAAGATTCTTTCGCCCGGGCTGGCTTTGTAAGTTAGAAGGCCTCTGGTGCCGAAAGGTTAAGAACCGTTATTTAGGAATTTTAAAAATTATACTGGATGGTGCCGGATAGACCCGGCGGGGGCGGAGAATAATAGGGTTGCTGGTAAGGCAGTCCGATTAAGGGATGAACGGGGGTGACATAGGTAACCCGCGGCGGCGCTTCATAAACGTGATAGACATGATGCCGGTATGGCTCTTTCCAGCCATGGACATGCTTCTGGTGCCGGTAATGTTTGGGGCCATACCATCCATGGTGCGGATGAGGCGGGTCAGCCAGGGCACCCAGGGGGCTCCAGGCCAGAATAAGGCCGGTCAGCAGGATAAGACTCGACCATCTCCTCAGGTTCATGGCTTAACCTCCGGGAAGCATTTTTTTAACTGGATTTGCTGATTAGAAGCCAGGGGGCGGGGAAGTGTTAACAGAGTTTTGGCTGACCAAGAAATTTGTCGGGGATTTTTAGCGGCTCCACGCCGGAAAGAAACCGGGACCCCTTGGTTTCGGGTTCCTCAAAAAGCCAAGCCTCGCCCCGGCTCCCATTGCGGGCGCAACCCCGTGTCCCTTTTTCTTAAAGAAGTTATTTCCCCGGCTTTCTTGTGGGGGCGGCTTTATTTTTACCAGAAACCGCCAGCCGGCACCGATGACCTGCTATTCCGGGCCTTTCACCACCAGGACCGGGCAGACCGCCTGGCCGATAACCCGTTCGGCCACGCTGCCCAGGAAAAGCCGCTTCAGGCCGGTGCGGCCGCGGCTTCCCATTATGATCAGGTCGGTTTGCTTGGCTGCGGCCACCTGAATGATAGCATCCTCCGGCCGGCCACCAGGGGTGAGGGGAATAACCGGAATATCCCGTGCCTTGGCCAGTGCCGCCACTTCCCGGACAATGGCCTTGGCGCGCTTGGGGTCCAGTTCGCCGTGGCTGGCGGTCACCACGGTCAGTTGGCCCCCGGTATTCCCGGCGATATCCAGGGCGGTCTGACAGGCGGCCTGACCGGCGGGGGAGCCGTCGCTGGCGGCCAGCAGTCTATCGAAGGACAGGGCCGCATCCCGGGGAACGACCAGGACCCGGTGTAAGGTGTGGCCGATAACTCGGGTGGTGACGCTCCCGATCAGAAGCTGTTCCAGGCCGCTTTTGCCCTTGCGGCCCATGATGATGATCTGGGGCTGGATTTCCTCGGCCACCGCCAAGACCTCACTATAAACCGGGGTTCCCGTCCGGAGGCGGACCTCCAGGTCCAGGCCTTCCTGGGCGGCCTCCTGCTTTCTCCGGTCCAGATGTTCCCGCGCCAACTGCTCCCGAGCCTCAAAAATACTCGGCCCCAGCACGGGAGTCATTCCCAGGGCGTCAGGCTGGGCGTACTCATAAGGGAAATACTCCAACACATGAAGGAGATAGATCCGGCTGTGGCAGGCCCGGGCCAGGTCCATTGCCGCCCTTACGGCCCCCTGGCTGGCGGGGGAGTCATCCGTGCACACCAGAATCTTATCCAAGGGGAAAGGGCAGGGAATATCGGTCATAATTTGCCATCCTCCGGTCGCAGAGAAACATAACGGCGCTTCACGATCAAAACCGGGCACCGGGCCCGGCCAATCACCCATTCCGCGACGCTTCCCATGAACAGGCGGGAAAGACCCGTGCGGCCCCGGCTACCGAGAATAAAGAGGTCGGCCCCCCGGGTCTGGGCCGCCCGGATGACGGCTTCACCCGGGGCGCCCCGGAGCATCAAGGTGTCCAGGGGAACCCCTTCCCGGTCGGCGTCGTCCTGCAATTTTTCCAAAATTCTCTTGGTTTCCGGTATATCCGCCTCTTTTGGGGCCACGCTGACGGCCGCAAGGTAGGAGGCCCAGGCCTTGGACAGGGAAAGGGCCTCCTGCCAGGCCGCCTCGCTGCAAGGGGAACCGTCCACAGCCACCAGAAGGCGCTGGAAGGTAAGGGGAGCATTCCGGGGCACCACCAATACGTTGACCGGGCTGAGACCGATAACCCGGGCAGTGACGCTTCCCATAAGCATGCCGGCAACCTCCCCCCGCCCGCGTCTTCCCATGACGATGAGGTCGGGTTGCCGTTGCTCCGCCTCCGCCAGGATAGCGCGGGGCGCGGCTTCCCCCTGGCGCAGCACAATTTCTGCTGACAACGCCGATTCCGCAACCCGAGACAGGATGGCTTGCAGATTCTCCCGGGCCTCCCTTTCCCATTGTGCGATGGAGTCCAGGGCCTGGCAGGCAAAGCCGGGATTATACTCCAAAACCTGGAGCACCCATATGCGGCAGGGCCATCGCCGGGCCAGGGCGAAGGCCGCCTCCGAGGCCCCTTTTGAGGCCGGGGATCCATCCGTGCACACCAACAAGCGGCAAGGCCGAGTGCTGGAAAAGAGCGTGGGCTTCATCCGGCTCCCTCAAATTCTCATTGCCGTTTGGCCTAAGCGCCGCGGCCGGCATAATCCGACTTGGGCGGGAAGCGCAGTGCAGGGGTGGTTTACCGGGGCTTGCAGCCCTGGCTCTGCCCCGCGTTTTTCCCTTTGGGGGGGCTGATCGAGCTTTATTTCCATTATACTTCCATCCCGAACATTCTTGCCTCGAAAAAGTCATGGCAGCCCGCGAACGCCTCTCTATTTTTACTCCCAGGTGATGCCGGCCAGCTGGATCAAAAGGGTTCTCAAATGAAAAAAATTAAAGTTATTTCGAATAAAACCGAACATAATCAAAAGATTTTTTCTTGGTTTCTAAACAGATTTTGAGATATAGTGTCCAGAATTTTAGAAAATCAGGTTTTACCAAGAGAGCCTAAGTATGTTTGACCACCATTACTCTGCCCCTGCAGGTTGTTGCGTTTGTGAAAGTCTGCAAAAGCCATGTGGGCCGCGTCGGGGACTGGTAGCCATCTTTCTTGCGGTTCTCTTTTTGGTGCCGGCGGCGGTCTGGCCCACCCGGACCGAAGCGGCCGGCTTCAGTCTTATCCAGCAAGGGACGGGGGCCATGGCCCAGGCCAATGCCTTTGTCGCCGAGGCTGACGATCCTTCTGCCATTTATTATAATCCCGCCGGTTTGAACCAGATTAAAAAACCTCAGGTCTATTTGGCCACTTTCCTCAATTATCCCGATCGGGAATTCCATGGCCCCGGCGATACTTTTTCCGCTACCCGGCCCCGTTTTTACGAGTCGGGGTCCTTCTACCTGGTGTACCCTGCCAATGACCGGGTGACCCTGGGCTTGGGATACTTCACGCCCTTCGGCCTGGGGACCGACTGGCCGGCGAGTTGGACCGGCCGCTACATCACCACCTATTCCCGGCTCAAGACTTATAATGTCAACCCGGTGATTTCTCTGAAACTGGCCCAACATCTCGCCATTGCCGGAGGGGTCAATTTCTTGTGGTCCGATGTGAGGCTCCGGCGCAACCTTGCAGTGTTGCCGTTTGTCGACGGGAAATCCGATGTATCGGGCAGCGGCTCCGGGATCGGGGCCAATATCGGCATCCTTTACGAGCCCCTTCCGGGGCTGAAGCTCGGGGCATCCTACCGCAGTCAGATCTTTGTGGACCACCACGGCGAACTGCACCTGTCCTTGCCGGCGGTTATGGCCAATGTCCCCCATGATATCGACGGCTCGGCCAAAGTGGTCTTTCCGCCCTCGGTCACCTTCGGGATCTCGCTTAACCGCTTTGCGCCCTTCACCTTCAATGTGGACGCCACCTGGACGGGCTGGTCCACCTATAAGGAACTCGAAGTTAGGCTCAATCGGGCGATCCCGATGAATGACGGCCTAGCCAGTTCCATCATAACCAAAAAAGACTGGCATGACTCCTGGACCGTGCGCTTCGGGGGCAACTGGCAGGTGAAGGAAAATCTGAAAATCAGGGCGGGCTATGCCTATGATATGACCCCTGTGCCTGATTCCACCATCGAGCCTCAGGTCCCGGACTCCAACCGCCATATCTTTGCGGTGGGCGCTGATCTGAAGGTCTGGCGGTTCAATCTGGGGATCGCTTACAACTTCATCCTGAACGAAAGCCGTCGCAAAGACAATCTCTACGCTTTAAACGGGGTGCCGTTGCCCTCCGCCGCCCAGGTGAACGGCAGATATGACAGCCACACCCATTCCCTGGGCCTGAGCTCGACCTTTGAATTTTAGGGGCAAGCGGCCGAACCTGGGTGATTTTAAGGCAGGAAAGCAAAGGTCGAATTCTGGTTAGGTTTTTTGCTCCGCAAAAGACCTGATTGGATTTCAGTGGGGGAGGAACCGGGAAACCGGTGGGCCCTTACTCCCCAATTTTTTGTTTAAGGGGAAAAACCGGCTCGGAAAGCAAAATTGGCGCCATTTTGGCTTAGCAACTGTAACCTCTGATAATTAATAATATTTTTACCGAAGGCCAAAATCCCTAAATTAGGTCAGGACAGGCTGACTCGGAAGACCGCCATTTCCTCCAGGATTTCCTCCAGGACCCGGATGCCCAAGCCTGGCCCAGGGAGGGGGAGGCCGACGCCCCCTTGCCCGAAGACCACCGGTTCCTGGACCGGGTCGCGGCTGAGCAGATAAGGGGCAAAGGAGCCCTCCAGATAGGACAGCGGCCCCTGGGTGAGGGCAAAATGACGGCCGGCCGCGGCCAGGATGCTGGTCTCCCCCACATGACAGCCCAGTTGGCAGCGGATGCCCGCGGCCTGGGCAACCTCCTTGATGCGGATGGCATTGGTGATCCCTCCCATCTTGGCCAGACGCAGGTTGAACATCCGGCAGGCCTTCATGCGGATGAGTCTTTCAGCGTCTCTAAGGGTGCATACCGACTCGTCGGCCATAATGGGGAGGTCTACTGCCTCCTGGACCTGGGCCAGGCCCTCGAAATCATCCTTGGCCACCGGCTGTTCCACCGCACTCACGCGGAAAGGGGCCATTTCCTGAATACGAACGATGGCCTCGGCTGCGCTCCAGGCTCCATTGGCGTCCACCCGCAGATCCACTTCCTTCCCCAGTTCCGTCCGGGCCTGGGATAGGGTGTCCAGGTCGTTGTCTTCTCCTACTTTGAGTTTCACCGACCTCAGCCCCTGGGCCTGAACGAGTTTCAGGAACTGAGTGAGCTGGGGCCCTGCGGCCAGGGGGAGCACCGCGCTGTATGTGACGCTGGCGGCCGGGCGCGAGCTGAGCAGGCCGGCCAGGGATTTCCCCCAGGTCCGGCCGGCGGCGTCCAGCAACGCCATCTCTAAGGCGCACCAGGCTCCCGGAGAGGTTTCCGGGGCAAACTTTTCCTGCAGCAGCTTCAGGGAGGTCATGAGTGTGGCTGGGGTAATCGCCGGAAACCGCAGGATCGCGGGCCCCAGGTTTTCCTGCAGAAATTCCAGGCTGGTCGGCAAAGATTCCCCGGTGACGAAATCCCGGGGAATGCCTTCGCCGAAACCGCAGATGTCCTGATCAGTGGTGAGACGCACCACCAGGTTGTCAGACCCGGTGTGGGTGGCCAGTTTATGCTTAAACGGGAACCGGAACTTGCAATTCAGGTGCCAGATGTCCACTTTCTTGACGATCATAAGTTTCCTCAGGTTTCAGATCGAGCATCTGCCCGAATTTTTTCCATTGATACCAGTGGGTCGGGGAGGCCTGGATAAAAGACTCCAGGATCTTGAGACTGGCTTCCCCCGCGGCCCCTGGGGCAGGATTATCCAGGACCGGGATGAGATTCAAGGTATAGCGCTTCCTGCCGTTTCTCTGCATCAGGGCCATCGCCACCGGGGCTCCGGAGCGCTTCTGCAAAATGTCCAGAGTCCGGTCCCCGGTCAAGGCGCAATTCAGAAAGCTGACCTTCTGCCCCGGGGCTGGACGCCACTCATCGAATTCATCGCACTCAGTGATGAGGATGCGGCCGCTTTTCAGGGCCTTGATCGCGGCCAGAAAAACGTTGCCATTTTCCGGGTCCACCAACTGGAGGCCCACTGCTTCAGCCCGCCGCTGCAAGGATTCCCGGAGACGGTTGGTCTGAAACCGGCAGATCATGGTGGTGGGATACCCCCGTACAGCCAAGGCGCCGGGCAGGAACTCCACCGCGCCGTAATGGCCGGTGACCAGGATAAGGCCCCGGCCCTGGGCCAGGATCTCTTCCAGTTCCTCCCGGCCGTTCAGTTTGATCCGATGCCGCAGGAACTTCAAGAGCCTGGGAAAATTGGAGTAGGCCACGAAGAGCTTTTCATGGTAATGATCAGTTATCCCCCGAAAGACATCCCTGATGAAAATTCTCAATGAGCCAGGCTCCAGGTCGGCGCCGAAGAGGTGCCTGACCGTGGCCATAATAAGAGCCTTTTCTTGCTTTTTGAAAAAGTAATAGATCCGGCCGATCTGATAAAGATACCAACGAGAAAGCCAAAAAGGCAGAAACCGGAACAAGATGACATTGATCTTGGCCTGGCAGAATTTGCTTAGATTCAGAGAGAACTTCCACGGAAATCTGATTCCCGGCAGCATGATTATATCCTCCTTAACTTTATTTCTCGGTATTTTAGCTGTATTGTTAAGCTCTGAAGCTTTTTCCAGGAACGGCGCCCCACATGGCGCCCGAAATTAAGTGACAGGGCCCGTTTCCCTTGCCTGACCCTGGAAAGGGAGGTGAGAAGTTGGCTTATCGGGAAATTCCTTAGCCTTGTGAGCAAATTCGGTGCTTTTCTTATAGGGTAATACCCTGACAATTGTCAACAAAAACCCTGAGGGGGGGATAAAAAAATCCTGACCCGGCTCTAGCGAATAACCGTAAGAAATTTTTAGTAAAGTCAGCCGGAGGGCTTGGTCTTTTTTCGGAGGACGGAATTGTCCGGGGGGAATTAGACCTCGGGTGCAAATATTTTTGGTCTGTGTATTGCAAACAGGTAAGGACAGACGTCAGCGCCGCCTCCTCCGGCAGGACAGAAACTTTAGATTTTTTTTTATAAAGATATGGTAAATTTAAAAAAGTTTGGTTCTTTTCGGAGCTGCTGCTTTGGCAGCCGGAAAGGAATTTCATCCCGGGGTGGAATCCTGGCTTCTCAGGGATCCCCTTATTCAAGTTCCCATTGTGGGGCAAGTCCCGGGTTTCCGTGAGCTTGGAAAAGGGGAGAGTGGGAAAGATCTTTGAGGGATCTTAGGAATAGCGCCCTTTATTGGGGTCAACAAAGACCTTGATATGCAAAAGCATCATAGCTGTGTAAATACCCGGGCCATTATAGAATATTTTCAGGAGAAAGCTCCCGCAGATTTGCCCCGGCTTCTTGAAGGTTTGGGGCCGGAAATAGGGCAATTGCCCAATCCTCTCGAATTCCTGATGGAAATTAACAATTGGGTGTCCAGCGATGTGGTCATCAAGATGTTCGAAAATGCCCGGGAGATTACTAAAGACCGTGATATTGCTTTTAAAATAGGGTTTGACTCGGCGGCCCGCAAAAAACTGGGCTACATCCAACGGATCATTCTTTTCGCCTATCGCAACCCCAAGCGCACCTTAAGACAGCTGCAAAAAATCAACGACAAATTCAACCGCAACAAGATCGTCGACCTGGTGGAAACCACCCGGGACCGGGCCGTGGTGCGCCTCCATTGGTTTGAGGACATTCCTGCCACCGCGGATTTCTGCCTCTTCAATAAAGGGATTTATACAGGCATTCCTACCATTTGGAATCTGCCGCCGGCTATCCTGGACGAAACCAAATGCTATTTCAAGGGAGACGAATATTGCGAATACCACCTCAAGTGGGCCAAGCGATACTCCCTGAAAGACACCTTCCTTAACATTTTTGTGCCCTGGCGGGCCTTGAACTACACCATCGAGGAGTTGGAAAAGGATAAGGAGCTCCTCAAAAAGAAATTTACTGAAATCCATATCCTGAATGTCGAACTCGGGGAAAAACTGGCAGAACTCCTGAGGCTGCAAGGGTCCCTCCAGGAGAGTGAGGCGCGTTTCCGCAACCTGCTGGAATATCTCCCCGGGGTGGCCGTGCAGGGCTATGCCCCTGACGGCACGGTGCGCTATTGGAACAAGGCCAGCGAAGAGCTCTACGGCTTCTCCGCCCGGGAGGCCGTGGGCCGGAACCTCGGGGATTTGATAATCCCGCCGGAGATCAAGCCCCTGTTTGAACAAGGCCTCAAGTTGGGAGCCCAGGCCACCCGTTCCGGGGAATTCATGCCCTCCGGTGAAGTCAATCTTCGTACCAAAAGCGGTTCCCTGGTCCCGGTTTATTCCATCCACACAGTGGTCTGCCTGGAAGGCAGCGAACCCCTCATGTTCTGCATCGACGTGGACCTGCGGGAGCGCAAAAGGGTGGAGGAAGAACTCAAAAAGTACCGGGACCACCTGGAAAAGCTGGTGGAGGAACGCACCGCCGAACTCACCATGGTGAATCTGCAACTTCAGGAGGAAATTCAGGAACGCCTGCGCACCGAGATGGCCCTCCGGGAAAGCGAGGTGCGCTTCCGCACGGTTTTCGAAAGCGCTCCGGTGGGCATCGCCCTGGTTAGCAAGGATTGGGACTTTATGGATGTCAACCTGGCCTTCCTGGACATGCTGGGCTTCAGCCTGCAGGAACTGAAGCAGGTCGGACTGTCCTATATCGTGCACCCCGAGGAACTGGCGGTGGCCAGGTCGTTGTTCGAGGAAATGACGAAGGGGGAGCGGGACTTTTATGAGCGCGAAGGACGTTACCGGCGGAAGGATGGCTCCTGGATGTGGGGCCATATCAATGTTTCGGCGATCCGGGATGCGTCCGGAGGACTCTTGTTCACGGTGGGCATGCTGGTGGATATCACCCAACAAAAAGCCGCCCAGGCCGAAATCAGCGCCTATCAGGAACGCCTGCGGGCCCTGGCTTCGGAACTTTCCCTTACCGAAGAACGGGAGCGCCGCCTTCTGGCTGCGGATCTCCATGACCATATCGGCCAGATCCTGGCCCTGGCCCAGATCAAGCTGGGAGCCTTGCACCAGGAGGCCTCTTCGCCCGAGTCTCAGGCTTCCGTCAATGAAATTCGGGAATTCATCAGCCAGGCCATCCGTTACACTCGGTCCCTGACCTATGAGCTGGGACTTCCCATTCTCTATGACCTGGGTCTGGAAGCCGCCCTGGAATGGCTGGCCGAGCAGATGCACGGGCAGCATGGCCTGGCCGTTCATGTGCACCGGGACCAGCAAGCCCTGCCCCTGAGCGAGGCGGCCCGGGTCCTGGTATTTCGGGTGGTGCGGGAGCTCCTGACCAATGTCATTAAACACGCCCAGGCCACCAGGGTGGACATTGAGATCGCCAGGCAAGGCCCTTTCCTGCACCTTCAGGTATTGGACGACGGGGTGGGTTTCGACACGGCCGAAACCGGGGCTCGAGCCGGCAAGTCCTCGGGCTACGGTTTGTTCAGCATTAGGGAGCGTCTGACCTCCCTGGGGGGCCTGGTGGAAATCAACTCCCGGCCGGGCAAAGGCACCCGGGTGTCCATCACAGTCCCTTTGGAGCAGCAGGAAGCGGCGATGAATTAAAGCCGTGAAGCCTTGGCGCCATTAAGTTCAGGCCGGCCCCTCCGTCTGGACCGGATCGGTCGAGTAGATTAAATTCCCTTATGGCCTTTGCTCTGCAAAGAGAATAAAAATCCTAAGTGGGGGGGAGGGCCAGGAAGTGGCGGCTCCCCGGCCCTTGGCCCCCTCACCCGTTACGGTTCGATTATATTGGAAAAGAATCTTCTCGGGGGCTGATCATGAAACGGGTATCCGGCCGATTGCCAGCCGGCAGGGGTAATCTGGCGCGCTTTCTGGCGCGAAAATCTCATGTAATATTCATCGGGCTTCTGATCTTGATGGCAGCTGCCGGGTTCTGTCCGGCGGCCACAGCTGCTAAACCCGGTCCATCCCCTGCTTTCAACCCGGAAAAGCATTTTACCATCACCAAAATTGAACCGGTGGCGGACCGGGAAGAGGTCAGACTCTATTTCAGCCAACCCGTACCCCTGGAGGTGTGCCAAGCCTACCTGCGCCTTTTGCCCCGGGTCAAACTGGATTGGAGCCGTTCCACCGTCAGCCCGGAGGGCGTCCTGACCTTGAAAGGTAATTTTAAATACGGGGCCGGCCACTTTGTCACTTTCAAAGACGGGGCCGTGGTGCAGGGCCGCACCTATGTCCCCGCCGTCACCACTTTCATGATGCCCCCCCGCCCGGCGCTGGTGGAATTTGTGGGCGACAAGCGGGTCATCGAAAGGGACAGCCGGCAGCTCCTGCATGTCCGGGTCGCCAACGTGGACAACCTCCACCTGAGCCAGGTACGGGTGCCCCCGCTCCTTTTGCCTCAGGCCCTGGCCGCCGAAAAATCCGGTGCGGATCTGAAAAAGATCCTGGAGGAGCTGGACGCCGCCATGTCCCAACTCCAACCGCTGCTTAAGGGAAAAAGTGCTTATGCCCCTTTCGTGGACAGCCCGCGGGCAGAGCAGCAGCTTTTCCCTGCGGGGGGTGAAAAAAACCGTGTCCTGGCGGTGTCGGTGCCCCTGAATTTTCGCAAAAACCGGGAAGCCGGGGTTCTGGAGCTTATCCAGGTCAGGGACAACCAGGAAGGCAGCCGGGCGGCGGCCGGCCCCCGCCTTTTCCGCATCACCGACCTGGGCCTGACCTATAAGGTCGGGGGCCGGGGACTCCTCCTCTGGGTCACCTCCTTGAAAACCGGCGCCCCGGTGGCCGGTGTCCAGGTCCTGGCCTTTACGCGTCAGACCGAAGTATTCCCCCTGGGCCAAACCGATCAAGACGGCGTCCTGACCTTCTCTCCCCGGGAACTGGAAGGCGTCTCGCTGAAACAGGCGAAAAGCTTTGCCCCGGTCAAACGTCAGGTGGATAAAAATGACATCACTTTTCTGCTGGCAGGCAAGACCGGAGATGTTTCTTTTATTGAAGTAAAGCCCCAGGGTGATCTCAAACCCGAGGACGTCTGGCACGCGGACCACCCGGAGCAGTCCCAGAACTTAAAAGGGGTGGTGTTCACTGAGAGGGGGGTGTACCGTCCAGGCGAGAAAGTCTATTTCAAGGGCACGGTCCGGGAATACCGGGAAGGCGCGATCGGGTCACCGCAAGCCACAACCTGCTTCTTTGAGGTCACCAACCCCCGGGGTGAGCAGGTTTTCCTCAAAAAGATCCCCCTCTCGGACTTCGGCACCGCCGCCGGGGAGATTGACATCCAGCCTTTCTGGGCCCTGGGCACCTATACCCTGACCATGACCTTCGGACCCGCGGCCAGGCCCGCGTCCTCGGCCCGGGAGGACCGGGGCGACCAGGATTATGGGGGAGAACCGGAAGGGGAGGCCAATGATCGGAACCAGGCTCCTCGGCCTGAGGCCACCACCACCTTCCAGGTTCAGGAGTTTAAGCCGCCCCGCCACTATACTGACATCAGGTTTGAACGGTTTTCCCGGGAGGACAAGACCTTTGTCAATCAGGTGCGCCAAGCTGAATTCGTCAGGATAATCATCGCCGGCGCCTATTATGCCGGCGGACAGGTCAAGCAAGGCCAGGTGCGCTGGCGCATTCAGCAGGCCCCCACCAGCTACCGGGTCAAGGGCTGGGACCACCTTTCCTTCGGTTATCCCGCTGATGAGCGCAATCTTCTTATTGAAAGCGGCCAGGCCATCCTGGACGAACAGGGGAAAGCGGTGGTGGAGTTCCCCCTGGACCGCCACCTCCTGGCCGGGCGCCAGGGAATTGCGGTGACCGCCACCGTGGTGGACTTCGACGGCCGGGCCGCGGCTGCCAGCAAAAATTTTCAGGTAGATCCCGACTTCCTGGTGGGCATCAGCCGCCACCCTGAGAAATTCCGCCTGGGGGAGGAACATGAGCTTAAAGTTGTGGTAGTGGACAAGGACGGAAACAAAGTCAGCCAGGGCGCGCTCCGGGCCGAGGTGCTGGAACGCAGCTGGTCGTACGTGGCGAAGCGCAATGAGCAGGGCGACATCTATTGGGAGGACGAGGCTTCCTGGCGCCGGACCTTTGCCAGTGACCTCGCCCTGAAAGAGGGGCAGGCCTCCTTCCGCTTTGATTGCGGCCAGCCGGGGCGTTATCTCCTGGCCTTTACTTACACGGATGGCCAAGGCCGGAATTTCACCTCCGCCAGCCTGGTAAAAGCCGAATGGGAATATGTCCCCGAAGAGAAGCGGGACCGGCCCTACCAGACCCTGGGCCTGTGGGCCGACCGACCGGCCTACCGACCGGGTGAGACCGCCAATGTCCAGATAACCCCCAAGGGGCCGATCGCCTACTATCTGGTCACTTTGGAGCGGGAGGGATTGTTTTCCCACCAGGTAATCTCCGGCGGCCGGGGCCCCAAGACCCTGCCGCTCGCCATGCAGGCCGAATACAGCCCGAATGTGTATGTTTCTGTGTTGGGGGTGACCCCCCGGGGAAATTTCCCGATCCGGCCCGGCGGCTATGATATCGAGGCCCCGGGCTTCGTCTGGGGGAATCTGAATCTGCCGGTCTTAAAAGAGGTGGAAGGACTGGAGGTCAAGATCAACCCCGGGATAGCCGATTTGCGGGCCCATCCCGGCGACCAGGTGACTTTGGACCTGGCGGTGGTCAACGGCAAGGGCCAGGGTCTGGAAACCGAAGTGGCTCTGGCCGTAGTGGACGAGGCGGTCCTGGCCCTCACCGGCTACAAGACCCCGACTCTGGACAAACTCACCCGCTTCGACCTGCCCCTGGCCGTTTTCACCGGGGAACTGCGTTCTCTGCTCGTCCACCAGACTCCTTTCTATCCTTCCCGGGTGGAGCCTCTGACCGGGGGCGGCGGCCTTTCGGCTGATCTGGTGGACAAGCTGCGGAGGCGGTTTCAGGCCGTGGCCTATTTCAACCCCAGGGTGCATACCGATGCCCAAGGCCAGGCCAAGGTCAGCTTCACTCTGCCGGATAACATCACCAGCTACCGGGTCTTTGCCGTGGCCGTGGATCGGGGCAGCCGCTTCGGCAGCCGGGAACGCCAGCTTATCGTAACCAAGGACTTTTACCTGGAGCCCGGCCTGCCCGGTTTCTTTACCCAGGGAGACCGCTTCAAATTCCAGGTTGCGGCCACCAACGCCACCGGGAGCGAGGGTCCGGTCACTTTCAAAGCCGCCCCGGAAGGGGGGCTGAAATTAACGGCGGTGGACGCCGGCGGCCGGCTTAATCCCAAGGATATTATAAAACTCAACGTCGCCGGGGAGGCCGCCGCCGCGGGCCGGGCCCAGATTCGGTTTACCGGGGAATTCCGAGGCAACAAAGACGAAGTGGAAATCTCTGTGCCCATCAATTCCGGGCAGGTGCGGCAGACCGAGGTGGTCCTGGGCTCTTTTGCCGGCGCGGCCACGGTAAAAATGGTTCTCCCGCCTTACCTTACCCGCATCGCAAACAAGGTCAATCCTGACGAAATCAAGGCCGTGCTCACTTTATCCGGATCGCCTTTCCTGCGCTTCACCCGGCCTATCAATTATCTGCTGACTTACCCCTATGGCTGCGTGGAGCAGGTCAGCTCCGGGGTGCTGGGTCTGGCTGCGGTCCGTCAGCTCATCCGGGAGAAGCAGATCTCCGGGATCGAGGCTGAAAAAGTGGAACGGTTTCTGCAGAGCGGCATCGACCGCCTGATGAACAGGCAAACTGATCAGGGTGGTTTCAGCTACTGGCCGGGACAGAGCTTCACCCATCCCATGGGGACCTTGTATGCCCTGGCGGCCCTGAGCGTCGCCAAAACCCAGGGGTTGGCCGTTCCGGGACGCAGCTTCAAGAAAGGCCTCGATTATCTGGTCCAAAAGATCCAATACGGCAAGGCCACCCCCCTGGAAAGGGCCTTCGGCTGCTATATCCTGGCCCTGAACCGCGCCTTGCCCCCAATTCTTTATCAGAAGGCCATGCGGGATTACCCCGGACTAAGCCGGGAGGGGAAATTGTTTCTGATCCTGGCGGCTTATCACGCCAAAATGGAAAACCCGCAGATGCTCAAGGCCGGTCTGAGGCCCGTCCTGGAGGGCAGGGACCGGGACAAAGATGAGGTCAGCGAAGAAGACTTCGACGCCCGCTTCCGGGGCCCGGCCCTGGCCCTGATGGCCGGCAAAGCCCTTATGCCCGAGGACAGCCTGACCCGCCAGGCGGCCGTTTATCTCCTGGGAGGGCTGGGCCGGGAAGGCATCTGGACCTCTACCAGTGACACGGGCTGGGCCCTGCTGGCCCTGGCGGCATATTATCAGGGCCAGACCTTCCAGGCGGAGTCCGGCACGGTAACGGTAACCCAGCCCGGCCGTCCGGCCGAGGAGGTCACGTGGGAAGCCGGGGCCTCCCGCAGTATCCCCCTGGATGTCCCGGCGCTTCTCCATAACCCCGAGGTGCGCCTCAAAGGCCAGGCAGGCCGCACCTGGCTTTACCAGGTGGACCTCGCCTACCCTCGCCTGGACCTCAAGGACAAAGGAGAGGACCGGGGCTTCAAGGTCACCAGGACCATTAAAAATACTGACGGTACCGACGAAATCCGAGTGGGGGATCTGGTCAAAGTCTCCTTGAACCTGGAAATTTCCGGTCTGGCCCGGCGCTATGTGGTTCTGAATGATCCCCTGCCCGCGGGTTTGGTGGCGGTAAACACCGCTCTGCAAACCGAGGAACCAGCCCCGGAGGAAAAGGCACAAGCCTATGATTATCTTACGCCTGACGGCCTGATCCGCTTCTATCCCAATCACTTTGAAATCCAAGACGACCGGGTTCTGGCCTTCCGGGACCAGGTTTACCCCGGGACTTTTCGCTTTGAATACTATGCCCGGGCCGTCTGCGAAGGGGATTTCATCCTGCCGCCCGCCCAGGCCGCGGCCATGTACAACCCCGGGGTCCAGGGCTTCTCTCCCCAGGAGCGCTTGATCATTAAGGGGCGGTAATGGCTGCTATATCTCCATGACCCCGGTAGCATGGGCTTCTTGCCCGCATTAGAGGGAATAAATATATTCTGAGGCTTAGCTGCCAACCAAGGCAGGCTCAGACTGAAGCCTCTACCTGCTCAAAACCGGGAGAGACGGGACCGTGCTCTTCATGAAAGCCGGTAGCGTTCGTAGCAGGTTCTTTTGGGCTGTTATCCTCCTGCTGGGCGGTCTGCTGGTGAGCGGGGTGATTTACCTGGAAGCCGCGACCCGCTTTGAGCCCCGCACTTTGCAACTGGTTCCTGGCCCCCTGGTGCTGGACCGGGAGGGCCGGATATTGCGCCTGATCCCCGGTCTCCAGGGCCAAAGATTGGTGAAACTGCCCGAGGGGAAAATTCCGTCCCTGGTGGCCCAAGCCTTTATCGCCGCGGAGGACCAGCGCTTCTGGTGCCATCCGGGGATCGATGCCGTGGCCGTTCTGAGAGCCGCGGGCCAGAACCTGGCGGCCGGACGCATCGTGTCCGGAGCTTCCACTCTCACCATGCAACTGTCCCGTCTTGCTTATCCCGGTCCCCGGACCTATCACCGCAAGATCCTGGAAGCCGTGCGCAGCCTAAGGATTGAGCAGACCCTCTCCAAGGAGGAAGTCTTACGAGCCTACCTCGACCGGGTGCCCCTCGGAGGGAACCTGGTGGGGGTGGAAACCGCGTCCCTGGCCTATTTCAACAAGTCTGCCTCTGACCTCACCCCCGGCGAGGCCGCCAGCCTCGCGGCCTTGGCCAAGGCCCCCACGGCTTGGCGCCCCTGGGGCCCCCGGGCGGACCGGCTGGCGGCCCGGCAGCGCTGGATCCTCGGGCGCATGGCGCAGCTGGGGTTTCTCAGTCCCCAGGAACTGGCCGCGGCCCGGCAGGAACCCCTGGTTTTCCACGGAGCAGGACGAGGAGCCCCGATTTTGCCTTTTCAGGCACCCCATTTGGTCCAGATAGCTCTCTCCAGGGGAAAAAGCTCCCGGACCACTCAGGGCCGTCTGGCCACAACTCTGGATCTTTCCCTGCAGCAGCGGGTTGAAGCCCTGGTGCGTTCCCATCGGACCCAGCTGGCCAGGGCCGGCGCCTCCCAGGCCGCCGCGGTGGTGGTGGACAACCGTACCATGGCGGTCCTGGCCCTCGTGGGCTCGCTCCATTATGGTCCTCGTGACCAGGGCTTCAACAATGGCGTCACTGCCCTGCGATCCCCGGGGTCCACCCTGAAGCCTTTCCTTTATGCCCAGGCCCTGGACCAAGGGTTCTCCTCGGCTGCGGTTCTGGAGGATGTTGAGCGGCACTATCGCACCCCCCGGGGGGAGTTCAATCCAGCCAATTTTGACCGGTCCAGCCATGGTCCGGTGTCTTTCCGGGAAGCCCTGGGGAACTCTCTGAACCTCTCGGCTGTTCATCTCTTGAACCAGGTGGGACCGTCGGCCTACTATGACACTCTGATAAGGCTCCACCTCATCAATCATCCGGAGCGGGGCCCTGAGCACTACGGTCTCGGGCTGGTGGTGGGCAACCCCGAGGTAACTCTTCTCCAACTGACCGCGGCCTATGCCACTCTGGCGAACGGCGGCCTTTACCGGCCTTTGCGCTTTACCTCAGGGGACCCGGTGGACCCGGGGGTGCAGGTTTTTTCCCCGCAGGCCGCGTATATCGTGACCGACATCCTGGCCGATCCCCTGGCCCGGACCCGGATTTTCGGGGGTGCCCCGGCCATGAACCCCGTCTGCCGCCTGGCCCTCAAAACCGGCACCAGCACCCGCTACCGGGATTGCTGGTGCGTGGCTTATTCCCCCGAATTCACCATCGCCGTGTGGGTGGGGAATTTCAACGGCCAGCCCACCGCCAGGTTGAGCGGGGCCAGCGGTGCCGCGCCCATTGTGGCGGAAATCGCCCATGAAGTCTTCGCCGGGACCGTCCCCCAGGATTTCCCGCGGCCGCAGGGCATCATAAGCCGTAATGTGTGCTCTTTCTCCGGACTGGTGCCGGGTCCGGGCTGCATCCATCAGCGGCAGGAACTTTTTATCGCCGGCGCCGAGCCCACCCAGGTCTGCACCTACCATCAACCCCGGGATCCCTGGCACCGCATGCCCACCCTCTACGCCGGCTGGCTGCACAAACGCCACGGCCAAGGCGGGGAGGGCCGTTTCCGCCTGGCCGGCTTCCCCCTGGACCTGGACAAGGTGTTTCCTCCGGTGCAACCGGCAGCCTCGGCGCCGCCAAAGCCTGCTTCCCGGAACGGCAAGGTCTCCCTGGGTCTGGGCGGCGCAGGCGCAGGGCTTCCGAGGTTCAACCCGCCAGCCCCGGGGGAGGTCCCCCTGGTCAGCATTACTTATCCTTTGAACGGCGACCGGTTCCAGCTGCTCCCAGGGGCCGATTCAGTGCGCCTCACCCTGAAGGCGGACTGCCGCATGCCGGTCCCGGCGATCACCTGGCTGGTGAACGGCCGGGAACAGGCCGCCACCGCTCCGCCCTATGAGCTGACCCTGGATCTGGCCCGGGGCCGCTACCACCTCACGGCCGTGGCTCCTGACGGCCGGGGGGACGCGGTGGAGGTAATGGTGGAATAGTTAGTATCCTGGATTATGCGGCAAGATTTAATGGAAATAATCTTAAGTATTTGATATAAGGAGGAATAAATAGAAAATTAGGGGTTCCCAAGATGCTCGCTAAGGGTGAAGGCCAGAAAGAGGTAATCCGGCCGGATTTTAACCGGGCCATCAGGATAGATTTCCAGGGCGCCAAGATCACCTCAGACGTTGGTTTTCTCCTGGTGCGAGAGATCGATGAACGATTCAAGATCATCGGACCCAGGCAAGATGGCCTGGAAGACTTGAGGTCACCTAGTCATACGAAGCATTCCTTGGTCCAGATGGTGCGTCAGAGGGTTTACCAGATGGCCGCCGGCTATGAAGATTGCCATGATGCCGATTATCCGCGGATAGACCCTGCTATCAGGCTGGCGATTGGTAAAGATCAGCAGGTGGGTGCCAGCCAGTCCAGGCTCTCCCGGTGGGAGAATGACGTCCTGGGTAATGCCGGGGGCTTAGAAGCTTTGGACGACGCCATGACCCGAGGCACGGACACCCTGTTAAGGCGGAAGAACAAGAAGCGGCTGATTATCGATCTGGATTCCACCGAGGACCCGGCGCACGGCAAGCAGGAGGGAGTGGCTTATCATGGCCATTTTGCCCAGAACTGTTTTCATCCGCTTTTTTGTTTCACCAGCGAGGGCGATTGCCTGAGAGCCAAGCTGAGACCGGGAAACGTCCATTCCGCCGATGGTGCCCTGGAGTTCATCAGGCCCCTGGTGGAGCGCTACCGGGCCTGGTTCAAGCTTTTCTGGTTTCGGGGCGACGCCGCTTTTGCCACCCCGGAGACCTAC
>Ga0207433_10000136_pt1 | contig 174403 bp, 163 predicted proteins | sample YelNatPaOPGAMG01_FD_187559 | JGI IMG/M metagenome (GOLD analysis project Ga0207433, IMG submission 187559) | Hot spring thermophilic microbial communities from Obsidian Pool, Yellowstone National Park, USA - OP-RAMG-01 (SPAdes) (version 3) | ecosystem: Environmental > Aquatic > Thermal... | reverse complement strand
TTGAACGGATTCCTATTGCCTTTGCAGTTCCTTATCTGTTCGGTTTTTCTTTAAAAACGGTGGAGAGCACAACCGCAACAGCTCAATCATAATGATTGTTTTGACAGTTCATTTTTGGAAAGAATGTTTTACATTTGCATGCTATCTTTTGAGTAGAAGGGATAGGTCTGTTTTTTTTTTTGATTTGATTATGAATGTAGAAATTTTAACCATAGGAGACGAATTGCTCATTGGGCAGGTGGTTGACACCAATTCTGCTTGGATAGGTGCCATGCTTACCAAAGAAGGTTTTCATATTCAAGGAATTACATCCATAGGCGACGATGCGGAGGCCATTAAAGAGGCTTTAGCCCGTTTAATGGCAAAAAGTGACATTGTGTTGATTACCGGTGGATTGGGACCGACCAATGATGACATTACGTTGAAGACATTAGCCGATTTTTTTGGTTCAAAATTGGTGTTTGATGCTTCTGTTTTTGCTGATATTGAAAAATTCTTTGCCGGCCGTAAAGATATGATGAACGTCTTAAATCGCGATCAGGCGCTGGTTCCTGTTGACGCCACCGTCATACACAACAAAGTAGGGACAGCCCCCATCACGTGGTTTGAGAAAGAGGGGAAAGTGGTTGTTTCCATGCCGGGAGTGCCTGTTGAAATGAAAGAGGTTATGACTTCCGAAATTATTCCGCGTTTGAAACGCCGTTTTCATGTTCCTTCCATTCAGCATCGGCATCTGTTGGTACATGGCATTGGTGAGTCTGCATTAGCTATTCAGATAAAAGAGTGGGAGAATGATTTGCCTTCTTTTGTCAAGCTGGCCTATCTGCCTCAAGTTGGCTTAGTTCGGTTGCGTTTATCAGCGACACATCCTGATGAGGCTTGGCTGACAAAAACGCTTGATGATGCGGTTCAACGCGTCATTCCTTTATTGGGCAATGCGTTGCTGGCTTTGGAAGATATCACACCGGCAGAAGTCATTGATCGATTGTTGAAGCAAAGGAACCATTCACTTGCCGTTGCCGAAAGTTGCACGGGTGGAACGATTGCGCATTTAATCACATCACAACCCGGGTGTTCTGCCTATTTTAAGGGTGGAGTCATTGCTTATGATAATGAAGTGAAAAAACAGCTCTTAAAGGTGAGTGAAGATGATTTGAATGCTTACGGTGCCGTCAGTCAACAAGTGGTGGAACAAATGGCAACCGGCGTTAGGTCATTGCTGCATACCGATATTGGTGTTGCTACTTCAGGTATTGCAGGTCCGACAGGAGGAACGCCCGACAAACCGGTAGGAACAGTTTGGATTGCCGTTGCTACACGACAGAGCGTCATCAGTCGCCTGTTTCAATTTGGTACCATCCGCGATCGAAATATTACCCGAGCGGCCATTGAAGCATTAGCCATGATTAAAGAAGCGGTGGAACAAATCGTTTCATGAGGCTTTCGTCGGGATCCGGCTCTGATGGATGAATGCAAAGAGGGCGCAGAACTTCGTTTCGATGGTCGGTATCAATAAGCCAAAAGCTCACAAGAGGTTTATCCTGTGAGCTTTTGGCATTTTAAGGTTGCTGTGCGGAGAGAACGAGATTCGAACTCGTGAAACCCTTTAGAGGTTTACACGCTTTCCAGGCGTGCCTCTTAAACCACTCGAGCATCTCTCCTTCATTGACGATGACAAAGGTACGAAAAAATGGTAGTCTCACCATACGTTGATCAAAAAAAAACGTCATCTAAGGCGCAATTCCCTTTTTGAAACAGGGTTTTTTATGAACGTGTGGTTCTTTTTTAGGGTGAATGCCGTACCGAATGATGTTGGATTATTCAGCGTGGGCTTCTGAATTGAATCCGCTTGCCAAATAGAATGAATCAAATCACGATTCGATGTCGAGGCGGAATAGGGCAGAGGCGTTGTTGGTGGTGATTTCTTCGACGATTTCTACCGAAGTGTGATAGATTTCACTCAACTTTTTGACAATGAAAGGGAGATAACCGCTTTCATTTCGTTTTCCTCTGTAAGGAACTGGCGTGAGATAGGGAGCGTCCGTTTCCAACACCAATCGATGTAATGGAACATGTCTCAATGTTTCATGGAGTTGTGAATTTTTGAAAGTGACAATGCCGTTGATTCCTAAAAAGAAATGGTCTAATGTCAGGATGCGTTGTGCTTCGTCCGATGTGCCGCCAAAACTGTGGAAAATGCCGCTTAACCCTTTTTTGGCAAATGGCTCTACCCGTTCGAGTGTTTCTTGAAACGCATTTCGTTGGTGGATAATCACCGGAAGTTGATCGTTGACAGCCCATTGAAGCTGTTGGTCGAAGACAATGAGTTGTTCCTCCCGATAGGTGGAATCCCAATACAAGTCAATGCCAATTTCTCCGTAAGCAATGTATTTTCGGCGAGAACGTTCTTGGTTGATCCAATCAAGATCTTTTGCAAAATCAGCATTGACACTTGTGGGATGCAATCCGATGGCGGCATGAAAGAGGGAAGGATCGGTTGCTTCAAGGTCACACATGGCTTGAAACGTTTCCCGATCTACGTTGGGCAAAAGAATATGCTTTACATTGGCAGCCTTTGCCCGAGCAATCACTTCCTGTCGATCGGTATCAAATTCAGGCAAATACAAATGAGCATGAGTGTCAATGATCATACTTTGAAAAGATTACACGTGTAACGAATGAAAACGAACGGAGGAATCTGTTGTCATTCGTCGTTTGTTGATTGATAAATGATTATTCCCATTCAATGGTGGCAGGTGGTTTGGAGCTGATGTCATAGACCACACGATTGACTCCGCGCACTTTGTTGATGATGTCATTGGACACTTTTGCCAAAAAATCATACGGAAGATGTACCCAGTCGGCCGTCATTCCGTCAGTTGAATGAACAGCTCTCAAAGCTACCGTATTTTCATAGGTTCGTTCGTCACCCATCACACCCACTGATTTGACGGGCAATAAAATGGCACCGGCTTGCCAAATGGTGTCATACAGTTCTTGTTCCATCAATGAATCAATAAAAATGGCATCGGCCTCCTGGAGAATACGAACTCGATCCGCAGTGACTTCTCCTAAAATGCGAACGCCTAATCCCGGACCGGGGAATGGGTGTCGTCCCAATAATTTTTTTGAAATGCCCAGCGAAGCGCCTACGCGACGCACTTCATCCTTGAAGAGCAGTCGGAGCGGTTCAACGACTTTCAGATGCATCTCTTTGGGCAGTCCTCCTACGTTATGATGAGATTTGATGGTGGCCGAAGGCCCATTGACAGAAACCGACTCAATGACATCGGGATAAATGGTTCCTTGTCCCAACCATTTCACATCGGACAATTTGCGGGCTTCGGCATTGAAAACCTCAATAAAATCACGTCCGATAATTTTTCGTTTCTTTTCCGGATCCGTCACACCTTTCAGATCATTCAAAAAACGTTCGGAAGCATCAACACCAATCACATTGAGCTGCATGTTTTTATATTGTTCCAATACCTGTTGAAATTCATTTTTGCGCAATAGACCATTGTTGACAAAAATACAGGTTAAATTGGTTCCGATGGCATGATGCAACAGGACACCGGCTACGGTGGAATCGACGCCTCCGGACAAGCCTAAAACCACTTTATCGTTGCCAAGCTTCTTTTTCAAATCATCAATGGTCGTTTGAATAAATGATTCGGGAGTCCAATCACGGCGACATTGACAAATGTTGACCACAAAGTTTTGGAGAAGTCGACTTCCTTCCGTTGTATGGTACACTTCGGGATGAAACTGAATGCCGTAAGTGGGTTCATCTTTAATTTTGAATGCGGCATTTTGAATGGTATCCGTGGAGGCAATGCATTCAAAATGATCGGGAAGACGGGTGATAGTATCACCATGCGACATCCAAACCTGCGTTCGCTCGCTGATTCCTTCAAATAACGGAGACGAGGAAGCGCCAACGTTAAGCATGGCTCGTCCATACTCGCGCGTTTGGGATGCTTCCACGCTGCCATGGTGGCTGTAGCATAAATATTGAGCTCCGTAACAAATGCCGAGAATCGGTAATCGACCTTCAATTTGGCTTAAATCAGGAATTAACGCATCGGGTTGATGAACGGAATAGGGACTTCCGGAAAGAATGACGCCTTTGGTTGTTTCGTCAATAGCAGGAAAATGATTGTAAGGATGAATTTCGCAATAAACATTCATTTCGCGAATGCGACGGCCAATTAATTGGGTGGTTTGTGACCCAAAATCTAAAATTAGAATTTTATCAGTCATGGAGTAGGAAGGATTTTGCTGCAAAGATACGTTTTTTTGTTAACTTTGCATCGGCTTCGGTACGGCTTGTGTTGAAACAGACAGGGTTCGATTGGACGAAATGACGTTGAAGTACTGAAGCATAACGAATGAATCAATAAATTTTAAAAGTATGGGAAATAACTTATTAGCCGGTAAACGCGGCATCATTTTTGGCGCCTTAAACGACATGTCCATCGCTTGGAAAGTGGCTGAAAGGGCAGTAGAAGAAGGAGCGACCATCACCTTATCCAATACGGCACTGGCTGTTCGAATGGGAACTGTCACCGAATTAGGCAAAAAATTGAATGCAGAAATCATTCCGGCAGACGCAACCAAAGTGGAAGATTTGGAAATGGTTTTTGCACAATCGCAGGAAATATTGGGTGGAAAAATTGATTTTGTGTTGCATTCCATCGGCATGTCGCCCAACGTTCGTAAGAAAAGAGCTTATGATGATTTGGATTACAATTTATTGCAAACTACGCTCGACATTTCGGCCATTTCATTTCATAAAATGCTTCAAGTAGCCAAAAAAATGGACGCCATCAATGAATATGGGTCGGTGCTGGCGCTTTCGTATGTTGCAGCACAACGTACTTTATTCGGTTACAATGACATGGCCGACGCAAAAGCCATGCTGGAATCCATTGCACGAAGCTTCGGCTACATCTACGGACGTGAAAAAAATGTGCGGGTCAACACCATTTCGCAATCACCAACCATGACCACAGCCGGAAGCGGCATCAAAGGGTTTGACGGGTTGATGGATTTTGCCGATCGAATGTCACCGCTCGGTAATGCCACGGCTGCAGAGTGTGCCAATTATTGCATTGTCATGTTTTCAGACTTAACCCGCAAAGTGACCATGCAAAATTTGTATCACGACGGAGGCTTTTCGTCTATGGGCATGAGTCTGAAGGCAATGACTCAATACAACAAAAGTTTTGAGAATGAATTCAAAGATGAACAAGGGCATATTATTTACGGATAAATCAACCATTTAACCACATTTTCATGTCATCTTTAGCAAAAAAGTCCATCATCACTGTTTTTCTTGTACTGGTTGCTGATCAGAGTTTGAAATTTTTTGTCAAGTTACATTTTCCTTTAGGATATGATCATCCTATTTTCCCCTGGTTTCACATCTATTTTATCGAGAATAACGGGATGGCTTTTGGCATGGAATTGTTTGGGAAATTATTCCTGAGTCTTTTTCGCATAGCAGCCGCTGCCTTTTTGATTTACTATTTGAACAAAATCATTAAACGACACGATCCGGTAGGGTATGTCGTGGCTATTTCTCTCATTCTGGCCGGGGCTATCGGCAATTTGCTGGACAGTGCGTTTTACGGGTTGATTTTTTCAGACAGCGCTTCAGGCATTGCGCAACTGTTTCCTGTGGGAGGCGGATATGCTTCCTTATTTTACGGCAAAGTGGTGGATATGTTGTATTTTCCTTTGATTCAGGGACATTTTCCTTCATGGATTCCGTTTTGGGGTGGAGAAGATTTCATCTTTTTCAGGCCGATTTTCAATATTGCCGATAGTGCGGTCACCGTCGGCGTTCTGATTATTTTGATTTTTTATCGTCGCTTTTTGTCGGATAATAAAACTAACACCGATCAGACAGCATCTTTATCAAAATGAGACGTGTTAGGTTTTTATCGCAAGGAAGGTTTTGGGGATCGAAATTGGTTCGATTTCACGATTGGATGAGTATGAGGAATCTTTTCATCATCACGGTTTTGATGGCATTGATCTACGGTTGCAGTGAGCAGCCACGAGGCGTCATGTCGGAAAAAAAGATGGCTGACGTCATGTACGATTTGACGTTGGCAAATAATTGTCTGATGACAAGAGGATACATGGGTTTCAATGACAGCGTGAAGAAGAAAAATTTTGAATACGTTCTGTTAAAACATCACATTACGCCGGCTGAATTTGATTCTTCGGCGGCCTGGTACGGTCGTCATTCGGTTCGTTATGAAGAGGTGTACGGATTGGTTATTGACAAACTCGATCACCTTCAAAAAGAGTTGAATGCCGGCAAGTTTAAGGATAAAATTCCGATCCGAACCAAAAATGACACCATCAGTCTTTGGACATTGCCTGTCAATGATTCATTTCCTCCGCCCATCAAACCATTGATTAAAAATCCGCCCCGCAATAAGCTCTATTTCCGTATTGAAGGGAGTCAATTGGGATTGGGTGATAAGTTGTTAATGACTTTCTTGCTGAAAATTGATCCGTCCGATCATGCAACAAAACAACGGATGTGGATGAAAGTGCATTATTATCCTGATCAGGTGGATAGCCTTGTTTCATACACAAAGAATGACGGGAAATGGCGAAAATACACGCTTACTTTTCCGTTGTCATCGACTAAAAAAGTAAAATTTGCGGAAGGTGCCTTGTTGGATTTTGACAAGGCGAAGGGACCACAACATGCCATGGTGGATCAGATTCGATTGATGCGGATTTCTTATCCGCCTACACCTCCCAAAGAGCCGCTTCAAACAAAGAAGAAAAAAACGGGTCATTGGTATTGGCCGTTTTGAAATCGATGCTCCATGAGCGATGCATGGCTGCAATGATCGGTTGGCTGTTTGAGTCCTTACCTTCTTTTAAATATTTCAAAAATGAACGCCGTTTTGTATCCATTAAAATTTAGGCCTATTTTCAAATCACGCATTTGGGGTGGCGAACGTCTTCGTACGTTAGGAAAACAGATTCCTGATAACGAACGAATTGGTGAAAGTTGGGAACTGTCGGGTGTGCCGGACAACGAATCCATTGTGTCCAATGGCTTTTTAGCCGACAATAGTTTGTCTGAAATCATTGAAGTATATATGGACGAATTGGTTGGGAAAAAGATTTATGATCAATTCGGCACGCAATTCCCGCTGCTGATCAAATTCATTGATGCCAATGACGATCTTTCCATTCAAGTGCATCCGAATGATGCGTTAGCAATGGAACGCCATCATTCGTTCGGAAAAACGGAAATGTGGTATGTCCTTGATGGTTCTCCCGAGGCATCATTAATTTCAGGGTTTATTCCAAATGTTGACAAGGAGCTGTACCTTCATCATTTACAAAATGGCACGTTGGATGTGATCATGCAACGCTTCCCGGTTCGCAAAGGCGATGTTTTTTTTATTCCTGCCGGACGGGTGCATGCCATCGGCAAGGGTTGTCTGATTGCTGAAATTCAGCAGACATCCGACATTACGTATCGCTTGTTTGACTATAACCGCAAAGATGATCAGGGCAAAATGCGAGAACTGCATACCGAACAAGCTTTGAATGCAATTGATTTTCACTATGTATCCGATGCCAAATATCATCCTGCGGTGATTGCTGATATGCCGGTCGAACTTGTTTCATGTCCTTATTTCACAACCAATTTGATCAAATTGCAAAAAACAATAGAACGTGATTATTATAGGCTCGATTCGTTTGTTATATTTCTTTGTTTAGAAGGATCGTTTTCCATCGAAAGCAATGGCGAAGAAACATGGGTGGAAAAAGGAGAAACGGTGTTGTTGCCGGCCTTGTTGTCTGAAATTCGATTAAAACCGCAACCGAATGCGGAGTTGCTGGAGATTTATGTTAAATGAATCGGGCAAAAACAGCTCCAGTTCAGGTGAATGACGATTCAATCTCGTTTTCTGCATTCACCATGAACAGACATCACGCTTTTTTTTTTGATAAACATTCCATTTTTTTCCTTTGATTTTTAATCTATTATGCCTCAAGCTGCTAATAATCGAACCATTTTGATTGAACCCGATGAATCGGAGTTGTTGAAAAAATCGTTGATGTATGTATCAAAAGATGATGCAGCTTGTTCGTTGTCGGACATTACGAATCAAATTGTGTGTGGTGATGCCTTGGAAACGTTGCCCAAATTACCCGCGGCTTTTGCTGATCTGATTATCGTCGATCCTCCGTATAATTTGACCAAACAATTTGACAAACATCGATTTAATAAAACTTCAACAGAAGCCTATATTGCTTATTTACAAAGCTGGTTTCCTGCTGTAGTAGCCTGTCTGAAGCCTACCGGATCTATTTATGTGTGCAGCGATTGGCAATCGACTGCTGCCATTCAAATGGTAATGAGTCAATATGTAACCATCTTGAATCGTATTACTTGGCAGCGGGACAAGGGACGAGGGGCATTTTCAAATTGGAAAAACGGGATGGAAGACATCTGGTTTGGCGTGAAAGATCCGAAACAGTACTGTTTCAATGTGGAAGCAGTCAAGATAATGCGAATGGTGATGGCTCCGTATAAAAAAAACGGTCAACCAAAAGATTGGATTGCTTCGGAAGAAGGCAATTTCAGACTGACTTATCCGTCTAACTTTTGGGATGATATCACGATCCCTTATTGGTCAATGCCGGAAAATACGGTCCATCCAACGCAAAAATCAGAAAAATTGATGGCAAAACTCATTTTAGCCAGCTCCAATGAGGGCGACATGGTTTTTGATCCGTTTCTGGGGTCGGGTACTACTGCTGTGGTGGCCAAAAAACTCAATCGTCGCTTTTGTGGCATCGAAATGAACGAAATGTATGCCTGTTTAGCACAAAAACGGCTCCAAATGGCCGATACAAACAACCAAATTCAAGGCTTTACCGATGGCATGTTTTGGGAACGAAACACACTGAAATATCAACGCCAAAAGGGAAAATCTAAAAAAAGGGAATAATTGTGCCTTCACGCAATCATTTCCTGTAGCCATTGTTTGATAAACTTCGGTTGTTCAGCGTTCGATCTCTTTTTCAATTTCGCTGAACTGTCTTTTTCCGAAGAGATAGTACGCCAGCACCAAACTTCGTCGAAGGATTCCGGTGGGGTGATTGACCTTTCTTCTTCGCAGATTTTCTTCTCTTTCTGCTTGGTACGTTGCCCGCATTTTTTTGAAATCGCGTCGTGCTTTCCAAACATGATAAGCATGACCGCGTTGAAAAGTCACGATCATTTGCAATGCTGCCAGATAATCTAAGAAAAAGCGGAGAAAATATACTTTTCGTAACTCTCTATCAGTCATGTTTTTGTACAGCATGATCCAATTGTTGCGAAAGTTTAAGTATGTTTTTCGAACATTTTTTGGATCCAAACTGGCACCTCCGATGTGATAAACCACGCTTTGAGGCACACAGACAATTTTGAACCCACGATTTTTGAGTCGCCAGCAAAGATCAATTTCTTCCATGTGAGCAAAAAAACGATCGTCAAAACCTCCGTGCTCTTTGAAAATGGACGAACGTATCATTAAACAGGCTCCGGTAGCCCAAAAAATTTCGATGATGCTGTCATATTGACCGTAATCATGCTCTAAGGTAGTGAATAATCGTCCGCGACAAAATGGATATCCGTATTGATCAATAAATCCTCCGCAAGCTCCGGCATGTTCAAATTTGGTTCGTTGAGCATACGAAAGAATTTTAGGCTGACAGGCTGCAATGTCAGGATCTTTTTCCATCATTTCACGCAGAGGACCTAACCAGTTGTCGGTCACTTCAACATCGGTGTTCAACAAAACGAACAAATCAGCTTCAATTTGAGCCAGACCACGATTGTAGCCTCCTGCAAATCCATAATTTTGGTCGAGTGCAATGCATCGAACGGAAGGAAATTGCTTTTCCAATAAAACTACCGATTGATCGGTCGATCCATTATCGATGACCACAATTTCCACATCGGGCATGGAAGAGAAGGTGATTACACCAGGCAAAAATTGAGACAATAATTGTTCGCCGTTGTAGTTCAGAAGGACAATGCTTGTTTTCATGGTGAAGTTATGAATGGGAATTGCTAACAGGAGGCGAATGTTTCCAACGATTGTGAGTCCATAAATATTGTGAAGGATCTCGCTGAATGGTTTCTTCCACGCGACGGATGAAGGCTTCGCTGATTGCTTCTTCGCTCCAGGTGGAAGCATCCTCCACCAGAATGGAGATCGTGCTGGTGTAATATCCTCGTTTGACTTTTTTCATATCAATGTAATAAACAGCATAATGCATCTGTTTGGCAATGCGTGACATACCGGTCAGTACAGCGGTCTGCTGGTTGAGAAAGGTGGTCCAATAGGTTAAGTTGTTTCGTGAAGGCGATTGATCTGAAACCATGGCCGCAACAAAAGGTTTTTGGGCTTGTTTTAAGCGGATAATATCTCTTAATGTGTTATTTTTCTTTATATTATAAATGTTATAACGATTTCTGATGTTTAAGAAGAATTGATCGAAAAGAGGATCTTTCAAAGGGCGATAGACGACTGCCATGGTGGTATCTTGATGAAGTTTCCGTGATAACACATTGAGCCAGTCCCAATTGGCATAATGTCCCATGACTAAAATAACATTTCGACCTTGATTGAGTTGTTCGTAAAACAGCTCAATGTTGGGCAACGTCATGCGCTTGTCTAACTCTTTTTGAGAGATGTGCATCAATTTGATCAATTCGACGCCATAATCGCAAAAGTGATGATAAAACTGTTTTTCAAGTTTTTTCAATTCCTGTTCCGTTTTATCAGGAAATGAATGCTGCAAATTTCGACGGACTACCTTGCGACGATAACGAATGACATAGTACAACAACGGGAAAAGAACCAAATCGGACAAGAGATAAAGGCATGTAAACGGGAACCATGACAAGATCCATACCTTGACATAGAATAGATAAAAAAAAAGGGAATGGATGATTTTTTTCATGCGATCGTCATCTTTGAATGTCGTGGAGCAATCCGTTTATGGTTTTGTGCAATCGATGCTGATTAAGGTTTTGTTTTTTGTTTATTCGATTTCATTGGAATCAGGTAACCGATGGTATATGTGAATCCCCAGCCGGAGCCGTTTACTTTGCCATAGCCGGGCACATACCACGGGCCAAAAGAATTTTTGCTCAACGAAAGTCCCGTTCGTAAACGCGCACTCCAACCCAAGGTGATGTCTTTGATGATTTCGACGCGAACGCCGGCCACAAATTCTCCCCATGTTGCGGATGTTTGATTATTTAAGGCTGATAACACTTGTGTTGTCTTCCAATAAGGATCGGTGATGACAAGATTGGCAATGTTGTAATGAAAAGTGGAATGGCCAATCCGAAGTCCCGCATAAAAAATGGAACCAATGGGCTTTGACTGATCGGAGCTTTTTAATAAATTGATATTAAATCCAATGCGATTGAAAATTCCGTTTGCGGTAAACTGCGCGTGATTGCCTTCGGTATGATTAATATTGGCGTATCCAAATTCCCAAGTCGGAAACCATGCGTTATGCAGGTTAACGTCCACGGAGGCTTCATAGGATTGAATGTCGGAACTGATCAACTTACCGCCAATGAGCGATGCTACATCCACCTGCAAACCGATGGCTCGCAACAAAGGTTGTTTGATTTCTGATTTTTTAGATTTCTTGTCGGTTTTTTTATCGTGCTTTTTCCCAAAACAAGGTTGTATCAGAAACAAAGCTATCAATAGGCTAATACAAGATCTGAATATTTTCCGTTGGTTGATTGATAACATTCTTCTGTACAATTAGAACTGATTTGATTAGATGATGCGTTGTGGTGATGGAGTCGAGTTGATAATTCATTTCACATCCGCATTCCAGTGAAATATATTGAGGAATGTTTTTGTGATAGCAGGTGAGCGTGTCATAAACGGCATTGCTTCGAATCACAAATTGCGTGATGTTTTTGTTCTCTTGAAGTGGCAAACTGAGTTGAGTAACTGATGGCGTGTTGTTGTACAAAACGGAATCGTTTCCGACTCCGGCCACCCAAACACTATCCAGCGTAAAACCGATCAACGTATCGTTTCGTAACGTATGCAATCCGGCTGTCATTACCACATAGTTGTTTTGATGGCAACCGCCGGTGCTTGAACAATTGGTCAGCAACAACGAAATCATGGTGATGAGGATGACGATAATCAATGTTCTGTTCATACGTTTTGATTAGCCGTTAATGTCATGGATTGAAGCCACTCCGTTCTTATTATACTTTTTAATGAATGGTCATTTGACAACGCAGGGGATGCCGTTTTTAAAAATAGAATTGAACTAAATCTTTGATTTCTTTTCTTTTTTTCTCATCGACTTCTTCCGGTTTTTCATCCGAATAGCCAATGGGGATGAGTGCAATCGGCTCGATGTGCGAAGGTAAGTTAAAAATCAACTTGCATTGGTTGACATCAAAATTACTGATCCAACATGTTCCTAACCCTTGTTCGGTAGCTGCCAAAATAAGATGAGTAGCTGCAATGGCTACGTCCACATCACAATAATCTTTTTCGTCACTTGATCTTTTCCATGAGCGCTTGTGATCGCCACAGGCCACAATACACATGGGAGCTGTTTCGATCCAATTTCTGGGATAGCACGAATGCAATTCCTTTAACTTTTCTCCCTGCACCACAATAAACATCAATGGTTGAAAATTGACCGCCGTAGGAGCCATTTGCATGGCTTGTAAGAGGTATTCCAATTTTTTATTTTCAACAGGTTTGTTTTGGAACTTGCGCACTGAAGTTCGCTTTGTTGCTAAAGTCAGAAAATCCATATCTATTGGTTTTAAAGTTTCAACGTTATCCAAATCGTTCTCTCATCTCTTTTTTCAATAATTCAACAGCTACTTCCACCGGTGTTTCGTCCACGGCATGATAAGTGTTCAATAATTGTGTGGCAAATTGAATGCCTGAATCTTCCGGATTTACCAGTGCAGCACATGTGTTTACCAATTGTACCATGCTTTCTTTGGCATGGCGCACCATGATCCAAACATCATTCCCGACGTAAAGCTGTTGCGAAAGATTATGCTCATATTCGTTGCGAATCGATTCTAATATTTTGGTTTGCAATTGAATGGCAGTCATTTGATTGGCCGAAAAGCGCGTGACAAGTTGATCAGGAATGATGCGTTCAAGAAACAAGGTCAGCCGCTCGTAAGCCTGCAATTGTAACGGAGTCAACGTGGAAGAATAGACGCGTAACAACTCAACCCGTCGGATTTCCTTCTCATTTTTAAGCAACTGTTTTTGAGTAAAATAGGTTGCAATCAAAACAAGTAATGCCGGGATAGTGTATTGAATGATGTTCCAGACGATCTCCATGTTTTCAGCCTTTATTTGATCTTGTCTTAAATTTCTTTTTCAATGTTGTACCGATTTCTTTCCATCGAGTTACGAGAAATGAGTTCGCCCAAAAATCCCGCCAAAAAGAGTTGAGTTCCCACAATGACCATGGTGAGAGCTAAATAAAAGTAGGGTGTGGAGGTGATTAACGGAGCATGTGTATGCGTGAATAACGCATGCCATTTCATGATGCCGACAGCCATTACGGCAATAAATCCGATCAAGAACATGACACTTCCCCAGAAACCGAAGAAATGCATGGGGCGTTTGCCGAAACGTGCCAGAAACCAAAGGGAGAATAGGTCTAAATATCCGTTTACAAATCGGTTCATGCCAAACTTTGATTTGCCGAATCGACGTGCCTGATGGGTGACAACTTTTTCTCCGATTTTCTTAAATCCCGCTACTTTAGCCAAATATGGAATGTAGCGATGCATTTCACCGTACACTTCAATGTTTTTCACCACCTCGTTACGATAAGCTTTCAAGCCGCAATTCATATCGTGCAATGTTAAGCCGGTGACTTTTCTGGCAGTGGCGTTATAAATTTTTGAAGGAATGTTTTTAGTCAACAAGCCGTCGTGTCGTTTTTTCTTCCATCCCGAAACTAAATCGTATTTTTCGTTGACAATCATCTCATACAATGCCGGAATTTCTTCGGGACTGTCTTGTAAATCAGCATCCATCGTGATCACCACATTCCCTTTGGCTCGTTCAAAACCTGAAAAAAGTGCCGGTGATTTTCCGTAATTTCGACGAAATTTAATGCCCTTGACGATGTCGGGCGCCTGCTGATGCAATTTTTCAATGACTTCCCACGAATGATCGGTGCTCCCATCATTGATAAAAATCACTTCGTAACTGTATTGATGAGCCGTCATCACGCGATGAATCCACGAAAACAATTCTCGGAGTGATTCTTCTTCGTTGTATAATGGGATAATGATCGAAATATCCATATTTCAAATGCTTTTTTATTTAAAGGGATTCGCTGTTCGTTTCACAATGGCAGCTATGAGCAACGAAAGAATGGATCCGCTGATTAAGGTGTAAATGGTAAAATCGGTCAACACATACAGATTGGGATGTGTCATGATTTTCTCCATCATATCTATGTTTTGCTGAGGCATTGCCATATTCATTTTATCCATCATCTGCAACGATTGTTGTAACGAATCAGACAAGAAAGTTTTGTTAATGAACTGAAAATAGACAAATTGAACAACTTCAAGAATCATGCCTCCATAAAAAAAGATCCAAAAATTCAACAACCAGGCTTGAGAGAAGGTCATTGTGCCATCTAATTTCTCATCTCGAAATTTTTTTGAAACCCAATATAGTAGAATTGGAATGGAGATCCACATGATGAAAGCAAGAAAACCTAAGAATGCATTTTGGGTCATCGTCAAAAAAAACTTGACACTCAGAAAAAGACCCAAATAAAGGCCAAAATGCATGGCGTGTTTGTTAATTTCTGCTCGCATGAGATTCATTGTTTAAGGGTTTTTACTTCGTAAACGTATATTAAAACAGGTTGTGATTCAATCATTAAAAAATAACTCAAGTTGAATGGAACGGTTCCTCATTATTGATAGGGAAGTGTTATTTAATTGTCAATCTTTTGATTGCTTGTGTTGTTTTGTGTTTTTGAATGATGCTGTCCAATGGTTGCTTCTGTTGTTTAAAAAAATAAAAAATCCCTATCTTTTTATCTACAAAAATAGGGATTTTTCTTTGCAATATAAAACTGCTTTTTATCGAAGTGAAAGCTGTTTTCAATGGATCATGCCATTTGTTTTACGTCAAATTGTTTTCATTGGATAGAATGGACGAAATTGCTTTCAACTTCATTCAAAGCAGTTGAACATTATTTTGCAGGTGCTTCTTGCAATAAGATTTCGTTGATAGCTTGTTTTAATGTTTCTTTCGGCAGTGCTCCCTGAGCCATTTGCGGTTTGTCGTTCATTGGACAAAACAAAATAGACGGAATGCTTTGGATTCCAAAGACTGCTGCCAATTCAGGTTCGTCTTCCGTGTTTACTTTATAAAAATCGACTTTGCCAGCATATTCGGGCGATACGGCTAATTCTTCCATAATGGGAGAAAGCATTTTGCAAGGACCGCACCAGTTGGCATAGAAATCGATAATGCAAGGTTTTTTACCTTCAAAAACCCATTCTTGGGGGTTTTTTTCATAGTTCATCACTTTTGCTAAAAATTCAGCTTTTGTTAATTCAATTGTTCCCATTTTATTTACTTGATTAGTACTACTATTACGATTGTTATTTGCTTGTTGTTTGTTGTGACTGCATGAGATGAATAGAAATGGTATCAGCAAACTCATGATAGTCAATTTTTTGAAGATCTTCATATCGGTAAATGATTGTAAGTTTTTATTGTTTTGATCAACGTTTTTAGCAAAAAACGGTCGGTTCATTTTATGAAGATTCGGCAAAATCGATTATGCTGTTTTGTCTTCACCGGATTGATTTTTCTTTTTTTTGTTTGGCTTAAACATGCTAAAGAAAAGCCAGCCCAAAATAGCACCGTAAATCGTGCTGTTGACCGGCGATCCTGTGATTGGACAATGACCTGATGTACAGCCGATTTGATGCCAATAAATGTATCCTAAGATGGCTCCAAGGACAATGCCAAGGATGTTGAGATAATTATTTTTCCAAAACTTTTTGAGCCATTGACCCATGGTTGTTTTTTTCATTCTGTTTCTTTATGTTTTGATCGTTCGGAGTGATTAGGTGCTTTCGGTTTATTGCTTGTTGAATCTGATGATGGCGCTGTCCGTTGAAATATGTTCTCTATCTTGAAATTAAAAAATGAGAGCCTTCAAACCTTCCGGTATTTCCGGCTGATACGTTTTGATGGATTGCAAGGTTGTTTTACCGCTGTTTGAAAGCATAAAAAACATATTTCGCTTATCTGTCTTGCCTAATGTTCTTTCAATCAGTTTTTTGTCTTCAAGAGATTTCAAAATCTTAGATGTTTGTGAACATTGCAAATCGCTGTTTTCGGCAATTTCTGATGCACATAATGATTTGCCGTCCAATGAGCACAACACAATGGCTTCATTCAGCGTCAATCCATATTTTGAAGCAATTTCCTTTTCGCACTGATTAATTACTTTATAGATGTTTCTTAAAGTATAGATGCAATTCACAAGTAAAAAATTGAATGAATTAATTGACCATCTGTTTTCATCGAGAGTTTCCTCTGGCATGCTAACGCTTTAGAGGATGCAAATCGATAAAAACCGATGCAAAGGTAGTCAATTGTTTTATTGTTTCAATATTTTCCTTTGGAAATTATTTATTTATAACAATTATTGCATGAAACGATAAATGCTGTTAATGGTATAATGATTTAATTTATTGGTTATTAAGAAGTTTTTTAACGTGATCGGAGATGGCTTTTCCGTCTGCTTTTCCGCTCAACTGTTTGCTGGCAACGCCCATTACTTTGCCAAAATCTTTAGCTCCCGATGCCCCCAGTTCGGCAATGATCGCCCGAAGTGCTGTTTCTAATTCTTCTTCGGTGAATGCTTTTGGCAGATATGTTTCGATGATGGCAGCTTCAGCTAATTCATTTTCAGCTAATTCAGGTCGTTGTTGTTCCGTAAAGATGGCGGCGCTTTCTTTTCGTTGTTTGACCATTTTCTGTAAAATTTTCAAGGCGACTTCATCGGAAAGTTCGCCGTCTGATCCTTTGGCCGTTTTCGCTTCAAGGAACTCTTTTTTCACACCGCGTAATGCTTCCAATCGTATTTTATCTTTTGCCAGCATGGCTTTTTTGATGTCTTCGCTGATGATTTCAAATAGACTCATAAATTTTTTTTTATTTGAATGGGATGATTTTACTTTGTACCCGAACTTATTTTTTTCGTAGATAAGCAGGAATATTTTCTATTTTTGAAAGGGTTTCGTCGTCGTCCATGTCTTCTAACTGAAGACTGAATGGTGTTTTTTGTGAAAATGGTTTATTTCCATACGTTTTTTCAATCGATGTGGCAGACGCCTGAGGTTTGGGTGTTGCTGCAGGTGCTGTTGCGACAGGCTTTGGTGTTTCAATGGTAAAGGGAATGCTATTTTCCGTTGGTGTTTGAGCAGATGACACCGATGGTTTTCTCCGTATTTTAAGTTCTTCGATGTTTTTGTCGCCAATCATCTCAGGGATCTGATCGACTTCAAAACCGGTGGCTATGATGGTGATTTTCACTTTCTCTTGCAATCCGTCTTCAAAACTTGCTCCCCAAATAACCTCGATGTCCGAGCCGGTTGTTTCCATAAACTGATTAATTTCAGATACTTCTTCCATTTTGACAGGATCGGAGTTGGAGCAATAAACATTCAATAAGATTTTTTTGGCACCGCGAATGTCACTATTGTTCAGAAGGGGTGAATGCAAAGCATCTTCAATGGCTTTTGAAACACGGTTTTCTCCTTCGGCAAACCCCGTATTCATAATGGCAACTCCTCCGTCTTTCATGATGGTGTACACATCCGCAAAATCAACATTGATATATCCGGGCACCGTAATAATTTCGGCGATACCTTTGGCTGCATTCGTCAGCACATCGTCAGCACGCGCAAACGCATTGGGCAGTTCCAGGTCGGGATAAATAAGGCTTAATTTTTCGTTATTTATAACTAACAGGGCATCAACATATTTCGCCATTTCATCAACGCCTTCCATGGCTTGTGCAATTTTCTTTTTTCCCTCGAATGCAAATGGGATGGTGACAATACCAACAGTCAGAATGCCCAATTCTTTTGCCACTTTTGCCACTACAGGTGCGGCTCCCGTTCCGGTACCGCCGCCCATTCCGGCAGTGATGAAAGCCATTTTGGTATTGGATTTCAATACTTTTTCAATTTCTTCAATCGATTCCATGGCCGCTTCACGGGCACGTTCAGGACGTCCGCCGGCACCCAACCCTTCGGTCGTTTGAGCTCCTAATTGAATTTTAATCGGGACCGGCGACTTTTGAAGTGCCTGGTTGTCAGTGTTACACACAACAAAAGTAACATCGGTGATTCCTCGATGAAACATATGATTTACTGCATTGCTGCCACCTCCGCCGACGCCAATCACTTTAATGATGGAAGTTTCTCCCACGGGAAGGGCAAAGTCAATTAAATGATTATCTGGTTCCATAGTACGTTACTCAAAAAAAGTTAAGTAAATAATATTCAATATTGCTTTTATTTCAATGATGGATGGCTTGATGAAAGATGGTTGTACAACCTAATTTTCAAATAAAGTTTCCATTCCTGTAACTAATCTTTCCTTAAATTTATCAAATTTTCTTTTAATTTTAGGTTCTTTTTTGTTTTTGTCTTTTTGTTCATTCTGATAAAGGCAATCTTGATCAGCCGAAAGCAACAAACTAACAATCGTCGAATAGGAGCTGTCATGATAGAGTGGGGATGTGCCGTCGGCTAAAAACTGGCTGTGTGATCCATAACGAACAGGCATTTTCAGTTTTTGCTGCAAATAAAGATCCAAATTTTTCAGTCTGGAAGCATTGCCTGAAATGATTAATCCCGAACCTAATTGATCGGCCACTCTTGATCGCTGAATGGCTTTCGAAATGGCATCCACTATTTCTTCCATTCTGGCTTCAATGATTGTGTACAGCATTTTGACTTGAACTTTCATAACTTGATTTTCGTCTATGCCCGAACGAATCGTTAGTTGTTTGGAATTCATTTCGGAAGCGGGATGCAAGTCTCCAAATGTATTTACAATTTCTTCTGCTATTTCGTTGGAGATATTTAAGGACATGATATCTCGGACGATGTTTCTTCGACCTAATGGTAAAACCCACAAATAACGCATCAATTGATGATGATAGACAACAACAGAAGTACAACTTGTGCCAAAATCAACAAGAACACATCCTTGTTCTTTTTCGTTTTTTGAGAGTAGCATTTCGGCAGTCGAAATAAGTTGAAGTTTCGCATTGGCAATGGTAAATCCTGTTCGGTCAAAACACCTTGAAAGATTTTCTTCCAATTCCGATTTGCCAACTACCACACGATAGTTGACATCAAGGGAATGGCAACTGCAACCGATTGGATTCATTTCCAACTCATTGTCAACAAAGCTTTCTTGTTTGTAAATGCCGTAAATTTTGCCTGATTCCAATTCAACCGCATTCATCTCATTTTTAATGTCATCCATGATGAAGGGAGTAATCACCGTTTCATGAGGGAATGAACGCTGAATGGTTGTGTTGAAGGTTTTCAAAGAACGTCCGTTAAAGCCGACATAAACCGTGGCTATTTTTTTATTGATGCGATTCTCAAGCAATTCTAATGTTTTTTTGACTACAAATCCGGCTTCACTCGGATTGATGATTTCACCGTATTTTACCCCTTCAGCATTTTTTCGTTCCGATTCTAAGATAATGAGTTGCCCCTCGTCGTTTTTTTGAGCAGCAACGGCAGTAATGTAATCACTATCAATAGTTAAAGCAATATATGTTGATTGCATCGTATGTTTTATTTTAATGTTTAATGTCAGACGAAACGGCTTCTGTGCCGGTATCTTTCTTGGTACAAATAACGCGGTCTTTGTATTGTAAATCAATGTACGAATAGCGATTCCATCCCACATGGGCCAATGCCTGTTGATAGAATTCCATTAATTTAGTCATTTTTTGTTGATATCGATCCATGGTTCCTAATCGAATGATGCAATCGCCCAATCGTGGAACTAATTCAATCGTTGAATCGTTTTGAAAGTAAATTTGTTCAATTTGTGCATTCCAAAAAGGGTCATCATGAATGGCCTTGATCAAAGGGAAAAATCGATTTTGCAATAAGCTGTCGTTGACGTTGCCTGAAACAATGAGTACCAATGCAGTACGTTCGCCTCCAACGGGAAGTTTGTGGATTGTTTCGTCGAGATAATAATTGGTTTTGCCCATGATTTCAACTATTGGATGCCGTTGCCAAACGTTTATTTTGAGTTGATGATTGGGTGTTTTGTAACATTCCAACCGTGCAACAAACGGATTTTGTAAAATGCATTGATTAATGGTTGGCAATGAAATGTTTTTCATTCGTTCTCCTTGCATTTTGATGCCTTTGTTTTTCAATAATTGATGCAATTCGTCGGCAGTAACAAAATGATAAGTAGCGCTATCCATGATTGCAATGGTAACTTTGGAACAAACAGCGTTCTCCGATTTTGTGGAAGAAAACATGGTAATGGCTATGATCATGCCGATGACGGCAATGCAACCTATCAAAATCCCAATGATTTTCCACGAAATTTTCATTTATAAAAACAGTTTTCTTTATTTGATTTGTTCTTTATTTTCGTTCGGCAACATGCTTTTAATGACAGTTTGTTATTTGTATGGTACTTTTTGGTTTGTTTTGAAGGTTGTTTTTGAATGAAAAAATATCTTTTTTCGATCAAATACAACAAGTTCCAACCATTGATTTTATTGAACAAAGATAGAAAAACTATTTTTATTGTGGAGGGAATGAGATGAAATGAGTGGCATTTTATTTTCTGTGTCCTGCAACGTTCTCTGGAGTAGTAGCATCGAAACTTGATCGTCCTACTACCAATGAACAAACAATGAACATTGATTTTCACTCATTAAACTCATTTTGAATGCTTAAAATGAAATGACACTATTGATTTGAAAAAGACTCAACGCTGATATATATCAAAATATTTCACATTCATGTTGAATGGAATGATTGGATGTTTCGATCCATGTTTCGTTGTCAAATGTTTGATGATTGATAATGAGATTTCTCAACGAGTGGTTTCAATGATTCTCTGATTTGGAACGATTGTTTATCAGGTCACGTAAACGAGCTGCTTCTTCGTATTGTTCATTAGCAACGGCTTGTTTCAGTTGTTCCTGCAATTCTTCCAAAGTGGGTTCTTCTTGTTCTTCTGCAGAATGAGGCGTTATTTCAACATTTTCATCTTCGGGAATAAATTCGATGGCATATTCTTCAAAAATGGTTTTTTCCATGTAAATGGGGCATCCCACTCGAACCGCCAAAGCAATGGCATCAGATGTTCGGGCATCAATCACTTCAGATTTTTCGCTACTTGATAGTAAGAGTTCAGAATAAAAAATGCCGTTTTCAAAATGATGAATATAAACTTCCGATAATTGGAGGTTGAACGATTCTAAAATATTGATCATTAAATCGTGCGTTAAAGGGCGAGGAGGTTTAATCCCTTGAAGTTGAATGGCAATGGCTTCCGCTTCCATTGGTCCGATGATGATGGTAACTCTTCGGTTGCCGGTTTCTTCTCCCAACAACAACGCAAACGTTCTGACGGTCGTTTTGCTGCTGATTAATCCTTGAACTGATATTTTAACGCGACTACTCATAAGCTTTCTTTTGTTATAGCAAATGTAAATTTATTTTTGGAAAAAAGGATGCGTTTTCTCTATTTTTTTTCAGAGTAACCCATTTTTTTTGTTTCCTTGTTTAGAAGAACCGACAAGCTAAAATGAATTTTTTTGATGATTAACCAGTTAGCAGAATCAACCATGCTTTTCATTTAAAAAAAGAAGAAAGCTGTTTTGATGAGAAAGCAGCTTCCTTGAATCATGAATAAGAAGGTTATTGAATCTTGGCAACATTCAGCACATTTTTATTTTGCTGCAACGGTTTCAATTTCTATCAAAGCACCCAAAGGCAGCCCTTTTACCGCGAAAGCGGATCGGGCAGGAAATTCGTGGGTATAAAATGTTTTGTAAATCGAATTGACTTCACCAAAATATTGCATATCAGAGAGAAATACAGTCGATTTAATCACGTCATCCGTAGTGTAACCGGCAGCTGTCAGAATGGCTTTGATGTTTTCAAACACCTGATGGGTTTGTTCAATAATTCCACCTTCCACCAGAGTATTTGTTTTAGGATCAATGGGAATTTGCCCCGAAATGTAAAGCGTTCCATTTATTTCAACAGCCTGACTGTAAGGCCCAATGGCTGCTGGTGCATCTGGAGTGGAAATAATTCGTTTCATTGTGGTCATATTTTTAGTCTTAAAAAACAGGTTGACCTATTCATCGGGTTTAACCGACAAACAGCTAACGATGTTTTTATTTGTTGACTTGAAATGAAGTATCGCCTTGTTCAAAAAAGCGAATGATTTGTCTGGCGGCAGCTAAGCCGGCATTAATATTTGCTTCAGCTGTTTCAGCTCCAATTTTTTTGGTTGTCGAGAAATAACGGGATCCGAACTGATTGAGCAAATCAGTGTGCATATCGGGCATGATGTCGGTGATGTATTTAATATCGGGCCGATCATTCATGATTTTGAGTAAGTCAGGTTCATTTATCACTTCTTTTCTTGCGGTATTGATTAAACAACCGCCTTTAGGCATCTTGGAGATCAAGTTGTAATTGATTGATTGTTTGGTTTCGGAAGTAGCAGGAATGTGCAATGAAACGTATTGGCATGACGAAAATAATGTTTCGACGTTATTCACCGGTGTAACACCATCTTTTTCAATGATTTCAGGTGCTACGTAAGGATCGAACGCATACACATCCATCCCAAAACTTTTGGCTAACGGAGCCACTAATTTTCCCACATTTCCATAAGCATGCAACCCGATTTTTTTGCCTTTCAATTCAGAACCGGTTCCCGGTTGGAAATGATTGCGAGCCATGAAAATCATCATTCCGATGACTAATTCGGCTACTGCGTTGGAATTTTGACCCGGCGTATTCATCACGATGATCTGTCTGGCGCTGCATGCCTGCAAATCAATGTTGTCGTAACCCGCACCTGCTCTGACAACAATTTTAAGATTTTTTGCTGCATCAATCACTTCTTTTGTCACTTTATCCGAACGTACAATCAGAGCATCTACCTCTGCTACAGCCGTATAAAGCTCATGAGGATCGGTGTATTTTTCCAAAAATACCACTTCATAACCTGCTTCATCGCCTATTTTTTTGATTCCATCCGTTGCTGTCTTAGCAAATGGTTTTTCTGTTGCTACAAGAATTTTCATTGTCGTATTTTTTTCAAAGTTGGTTTCATTCCTTCACTCAAGTAATCAATCGTGCTTGATTCATTGTCTGTTTTAACCAAGATCAACGGTTTGTGAAATAACCGTTTTCCCCCAATGGGTTGGCATCAGGGGAAAAATGGATCTGTTGATCGTTTAATGTGTTTTTTCAAATTCTTTCATGACATCAATCAGAGCGATCACGCTTTCTTTTGGGAGCGCATTGTAAGTTGAAGCTCTGAAACCTCCTACGGAACGGTGTCCTTTGATCCCTACCATTCCTCTGGAAGCGGCAAATTTTCCAAATTCTTCTTCTAAATCTTTGTATTCGTCATTCATAACAAAACAAATGTTCATGACTGAACGGTCTTCTGTTGCCGCAGTTCCTTTGAATAATTTGTTTCGATCAATTTCATCATACAATAACGCTGCTTTCTCTTGATTCATTTTTTCCAAAACGGTTACACCGCCCAATTGTTTCATCCATTTTAATGTTTGTAAAGCCGCATAGATAGGCACAACAGGTGGCGTGTTAAACATGGATCCATCTTTTATGTGGGTTCGATAATCGAGCATGGTTGGAATGGGACGAGTGACTTTTCCTAAACTGTCATTTTTCACAATAACAAAAGCCAAACCAGCCGGAGCGAGGTTTTTTTGTGCACCGCCGTAAATAAGATCATATTTTGATACATCTACCGGGCGAGAAAAAATGTCGGATGACATGTCGGCAATTAAGGGCACCGGAGAATCCATATCGGTATGAAGTTCAGTTCCAAAGATCGTATTGTTGGTCGTGATATGAAAATAATCAGCGTCAGAAGGAATCGTATAATTTTTGGGGATGTAACTAAAATTAGCGTCTTTGCTTGAAGCCACTTCAATGACTTCGCCAAACAGTTTTGCCTCTTTTAGGGCTTTTGAAGCCCACGTACCTGTGTTTAAGTAAGCAGCTTTTTTTTCTAAATAGTTAAAAGGAACCATTGCAAATTGTAAGCTTGCTCCGCCTCCTAAAAAGAGAACTGAATAACCATCGGGAATGGACAACAATTCCTTAAATAAACTGACAGCTTCGTCCATTACGGCTTGAAACTCTTTGGAACGGTGACTTATTTCCATGATGGAAAGGCCGATTCCATCAAAATCTAAAATGGCTTTTGCAGTGTTTTCAATCGTGCTTTGAGGTAAAATAGACGGACCGGCATTAAAATTGTGTTTTTTCATAACAAGATGAATTTGAATTTAATATGTAATTGCTATTATGGTCTTAATGTGTTGTTGTTTAAATAGATACGTGAAGTTTTTTTTGAATGGTTTAGCTCTTCAAAGGTACATTATTATTTTGCTCGTTGATTGAAAAAGAAAAGATATTCTGAAATTTTTCTTTTATTGTACTTAACTTTTTGACTTTCAAATTCACATTGGTAACCCTCTTCCAAGCAATGATCTTTTTCACCGATGAAGGAAATGAATTAAAAATGCTTTTCACAGGTTGTGATGTAAGAAACGGATCATTCTTTCAAACAAATGATAGCGCGTATTTCCGCCGATAATGCTGTGATTTCGATTGGTATAGAGTTGCATATCGAATTGTTTATCAGCTTGAACCAAGCGTTCTGTAAATTCAAACGTGTTTTGTGGATTCACATTGTCATCAGCAGTACCGTGAATGATCAATAAATTTCCATATAAATTTGCTGCATGTTCCAACGGGGAGCTTAATGCGTATCCATCAGGATTTTCTTGCGGCGTTTTCATGTAGCGTTCGGTGTAGGCTGCATCATAAAATTTCCAATCTGTCACAGGAGCAACGGCAATGCCTGCTTTGAAAACATGACTTCCATTGGTCATACACATCAAAGTCATAAAACCGCCATAACTCCAACCCCAAATTCCAATGCGATGTTGATCAACGTATGGTAATGAGCCTAAATACGTAGCTGCTGCTACTTGGTCTTCAGATTCTATGACGCCTAAACGACCATAAGTGCATTTGCGAAATGCAACTCCTCTGGCTGCTGTTCCTCGTCCGTCAACACAGGCGACGATATATCCTTGCTGTGCTAACACATATTCCCAGTCAAATGACCATTTATCACCGGCTTGCTGCGAATCAGGTCCACTGTATTGAACCATTAAAACCGGATATTTTTTCTCCGGTGAAAAACCGACAGGCTTTAACATCCAACCGTTCAATGTGGTCACACCATCGGCTGCCGTGCAAGTGAAAAATGTTTTTTGAGGCAATTGCAACGATTGAATTTTGCCAGCAAGCGCTTTATTTAATTCCAAAGGCCGTTCAAATTTTTCATCGGAGGCGCGCAAAAAATATTGATCCGGTTGATTGAGAGAAGAATATTGATCAATAAAGTATGCAAAGTTGTTGCTGAAAACAGCATCGTGTGTTCCGGTGCCTTCTGACAATTTTTTTTGAATTCCTTTTTCAGTCATCGAATAAATATCTCGAACAAGCGGAGAGGTTTCGGCTGCTTGATAATAACTGATGTGTTTTACGGGATCGTAGCCATAGAAATTGGTAATATCCCAATTGCCTTTCGTTAAATCTCTGATTAATATTCCGGTAACAGTGTAAAGGTAAGCATGTCGAAAGCCATCTTTTTCACTTACATAGACAAAATATTTTCCATCAGGCGTAAACGATAGGGCATCCAGATTTCGATAATCAACATAGGTGTTGCTTTGATCGGTCAAAACAAGATGGGACACAGTCGAACGAGGATTTGCAAAAAGTAGTTGCATTTTGGTCTGATCACGATCAAATTTTGCAATAGCGAGTTCATTGACGTTGCGCGTCCATTGAATGCGAGGAATATAAACATCGGAATCGTTGCCGATATTTATTTGTCGGGTCGTTTTGTAATAAGTGTCATAAACTTGAACTGATGCTTGCGGAATGGGAGTTCCAGCTTTGGCATATTTGAAGGAAATAACAGTAGGATAGGGTGTTGAAGAGGGAAAAGAGGGATCTTCGCCTTCATAGCGCATGAAGCTGTAAGGTTTTACATTCGAAATATTGATTTTGACAAACGCAACTAATTTACTGTCAGGAGACCAAACAAACATCCTTGTACAACCGAATTCTTCTTCGTACATCCAATCAGGCATCCCGTTGATGATGCTTCCATCTTGTCCGTCAGTGGTAATGGGAACTTCGGTGTCATAATCTAATTTATTGATATAAAGATTATTATTTCTGGCAAAAACGACTTTAGTGCCATCCGGTGAAAAAAGAGGTGATTCCTGTGGACCTCCATTGGAAAGTGGTTTCATGTTTCTACGCATCACGTCATAGACATAATAATCTGCTGAAAATGCTCGCCTATAAGGTCTTTTGGCATTCACATAAACCAACATTCGATCTTCCGCCGAATCCAATTCATATCCTTCAATGGACTTGAGCGGACAATGAAACACCGTTCTGATGTTGAACAAAGTATCCACTGCCTTGCCGGTTTTATAGCTGTATTTTACGACGGCTTTGCCTGAATCACATAATTGAGTGAAATAGTCACCATTTTGCATTGATTTTAATTCCTTTATTTTCTTAGGTTTAAAATCGCCGTTAATAATTTGATGCAACAAATGATCGCCGGCATTCTTTGTTTGTGCAGCCGAAAATTGAAAAGTGAAAGCTGTGATCAAAATCAATAGAAAGTTGATTGCATTTTTCATACGAAATGTGGTTTTAAAAAATAAAGATGGATATGATGGTTCTAAATCCATCAAAATGACAGTTAACTATTTTAGGTTTGTGTTGTATCATGATCTTTGTCAGATGGATTATGTTGAATATATTGACCAAATGGCCATTCATTGTTTCCATGATCAGGAATGTTTCAAATTGGATCCTATGTTTAATGAACAAGCTTTTTGGTCTTAAAAGGAGCAATAATCCAATTTTTTCCCGATGATCTGAATGGTCGGATGCCATTCATAAACAACTTATTTATAAATCGTTGAATATATGTTTGTTGCTAACGAAATGGGCGTCAAAAAACAACATAAACGCATGAAACAAAGATAGCGATTTTTGTCTTTGAACTTTTGTTTTCATTTTAAAATGATAGTTTGGTTTCTGGATCTAAAAGCTGAAATGAAAGTCGATGATGCACTGAAACGCCATGTTTTAAGATGGCTTCCCGATGTTCTCTGGTGGGATAGCCTTTGTTTTTTATCCAATGATATTCAGGATGTTGCTTGTCTAAAGCGGTCATGTAATCATCGCGGTAAGTTTTTGCCAAGATGGATGCTGCCGCAATAGAAAGAAATCGTCCATCTCCTTTGACAAAACATTGATATGGAATTTGTTGATACGGTTTGAATCGATTTCCGTCGATGATTAAATGTTTCGGCGTTACGGTAAGAGCTTCGATGGCACGATGCATGGCCAGAATGGAAGCATTTAAAATATTGATTTTGTCAATTTCTTGCGCAGTGGCTATGCCTATTGCCCAAGCCAAGGCATGTTGCTCGATGTAAGGACGAAGCAGATATCGTTGTTTTTCGGTGAGTTTTTTTGAATCATTCAATGATGGACATTGAAAATGATTGGGAAAGATTACAGCAGCAGCAAATACAGGACCGGCTAAGCATCCTCGGCCGGCTTCATCACAACCGGCTTCGGGGACATCTGTCCGTTGGTTTCCTGCTAAGATGGTGGATTGGTTAATGGGTTTTCGCATGGTTTTCCTTTGCTGACAGGTATTTCATCTTTCAATAGTAATCGTAACGATTGATCATACGTAATGTAACTCCACAACCAATTGAAAAAGGTAAAAAGTCGATTTTTGACTCCGACAATGGAGCGCAAGTGAATGACTAACCACAAAAGCCAAGCCCAAAATCCGTAAAATTTGGCCATTGGCAGTTCTGCCACGGCCGTATTTCGTCCAATGGTGGCTAATGAACCTTTATCATGGTACTGAAAAGGCAAAAAAGAACGTTTGGTTTTGGCCAATTGATTCAAATTTTGCACAAGATTTTCAGATTGTTGGATCGCAGATTGAGCCACCTGAGGATGACCATTAGGCCATTCCGGTGTGACCATGAGGGCGGTGTCGCCTACGGCAAAAATATTTTCGAATCCGTTGACTTGATTGAATTCATTGACAATCAGTCTGTTGCCTTTTCCATACAAGGATACGTCAAATCCGGCCAAGCTGTTGGCTTTTACACCGGCCACCCAGAACAGATTTTTTGTGCCAATCTGTTGGCCGTTGCTTAAAGATACCGTTTCATTTTCGTATCCGTTTACCGTTGCTCCGAGGATGATATTGACATTCATTTTTGACAAATAATTATGAGCAATGTCGGAGGTTTTTTCGGAAAAGGCATTTAATAAACGGTTGGCTCCATCGATCAGATAAATTTGCATGCGTTCAATTTTGAAGTCAGGATAATCTTTGGGTAAAATGAACTTTCGCATTTCGGCCAAAGCGCCTGCCAATTCGACACCGGTAGCTCCACCTCCAACGATGACAAAATTAAGTAATTTTTGTCGTTCCTCCTTGTCGTCAGTGCTGGTTGCACATTCCAACGTATAAATGATCTGATTCCGCATAGTCATTGCTTCGGTAGTCGATTTTAGCGGAAGGGTACTTTCTTTAAGCGATTGATTACCAAAGAAGTTTGTGTCACAGCCCGTTGCTATGATCAAATAGTCAAAACGAATTCGACCAATGGTTGTCTCAACATAATTCAGTTCGGTATTGATACTTTCGGCCGAACAAAGACGAAAGTGAAAGTCCTTTTTTTGCTGAAATATTTTTCGAAAGGGGAACGAAATGGTGCTTGGTTCAAGGCCGGAAGTGGCTACTTGATAAAAAAGAGGCTGAAATTGATGGTAATTGCGTTTGTCGAGCAGCACAATTTGATAAAAGGCGGTGTCAAGGGTTCTGGCAATTTTTAATCCGGCAAAGCCGCCACCTATGATGACGACGCGTTTTTTATCTTTTGGAGAAGGAATATTACAAATAGTTGTCATTTTGAATCGGGTTTAAAGTTGATTTCTGTCGTTTCAATGATCGCAATGGGAATGCAAAAATAAAGCACTTGTGAGGTGTTTTTCACAAGTGCTTTTAAGGTAGCGACTCGGGGACTTGAACCCCGGACCTCATGATTATGAATCATGCGCTCTAACCAGCTGAGCTAAATCGCCATTTTTTGGTGATGCAAAATTACCATTTTTTTTGTTGTTTGCAAAAACAACTCGGAGAAAATGTGCATTTTTTTATCAAATAAATTAACAACTAACATTGATTCAATGTTTTATCATGTAAACAAGCCAACTCATCGTAATGATGAATTGGCTTGTTCGTTGAATGCTGTGTGATGAGCATTATTTTGGCAACATGATAATTTGCAAGCAGTTCATTTTGTCAATCAATGTTTTAGCTAAGTTTTGAATAGCTGTCGCATCGATGTTGTTAACGACGCTGTTGTAGTCTTCGATGTAATTCACATTGGCTAAATAATAGGAATTTAGCGTGGAAATCCACCAATTGTTGTCTTCAATTTCTTCGGCATGTTTTTTGATTAAATTTTCTTTTACTTTGCTTAAGTCTTCTGCCAAGGGTCCTTGATCGGCAATTTTTTGCAATTCCAAATGGATTAATTCCAACATTTTGGTGTCCAATTTTGGATCAGTATCAAATTGCATAAACAATAACGTCTCAGCAAACGGCAATCTTGAAACACTTCCTGATACGCCAACGCCGTAGGATCCGCCATATTCTTCACGGATGCTTTCAATGTAACGCATGGTTAATATGTTTCCAAGAATGCGTGCTTTCAAGATGTCAAGCAGGTTGTATGCTGCTTTGTCATGATAGAAAATGAAATTGGATGCTTTGGGCGTGGTCATTTCATGTGTAAATTCAACCGTTTTTTTACCTTCCGGATAACGAATATCCTGATCTTTCCATGTTTCGCGTTGTTTGAAAGTTTTCAAACCGCCTAAATAAGTTAAAATGGTATTCTTCATTGTTTCAGGATTGATATTCCCAACAAAAAAGAAAGTAAAGTTAGCCGGATTGGAAAAACGTTGATGATAAATTTCCATCACTTGGTCTAAGCTGATTTTGTCGAGCGTTGAGAGCCGGAAAACAAATTTACGGGGTGAATGGTTATAAAGATTGGCCACAACGGAATCATTAAATGCTTGATTTGGACTATTGGCCATATTCATCAGTTGATTACGCATTTTGTTGATGAAAACATTGTATGCATCCACATCTTTTCGGGGTGATACAAAATAAAGATACAGCATTTGCATCATGGTCTCAAAATCATTGACGGAACAATTTCCCGAAAAACTTTCTTGATAATCATTCATCGAAGGAGACACATTTGCCATTTTGCCTGAAAGCAATCGATTTAACTCGGTTGGTGAAAAATCACCTAATCCGCTATTGTTGATTACATCGCAAGCAACAGTTGCTGAAGGAAGTTGATCGGTCGGAATCAATGAAAAGCCGCCATAAGCTACAGCGCCAAGACGAATTTCATCGTTTTTGAAATGAGTGGGTTTCAAAATGACTTTGATTCCATTGGAAAGTGTCCATTCGGTGGTTCCCATCGCTTTGTTTTCAGTCACTTTGGCAATGGTGCCCGGTTTAGGGACGACGTTAATCAATGGTTTCGTGATGGTTTCATCTTTGTAAGGTTCCAGTTGAGCCGTTTTTACATTTTGAATCATGGTCAGGATTTGGGCTTCCGAAGGTAATTTTGCCTTCTCATTGTCAGGCGCTTGAATGGAAACCAGCATATTATTGTCGGTAATGTATTTTTCGGCTTGTTGATTTAACGCACTTAACGGCAGTTTTGGCAAAATATTTTGAGCCATCTTGTATTCCCATTCAATGCCGGGTATTGGTTCTAAATTCAAAAAATGGTTGATGTACTGACGAACATATGTTTGCGTTGTTTGTTTGTCGCGATTATTGAACTCATTTTCCAAATTTTTCAACATTTCAGCTTTCGCGCGGTCATATTCGGATGCTGTAAATCCAAAACGTTTGATTTTTTCAATTTCATTCATCAACAATTGGAATGCTGCTTGGTATTCCCCTTCGCGCGGAATCATGTAAAAGAGAAAGGCGTCTTTCGATTTCGTAATAGCACCATATTCATTCAGTGCAAAAGTGAACGGTGCATTTGGTTGTTGTGCCAAATCCTTAAAACGGTTGTTGATCATGATGGAAATGAGATTATTGGAAAGATCTGCATAGTAACCAAGAACTGTTTTCTTAAGGGAATCAGGCATTGGGTCGTGTTTATATCGGATGATAATGGCAGAACCGGTCGCTTCGGGATCTGTAACAAGCGCAACAATGGGTTTTTCATTGTCAGGGATGGAATATATGATCCGTTTGGCAGGATTCACCGGCGCAGGAATGGAACCAAACATTTGTTTAATTTCTGCTTCGGTTTTATCCACATCGATATCACCTACCACAATGATTCCTTGTAAATCAGGACGGTACCATTTTTTGTAATAATCTCGTAAAACCTGATAGGGGAAATGGAGAATAACGGCCGTATCGCCAATGACATCGCGTTTGGCATATTGAGAACCTGCATAGATTATGCTGTTAATTTCTTTCCACATACGACGGCTTGCACCGGCTCTGGTACGCCATTCTTCCATGATGACACCTCTTTCCTGATCAATTTCACTGCCTTTAAGTAATAGCGAATGCGACCAGTCATGCAAAACCAATAAAGAACTGTCAATCGTTCCCTGGCGTGTGGTAGGAACGTTGCTTAAATTATACACTGTTTCGTCAAGCGAGGTATAAGCGTTGATATTTTCTCCAAAACGAACACCATTTTTTTCTAAAAATTGAATAATTCCTTTATCCGGGAAATGTTCTGTACCATTAAACGACATGTGTTCAAGAAAGTGAGCTAACCCGTTTTGATCGTCGTTTTCGAGAATAGCTCCCACCTTTTGCACAATGTAGAAATCAGCTCTGTCTTTTGGCAGATTGTTGTGTCGAATGTAGTAAGTAAGCCCGTTGTCAAGTTTCCCTATTCGAACATTGGGATCGATAGGAATGCTTGGTAGTTGCTGGGCAATGCTTTGTTGAAAAGCGATGCTCAGGAGAAATGCAAAAACATAAAAATAAGTTTTCATACCTAATAAGATTAAATAGAATTAAGATAGACCAAAAATTTAATTTTTTTGGCCTGACAAATTTAGCTATAATTTTCAATATTCAAAATTATAGAAAATGAAATTATTTTCTTAATTATTTTCTTTTGATAAAGCGACAAAGGCTTTGCGCATGTTAAGCAATTCTTGGCGGATATGTCGAAGTCGTTCGGCAATTTCTTGTTTACGGGCGATTTCATCTTTTGATGTTTTGAGTCGTTGTCGGGCTCCTTCAAGTGTAAGATGAAGATCTTTCACTAAGTAGTGTATTTCTTTTAACAGTTGAATGTCATCTGTGGTATAGAATCGAGTGCCTTTTGCGTTTTTGCGTGGCTTAAGTTGTGGAAATTCTTTTTCCCAAAATCGAAGTAATGATGGATTTACATTTAACTGAGCAGCAACGTCTTTAATCGAATAAAAGAGTTTTTCCATGCTTTAACCTGTTTGAAAAAAAGGAAGATCAAATGAAGGATGGATAAAGTTACGATAAAATCGAATGAGAACAAAGAGATGAAACGTTTTTAACTCTTTCATGGATCACATTAATAAATGATCATGCGTTTTCCTTTTGGCAAATGTTTGGACGAAAGATGATTCCATCTTTTTAGTTCTTTCTCTGTCACGTGATATTTTTTTGCAATTGACCATAAAGATTCTCCATTCCTTACGTAATGAATGATGTGATGGCCTCTTCGTTCTTTTTTGCCTTTGAAGGTTTCGGGTTCTACCGTTAACCGATTCGGAAAAAGCTCATCCGCTTTGTAAGCAACAATTTGATTGATATTGGCGAGAAAGGTACTGGATGCATCTAATGGCAGGCGGAGCGGACATGGTTCAATATTTCCCGGAATGATGTCTTGACGATATTGAGGATTTAACATGCGTAGTTCGTCAATTGGAATTTTCAAAATGGTTGATAACTGAATAAAATGGATTTTATCATGGACCATGATGGTGTCTGTTAGTGGCATACAAATAGGGGCCATGGCTAAATTGCAATCTTTGTAATAGTTCATTACGTAATTTGCGGCAATAAAAATGGGGACATAACTTCTGGTTTCTGCCGGTAAATAGGGAAAAATTTGCCAATAATCATGCTTTCCTCCGGAACGGCGAATGGCTTTGTTCACTGTTCCCGGACCACAATTATATGCCGCAATGACTAAATTCCAATCGCCATAAATGTGGTACAAATCTTTAAGAAAATGAACAGCTGCGTGAGTGGCTTTGACTGGATCCATTCGTTCATCAATCAAGCTGTTGACTTGCAATCCGTATATTCTTGCCGTCGAAACCATTAATTGCCAAAGTCCGGCAGCTCCGGCTCGCGAATAAGCTGTGGGATTGAGCGCCGATTCAATGATGGGCAAATATTTCAGTTCGTCAGGTAGTTTGTTGGCCAATATTTGTTGTTCAAAAAGAGGCAGATAGTATTGTCCCATGGCAAGCATGTAGGATACTTGTTTTCGTTTCTGTAACGTATAAAAATCAATGCAAGTTTTGACGTAATGGTTGTAAGGCATTTCGATGATGTTGGGCAATTTTGACAATCGATCGATAATGGTGCTGTCTGAAACATAAGGATTGATGGTGTCTGTGGGAAATGTGGTATTGATGTTTTTATTTTCATACCATTGATTGAGAAGTCCGTTGAAACTCATGTCCAATCCTTCAGGGATCACTAACGGAATAATAGTGGTAGTTGAATCAGCATTTCTAATGGTGTCTTCCACCGGTTTAACATCGTTGGGAAGTTGTGCCATCAATTGATTCCCTACAATCAACATGATTCCTATCATCAGCCATTTCATCAACTTATGCATCATTTAAAAAGAAATATGAAGTTTTACACCGTATGATTTTGTTGAACCCAATGATTGCTCTTGAATGACTTGTGGACTTACTTTCAGAGTCAAATTGGGGGAAATATCAAAATGAGCCATTTGAGCATCCACATACGCATCGATCAATGAAAGAGCATAAAGACCAACCGCAGAGATGATGCTTAAATCTCGATATCGACGAAACACATTGACCTGTGTTTGTAAAGCTTGCTGAAGCCACGCTTTATCAATTTGATTTGGGTTGGCGATTGACCCTTTGGGAAGAACATCCAAATAACTGTTGGTGTTTGGGTTATTGTCCACCAAATCGAGATAAGCTTGTTTATAATCATTGTACATGCGGTTGTTCCATGAAATGGCATAGGCTAAACCGACAAAACCTCCATAAATGATAGGAAGTTTCCAATATTTGTGGTTGTAAATTTGACCAAGCCCCGGCAAAATAGCAGCCAACCAAATGGCTCGATTAGGATTTGGCGAAAAAACCGCTTTTTGGATCGAATCTATTTTCAATTTGGTGTTCAGCCCATGAGTTGACAACGGCAAAACAATTGTATCTGTTGGTTCAATAACAGGTTTTTCCTGTGCTTTTGCAACAGCCGTCAGCAAGAGTAATCCACTCAGTAATATGTAAAAACGTACCTTCAACTCAATGCAGTTTATCCAACAGTTCCATCAATCGTTCCAACTCTGAATCAGATCGGAATGATAAGGTGATTTTCCCTTTTCCATTGTCGTTGCAGCTAAATTTGACAGGAACTTGCAACAATTCAATCAATTTTTTCTCAATTTGTTGATGTTCAGGTGGAAATATTTTCTTATCAATGGTTTCTTTTTCGTTGTTTAATTCAATATTTCGCACCAATTCTTCTACCTTGCGAACAGATAAGTGATTTTTTAATATTTGTTCATAAATGGCTAATTGTTTTGATGGATCTTCCACATTGATTAAGGCTCTGGCGTGACCCATGTCAATTTGTTTGTTTTTTATGGCCATTTGAATTTCAGCCGGCAGTCGCAATAACCGAAGATAATTCGCAATAGTTGCTCTTTTTTTGCCCACCCGCTCACTCAATCGTTCTTGTGTCATTTTATATTCTTCAAGCAACCGTTGAAAGGTCAAAGCAATTTCGATGGCATTCAAATCTTCTCGTTGAAGATTTTCGATTAAGGCCATTTCCATCACTAAATCATCATCTGCTGTTTTAATGTAGGCCGGAATCGATTTTAATCCCGCAATCTTTGACGCTCTGTAGCGCCTTTCGCCTGCTATGATTTCATATTTTTCATTATTGATTTTTCTCAACGTGATTGGTTGAATAATGCCAATTTCTTTAATGGAAGAGGCTAATTCCATCAAAGCATCTTCATCAAAATGGGTACGAGGTTGATGTGGGTTAGGATGAATCACGTTAATGTCTATTTCATTAATTGACGAAGAGCCGTTTGTTGAAATCGGCTCTGTGTCAATGAGTGCGCTTAAACCACGTCCCAAAGCATGTTTTTGTACCATCTTCTATTTTTTTAATTATTGCTTGTCATTTGTTGTTCGAGTTGCTTTTTCAATCAGCTCTTTGGCTAAATCAATATAATTTTGAGTTCCTTTGGACTCTTTGTCGTAAAGAATAACCGGTTTCCCGTGACTGGGAGCTTCACTCAGTTTCACATTACGTTGAATCACGGTATTGAATACTAAATTTCCAAAGTGTTTGTGCACTTCATGATAAACCTGATTGGCAAGTCGTAATCGATTATCATACATTGTCAAAAGCAACCCCTCAATGGAAAGTTCGGGATTGAGTCTTGTCTTGATAATTTTTATAGTGTTCAACAGTTTGCTGATGCCTTCCAATGCAAAATATTCGCACTGTACAGGGATGATGACCGAATCGGAAGCTGTCAGTGCATTGACGGTGATCAACCCCAACGATGGCAAGCAGTCAATTAGAATGTAGTCATATTGGTCTTTAAGCGGTTGCAATTGACGACGCATGATTTTTTCGCGCTCGTCAATTTCCAACATTTCAATTTCGGCCCCGACCAAATCAATATGAGACGGTATGATCCATAAATTTGGTATTTCAGTGTCGATGATGGCTTCGGAAGGGCTGATTTCCTCCACTAAACATTCGTAGATGCTGTTTTTTACGGTTCGAACGTCAATGCCTAATCCTGATGATGCATTGGCTTGCGGATCAGCATCAACCAACAATACTTTTTGATTCAGGGTAGCTAAAGAGGCAGCTAGGTTGATCGCTGTCGTGGTTTTTCCAACGCCGCCTTTTTGATTTGCTAATGCTATGATTTTCCCCATAATTATTTTTTAATTTGCGCTTTGTTTGGTTTCAATTGAAGCTTTATTTTGTTGTCTTAAAATGGATGTCATTTTGTCAATAATGGTTTCAGACTTGATCTTGGTCAAGCATTCCCATGTGCCGAATCGACAAACTTTTTGACCATAAATGGAACAAGGCCGACACGCCAAATCGATCTGAACAGCATGTTCTTCAGGTTGATTGAATCCGTAAAATCCGGCATACGGATGAGTTGCTCCCCAAACCGATACGACCGGAATGCCTGCAATGGAAGCCAGATGCATATTGGCTGAATCCATCGTCAACATGATGTTTAATCGTTTCATTAACATTATTTCTTCATCAATTTCAAAACGATTTGCCACATTGATGGTATGTCGATACTTTTTCTCCCATTGTTCCAGTTGCAAGCCTTCTTGTTTGCCGGCACCAAACAAAAATAGGGTAGTGTGCTCTTCGTTGCTGAAATGCTCAAGAACTTTTTCCATGATTTCCGGCGGGAGTTGTTTGCCTCGATGCTGTGCAAATGGAGCAATTCCGATCCAATTTCCCGATTTTTCTTTAAATAATCTATTTAATTCCTTTTCAATGGGTTTTGAATGAATAAAAAATGAAAAAGACAATAATTCTTTTTGTTTTATGGTCAATCCAATCGATTCAAATGCAGTGGCATATCGTTGAATAGTGGGCGTGAGAGGCGTTGAATGGTGAAATCCATTGCTGATTAATGCCTTTTTTTCTTTTCTTCCTTTATCAATGGTTGATATGTTTATGTGACTGAATCGGAACATTATACGCAACCATTTGGTTCTTAGTACATCATGTAAATCAACCAACACATCCGGATGGAGCTTTCGCAATTCGGCATATAATTTCATAACCCCGATCCATCCTTTGTGACGCCCTTTTTTGTCGAAAGCAATGTATGTCAAATTAGGTATTTCTCTGAATAAAGGAGCTGTCAACGGCATTGAAACCATAAAGAAATGATGTTCAGGATATCGTTGGGCCAACTGACGAATGAATGGCACCGAAATCGCTATATCTCCTAAAGCAGAAAAACGGGTGATGATAATTTGCACACTAACAAAAAATTAAATGATAAAACGCATGAAAAGTTGTTTATATCAACTACTTGAAAAACACCTGTTCCTTTGATCGTCACCGGGATAAAAACTTCAACGCTGTCTTATTTCGATTGATACAAGATCGGATTCAAAGCAGGATCATTGTACATTTTCATCTGTTTATATACTTTCATCCATTTTTTTCCTTGTTCAATGTCGTTTAATAATTGATCAATTGATGTCATTAAATCCTCTTTTTGTTCCAAAAGCACCTTCAATTTTTTTTCACAAGCGAAACGATGTTCATTTGAAGCATCGACACGCTTCGTTTCTTCGTTCATGTGAAATATTTTCAGCACCAAAATGGAAAGCCGGTCAATAGCCCACGCCGGACTTTCCGTATTGATGGTTGCGTCGTCATGTCGATGAACGTTGCTGTATTTATTTAAAAAAAATGAATCAATCATTTCCACCAAATCGGTACGTTCCTGATTGGACGCATCTATACGCCGTTTGATTTTCAATGCTTCCACAGGATCAATGGACGGATTGCGAATGATGTCTTCCAAATGCCACTGAACAGCGTCAATCCAGTTTTTTTTAAATAATACCGATTCAATGCTTTGATTTGGAAATGGCATTGGCATCGGAGTGTCAACGTTATCGGCCTCATGATATTTATTGGTGGCCAATTCAAATATTTCTACGCAAAGTTTGCTGAACATAAAATGGACAAGTTGATGGTTGATCTTTCAAACAACTCTGTTTGAGGATTAATATTTATAATGATCCGGTTTATATGGCCCTTCTTGCGGGACACCGATGTAAGATGCCTGTTCGGGTGTTAGTTGAGTGAGTTTAACCCCAAGTTTGTCCAAATGCAATCGGGCAACTTCTTCATCCAATTTTTTCGGTAAACGATAAACGTCTATGGCATGCGAATGATTGAATAATTCGATTTGAGCCAAGGTTTGGTTGGAAAATGAATTACTCATCACAAACGATGGATGTCCAGTGGCGCAGCCTAAGTTGACCAGACGGCCGTCAGCTAACAATAAAACGAAATGACCGTCAGGAAATATATATTTGTCCACCTGAGGTTTAATATTTTCGTGTTTAATGCCGGGATATGATTTCAATTTATCGACTTGAATTTCATTGTCAAAATGGCCAATGTTGCAAACAATGGATCCGCTTCTCATCTTTTCCATGTGTTCAATGCGAATGATGTCGCGGTTGCCTGTAGTTGTGACATAAATTTCGGCTTCAGGCAATGCATCTTCAACCGTGGCAACCTGATATCCTTCCATGGAAGCTTGAAGAGCACATATCGGGTCAATTTCGGTGACAATGACGCGTGCTCCAAAGGCACGTAAGGATTGAGCTGAGCCTTTTCCTACATCGCCGTAGCCACATACAACAGCTACTTTGCCTGCCAACATGATGTCGGTGGCACGTTTAATGCCATCAGCCAAAGATTCTCTACAACCATATAAATTGTCAAATTTTGATTTGGTCACCGAATCGTTCACGTTGAAGGCCGGAAATAATAATTTCTTTTCTTCCATCATTTGATAAAGACGGTGAACGCCGGTAGTGGTTTCTTCTGAAACACCTTTGATGTGAGGCACCATTCTTGTCCAAAATTGGTTGTCTTTTTGAAGCACTTTATCGAGAATCAATAAAAGTTGTCTTTCATCTTCACCTTGAGTTTGTTGATGAAGAACAGCGCTGTTTTTCTCGGCTTCTACTCCTTTGTGAATCATGAGGGTTGCATCTCCGCCATCGTCCACAATAAGGTTTGGGCCTTGATTCCCTTCGAAAGTTAACGCTTGAAGAGTGCACCACCAATATTCTTCGAGTGTTTCTCCTTTCCAAGCAAAAACCGGAATGCCTGCTGCTGCAATTGCTGCAGCTGCATGATCCTGCGTTGAATAAATGTTACAACTTGCCCATCGCACTTCAGCTCCCAATTCGACTAAGGTTTCAATCAATACGGCTGTTTGAATGGTCATGTGGAGGGATCCGGTGATACGTGCATTTTTAAGCGGCTTCAATGGCCCATATTTTTGACGTAATGCCATCAATCCAGGCATCTCTTTCTCTGCTAAAATAATTTCTTTTCTACCAAAGTCGGCTAAATGAATATCAGCAACTTTATAAGGTAAAGTGGAAAATAATGGTTCGTTCATGACAACTTTTTTTTAATGAATATGTTAGACGATTGTGAAAATTCTTTTTGTGCTACAAAGATAGTTTTTATTTTCCAAAGTGGCTGTTGTTCTTTGTGAAAATTTGATCGTGGCAATGGCATAAAGGAGATCGAAAACGACCGAAAAACGTTCTTTTTAAAAGCCTTGATGTGTCATGATTTTTTTCAAAGAAAAGAGACTTTGAATGATTCGTCCCTTTCCATTTGTTTTTCATTTGTCATTTTAACGTTAATGTTCTACTTTTGCATTGTCAAAAAATGAACTAAAACGTATGTTGAAAGTAATTTACGATAAATTGATTTTGTTGTTCACAAAACCTGAAATTGCCTGGGTTCAATTTCAATCGGAGAAGAACAGTATGTCCATTGTAATGAACAAGTTCTCTTATCCATTGATGATTGCCGGTGCGGTTTTGCTCATGATCGCTGATGTATTGTTTCGTCACGATTCTTTCCATGTTGCCATTATTCACGGACTCATTGATTTCATCACCTTGTTCAGTTCTTTTTTTATTGTTCGCTTTTTTTTGTCCATGTTGTTGGAAAAGAAATACACGTTGAAAGTGGGCAAAGAACTTCTGTCGTTGGTGACGGGGTATTCATTTTCCATCGTATATCTTTTGTATATTTTTACAGCGCTATCGCCAAGTTTCTTTTTTCTGTGGATTTTCTTTTTTTACACTCCCTATTTGATTTGGATTGCAGCTGATGTTATTTTTCACATGGAATCGGAAGCACGAGGAACTTTTGTGTTAGGATTGACCGGATTAATTGCCGGAGTTCCATGGATTATCAGCTTTATTTTCAACAATTTATTTCTTCCAAATTTAAAATAATTAACATGCATCGCGGATCGTCAGTATTAATTAAAAATCGTCGAGCCACCTTCGATTATGAATTGCTTGAACGCTTTACGGCAGGCATTCAACTGGTTGGCACCGAGATAAAAGCCATTCGCGAAGGCAAAGCCGGTTTATCGGATGCGTATGCCATCATTCTTCACAATGAAGTATGGATCAAAAATATGCACATTGCGGAATATACCTATGGCAATATGGCGAATCACGAAGTGCGTCGTGATCGAAAATTGCTGTTGACTAAACGAGAAATATCAAAATTAATTCGCGCAACCAAAGAAACCGGTTTTACAATTATTCCTGTCAGATTGTTTATTAACGATCGAGGATTGGCGAAATTGGAAATTGCAGTTGCGCGTGGAAAGAAAAAATACGACAAACGTCAATCATTGCGTGAAAAAGAGGATCGACGACAAATGGACAGACTCTTAAAACATTGATTTTCATTGTTCAGTGTCCATAATTATTTACGCAAAAAAATAGATCAAACAAATGCCAAAAATTTCAGGAAGAGGATTTGCCATGCCTCAATCACCCATTCGAAAGTTAGCTCCTTTGGCTGACAAAGCAAAGGCTCGTGGTATCAAAGTATATCATTTGAATATTGGACAACCCGATGTGGCGACACCTCCAAATGCGATCGAGGCATTAAAAAATATTGATCTGAAAATTTTTGAGTATTCTCCGAGCGATGGACTATTGAGCTTGCGAAAAAAATTGGTTTCTTATTATGCCAAATTCAACATCAATGTGTCAGTTGAAGACATCATTATTACGGCAGGCGGTTCTGAAGCGGTCAATATTGCTTTTCTTTCTTGTTTAGATCCTGATGATGAAATCATTGTCCCTGAACCGGCTTATGCCAACTACACGGCTTTCGCCATCGGAAGCGGAGCCATTGTCAGACCGGTGGTTTCTTCCATTGATGAAGGATTCAGACTGCCCTCCATTGATAAATTTGAGGAATTGATAACGCCTCGTACCAAGGGAATTATGATTTGTAATCCCAACAATCCGACCGGGTATCTTTATACGCATGCTGAATTGAATAAAATTCGGGATTTGGTAAAAAAATACGATTTATTTCTCTTTTCGGATGAAGTGTATCGCGAATTTTGTTACACTGGAGCGCCCTATATATCGGCTTTTCACTTGAAAGGAATTGAACATAATGTTGTCTTAATTGATTCTTTTTCTAAACGTTATAGTGAAACAGGATTGCGTGTCGGGGCATTGGTCACAAAAAATGAAGAGGTGAAACGCAGCGCTATTAAATTTTGTCAGGCACGGCTCAGCCCTCCGTTGATTGGACAATTAATTGCTGAAGCTTCATTGGATACTTCTGAGGAATACATGTTGGAGGTTTACAATGAATATGTTGAACGCAGAAAATTTATGATTGACGAATTAAACCGGATCCCCGGTGTCTATTCGCCCATTCCCATGGGGGCATTCTATACCGTTGCCCGATTGCCGATTGATGATTCCGATCGTTTTTGTGAATGGCTTTTGTCCGATTTTAATTATGAGGGACAAACCATTATGATGGCACCAGCATCCGGTTTTTACACCAATAAAGGAGTAGGGCGCAATGAAGTTCGATTGGCTTATGTCTTGAACAGAGATGATTTAGCCAAAGCAATGATCGTATTACGGAAAGCATTGGAGCAATATCCTCATCGAACGCTCTAATTCAATCTTGATTGAATGACATTTTTTAGAATTAATCCCTTTTTGTGTTGAATTTATCTTATTTTATTGCCAAACGAATCCATTTCACCAACGATGGTGATCGTCGCATGTCAAAACCGGCTGTTCGTATTGCGATTGTGGGAATTGCAGTCGGACTGATGGTCATGATGTTGACGTTGGCGATCGTACTGGGTTTTAAAAAAGAAATTCGCTCAAAAATCGTTGGATTTGGTTCACACATTCAAGTGATGCGTTTTGACAACAACTCAACTTTTGAAACCCGTCCCATCGCTGTTTCAGACTCCATGATTGCATCATTGGAGCATATTCCGGGCATTCGTCACGTACAACGAATTGCGACAAAACCGGGGATGATTAAAACGTCAGATCAATTTGAAGGCGTGCTATTTAAAGGGGTTGGACGTGATTTCGACTGGCATTTTTTTCAAAAAAGCATGGTTGCCGGATCCATTTTTACACCCAACGATACCGCATCAACGAATCAGGTCATCATTTCAAAAAACATTGCAGATAAATTACATTTACAGGTGGGAAGTAGTTTCATTGTCTATTTTTTGCAAAACCAATTGCAGGCAAGAAAATTTTACGTGAAAGGAATTTATTCCACTCATTTTGGCGATTTTGATCAATTATACATTTTGTGTAATCTTCATACCATTCAACTATTAAACAATTGGGATCCAGATGAAATCAGTGAGCTTGAAATTTCCATTAAAAATTTTGATCAATTGAATGCTTTGAGTGATTCTGTCTATTTTCACGTGGCAAATCGAGTCGATCGAAACGGGGTTGCTTATTATTCACAATCAATCAAAGATTTGAACCCACAGCTTTTTGCATGGCTGGGTTTGTTCAACATGAACGTTTGGGTTATTCTTATTTTAATGATGGCAGTTTCGGGATTTGTGATGATCTCAGGGTTGTTGATTTTAATTCTTGAACGCATTCAAATGATCGGCATTCTAAAAGCGTTGGGATCATCCAATTGGCAGATTCGCAAAATTTTCCTTTATCATTCTTCTTTTTTGATTTTGAAAGGGATGTTTTGGGGAAATCTACTCGCTTGGCTTTTCATCTTCATCCAAAGAACCACTAAAATAATTCCGCTGGATCCTTCCAATTATTATGTGTCCGCTGTGCCCGTTTATTTGCCTTGGAGCACTTTCTTATGGCTTAATGCAGCTGTTTTTATTGTTTCAACCATGATGTTGGTAGGTCCGTCCTATTTAATTACCAAGATTTCACCCATATCGGCCATTCGATATGAATAAAACGGTTGTGGATGTTTTGTTGTTAGCGGATGAAAATATGCCGTACTTTTTGTAGAATCTTTGATTTATTGCCTTGTGCAATGGATGACATTGTTCATGAAAAAGCAAAAAAAAAACCATCATTTAGTTGATGGTTTTTGCTCTTCAGGTAGGACTTGAACCTACGACCCCCTGATTAACAGTCAGGTGCTCTAACCGACTGAGCTACTGAAGAAGATAATAAATAATGTCTTGAGTTGATGTGCTCTGTGCTGAATCGTTATTCAAAAGCAGTTTTGAAAGTCACATGTTGTTCTCAAAAGCAGTGCAAAGGTAAGTGTTTCCTTTGAATCCTGCAAATTTTTGTCGATTTTTTTTGCAAATAAATTCGATGAATATCTAATTTATTGATTGTAAATTTCAAAAGAAATGGATTTCTATCAAAAGGTTGAAAGGGATGAAATGATCATCTCTTTTTCAGTGATAATTTGGTTCATTTTTACATCCCATTCTCCGACCGGAACGTGCTCTACCAATTGACAATGGAACGCCACGGCAATGGTTTGGAGTTGATGTTGCGAAAGGAATTGATCATAATATCCTTTTCCACGTCCCAGTCGATTCCCGAAACGATCAAATGCCATTCCCGGGATAATAGCTAAATCGATATTTCCTTCAAATGGTGAACCCGTTGGTTCTTCAATATGTAAAACACCTTGACGTAAATCCTGCAATCCGGTAAATTTTCTGATTTCCAACCTATTGTGTTCGACAACCGGCAATAACCATTCTTTTTCTGTTAAATGGGCGAGAATAAAACTATGTGTTTCCACTTCATCAGGCATTGACCAATAAGCTAAAACTGTTTTGGCTTGTTGAAAAAGTGGGTTTTGTGCCAGCGATTCAAAAATCATTTTCGAAAAGAGCATCTTCTCCGAAGAGTTGAGTTGTTCCTTTCGTTCTTTTACCGACAGACGGAGTGCCTTTTTTTGATCAATGAGCGAGATACCAGTCATATAAGAGTTGAATTCCATGTTCAATATGAATAGCGTGCTTCCATCCAAGTTGATTCAGTTTTGATGGATCTGTTAATTTACGCATCGTTCCGTCAGGTTTGTCGGTATTGAAGCGAAGTGATCCATTGAATCCGATGGTTGATTGAATGGTTTCTGCCAATGCTCGAATGGTCAACTCTTCGCCTGTTCCAATATTAATGTGGCAGTTTCGAATTTCGGGTTGATTTCCTTTGAGATCATCAAAATTGACTTTTTCCATAATGAATACACAGGCATCAGCCATTTCTTCACTCCATAAAAATTCACGCAATGGTTTTCCGCTTCCCCAAATTTCCACTTCGACATGACCATTATTTTGAACAACGCCAAAGGCTTTTAGTTTTTCAAGAATAACTTGTTCTGAGGCTTTTCCGTCGATGGATTGAACCGGTCTTTTGGAAAAATCGGCTCGAATGGCATCCCAATCGTTGTTTTCTAAACATTTGCCAAGATATATTTTGCGCATCAATGCCGGAAGAACGTGAGATGAATGTAAATCAAAGTTATCATTTGGACCATATAAATTAGTGGGCATCACTGCAATAAAATTGGTTCCATATTGAAGGTTGTAACTTTCACACATTTTTAAGCCGGCGATTTTTGCAATGGCGTAGGGTTCATTGGTGTATTCTAACGGGCCGGTGAGCAGCTCTTGTTCTTTCATCGGTTGTTGGGCGTCACGCGGATAAATGCAGGTGCTTCCCAAAAATAATAATTTCTTCACCCCCGAAAGGTACGACTGATGAATGACATTATTTTGAATGGCAAGATTGTCGTAAATAAATTGAGCCCGATAGGTATTGTTTGCTACAATGCCTCCAACTTTTGCTGCTGCCAAAAAAACATATTCAGGTTTTTCATCGACAAAAAAATCGGCTACAGCCTTTTGATTGCGCAAGTCAAGTTCTGAGGAAGTTCTGGTAACGAAATTAGAATACCCTTTGAGTTGAAGGTTCCGTAAAATGGCCGATCCAACCAGTCCTTTGTGACCAGCTACATAGATTTTTGCGTCTTTTTTCATACGATTTTTTTTAAAAGCTAAGGGCGTATGGAATTTGCCAAAATAATCATTTTATTGATTATCAGTGTTTTGATGGCTCGTTTCATTATTTTTCCTGATCTTAGATCACGAGTTTACCATTTAATGCGTGATTGATTTATTTTTTCGACGTAATCGTAATCAAATTGTACCATTCGTTTTACCAATTCCTTGAAAGAAGTTTTAGTGGGATTCCATCCAAGTAATTTTTTCGCTTTTTCGGGATTCCCTAACAATTGATCTACATCTGTTGGTCTGAAATACGCCGGATCAACTTCAACAATCACTTTCCCTGTTTTGGTGCATATTCCTTTTTCATCCAAGCCTTGACCTCTCCATTCCAGGTGAATACCAAGTTCGGCAAAAGCTAACGTGCAAAATTCACGTACTGAATGCATTTCACCTGTGGCAATGACAAAGTCTTCAGGCGTTGGATGTTGTAAAATGAGCCACATGCATTCAACATAATCTTTAGCATATCCCCAATCGCGCATAGCATCTAAGCTGCCAAGATATAATTTTTGTTGATATCCTCTTTTGATGCGGGCTGCGGCTAAAGTAATTTTTCGTGTCACAAAAGTTTCGCCTCTGCGTTCAGATTCATGGTTGAACAAAATACCGTTGACGGCAAACATATTGTATGCTTCTCGATAATTTTTCGTGATCCAAAATCCGTACATTTTTGCAACGGCATAGGGAGATCGAGGATAAAAGGGCGTTGTTTCCGTTTGTGGAACTTCCTGAACTTTACCAAAAAGTTCTGACGTAGAAGCTTGGTAAATGCGAGTGGTTTTTTCTAAACCGCAAATACGAACAGCCTCCAATAAACGTAACGTGCCGACTCCATCTGTTTCTGCCGTATATTCAGGGACTTCAAACGAAACTTTAACGTGCGACTGAGCAGCTAAATTGTAAATTTCATCAGGACGAATTTCCTGCATGAGTCGAATCAAGTTGGATGAATCGGTCATATCGCCGTAATGCAAATGAATTTTCCGATTCTTATGCATATCTTCAATCAAATCGTCAATGTACAGATGTTCAATTTTTTGCGTATTGAATACAGAACTGCGACGAATGATTCCATGCACTTGATAGCCTTTATCTAACAAAAATTCAGCTAAATAGGATCCATCTTGGCCATTAATACCTGTGATGAGTGCGATTTTTTCCATGTGTTTATGACATAAAATGAGTGATATCTTTTATGATTTCATCAGCCAATTGATTGGCTTCCTGTTGAGTAGGCGCTTCTGTGTAAATTCGAATGATTGGTTCGGTATTTGATTTGCGCAAATGAACCCATTTATCGGGAAAATCAATTTTGACACCATCAATGGTGGTCACTTCAAACGCTTCATATTGTTTGGCTATGTGTGCTAACAACCGATCGACATCAATCGTGGGTGACAAGTCCATCCGTCTCTTTGCCATAAAATAGGAAGGATATTCATTTCTCAATGCAGTGGGTGACTTTTCGCTGGTGGCTAAGTGTGATAAAAAGAGGGCAATGCCAACCAACGCATCTCTTCCATAATGACATTCAGGGTAGATCACTCCTCCGTTTCCTTCGCCACCAATGATCGCATGGGTAGATTTCATGGTTGCCACCACGTTGACTTCGCCGACTGCGGCAGCCGTGTATTTTCCTCCATGTTGCAATGTGATATCCCGAAGTGCTCTGGATGAACTTAAGTTGGACACCGTATTTCCCGGTGTTTTTGATAAAACATAATCAGCTACCGCAACTAAGGTATATTCTTCTCCAAACATCGAACCATCTTCACAGACAATGGCCAATCTGTCCACGTCGGGATCTACTACAAATCCGACATCAACGTTGTTCTGTTTGATATACGATGCAATTTCCGTTAAATGCTCAGGGAGTGGTTCCGGATTATGAGCAAAATGACCATCCGGCGTGCAATTGATTTTTTCAATGGTGTTTACTCCCAATGCATTCAGCAATTCAGGAATAGCAATGCTTCCCACCGAGTTAACACAGTCAATGGCTACGGTAAAATTAGAACGATAAATTGCTTCAATGTTGACTAACGGCAATGATAAAACTTTTTCAATGTGTTTTTTGGTGAAACTGTCATCCTGTTTTAACGTTCCTAATTCATCGACTTGCGCAAATTGATAGCTTCCTGTTTCGGCTATTTTCAGTACCTCTTCGCCTTCGGATGCATTGAGAAATTCGCCGTGTTGATTGAGCAGTTTTAATGCATTCCATTGTTTTGGATTATGGCTGGCTGTTAAGATGATGCCTCCGGAGGCGCGTTCCAATTGAACGGCAATTTCTGTGGTCGGTGTGGTGGCCAATCCGATGTCTATGACATCGCAGCCCATCCCCAATAAAGTTCCGATCACAACATGATTAACCATTTCGCCTGAAATGCGGGCATCCCGACCTACAATGATGGTTGGTTTTTCATTGGTTTTTTGCGAAATCCACGATGCATAGGCTGCAGTAAAACGTACTAAGTCAAGTGGATTCAATCCATCGCCAATCGATCCGCCTATGGTACCTCGAATGCCCGAAATTGATTTGATCAATGTCATACTTTTTGTTTTTTAATAACAACTTAATTTTGTCCCGGTAATTTCAATATTTTGATGACATGGATAAAAGGAATGATGCTGGATTGTTCAGTAGGAAAACCGATTCCGCCCGGAACAATCAATGTGGCTTGTGCTCCACTGTATTTCATGTAAGAAACCGCTTCTTGCCATGCCGGTGGTTCAGATCCTGAAACCCGATAAATCATAATGTAAGGGTAAGGAGCATTTAGGGTGGTCCAACTGTTTTGTACCGTGTCAGGAGGAGAAGTGATGGCTATTTTTAAATAACGAATGGAAACTTGATCGCCGGCACGAATGGAATCTGTTGTGGTGTCACCACATACATCCAAGTGATAATAAAGTCCAGTTGGGCTGCCATAAAATTCTTTCGGTGACCATGCCGTGAATGAGGGTAAAGTGCCAACAACCTGAATATTATTTTGTTTAAGGTAATTTTTAATGGTTGCATTTTGAGCCGTCAATAAGTTAGCGTAAGTTCCTGATGTGGTACAAGAAGCGATGAATAAAGCAAGAAGAAACAAGCTGAAAATGTAGATAGATAAGCGTTTCATGTAATGGCTTTTTTGTGGATTCGTTCAATAAAATGCATTTTTTCAGTGACTACAAAGTTACAATTTTATTTGATTGAGCATTGAAGCAACTCCTCAATTATTCTTATAAAGTTGTTTCTGTTTATATATCATTAAAATAAGTCAAAAAACATCGTTATTAAGCGCATCAGTATGACTTTCCTATTAAATAAATATAAATTTTATTTTCGGTGCAACGTTTAATCGTTTTTCTTAATCTTACTAATAAAGCAAGTACAGCAGTTATTTTTCAACGAAAAGAGGGAAAGGAATCATTTTTGAAATGTATTTTCAACAAGTTTCCAATTTTCAGAGAAAATGAAACGGCATGTAAGAACATAAATAATTTATAGCATAGAATGAATCTGCATCATTTATAACATATAGATGTCAAGTCTTTGTGAAAAGGCACGCATTCATTATTTTTTGGTTTTTGGTTAGATGGGAGTCCGGTCCGCTGTGAAGTGGCCGGATTTTTTTTGTCAACACCTTAAACTTTTATTATCTTTGACACGAAAAATCATACGATGTTTTTCAATTGAATTTTCTCCATTTACAACATTGAAAGCTAAAAATCAATTTCAACACGATGCTGCAAAAATCGCTTTTAATGAGCGTCATAGGCAAACAATTCATCACAACATTTCCCGTTATGATGTGGCCGTTGAACGTGGTTATCATCGATTTAAAGAGATTGATGTAACTAAAAAACAGGCTGCTTTTATTAAAAGAGCGATGTTGGCGGAGTGGGATGAGTATTTAATTCAATTTGAAAGAAACATTACAAAACATGGTGTCAAGGTGTTATGGGCTCGTGATGCGAACGAAGCTATACAGCATATTAAAGCGCTTTTGACGGAACATCAGGCAACGTTAGTAGTTAAAAGTAAATCGATGACCACTGAGGAAATCGCATTTAACGAAGAGCTTCAAGCGGTTGGCTGTGAATCAGTTGAAACAGATTTAGGCGAATTCATCGTTCAGGTTGCAGGGGAAAAACCTTATCACATAGTGACACCTGCGATGCATAAATCGAAAGAAGATATTGCCCAATTATTTCACGAAAAATTTAATACACCGTCCACAAGCACTCCGGAAGAATTAACCTTGTATGTCAGATCGTTTTTACGTGAACAATTTTTAAAAGCAGACATCGGCGTGACGGGAGCCAATTTTTTAATCGCAGATATCGGGGCTGTGGCCGTTACAGAAAATGAAGGAAATGCTTTGATGAGTACTTCGTTTCCAAAGTTACATCTTGTCATTGCCGGAATCGAGAAAGTGATTCCCTCGTTCGATCATTTAGGTGTAATTCAACCATTGTTAGCTACTCTTGGCACAGGACAACAAGTGACGGCATACAATACCATTTTTTCTGGTCCGCGATTATCAAACGAAGGAGATGGACCTGATGAAATGGTTGTCATTTTAATGGACAATGGGCGAACCACTGTTTACGAAGATACAGAATCAGCTCAGGCTTTGGCATGCATTCGTTGTGGTGCCTGTTTAAATGCTTGTCCTGTTTATAAAACAATTGGCGGGTACACGTATCATTCCACTTACAGTGGTCCGATTGGCTCAGTGATCACTCCGTTCTTTGAAGGATGGAAAAAAATGGGGCATTTAAGTTTTGCATGCAGTTTATGTGGTAAATGTGCTGATGTTTGTCCCGTGGAAATTCCTTTACCTGATTTATTGCTCACTAATCGAAAGAAAGTGGTTGAGAAAAAAGGTCGTCCTTTCTTAGAAAAAGAGCTTTTTAAAGGATTTCAATGGATTGCTGAAAGTCGGACACGTTTTGATTTTTTGCCTTTTTGGGTGAAAAATGTGATTTCGTATCCTTTTAATTTTGTAGGGTGGGGCCCAAAAAGAAAAATGCCCGTATTTAGGCAATCTTTCACCAAACAATGGATGAAAAATAACAAAATAAGAATCAGTTGATTATTTAATAAATATACTTATGGTGAATTCAAAATTTTTTAACATTGGTTTTTTAGCCATCATTTTAGCTTTCATGGTGACGGCTTGTAGCAATCATGTGGATAATTGGCAAAAATTAAACCAACAATTTCTTGATCACAATAAAACACAACCCGGTGTTGTCACAACTTCAACGGGATTGCAATACAAAGTGTTGATTCAAGGTGCAGGCATCAAACCCAATTCAGGAAGTTTTGTGACATTGCTTTATACTGGAAAATTAATAGATGGTACAGTGTTTGACACCACCGTCAGTGATACGACGTTAGTCAATTCACCAAGATCCATGTATGTTGCCAGCTTAGTTCAGGGTTTTCAAGAAGCCTTACTGAAAATGAATACTGGATCCATGTTTGAAATATATATTCCTCAACAACTCGGATATGGTTCAACTCCGATGGGACTTATTCCGGCTAATTCAACGTTAATTTTTGATGTACAGCTAATTAATGTACAATAAGTAAACTTGAGATTTCTATTTTTTCAAAAAAACGTTTCTTTTTTCAAGAAGCGTTTTTTTGTTGAAACTTAGGGTTTTATTTTGACCCAAAAAGCAAGTACCAACGAATCTAACAACAAAAGGGAAAAAGGGTTTAGATTCAGATTGGTGCACTTATTTTATTTCGTATCGAGAGGTGTTGATTTCTGAAGCCGTGAGAGGCGGGCTACGCTATGTTTTCGGCCATAAGTGAAATAGATGGAGAATCCGATGAGCATCCAGACGATGAGTCGAATCCAAGTATCAAGCGGCAGCGACAACATTTGAGCTAAACAGACTCCGGCGCCTAAAAGTGGAATTAAAGGAACCCAAGGCGTTTTAAATGACCTTGGGGTATCAGGATCTGTTTTTCGCAGAATGATAATTCCGATCGAAACAATGGTAAAAGCCAATAATGTGCCTATAGAAACCAATTCGCCTAACAAACCGATCGGAAAAAGTCCGGCAAATAAGGCGGCGAAACTCCCGGTGACAATGGTGGTAATGTATGGAGTTTTGTAGCGTGGATGTGTTTTAGCAAAATTTTTCCACAACAATCCGTCATTCGCCATGGTGAAAAATATTCGTGATTGCCCCAGCAACAATACCAATACAACAGAACTGAGGCCGGCAATAGCGCCTATTTTGATGATTGGGCGCAACCAAATTAAGCTTTTCCCTGCTGTGTCGATGGCTAAGGCAATGGGAGCCGATACGTTTAATTGATGATAGTTGACAATGCCCGTTAAAGTCATACTGACAGCTACATAGAGCAAAGTACAAATCAGCAATGATCCCAATATCCCGATTGGCATATCTCGTTTGGGATTTTTAGCTTCTTGTGCTGTGGTAGAGATGGCATCAAATCCAATGTATGCAAAGAAAACGACAGCTGCCCCGGTTAAAATCCCCGACCATCCATATTCTCCCCATTTTCCGGTGTTTTGAGGAATGAAAGGAGTCCAGTTGGCTAAGTGAATGTGACTCAATCCGAATCCTATAAATAAAAGAATGACAATGACTTTAATCAAAACAATGATATTGTTGACTCTTGCCGATTGTTTAATGCCTAAAATCAACAGCGTGGTGACGGTTCCAACAATAAACACAGCCGGAAAATTGATTAACGCTCCGCTTTGATGCCAGCCTGTGGAATCATAAATAAATGGACTTTGAGCCATATAAGCTGGAATAGTGATTCCTAAATCATTGAAGAAACTGACTACATAACCACTCCAACCAACGGCAACGGTGGAAGATCCGAAAAGATATTCCAAAATTAAATCCCATCCAATAATCCATGCAATGAATTCACCCATTGTTGCATATCCATACGTGTAGGCGCTTCCTGACACCGGAATCATGGATGCAAATTCAGCATAACACAGTCCTGCAAAAAGGCTTCCTAAGGCTGAAAGAATAAAGGATAAAGCAATGGCAGGCCCGGCATGCATTTCGGCTGCTGTCCCGGTGAGCACAAAAATGCCTGCGCCAATGACAGCACCAACTCCCAGCAACACCAAGTTAAGAGCACTTAAATGTCTTTGTAAAGGATTATGATTTTCTGATTGATCAATGAGTTGTGTTATTGATTTTTTTATGAATAAGTCTTTAATCATAATGGGTCAAAATTGAATGAATATCCAATACTTCGTTGTCCGTTTTATGCGATGTTTGCTTATAATTTAAAATCTTTTGTCCTGCAAAATTACAATTTATATTGAAATAAACCGCTTCAGAGCATTTATTTCTATTTTTAGATGCAATGAAAGGTGAAAATGAACATGGTTTTTTGACTTGTTTCCACCAATCAATCTCTACCTGAGCATTGTTTATTCAACTTTCGAAAGTAGGAAGTATCCCAAAACGTATGTAAGTATTTCTGATATTTAAGGATTTTAAAGATACATGAGTAAGGCTCTTCCTTGAAGCATCGTCTCATGTCTTACTTCATCAAATTACGTTTTCCTTGTTTTCTTCGTATGGAGGCTCCCAAAGCATGACTGCCACACCATAGTCAGCAAAAAGACTTTTATAAGCCTTTGCAAACACATTTAAACTTCCAAACGAATGATGCTTTTTTATCCGGAATGACCTTGAAAAGATTGAATAGGAATTGACAAATCGTGTATTGATGCTGTTTCATTCCATCAGGATCATTGCTTTTAAAGAATATGCGTCATCTGTAAACAGGTTATCTCTTCGGAATAAAATCAACCATCAAAAAAAATGGATAAGAAACAATGATTCAGGAGATTAATCGATTGTCGATTCCATACCTTTTTCAGTCGGCTTTTGTCCTTATTCCTTTTGAGGTCTCATTGGTCATTTGGGTACTCTTGCCAAAGGGAAAAGGAAAAGGTTAAAATAGTTTTTGAAAAGGGCACATGCTACTATCCATCATCAATTTGGTAAATGCGTATAAGTTTCTATTAATCAATATTATATGTAAACGAAAGTTGAATCGTTGTTTCAAGATTGAAGTCAAGTGTAAATGATGACTTACTTGTTTATTTGCTTATCGATCATTCTGTTAGTGAATGCAGTGGAAATGTCAAATAGCTTTTCCCATTTTGTGCTGAAAAAATTCTATCTTTGCAAACTATGAAAAAAGGAGCCCATTCATGAAGAGTGAAACTCAATTTATTTGAGATACGAAACGCTTCATTTTGATTGTGTAAATGGGTTGTTTAAGAAAGTAAGAATTTAAAAGGAATGGTTAGTTCTTGATGTTGTCGAATGCTGTTTTTTGGGAAAATTTTTAAATAATCTAAAGAATAAAAGGAGAAGAAAAGATGAAAGATTTTAATTCTTTTTTCAAATCGTACGATGTTGAAATAAATGATGATGTTATTCATCAAGAAACTAAAAAGTTACTTGCCGATAAAACTGCTGAAAATCATACAAAAGAGGTGTACAAACAATGTTTTAATTTCATTGATTTGACCTCATTGAACACGACTGATCACCATGGAACGATTGAAAAAATGGTTGAAAAAGTGAACAATTTTTCTGCTCATTTTCAAGAGATGCCTTCTGTAGCTGCTATTTGTGTGTTCCCAAATTTTGCAGGTACCGTCAATAATCATCTGAAAGTACCTGTTGGCATTGCTGCAGTATCGGCAGGATTTCCTTCTTCTCAAACATTTATTGAAGTAAAAGTGGCTGAAACTTCGTTGGCTGTTCATGAAGGAGCAACTGAAATTGATGTGGTGATTTCTGTAGGAGACTTTCTGAATGGAGATTATGAAAAAGTGTTTGATGAATTGGTTGAATTAAAAGCATCTTGTCGCAATGCTCACTTCAAAGTTATTCTCGAAACGGGTGCATTGATTCATGCTGCTGAAATCAAAAAAGCATCGCTTTTGGCAATGGAAGCAGGCGCTGATTTTATTAAGACCTCGACAGGCAAAATGAATCCGGCAGCAACTACTGAAGCAGCTTTTGTAATGTGCTCAGCCATTCGTGAATATTATAACAAAACCGGCAAGAAAGTTGGTTTTAAACCAGCCGGCGGAATTGTCACAAAAGATGATGCCGTCAATTATTACACCATAGTGAAAGAACTGTTGGGCGACGCATGGATGACCAACCATTTATTCCGTTTTGGTGCAAGCCGACTCGCAAACAATCTTTTGAGTGCAATTTACGATCAGGAAATTACCTATTTTTGAAATCGGTTCATGCGTAAAGTAGGAGCTAATTGTGACAAGATGGCAAATACCGACGCTTTTTTGGCGTGTACTTAAAAAGGGTTTGTTGAGAGCTCATTTCAATGGCTATTCTACAAAACAATAATCAGGAGACATCATTCAAAGGTTTATTGACATGGAATGAACCGATTAGTGAGTTTTTGTTCTGAAAATGCTGTTTCTGTCTTAAATTAATGGTATTTATTGTAGAAATCTAGCTTTCAATCAAGCCATTGAAATGAAAAACATTTTTGAGAGTGCATTTTTATTATTATACAAAAATCATGATCGTATGAAGAAACTGTATGCTTTTTTGATATTTTCAACCATGTGTTTATCACCCTTTGATTCATCAGCACAATCGTTTCATTATCCGCTTACTCCAACTTGCGATACTGTCGATACCTATTTTGGCGTCAAAGTGGCAGATCCTTATCGTTGGTTAGAAAATGAAAAATCGCCGAGCACTTTAGCCTGGATTCAAGCGGAAAATGAGTTTACCAATCATTATTTTGATACGATTCCTTTTCGGGAAGCCATACGAAAAAGCTTAACCGAAATGTGGAATTATCCCAAAGAAAGTGTACCCGTGAAAGCCGGAGATTACTATCTTTATTTAAAAAATAACGGCATTCAGAATCAATCGGTTTTATACAAAAAAAACATTCATACCGGAAAAGAAACCTTGTTGTTAGATCCCAATGCGTTGTCAAAAAATGGGACAATTGCCTTAAACACATGGGCTGTGTCTAATGATAATCGCTATTTGGCTTTTGCTCTTGCTTCAGGCGGTTCCGATTGGACAGAAATCAGAGTGATGACCATGGACGGGAAGCCTCTGCAAGATCTCGTAAAATGGGTTAAATTTTCTTCCATTGCTTGGTTCCGAAATGGGTTCTTTTACAGTCGTTATGATGCACCCACTGGAAATGCATTGACTCAGCAGAATACCTTTCAAAAAATTTATTATCATCAGCTTGGAACTTCACAGGAAAATGATGTGTTGATTTATCAAGATGCTGAACATCCGTTGCGTACATTTTCTGTTCAAACTACTGATGATGAACATTTTATTCTTATTTATGGAGCTGACGGAACGAGTGGCAATAATCTATTGGTAGGAGATTTACGCAATGGCATACACGCTCCGCTGCATGCATTGGTGAGTGGATTTAATCATACCTATTTTGTGATTGATAATATACATGATGATTTAATTATACGAACCAATGATCAAGCTCCCAATTTTTGCCTGATCAAAGTCAATACAACCAATTGGGACAAATCGATCCTGGTTCCCGAAAAAAATGACGTGCTTCAACAGGCTGTTATTTTGGATCATAAAATGATGCTATTGTATTTGCATAATGCGTATAATCAATTGGCTTTGTATGATATTAACGGATCTTTTATCAAAAAAATCGGGTTGCCTGACATGGGAACGGTTTCCACATTGAGCGGAAAACAAAAAGATCATGTGTTGTTTTATGATTTTAGCTCGTTTACATGTCCGGGAAATATTTATAAATTTTCCATTGACAATCTTGTTCCAACATTAATTCATTCAACCAAATTGCCTTTCAGCACCTCAGAATTTGTTACAGATCAAGTATTTTACACCTCGAAAGATGGCACCAAGGTTCCCATGTTTATTGTTCACAACAAAAAAATGGTTTTAAATGGAGAAAATCCTCTTTTGTTGTACGGTTATGGCGGATTTGACATTAGTCTTACTCCAACTTTTAGTGCCAGCAGAATGTTGTTTTTGAAAAACGGCGGCATTTGGGTGACAGCCAACCTTCGTGGCGGAGGTGAATTTGGTGAAAAATGGCATCAGGCAGGAACTTTATTGAACAAACAGCATGTTTTTGATGATTTTATTGCAGCTGCTGAATATTTAATAAAAGAAAAATATACGTCATCTGCCAAACTGGCTATTCAAGGCGGTTCAAATGGCGGTTTATTGATTGGAGCCTGCATGACGCAACGTCCTGATTTATTTCAAGTGGCAATTCCTCAAGTTGGTGTGATGGATATGCTTCGTTACCAAAAGTTTACGATTGGATGGTCTTGGTCAACTGATTATGGTACCAGTGACGACGAACGATTTTTTCATTATCTGTTGTCCTATTCGCCATTGCATAATATCAAACCAGGCGTTTGTTATCCTGCAACGCTGGTTACGACGGGCGATCATGACGATCGGGTAGTGCCGGCACACTCTTTTAAGTTTATTAGCACCTTGCAAGCTGATCAGGCATGTAATCGTCCTGTATTGATTCGAATTGAACATTTGGCAGGACATGGTATGGGCAAACCGGTATCAAAATTTATTGATGAAGCCACGGATATTTGGACTTTTATTTTTGAAAATATGCATGTTCCATTTCATCCTGTTCGCTTAATTTCAAAACAATAAGACGAAAAATAGAGTCATTGTTCGAAATGAAATGACCATAACAAAAACTAATTTCATTGACTCATAAACAATTGGTACATTTATCATGTTGTTCCATACATTCTTAGTGTAAAAAAAATAAAACAAAACGTATGAAAATCATCAAAAAATATTGGCTTGTAATCATTTTTTTGTTGGGCGTCCCCGACCTTTTAGTTGTTGCTCAAAATAGCTCAAAAGTGCCTTTTTTTATAGGAACTTATACGGACAAAGGAAGTAAAGGTATTTATCGCAGTTATTTGGATTTAAATACGGGGCACTTATCAGAAGCTCAACTGGTGGCAACGGTCGCTAATCCAAGTTTTCTTGTTGTCTCGGGTAACAATCATTATGTGTGGTCAATAAGTGAATTGGATTCTACGTATGGGATCACCGCTTTTTCTATTGATGAAAATGATTCGCTTCATTTGATCAATCGCCAAGCGGGAATTGGAGGTTTAAGCTGTCATCTGGCCGAACTGGAACCAATGAAATGGCTCGGAACTGCAAGTTACGGTGACGGATTGGTCACCTTATATCCACTTGATGCGGACGGATCGATCGGCACGATTGCATCCGTTGATCATCATTGGGGAAAAGTGCCTCGCGCTCATTGCATTCTTCCTGATCCGCAAGGAAAATTTATTTACTCAGCTGATTTAGGCATTGACAAAATATTGATTTATACCATCAATAATCATTCATTAAAACCGTTTGGCGAAATTGATTTGCCCAAAGGAGTGGGACCTCGTCACATTTCTTTTTCTCCTAACGGGAAATGGATGGCGGTGATCAACGAACTGAAAAGTAGAATCATCATCATTGGGCGTGATACTTCCGGCGCATTTGGAATTGTCAAAGAGAATATCTCTTCGTTACCACAAAATTTTAAAGGGAAAAATGCCGCAGCCGAAATTGAATTTTCTCCGGATGGTCGATTTCTTTATGCTTCAAATCGAGGCGATAATAGTGTAGTTGTTTGTGTTTTTAATGAACAAACAGGTGCTGTTCGTCCCATTCAATGGGTACATGACCATATTCAGTGGCCTCGAAATTTCACACTTGATCCTACCGGAAACTATTTGTTGGTTGCCAATCAGTATGGCAATAGCATCGTTGTGTTTAAGCGAAATCTCTCTTCAGGGCTTTTATCGCCAACGAACTCCATGATCAAACTTTCCGAACCTGTCTGTTTGTCATTTCTTCATTATAAATCCAATTAAAACAACTAGTTAGAAGTAATGATTCAATTAGAGAAAATCACAAAACGTTTTGGAACATTGCAGGTGTTGAAAGGGATTGATTTTTATGTGAACAAGAGCGAGATCGTCTCCATTGTGGGACCAAGTGGCGCAGGAAAATCCACTTTGCTGCATATCATGGGAACATTGGAAACGCCTGATTCCGGAACCGTAATTATTGATTCGGTGCCAATCAAATCGTTAGATCAAAAAAAGTTGTCGCTTTTTCGAAATCAACATATTGGATTTGTTTTTCAAATTCCGCAATTATTGCCTGAGTTTACGGCGCTTGAAAATGTGATGTTGCCTGCATTAATTGCAAAAAAGAATGTTAAGACCACCGAAGCCGAAGCCCATGAGTTGTTGCGTTTCTTGCAAATTGACGATCGTGCTAATCACAAACCCAACGAAATGTCAGGTGGCGAAAGGCAACGGGTAGCTGTGGCCAGAGCATTGATTAACAAACCATCTGTGATTCTCGCTGATGAACCTTCGGGAAGTCTGGATTCCAAACATAAAGAAGATTTGCATCGACTCTTTTTTGAAGTGCGTGATCGGTTTGAGTTGACCATTGTAATTGTAACTCATGATAAAGATGTGTCGGCACTGTCTGATCGCATTGTGAAAATGAGTGACGGTTTAATTGATTGATTGTTATTCATTATCAATTATTTAATCAATGAATTACTTTAATTCTATCGTACGAACCTTTTTCAACGAATTGATTTGATCATTAACTCCAAAAAATAGTAGCAATTATTGTGTTAATTATTTCATGGTGAAAAAAATAGCCTTTATTATCAATCCTAAATCAGGGATTATTTCAAAATCACAATATCCTAAACTCATTCAGAAATATTTTCCGATCAATGAGTTTGACATCGACATATATACCACTTCTGCACCTCACGATGCTTTTCACAAAGCACAACAATACGTTGTCAATCAGTTTGATGCCGTTGTAGCCATCGGCGGTGACGGAACTGTCAATGAAGTAGGGCGAGCGTTGGTAGGAACAAATGTGCCTTTGGGCATTGTTCCTTCAGGTTCCGGCAATGGATTGGCATTGCATTTGAAAATTCCGTTGCAGGCTTCCGCCGCTTTGAAACGAATTCGAAGGTTTCATGAAAGAACCATCGATAGCGGTTTGATCAATGACATTCCTTTTTTTTGCACTGCGGGTGTTGGTTATGACGCATTCATTGCCAATCGTTTTGCCGAATCGGGACGTCGTGGGCCAATGGTCTATATGGGTGAAGTCATTTTTCAATATTTTGATTATAAGTCGAAATGGTATAAATTGATTATCGACGGGAAAGAAAACATAGAGCGAAAGGCATTTTTAATCACGTTTGCAAACGCTTCTCAATGGGGAAATAATATTGTCATTGCCCCCAATGCTTCAATCGATGACGGTCTTTTGGATGTGGTTGTTTTGTCAGAATTTCCGATTTATGAAGCCCCACGATTGAGTTTGCATTTGCTTGTTCGTCAATTGGATAAAACCCGTTATGTGGAAACATTCAAATGCAAATCATTGGTTGTTGAACGAAAACATGCTGATTACATTCATTTTGACGGAGAACCCGGAACCATGGGGAAACATTTAGAAATAAAAGTATTGCACAATCAATTGAAAGTGTTGGTTTAATGTTAATTTGTTAAGCGGATAAGAATTTGAACAATGGAAAACGAAGATATTTTTTCAGATGATAGTGAAAATAAGGATGTAAATAACGACTCGGAAGAATTGGATGATTCCAATGAATTGGTTTCGTCCAAAACAGGACATGTCGAATATTCGATTCCCGATTTAAGTGATGATGCCATTAAACATCATCTTTCGGGAATGTATCAAAGTTGGTTTTTGGATTATGCTTCATATGTTATTTTGGAACGTGCTGTGCCTCACATTTATGACGGTTTGAAGCCTGTTCAGCGGCGCATTCTCCATTCGATGAAACGCATGGATGATGGGCGCTACAACAAAGTGGCAAACATTGTGGGACATACCATGCAATTTCACCCTCACGGAGATGCTTCCATTGGCGATGCACTGGTTCAACTGGGTCAAAAGGACTTATTAATTGATTGTCAGGGAAATTGGGGAAATATCTTAACCGGTGATGGTGCGGCTGCGCCTCGATACATTGAAGCACGCCTTTCAAAATTTGCTCTCGATGTTTTGTTCAACCCTAAAACGACCATCTGGAAATTATCTTATGACGGACGAAACAAAGAGCCGGTGTCTTTACCTGCAAAATTTCCGCTATTATTGGCTCAGGGCGTTGAAGGAATCGCTGTTGGTTTGAATGTTAAGATTCTTCCTCACAATTTCAATGAGATTATTGAGGCAGCTATTGCCTACTTGAAAAATGAGTCGTTTACATTGTACCCTGATTTTCAGACAGGTGGTTATGTTGATGTTTCGCGTTATAACGATGGAGAAAGAGGTGGAAATGTCAGGGTGCGTGCTAAAATTCAAAAAATTGACAATAAAACGTTAGTCATCACAGAAATACCATTTGGAACCAATACCGGAAAATTGATTGAATCGATTCTGAAAGCGAATGAAAAAGGGAAAATAAAAATTCGTAAAGTTGATGATAATACAGCTCAAAAAGCTGAAATTGTGATTACATTACAACCCGGCGTCTCATCGGATAAAACCATTGATGCTTTATATGCTTTTACGGAATGTGAACGAAGCATTTCACCTAATTGCTGCGTCATCGAAGATGATAAACCTCATTTCATCACAGTTAGTAAACTGTTGATTAATAGTGTAAATCATACCAAAGCGTTATTGAAACAGGAGTTGGAAATTGAACGAAACGAATTGCTGGAAGCTTTGCATTTTGCATCACTGGAAATGATTTTTATTCAGGAACGCATTTACAAAGATCAATCGTTTGAGGAAAGCCGCACGATGAACGAGGCGATTCATCATGTGATCAATCGGTTAATCCCGTTTTCTGCCTCTTTTGTCCGTGAAGTAACAGATGACGACGTCATTCGTTTATTGGAAATCAAAACAAAGCGCTTTTTGAAATTCAGTGTTGAAAAAGCACAAGAAGATATGCTGGCCATTCAAAAGAGATTACAAACTATTGATTATCATATAAATAATCTTGTGGAATATACCATTGAATGGTATCAAATGCTCAAAGAAAAATATGGCCATGCGCATCAACGACACACTGAAATAAGAAATTTTGAAACCATTGAAGCTGTCAAAGTGGTCGAAGCCAACGAAAAATTGTTCGTAAACTACGACGAAGGATTTATTGGAACTGGACTAAAAAAAGACACCTATTTATGCAATTGCTCTGATATAGATGATGTCATTATTTTCTTTAAAGATGGACGATTTAAAGTGGTTCGAGTGGCTGATAAATTATTTGTCGGTAAAAATATTTTATTTATCTCGCTTTTCAAAAAGAATGATAAAAGAACCATTTACAATGTTGTGTATCGAAATGGACGTGGTGGAGCAAGCTACATGAAACGGTTTGCCGTTGTTGGAGTTACGCGGGATAAAGAATACACCATTACACAAGGGAAAGAAAATTCCAAGATACTCTATTTCAGCGCCAATCCAAACGGTGAAGCCGAAGTGATTCGCGTTGCTTTAAAACCTAAACCTCGTTTGAAAAATCTAATTTTTGAAAAAGATTTTAGCGATATTTCGATTAAAGGGCGTCAATCCATTGGTAATCTATTGACTAAAAACGATATATTAAAGATTCAATTGAAACAAAAAGGCGCTTCCACATTGGGTGGACGTGATGTTTGGTTTGATCACGATGTTTTACGCTTAAATTATGATCAGCGTGGTGAATATTTAGGTGAATTTCAAAGTGATAGTCTCATTTTAGTTATTTCAAAAAATGGTGACTATTATACCACTAATATTGATTTGAGTAATCATTTTAGTCCGGACATCTTGGTGATCGAACAATTTGATAAAGATAAAATCTGGTCTCTTATCTTTTTTGATGCTGATCAGGGATTTCCTTATTTGAAACGTTTCACGCTGGAACCTTCATCTAAGCCCGTCTCTCTTTTGGGCGAAAATGAATCTTCCTATTTGATTCATCTTTCCGGCGAAGAATTTCCTCGTTTTGAACTACATTTGGATGGAGAACATAAAGATAAAGAGCCAATGATCATTGATGCTGATGAATTTGTGGGAGTTAAAAGCTGTAAGGCAAAAGGGAAACGCTTGACTACCAATTCATTATTAAGCGTTCGTGAACTTGAACCGAAAGTAGTTGACAACGAAGATATCAATGAAGAAGAAAGCAACGAACAATCCGACGATCCCACGCCATCGGATCAGTTGGTTACTCATGATGATCTTCAGATTGTTGATGAAAATGCTGACGATGAATCAATGAACCAAAAACCGACCTTAGATGACATCGTGGGTCAAACATCTCTTTTCTAAGTATCAATGAAGGCATTTGTGGTAAAAAATATCGAACGAAGGTTACTTATTCTGGACGCCCTTATTTTGGGAGTGGGATTTTTGATGATTTATATGTTCCCATTTTCATTTGGGGTGAGAGACCTGAATGAAATTAGAGCAAAAAAAGAACTGCGTGTAGCCATTAACATGAATCAAATAGATTATATGTTTCGTGGCGACTCATTGGCGGGCTTTCAATATGAATTAGTCAAATATTTATGCGATAGTGCTTTACATGTTAAACCTAAATTTATTCGTGTGCAATCATTTCAGGCAGCTATTCAGGAGTTGTTAGACGGAAAAGTGGACTTGATTGCACAAAACATCCCGTTAACTTCGGAAACTAAAAAATCGATTTTAATTTCGTATCCTATTCTTGTTTCCAGAGCGGTCCTTGTTCAGCATAAAAATTCAAAAGGGAATGATTTAATTACCAATCAATTGGATTTGAAAGAAAAACAGATTTCTGTTCCTCTTAATTCTTATTATATTCAATTAATCAGGCATTTAGCTCACGAAGTGAGTGATACGATCTATATCAATCAAATGCGTGTTTATGATCCGGAAGAATTAATCTTATTAGTAGCCAAGGGATCTATTCCATACACGATTGCGGATGAACGAGTTGCACGTTATTTCTCAAAACGTTTCACGAATATTGATGTATCGCTTCCGATGGGTTTCTCTCAATTACAAGGGTGGGGTCTGAATCCTCAAACGCCAAAGCTCGATTCATTGATTAATCATTGGTTACCAATATTTGAAAAATCGACTGCATTTCATCAGTTATACAACAAATATTATCATTGATCGTGTTGCGGAATACTCATTCAGACTAAAACAGGTTCTTTTTAGACGGCTTTTGTAATGGCCTCATGAAAAGCACTTAAAACCCATTCCATTTGTTCCTCTTTGGTCAAATGACTGTTATCCAAAATCAAAGCATCATCAGCTTTTTGTAACGGACTGATTTCTCGTTGAGTGTCTCTTAAATCTCTTTCTTCGACATTCTTCATCACTTCTTCCAATGAAATGTCTTTACCAAGCGATTTTAATTCGTTGAAACGTCGTTCTGCTCTGATGGATACAGAAGCTGTTACGAAGATCTTCAGTTCTGCATCCGGAAATACAACCGTTCCAATGTCTCGACCATCCATAACTATTCCTTTTGATTTTCCTAATTGTTGTTGAAGATGAACCATTGCTTCGCGTACAAACGAAATAGTACTTATTTTACTGGCAACTTCGGCTACTTGCAGGGAACGAATTTTTTCTTCTACATTTTCCTGATTTAAATACGTATGTGAAGTGCCGTCTGGATTGGTTCTAAATTCAATTTGAAGTGAAGGTAATTGAGCTTTTAACTTTTCAATATCTATTTCGTTGTTTTTAATCAATTGATTTTTAATACAATATAAAGCAACGGCTCTGTACATTGCGCCACTATCGACATAAACGTAACCTACTTCTTTGGCTAATGCTTTGGCAATGGTACTTTTGCCGCAGGAAGAATATCCATCAATGGCGACAATTATTTTTTTTAAGTTAGGCATGAAAATGAAAACAAAAAAATTATTGAATTCCAAAATTACTTAAATGGGTGGATAGTGAAAAATGATACGTTAAATTCCCCACTTGATATTCAGCTACTGCAAAACCAATTTGAATATGTGAAATATCAAATCCGAATCCACCTGAAAAGCCTGACAAAGAACGGGTATTCGCAATATTTAATTCATTGGCTCTTCGACTGTTGTATGATAACGACACGTAAAAATGTTCATTTAGTAATAGATCAACTGAAAAAAGTAAATGACGCAGTAACATGTTACTGAATGACACTTTTGAAGCATCGACGGCCGCAGCGGATGAATAGTTTAAATTCCATTTTTGCAGGTTGGTTCCTGTCAAAGTGAATTGAATAGGTGCATGTTCAAATTTTTTTGTGAACCCACATTCAATTTCAAAAGGGATTGGCTCTTTGGTTGCAGGTCCGTCGATTCCATCAAATGATGTGATTTGAGCGCCAATGTTTTTTGCCACTAATCCAAAATTAAACAAATTGTTTTCGTCATGAAAATGAATGCCTACATTAGAAGATAAGCCAAAGCTGCTGTAAATATCATAGTGCGAATAGATTGGTTGAAAGGCAATACCTATGTTCCATCGATCATTCAACGGGCGACTATACATTATATTCATTGCATAATCTTGAGCAGTAAATGTTCCTTGAAATTGATTAACATCTGAATAGCCTTGAAATTGACCGTAATTGACAAATCGAATGCCAATAGCCCAAAAATTTTGTTCTCCTGTATTAAACCCATAAATGGCTGATCCAAAACCAATTCCTGCAAGATAAGAGGTGTAATTTAATCCTAAGGTGTTTTTAGTATCCTGATTTAATAAAGCCGGATTATTAAATGCAAAATTTACATCGTTATTGTATAACGAAACATTCGTTCCTCCCATTGCGGCTAAATGAGCAGAAGCAGGCAGATCGAGAAAGGAATAAACAGAGCTCCCTGTTTGAGCCTTTAGATGACATAAAGTGATTAAAAAAACCGAAAACAAAACAAGTCGTTTATTTTTCATAAAATATTGAATGATCCAATCAAACCTGGCTTTTTTCGTTGCTTGTTCTCTATCGAGAAAAAGGATGTTGCTCAAAAGCCGGTTTTGACTCATATTGTCTGCCTAAAAAATAATCAAGGCAGATGATTAAAGAACGGAATGATCTAAAAAATATTTTCTAAAAGCGGAGGCAACTTTTAATTTAACATCATCAATGGATATTTTTTGCCCGATTTCTTTTTCGATCGAAGTAACGCCTTTATCAACAAATCCACACGGATGAATGTACGAAAAGTAGTTTAAATCGGTGGTCACGTTTAAGGCAAATCCATGCATTGTCACAAAATGGCTGCTTTTGACGCCAATAGCACAAATTTTTCGACATTTTTCAGGTAGAGCCGTATCGATCCAAACACCTGTGGCTTTGGGCATTCGTTCCGCTTGGATGCCATATTGTGCCAGCACATCGATGATGGCTTCTTCCATTTTGTAAATAAATGGTTTTAGTCCAAGTTGAAAGGTATCCAAATCAAAAATCGGATAGCCGACCAATTGTCCGGGTCCGTGATAAGTGATGTCACCTCCACGGTCAGTTTGAAAATATTCAGCTTGAATGGATGCTAAAACAGACGAATTGATCAATAAATTTTCTTGTTCTCCATGCTTGCCTAATGTATAAACATGTGGATGTTGACAAAAAATCAAGGAATTGGAAGTGGGTAATCCTTGTAATTTTTGTTCAATTGTCTTGTTAAACAGTTGTTCCTGACGCTCCCATGCCAATTTGTAAGGGATTAAATCCCAGTCAATTATATCAATGGTTGGTATTGAATGCATACGAATTATTTTTCAAATGATACTTTTGGAATTTTGTTCATTAAATTTAATATTTTAGCCTGTCGTTTCAGTAAGTAAGGGGAAGGGTGTGCCGGATTAAATCGTCTTGGATTTGGCAACGCCACCGCAATTAATACTGCCTGTGGGCGTGTTAGTTGAGAAGCATGACAATGAAAATAACGTTCAGCGGCTACTTCCACTCCGTACATGCCATCTCCTGTTTCAATGACATTTAAATACACTTCCATAATTCGTTCTTTGCCCCAAAAAGTTTCAATCAATAAGGTAAAATAAGCTTCAATCGCTTTTCGAACATATGAACGATCGGGCAGAAGAAAAACATTTTTGGCCGTTTGTTGCGAAATAGTACTTCCTCCACGAATGCGTTTGCTCCTTTCATTGTGTTCAAAAGCTTCTTCTATGGCTTTTTCGTCGAAACCGAAATGTTCCATAAATAAATTATCTTCAGAGGCAACTACCGCCTGAACCATGTTTGGGGAAATTTCCGATAGAGGAACCCATTTCTTGTCAATAATCGGTTTTTGCCCATGAATGATTTTATCGGCTGACCGAACAATCATTAACGGGGTAATAAACACAGGCACAAACCGATAGACGATCACAGAAAAGATCGAGAATAAGAAACAGAAGAGTACTATTTTTAATAGAATATGCCAAATTTTCTTTACGAATTTGTTCTTCATCCCGTGCAACATTGTGATTCGATGTTTTCTTTAATCTCCTCCGGAATTCATCCCAAAGGGTTATTTTTTGCTTAAAATGTCCAAGACAAAGGTAATTAATTTTGTTTATTTTCAGCTTGCATTTGGCTTGTTAAGTTCTATTTATATTGAGTTCGGTGGTTTGTCGTTAATTTGCTAACTTTGTATTCAAATTTACAAAACGATGATGATTCAATTCAGTCGCTTTATTTTGAGATTGAACGGATGGAAATGGCTTAACGAAATGGCTGTCCCCGAAAAATGTGTCATTTGTATTGCCCCTCATACAAGTAATTGGGACTTTATTTTGGGATTACTTTATGGTTATGCGTTGGATCTCCATTCTCATTTTTTAATGAAAAAAGAATGGTTTTATTTTCCTATGTCATTATTAATGAAAAAATTAGGAGGTATTCCTGTTGACCGTAAACAAAAGACTTCTTTGACCGAAACCATGACAGAATGGTTCAACAAAAAATCTTCGTTTCGTTTAGCCATTGCACCTGAAGGAACCCGCCAATTAACCAAAGAATGGAAAAAAGGATTTTATTTCATTGCTTTAAAGGCTCAAGTACCTATAGCATTGGCGTTTATCGATTACAAGACGAAAACGATGGGCATTCGTCAAATTTTTTTCCCGACAGGTAATGTTGATGTAGATTTACCTTTGATTCAGTCTTATTATAAAGACTTTGAGGGTAAATTTGCAGATCGTTTTTTTTCAGGAAATTCATAACTATGTTTACAAGATGATTATATCTTCTGCCGAATTTATAAAGAGTAATACCGATGTTCGATTTTGTCCCGAAACACAATTGCCTGAATATGCTTTCATTGGGCGTTCAAATGTCGGGAAATCATCGTTAATAAACATGTTGACGGAACGCAACAAATTAGCGTTGATTTCAAGCAAACCGGGTAAAACGCTTCTCATTAATCATTTTTTAATTAACCAAGCATGGTATTTGGTTGATCTTCCGGGGTATGGTTATGCACGTACAGGATTGCAGCAACGTGAAAAACTCAAGAAAATGATTGAGTCATACATTTTGTTTCGAAAACCATTGGTGAATCTTTTTGTTTTGATTGATTCTCGAATTGAGGCTCAAAAAATTGATTTACAATTTTTTGAATGGTTAGGGACACACGAGATTCCTTTTTCGATTGTTTTTACCAAAATCGATAAATTGTCGAAAACAAAACTGCTACAAAACAAAACAAATTATGAACAAAAATTAGCAGAAACGTGGGATCCGTTACCGCCTATTTTTGTTACTTCGTCTCAAACCGGTGAGGGAAGGGACGATGTATTGAATTACATTGAAACCATTAATCAACAATTGCAGAAATCTTATTGATAGAATGGAGTTCGGTTGATGATGGAACGTCCCAAAGTTACTTCATCGGCATATTCTAAATCATTTCCAATCGCAATACCTCGTGCAATGGTGGTAATTTTGATCTCCAAAGAAGCCAGTTTTTTGTAGATGTAGTAGGAGGTAGTATCACCTTCCATGGTAGGGCTGAGCGCCAGAAAGATCTCATTGACTTGTTCTTTGTGCGTTCTGTCAATCAAACTTTCGATTTGAAGGTCGTTAGGGCCAATTCCATCCATGGGGGAAATGATACCGCCGAGGACATGATATAACCCATTGTACTGATGGGTGTTTTCAATAGAAATAACATCTTTCACATTTTCAACGACGCAAATGATGGATGTATCCCTTTTCGGATCAGCACAAATGGCGCAAAGGTCGGTATCCGAAATGTTATGACATCGTTGACAATAATGAATTTCATGCTTTAATCGTAAAAGGGTATTTCCTAATTTATCAACTTCAGCTTCGGGTTGACGAAGTAAATGAAGAACTAACCGCAATGCTGTTTTTCTTCCGATTCCGGGAAGTTTCGCCATTTCGTTCACAGCATTTTCCAACAATGCGGATGGATACGTTTCAAAACTCATACAACGCTGTTTATTGTTAACTTGAAAAATATCAATAGATTATGATAAATTGATCGTAAGTTCATCTGATAAAAAAGCCACCTATGCAATTAGGTAGCTTTTTATCATGGAGTGGTTCAGAGTTGAAAAGAAGTTTTTTTATTCAAAAGCCCCCATTTTCAACATGTTGACTTCTTGTTGTGTCAAGTATCTCCAAGTGCCTCTTGGCAGTCCTTTTTTAGTTAACCCGGCAAAAAAGACTCGATCTAACCGTTTCACCCGATAACCTAAATGATCAAAAATACGACGAACAATCCGATTCTTGCCCGAATGGATTTCAATGCCTACTTGTTTGTGATCTTCGTCATCGACATAGTGGACTTCATCAGCATGAATTTCTCCATCTTCCAATTCGATGCCTCGAACAATTTGTTCCATATCGGCTTTTGTGAGCGCTTTATCCAAAAAGACATGGTAAATCTTTTTTTTGTTGTATTTCGGATGCGTTAATCTTGAAGCCAAATCGCCATCGTTGGTAAGAAGCAACACACCTGTGGTACTGCGATCCAATCTTCCAACAGGATAAATGCGTTCGTTACAAGCATTTTTAACTAAGTCCAGAACCGTTTTTCTTTCTTTTGGATCATCTGTTGTGGTAACAAAATCTTTCGGTTTGTTGAGTAAAATATATACTTTCTTTTCCGATTGAACAGGTTGATCATGAAACATCACTTTGTCTGTTGGCAAAATTTTAGTGCCAAGTTCGGTAATGATTTTATTATTTACAGTCACAACCCCTGCTTTAATGTATTCATCGGCCTCACGTCGCGAACAAATACCAGCATTGGCGAGAAATTTATTAAGTCGAACCGGCTCGTTATTATTGGATAAAGAGGTGTAGGTTCGTGGATTCGGAGTCGGTCTGTATTCATTTTGACGAGGACGATAAGATGGTTTGTAACCGTCTCTTTGCTGTCCGCGATCATTGCGGGAAAAAGGACGCTGATTGGAATCGCGACGATCTGATTTGTAATCGTTGTATCGTTGATTCCCGTTATTTCCTCGATATTCAGATGTTCGTTCGCCCGAATTGCGTGAAAATGAATGATTTCCCTCTTCGGATGAATTGGAAGAGCTTCGATAAGGTTTTGATGATGAATATGAGTTGTTGGAACGGTTAAAAGGTTTTTGTCCTTCGTTTGAATAAGGTCTGTCGGATCGTTGAGAATAGTTGTTATATGGTTTGTTCTCTCGTTGTGAATGATAGGAATTTTGTTGATCACGAGAAGAAGATCGATACGATGATGAATCATTTTCTCGTTTAGGAGCGCTGTGTGAATTATTATCTTTGTTATAGGATGAATAATTGCGATCAGAGGAGCTTCGGGTCGTAAAACGCTGGCGCGTTCGATTTGATTTGTTTGAATTACCGTCACGGCCGGCTTCATGTCCTGATGATTGATCAGGATCTTGCCAAGAATTGTCTTTAGAATCCATTTTGATGTAAAAATTTAATAAGTAGGGGTTAGATGAGCAAACACGCACACAAGTTTTTAGGATAAAGTTTCGTCAATAAGTTTAATTTTCTTTTCAATCAGATCTCGTTCTTCTTTTAGATGGTCAATTTTTTTCTCCAACTCGCTGACAATAGCATCTGATTTTTGAGATTTTGCATTGATAAAGCCAATATTATTTTCATAAGTGGCAATATCTGATTTTAACGCATCGTAGGTTCTAAGCAATTTTTCTCTTTCCCGATAGAGTTGATTGGCATGATCTCCTTCAATCATCTTTTCCAATGAATCTTTGAATGAAATTAATTTACGATTGATGGAGTCAATGTTTAACGCATCCATTTGATGATTGACAGCATCTTTGAATGCTTTGAAAAGTTTATCTTTTTCCTTAAAAGGGACGTGTCCGATGGTATTCCATTGTAAAATCAATTCTTTCAGATGATTAACGGATTCATGAACATTGTCGGCCTTTGTTAGATTGTTGATTTTTTCGATGATTTCTTGTTTGAGATTCAGGTTGGCAATTTCTTCATTCTTTTTGGAAGAGAAGTTTTTGGCTTTTTCTTCAAAAAAGTGATCACAAGCCGAAACAAAGCGTTTCCATAATAAATCGGAATATTTTTTTGAAACGGGACCGATCGTTTTCCATTCTTTTTGAATTTGAATCAAGATGTCTGATGTATTTTTCCAATCGGTACTATCTTTGAGTGATTCTGCTTTTTCGCAAAGGGCTTTTTTCTTTTCATAGTTAGCTTCCAGTTCTGCTTTGGAAACTTTCATAAATTCATTTTTTGCCTGAAAAAAGCGATCACAAGCATTTCGAAAACGTTCATATACTTTGATGTTTTCTTTTCTTGGTGCAAACCCGATGTTTTTCCATTGATGTTGCCATTCAATGATTTCAGCCGTTTTATTTTCCCATTCACGGAAAGTGTTGAGTGTCGTAAAATCAATAGCTTCAACTAATTCGCACAACTTTACTTTTTCGGCTAAATTTTGTTCTTCTTGTGCTTTTAAAGAGGCAAAAAATTCCTGATGTTTTTTGTTCACTACGGAAGAGGCAAGTTTGAATCGTTCCCAAATGGCATCACGGTATTCACGCGCTACAGGACCAATTTCACGCCATTCTTCATGCAGTTTTTGAAGCATTCGCGAAGCAATGACTACATCTTTTTCCAAGGCCAATTTTTCAGCGGCAACGCAAAGAGCTATTTTTTGTTCTAAGTTTTTCTTAAAATCATAATCACGCAATTCGTTGTTGATTTTAATTAAATCGTAGAATCGCTCCATATAACTGTTGTAGGTTTTCCACAACTCATTGACTTTGGCTTGAGGCACCGCTCCAATATTTTTCCATTCTTGTTGCACTTTTCTAAATAGTGGCAAGGATTCGCCCACATCGCCTGACTCGGATAATGATTTCAATTGCTCCAATAGCGCCAATTTTCTTTTATAGTTTTCTTCTTTTAGCTTTTCAACGTTTTCAATAAAAGATGATTTGAGCTCTTTGTATTTTTGGAGTAAATTTTTAAAAGTATTTTCTTCTTCGTTCGGTTGGGGTACAAACTCACTCTCATTGCCTCCATTTTCAATAAAAATCTTTTTCTGCTGTTCTACATCGAACTTGTGTTTACGATAAAATGCTTGTTTGATAGCATCCACTATTTCTCTATCCATTTTATCGATCGGCATTTTCAAGACTTCTTCCAATTTGTCAATTAATGCCTTTTTTGACAACGACGAAAATTCGTGAGAAGCACTGCTTTCTTTATTTTCATCAGAAACTTCAAGCGTTTCGTTGGTTGAATCTTCAGGATGGTTAACCTCTGATTCTTCATGAGTTAAACCCGATGCTGATAATGGTTCCTCGATGTTGTCAAGCGTGTTCATGTGCAAGTGATGTTAGCGTGTTAAAGGATCGATGATAATTCGTCATTATAAACGATTATCATATATTCAAAGTCATGCAAAATTAGCTACTTTTTTTCTCATTGCAAAAGAATTTTGCAATTATCTTTAGGCCGATTCGACTGTTTAAAATGATCATGAACCGTGGTAACGGACAAAAAGTGTGTGTGATGTAATGGTTCTATGGAATGTTCAAGGCTGTATAATGTTCTTTGTTCTTTATTTATTTTGAAAAAATGTGTTTAATTTGTTTTTTTCTCGTATTTTTGTCTTCTGAAATTGGTTTTGTATTACAACTCTTTATTTTCATTTAACTATTTCAAAATGAAAACGATATTAATTACAGGCGGTGCCGGGTTTATAGGATCACATGTGGTAGAACTTTTTGTGGCGAAATATCCGCATTATCAAATCGTGAATGTAGATTCATTAACCTATGCCGGCAATCTTGAAAATCTAAATGCAGTTTCCAATCAACCTAATTACAGGTTTGAAAAGATTGATATCACGGATCCGGAGGCTTTAAAACGCCTTTTTGAACGGTATTCTTTTGACGGAGTGATTCATTTGGCAGCAGAATCACATGTGGATCGTTCTATTCTTGACCCGATGTCTTTTGTGAAAACCAACGTGATTGGCACCGTGAATTTGTTATATGCCGCCAAAGAAGCATGGAAAGATTCTTTTGAAAACAAATGCTTTTATCACATATCTACCGATGAAGTTTACGGAGCATTAGAGATGGGTGACGAAAAATTTAAAGAAACAACGGCGTATGATCCCAGAAGTCCGTACTCCGCCTCAAAAGCAAGTTCCGACCATTTTGTGCGAGCTTTTTTTCATACGTTCAACTTGCCGGTAGTGATTTCCAATTGTTCCAATAATTATGGAGCACGTCAATTCCCTGAGAAATTAATTCCATTGGCTATCAATAATATAAAACACAACAAGCCAATACCTATTTACGGAAAAGGGGAAAACATCCGCGATTGGTTGTTTGTAAAAGATCATGCCAATGCTATTGACTTAATTTTTCATCACGGGGAAAAGGGCGCCACTTACAACATTGGAGGCAACAACGAATGGAAAAACATTGATCTGATTCGGTTGTTATGTACCATCATGGACAAAAAGCTGGGACGATCTGCAGGTACATCGGAAAAATTAATAACCTTCATTACTGATCGAGCCGGTCACGACTTACGTTATGCCATTGATTCGTCAAAGTTGCAAAAGGAGTTGGGATGGAAACCATCGTTGCAATTCGAACAAGGATTGGAAGAAACAGTAGATTGGTACCTCAATAATGAAGCTTGGCTCGAACATATCACATCAGGTGCCTATCAGCAATATTATCAACATCAATATCATTTATAAATTTCAGTGATCCGTTGGTGTAACGAAGAGGATGTTCGTTCAAATATTCTTCAATAAAATTATTTATGGCCAAATCAAAGAAAACGTATTCTGAAGCGTTGGAAGAGTTGGATCAATTGCTTCAAAAACTTGAAAAGAATGAGATTCCCTTGGAAGACTTGACGAATATTGTGAAGCAGGCAACGGAGTTGATTCAGTTTTGTCAAAATCAATTATTTGAGACCGATGCTGAAATTCAAAAATTATTCGAACGTTTTTCCAAATAGTTTTGTGCTTTTAATGTAGCCATGAAAGAATTTTCGGCAAGAAAATCATTACTCCAACAACGGCAGCAATGAAACTGACTATTAATACGGCTCCGGCAGCCATATCTTTGATTACTCCGACACGAATAGACCATTCGGGGTTAACATGATCAACTAATTTTTCAATAGCGGTATTAAAAATTTCGGCACTGAAAACTATTCCAATGCAGATTAACACTGCAATCCATTCCATTGTGCTTAGTTGAAACAAAAATGAAAAAACAATGGTGATAAGAGCAATTGAGAAATGAATTTTAATATTCAATTCTCCTTTAAAAGCATGATAAATGCCTCGAAAAGCAAAATAAAAACCTTTGTAAAAACGATGAAATGATGACATACAGTCGCTTACATTTTTATCTTCTGTTATTTTTGCATTAAAGTCCCAAAAATGGAAGCAATATTGGTGGCAAAAAGTTTGACAGCGATAGCTAATAAAATGATACCAAAAAATTTACGAAGAATATAAATGCCACCTTCTCCAATCCAATGTTGCACTTTATCAGTTAATCGCAATACCAAATAAACAAAAATCATATTTATTAACAGGGCAATAATAATATTAATTGTTTGGTATTCAGCTCTTAAAGAAAGTAGAGAAGTGAATGATCCTGGTCCAGCAATCAACGGGAAAGACAATGGAACAATGGATGCAACATTTTTAGGACCGTCCATCTTAAAGATTTCTACCCCCAATGTCATTTCAAAAGCCATAATGAAAATGATGATCGATCCAGCTACAGCAAATGATTTGATGTCCACATTGAACATTTTCAAAATGATATCTCCAGCAAATAAGAATGCTAACATGACCACAAAGGAAACCGTGGTGACAAGTAAGGGATTTATTTGATTGTTTTTTTCTTTTAAGCTTAAAATAATAGGAACAGATCCTAAAATATCAATAATGGCAAATAGAACAACAAAAGCGCTTGTGATTTGTAAAAAGTTGATCTCCATAACAATGATATATTATTAAAAAGAAAATGACTGTTTTTGAACGAACGTAAAGATAACACTTTATTTTTGATCTTCAAGTTTGTTGATTTGTTGCAACGTTTCTAAATTGAATTTTTTTCGTTGTGGATCAAAAAACCATCCCCATTTATTAAAATAACGAATGCTATTAACAATATGAATAATCAGTAAATGAAGGTTTTTGTATGAACCTTGTTCATGATGATGAATAATGCTCACCTTCGGAAAGAAAATTGTTTGAAAATGTTCGTGAATACGGCGTGATAAATCAATATCTTCCGGATAAAGAAAAAATCGCTCATCAAAAAAACCGACTTTTTTGATGGCTGTCATGTTAAGAACCATAAAACATCCCGATAAATAGGGAACATTCAAAATAGTTTCATAGTTAAAATGCTTTAAGATAAAACGATCAGCTTTTTTCTTAAACCATTGATGTAAGATAAATCGTCTATTCATTAAATCAAAAGGAGTTGGCAATAGTTTGCAAACATATTGAAGACTGCCATTGGGATAATAAATTTTTGGCATCAATGCACCAACCGTTGGATTTTCCTCAAGATAGTTTATAATTTCTAACAAAATATTCGGGTCAAATTCTACATCAGGATTTAAGATTAAATGATAAGGGACATTTTCATTCATCGATGCTTGCAACGCAATATTGTGAGCTCGTCCGAAACCGATGTTTTTTTTTGTTTTAATGTAGCGAACAGGCAGCGTATTGAACTTCTCGTCTTTCTGTTTAGAGTTGTCAATCAGGTAAATGGTGTTGATGACAGCCGAAAATGAAACTGTTTCAACAAGCTTTTGAATCATTTCAAAAGGTTGTTCGTAGCGAACAATAGAGACATTCAATGATCCCCGTTGTCGGCTTGAAAATGGCATATGACTTGTTTTTTCAATCATTTCCGCATTCTCTCAAGGATAACAGAGCAACATTTTCTACATGATGAGTGTGAGGGAACATATCAACAGGTTGAATTTTAACCACTTCATACACATCGTTTAATAATTTTAAGTCTCTGGCTTGTGTTGCAGAATTACAGCTTACGTAAACAATTCGTTTAGATTTAATTTCTAACAGTTTATTAATAACATCATTATGCATTCCTGCTCTTGGCGGATCGGTGATGATGATTTCAGGAAAACCGTGCTCTTGTAAAAAGGCATCATTTAATATTTCTTTAATATCACCGGCGAAAAAATGCGTGTTTGCAATGTTGTTGATCACTGCATTCATTTTTGCATCTTCAATAGCTTCTGGAACATACTCTATGCCAATGACTTCACGGACATTTTTTGCAATGAAATTAGCAATGGTTCCGGTACCGGTATATAGGTCATAAACTAATTCATTTCCTGATAGTTGTGCAAAATCCCGAACAATTTTATAAAGTTCATATGCCTGTAATGAATTGGTTTGGTAAAACGATTTTGGGCCGATCTTAAATTTTAAACCTTCCATTTCTTCCACGATATAATCACGGCCATAAAATAGATGAACTGACTGATCCGTAATGGTGTCATTTGCTTTGGAATTGATGACATAAACACAAGATGTAATTTGTGGAAACTGATCAACCAGAAATTGAAGAAGTTGTTTTCGACGTTTCTCGTCTTCATGAAAAAACACAAGAATCACCATCAATTCTCCAATCGAACTTGTGCGAATGATCAATGTCCTGAGCCATCCTTCTTGTTTTCGCAAGTCAAAAAAACTCATGTGATTCAATTCGGCAAACTGTTTCAGCGTATTTCGAATTTGATTGGATATGTCATCCTGTAACCAACATTTTTTGATGTCTAACACTTTATCAAATAGTGTTGGAATATGAAAACCCAATGCATTTTTGGGTTGAGAACGTGCTTCATCCTTTAACTCGTTTTCGGTGAGCCATGCTTTATTGGAAAAAGTAAACTCTAATTTATTCCGATAAAAAACGGTACGATTGCTTCCCAAAATGGGTTTTATTTCTTTTATTTGAATTTTTCCAATACGTTGTAGATGATCAATGACTTGTTTTTCTTTATAATAGAGTTGTTTTTCATAGCTGACATGTTGCCATTTGCATCCACCACAGACACCAAAATGATTACAAAATGGATCAACCCGATCAGATGACCATTCTTTGTATTGAATGACTTTTGCCTCAGCAAAATTTTTTTTCTTTTTTGTCAATTGAATATCAACAAGATCACCAGGTGCAGCAAAAGGGATAAAAATAACCAATTCATCGACTTTTGCTATGGCTTTACCTTCGGCAGCAATATCAATGATGGGGACGTCATAGTAGGTGGGTAATATTTTTTTTGCTTTCATTTTATGCTGTTTGTTTTTAGTTCAAATGGATCAACTTGAAGAAATAGGATTCTATCATTCCTTATTCGACAAAATTAGCCATTATTTTTTTAGTTTCAATGACTATTAAGTGGGAACGATTCCAATGTATTTTCACAAATGTATATACAAATGTCAATAAATTCATGATTAAACATGTTGTATAGAGCTTTTTTGTATATAAAAATATCATGATGTTCAGTTGTGAATTTTTGCATTAATATTTATTTTCATTTGTGTTTTGTTTCTATTATATTCTTCTTAATCAGTTATATATGCGATTAATTTAAAAATAAGATTCATTCAAAATGGATGAAAATAAAATAAATAGCTATTAAAACATTAGTAATGTTAAATACAAATCTTATTATATTGTATATCATTATTATATGAGCTTTTGATAAATAGATTATTGAATAAAAAGATTTTATTTTATTCTTCTTTTTATTCGATGGATAATAGCTAATTAAATCGTGAAGTGATCGGCTTTGCTAAATATACATATGTGAACAATAAAATTGAAAATATACAAAAGTAAACCCTATAAATTTGTCCATATTTTATTTACATTTGTAGATTAAAAAATAGACACTTTACAAGAATAAAAAATTCTTTCTTGATCATCAGAGTCAATTCATTATAGTTTATGAATCGAGCCATAAAACAGCTTACTTTGCGGCAAAATGTTTTTTAGGCGAGTTCCAACCATTTATCGTGTAAAAAAATAAAGGGAATCGTATGAAAGATCGCATCATTCAAATTATTGAAAAAGAAGGATTGACTGCCGGAAAATTTGCGCAGCTCATCGGAACCCAGCCTTCTGTTATTTCTCACATTTTGAACGGGAGAAATAAACCCAGCATGGAGATCATTCAGAAAATATTGTCAACCTTTAGAGAAATTAATCCAGACTGGTTGATTTTAGGTGTCGGAGGAATGTCTCGTTCAACGCAAACGGCACAAACCACCCTTTTTGGCGACATGCAACAAACAGAATCTTCTATGTCAAAAGAAATCAATAAACCGAAAACATCTCAACGAATATCGCTAAAAGAGGTGGAATCATTTCAAAATCAGAAAGATGACTTTTTGAAAAATGAAAAAAGAATTAAAAAAATCACTGTTTATTTTTCTGATATGACGTTTGAAGATTTTATTCCTTCCGACACGGCTTTATAGCCATTGGAACGATGAAATTCTTTGAGAATTGTCAAATTTTGGTTACTTTTGTATGTCCAAACGGTCAAATTGAAATCATTTCAAGATATAGTTATCTTCTTATTAGCAAGATATTTATAAATAATTCCGTTTGAAAAATCTTGGTAACACATGCAAAAAAAGATCAGTGATTGGGTCATTACAGAAAAAATGATGTTGAATCCGACCCATTTTTTGTTAAAGTTTCGCTCTTCAGATCCTTTGCCCATCCTACAACCCGGTCAGTTTGTTCAATTGAAAATTGATGAAAATCCATCTGTCTTTTTAAGAAGAACCTTTTCTATTCATTATTTTGACCTTGCAAAACAAGAAATATGGATTTTAGTTCAAATTGTTGGAGAGGGAACTTCGACTTTAAGTCATTATCCGGTTGGCAAATCAGTCAATGTGATTTATCCGTTGGGGAATTCTTTTTCGATGCCGCTCGCTCAACAAAAAAATCTTCTTTTAGTAGGAGGCGGTGTTGGCATTGCACCATTATTGTTTTTAGGTAGTACATTGAAACAACATGGTTTTTCACCTGCTTTTTTAATTGGAGCTAAAGACAAACATCATTTATTGGAAATAGATGAATTTGAAAAATTGGGTCAGGTTTATATCACTACTGAAGATGGTTCGGTCGGTGAAAAAGGCTTTGTGACAGATCATTCCGTCTTAAAACAATCCTTTGATCACATTTATTCATGTGGTCCAACACCCATGATGAAAGCAATTGCTGCTTATGCTTCATCTCATTCGATTGCATGTGAAGTGTCATTAGAAAATAAAATGGCTTGTGGAATTGGAGCTTGCTTATGCTGCGTGACAGAAACGCACCAAGGCAATACGTGTGTTTGTGTTGATGGTCCTGTATTTAATGCTAACGAACTGGTATGGTAGATCTGACAACAAAAATTGGAACGTTGACGCTGAAAAATCCCGTTTTAACAGCATCAGGAACATTTGGCTATGGTGAAGAATATGTTGATTTTGTGGATTTAAATCGCTTAGGAGGTATTTGTGTTAAAGGAACGACGCTACATCCACGGGAAGGAAATCCTTATCCACGAATGGCTGAAACACCAGCCGGTATGTTAAATGCGGTGGGACTTCAAAATAAAGGGGTTGATTATTTTATCCATTCCATTTATCCTCGCTTAACTCAATATAAAACTACGTTTATTGTCAATGTATCAGGTTCTACTATTGATGATTATGTGGAAACGGCAGAAAAAATAAATGCAGTGGAGACCATTCCTGCCATTGAATTAAACATCTCTTGTCCAAACGTTAAACAAGGCGGCATGACTTTTGGTGTCGACCCTCAGGCAGCGTCCGAAGTGGTTCGGGAAGTTAGAAAAGTTTATAATAAAACATTGATTGTCAAACTATCACCTAATGTGACCGATATTGCGTTAATTGCAAAAACAGTCACCAATGAAGGAGCAGATGCATTATCACTCATTAATACGTTGTTAGGAATGGCTATCGATGCAGAGACTCAAAGACCTTTGCTTTCGACCATTACGGGTGGATTATCAGGCCCGTGCATAAAACCTATTGCTTTGCGAATGGTTTGGCAGGTTGCGAAAGCTGTTGACATTCCGATTATTGGCATGGGAGGCATTATGAAATCAACTGATGCGATTGAATTTTTATTGGCAGGAGCCTCTGCCATTGAAGTAGGCACAGCTAATTTTATTGACCCAGCCATCAGCATCAAAATACTTGAAGGCATCGAGTCTTATTTGGAAAAACATCATTATAGTTCGGTCAAAGATATCATAGGAACATTAAAGACTTGATTTCAGATTGTGGGTCATGATCATGTATTTGAATAATCCTAATCAATTTTCCTCCTTTATTTTTTAATTCGATCGTAATTTTCAAATGTAAAAGCATATGCATTTGATTCATCCGGTAAATGCATTTCAGAAAAATTGATTTTCCATTGTGACCAATCAAAAAGCGGGAAAAACGCATCAGCTTCAAAAACAGCATGAATTCTTGTCAAATAAAGTCTGTCAGCCAGTTCAATGGTTTGGTGATATAAAGAACTTCCTCCAATTATAAAGATTTCATCTTCATTTTTACACAAATCAAGAGCTTCTGTTAAACTGTGAGCCACAATGATATTTTCAGAAGAAAAGGGGTGTGAAGTTAAAACAATGTTTTTTCGTTGTGGAAGCGCTCCTTTAGGTAACGACATAAAGGTGTGTTTTCCCATCACAACGGTATGATTCAACGTTAATTGTTTAAACCGTTGTAAATCAGCTTTTAGATGGCATAATAATTGATTGTTTTTTCCTATGGCAAAATGGTCATCAACCGCAGCAATGATAGATAATAGAGGCATAAAATGAGACAGTTTAATTGAAACGCAAATATATTTAAATAAATTGAATGTGCCATTTTTTCATTCCAACAAAAGAAGCGCTATTGGAAAAACGGAAACGGAAAAAGAGCTCATTTATCTTTCATTGGAAAGCTATTTTTAGTAGAAAAAAGTCTAAATTTGCACCTTCAATCAACGATTCAATTTCATCTGCATTATATTAACATTAAAATACAATGGCAACATTCACAAAAGAAGACGCCCTGAATTATCACAGAATGGGCAAACCGGGAAAAATAGAAGTTATTCCCACAAAACCTTATAGTACGCAAACCGATTTATCATTAGCCTATTCGCCCGGTGTTGCAGAACCGTGTTTGGAAATTGAAAAAAATCCTGACGCAGTTTATGAATATACAACCAAAGGCAATTTAGTAGCCGTGATTTCCAACGGCACGGCTGTGTTGGGTTTAGGAGATATTGGGGCATTGGCAGGAAAGCCGGTGATGGAAGGGAAAGGTTTGTTATTTAAGATTTTTGCCGGAATCGATGTGTTTGATATAGAAATTAACGAGAAAGATCCTGAAAAATTTATTCAAACGGTCAAAGCGATTGCTCCGACTTTTGGCGGCATTAATTTGGAAGATATTAAAGCCCCTGAATGTTTTGAAATTGAGCAACGATTGCGTGATGAATTAGATATACCGATCATGCATGACGATCAACATGGCACAGCTATCATTTCGTCAGCCGGTTTACTCAATGCACTCGAAATTGTTGGCAAGAAAATTGAAGAAGTAAAAATTGTTATCAATGGAGCTGGTGCTGCCGCTAATTCCTGCGCCCGTTTGTATTTGTTATTAGGTGCACGAAAAGAAAATATTGTCATGGTCGATAGCAAGGGCGTCATTTCCGTAGATCGGCAAAATTTAACACCACAAAAAAAGGAATTTGCAACTGAAAGGACTGATCTAAAAACTTTGGCAGATGCCGTTTATGGTGCTGACGTATTTTTGGGATTGTCTGTGGCTAATGTATTGAGCAAAGAAATGGTGCGTACGATGGCGAAAGATCCGATTGTGTTTGCATTGGCAAATCCCAATCCGGAAATATCTTATGAAGATGCAATGGATGCACGCGGTGACATTTTATATGCTACTGGGCGCTCTGATTATCCTAACCAAATTAACAATGTTTTAGGATTTCCTTACATTTTTCGAGGTGCATTAGATGTTCGAGCTTCGGTGATAAACGAAGAAATGAAAAAAGCGGCAGTTCTGGCCATTGCCGAACTTGCCAAAAAGCCGGTTCCAGATGTGGTAAATGCTGCTTATAATTTAAATAAGCTTTCATTTGGCCGATCTTATATTATTCCAAAACCACTTGATCCCCGCCTATTAACGATTGTGGCGCCTGCAGTGGCCAAAGCCGCCATTGCTTCAGGAGTTGCCAGAAAACCAATCACTGATTGGAATGCTTATGAGGTGAAATTAAGAGAATTGATGGGATATGACAATAAAATGTTGCGTCATTTCACTGAAATGGCTCGTCAGAATCCTAAACGAGTCATCTTTTCGGAAGCCAATCATCTGAACATGCTCAGAGCAGCTGTTCAGGCTAAAACAGAAGGAATTTGTTATCCTATTTTATTGGGAAATGAAGATCGCATTTCAAAAATGGCCAGTGAAAATAACATTGATTTAACGGGCATTGAAATTTTGAATCTTCGTCACGATCGAGAAGAAGACCGAAGAACCAAATTTGCGAAAATATTAACCGAGAAATGTGGCCGTGACGGCATGACTTTGACAGATGCTCTTGAAAAAATGTTTGATCGTAGCTATTTTGGTATGATGATGGTAGAAACAGGAGAAGCTGATGCCATGATTACAGGCGCTTATACTAATTTTATTGAAAACATCAATGCTGCCAAACAAGTCATTGGCATACGAGACGGGATGAAACACATTGCTGCCATGCATATTGTTAACACCAAAAAAGGGACTTACTTCTTGGCTGATACGCTCTTTAATCGTCATCCGGATGGAGATACACTGATTGATATCACTCGATTGACGTATCAGACTGTTAAATTTTTTGCTCATGATCCGGTCATTGCAATGCTTTCTTATTCCAATTTTGGAGTGGACAAGCAAGGAAGTCCAGCAAGCGTTCATCGTGTGGTGAATACATTGCATACGATGTGCCCTGAAATGGTGATTGATGGAGAAATGCAAGTAAATTTTGCTTTGAATCGAAAATTAAGAGATGAAAAATATCCTTTTACCAAACTGTACGGAAAAGATGTTAACACATTGATATTCCCAAATTTAAGTTCTGCGAATACCACCACCAAGATGTTGCTCGAGATGGGTGTATCAGATGTCATCGGGCCGATACAGATGGGATTGAACAAACCGATTCATATTTTAGATGTGGAAAGTTCAGTTCGTGATATTTTTAACATGACCATTATTGCGGTCATTGATGCTATCGTTGAAGAGCAAAAAAGAACCAATCAAATCGGAGACTTAGTTTAGAATAGCAAAGAAGAGATGATTCAAATTGAAGATGCCATTGTCAGCAGGGATTTGGTTGAACGCTATTTTGCTTGTGACGTATCAAAATGCAAGGGAATGTGTTGCGTTGAAGGAGAAGAAGGTGCGCCGGTCACCGCTGATGAAGTAAAAGAAATTGAAAAATTGCTGCCTTTGGTGTGGAATGATTTATCAGAAAAGGCCAAGGATGTCATTAATAAACAAGGAATTGCCTATTTTGACAAAGATCAAGATTTAGCCTTATCCATTGTAAATGGTGCAGAATGTATTTTTGCTTATCAAAATGATCAAGGAATTTGGCTTTGCCTTTTAGAAAAATTGTTTGAATCCGGATTGTCAACTTTTAAGAAACCAATATCGTGTCATTTGTATCCTGTAAGAATTCAACAATATAGCACTTACTCGGCTGTCAATTATCATCAATGGTCAATTTGTCAATCGGCTATTGAAAAGGGGAAAGAACAACAACTCTTTGTTTATCAATTTCTTAAAGAACCTTTAATTCGACGTTTTGGATCAGCGTGGTTTGATCAATTGCAATTGGCAAAGGAATTTATAGACAAGAATAACCAAAAGACAAAAGAATCAGAGTGAATTAATTCAGCATTTTAACACCCAGAAATTTAGAAAATCAATGTATAGAACACACACATGTGGCGAATTACGACTTCATCATGTCAATGAAACAGTCAATTTATCCGGTTGGGTACAACGTATTCGCAAAATGGGCGGAATGACCTTTGTAGATTTGCGTGATCGTTATGGAATAACTCAATTAGTTTTTAATCAAGAAAATAATCCATCGTTGTTTGATAAAGCAAATCGGTTGGGGCGTGAGTGGGTCATCCAATGTCGCGGATTAGTCACAGAGCGAAGCAATAAAAATGCACATTTAAGCACCGGTGAAATTGAGATTCTGGTTTCGGAATTGATTATTCTGAATGAATCAAAAATTCCTCCTTTTACCATCGAAGATGATACCGATGGAGGTGATGATTTGCGAATGGAATATCGCTATTTGGATTTACGCAGAAATATAGTTCGACAAAACTTAGAGTTGCGACACACCATTGCCCTTGAAGTACGCAATTATTTGAATTCACACCATTTTCTGGAAGTAGAAACGCCGGTTTTAATTAAATCAACTCCCGAAGGAGCACGAGATTTTATTGTTCCTTCGCGTATGAATCCCGGTGAATTTTACGCTCTGCCACAATCGCCTCAGTTGTATAAACAATTGCTGATGGTGGCCGGTTTTGATCGTTACTTTCAAATTGTTAAATGTTTTCGTGACGAAGATTTAAGAGCCGATCGTCAACCTGAATTTACTCAAATTGATTGTGAAATGTCTTTTGTGGAACAAAACGATATTTTGGATGTGTTCGAAGGGATGATGCGTCATCTTTTTCGTGTGATTCATCACATTGAAATGCCGTCCTTTCCGCGCATGACGTATGCCGATGCCATTCGTTTATATGGATCAGATAAACCTGATTTACGTTTTGGAATGCCTTTTGTGGAGCTTCATGATTGTGTGAAAGGACATCATTTTTCGGTTTTTGATTCGGCTCAATATGTTGCCGGTATTTGTGCCACCGGTTGCAGCAATTTTACACGGAAACAACTTGACGAACTGACCGACTTTGTCAAAAAGCCTCAGATTGGAGCTCAAGGGCTGGTCTATTTGAAATATGATATTGACGGCACCATCAAATCATCCATTGATAAGTTCTTTTCATCGGATGAATTGTTGGTTATTGCAAAAAAAATGGAAGCAGTTCCCGGTGATTTGATATTGATATTAGCGGGTGAGACTAAAAAAACGCAAAAAGCGTTGTCCGAATTGCGTTTAGAAATTGGCACTCGATTGGGACTTCGAAAGAAAAATGTTTTTGCGCCACTTTGGGTAGTTGATTTTCCAATGTTTGAATGGGATGATGAAACGCAACGATTTTACGCCATGCACCATCCGTTCACATCGCCTAAAACCGAAGATGTTGCTTTTCTGGGAACAGATCCCGGCAAAGTGCGTGCCAATGCTTACGATATGGTAATCAACGGGGTCGAACTGGGTGGCGGATCCATTCGAATACATAACAGTGATCTTCAACATCAAATTTTTAACATCATGGGCTTCAGTCAGGAAGAAGCACAATTTAGGTTTGGATTTTTGATGGACGCTTTCAAATTTGGTGCACCACCTCACGGAGGATTGGCGTTTGGGTTGGATCGTATTGTTTCGTTATTTGCAGGATTAGACAGCATTCGTGATTGCATTGCTTTTCCGAAAAACAATGCCGGTCGTGATGTGATGAGTGGAGCTCCCTCGCCGATAGAAGCTGCTCAATTGGAAGAACTTTCTTTGCAAATAGTGCTTCACGAAAAAAAATAAAAACAAAAAACCCATCATGAACAAAACGTAATAAAGAAACAGTTCATGATGGGCTTTTCACTTATTGCTTTTCAAATTCAACGCTGCACAAGCCAGCTTCATTCAATCATTTCATCTCAAAATGGAACCTCCGATTCGGGGAGCGGAACAGGAGGATATGGATCTTCGTTTGGCGCAGGTGAATGGGAGATTTTAGCATTGTGTTCATTGATTTTAGAGATATAACCTTGATAGGTAGTGTCTTCTTCATCATCGATATTTAAGAATTTTGCAAAATGATTCTTAAAGCGTAACAAGACATCACCGGTAGCACCGTTTCGATGTTTAGCAATGATAATTTCTGCCATACCAATCAAGGAATTACCCGCTCCATCTTCTGTAATTTTATAATATTCAGGGCGATGGATAAAGCAAACCATGTCGGCATCTTGTTCAATGGCACCCGATTCCCGCAAATCAGACAATTGAGGTCGTTTTCCTTCACGACCTAATCTTCCTTCGAGACTTCGATTTAATTGAGATAATGCAATGATTGGAATGTCCAATTCTTTAGCCAATCCTTTCAAAGAGCGAGAAATAGTACTAACTTCCTGTTCGCGGCTGCCAAAGGTCATGCCACTGGCATTCATCAACTGCAAATAGTCGATAATTAAAATCTTAATATGATGTTCTTTCACCAATCGACGAGCTTTTGTTCGTAGTTCAAAAACCGAAAGACTGGGTGTGTCATCCAAATAAATAGGAGCGTCATAGAGTTTTTTTAATTTATAATCGAGTTGCAGCCATTCATAAGGCGCTAATTGTCCGTTTTTGATTTTATCGCCTTCAATTTCGCAAACATTCATCAATAAACGATTTACTAACTGCACATTGGACATTTCGAGCGAAAACAAAGCCACCGGCATATTGTAATCAACGGCAATGTTACGTGCCATGGAAATAACAAAAGCTGTTTTTCCCATCGCAGGACGAGCTGCAATAATAATTAAATCAGATCGTTGCCAACCTGAAGTGATTTTATCCAGGCTATGAAATCCTGACGGAATACCACTGAGGCCTTCCGGTCTTTTGGATGCTTCTTGAATCCGTTTTACCGCTTCTTCAATGATTGGATTGATTTGGATCACCTCTTTTTTCAGGTTCCGTTGCGAAACTTCAAACAGCATTCCTTCTGCATCTTGCATTAAATCAGCCACATCAGTTCTTTCGTCAAACGCCTTAGAAAGGATTTCACTCGAAACGCGGATTAATTCACGTGCCAGAAATTTTTGAGCTATGATGCGTGCATGAAATTCAATGTGAGCGGCTGAAGCTACTTTGGCCGTCAATAAAGTGATGTAATAAACACCTCCCACATCGTCCAATGTTCCGTCTTTCCGAAGTTGTTCCGTAACAGTGTGCATATCAATGGGTTCTTGTTTAAAGGCCAAATTTACAATTGCTTTGTAAATTTGTTTGTGAGCTTCCTTATAAAAACAATCCGGAGTTAAAATTTCGCTCACAAGGTAATATGCATCTTTTTCAAGCATCATTGCTCCCAAAACATCTTCTTCCAATTCAACAGCTTGCGGAGGAATTTTCCCATAATCGTTTTGTGAAAGGGGAGTCGTAGTGTTTTTGCGTCTTATATTCTTTGAGTTAGCTTCCATATCGGCTGTTTATGATTCGAATGTCAAAGCTACTCTTTTTCTGCTTTTCTCGAAAGAAAATATATCAACAAAATACAAACAGCTTAGTCATCATTGTCCAAATCAATGAAAGAGAAACAATGCATGGATTTAGTCACAAAACTGTTTCGGTATCTTCAAACGAAAAGGATGAAACGTTGAATCAAACAATTAACAATTTTAAAAATAGCTCTTCTTCTTATTGGAAGTTTAAAAAGATAAGAGAAAACAATAATCATTTCGATTTTAAGTCAAACAATGAAGGTTAATTTTTATCTTTGCACCCCAACTTTGCTGACCTGAAAAGAACCAAAATCAATAACAAACATCACGTTCACTTTTTTAAATCGCTTATGATTCGTTTCCCTAATGCCAAAATAAACATTGGATTAAATATTGTTGAAAAAAGAGAAGACAGCTATCACAACATCGAAACGGTGTTTTATCCGGTTATGTTGTGTGACTCTTTGGAAATTATTCCCTCGAATAAAACCACATTGGAATTGACAGGATTGGCAGTGGCAGGAGATTTGCAGAACAATTTAGTGTTTAGAGCGTATCACCTTTTGAAACAAGATTATCATTTGCCTGAAGTCTCCATTTTTCTTCATAAAAATATTCCTTTAGGAGCCGGACTTGGAGGCGGATCAGCCGATGGTGCGTTCATGTTGCGGTTATTAAACGATTATTTTTCTTTATCATTGACAGATGAACAGATGATGCATTATGCATCGCAGTTAGGTTCAGATTGTGCTTTTTTTGTACAAAACAAACCTGCTTTTGCAACCCAGCGTGGAGAAAAAATTGAGGTAATCGACATGGATTTAAGTGCTTATTCCATTGTTATCATTAAGCCGAACGTGCACATATCCACCGCTGAAGCCTATCAATCCATCGTTCCCCTAAAACCCTCCACTTCATTAACATCGTTAATCAAACTTCCTGTTCATGAGTGGAAATACGTTATTGTGAATGATTTTGAAGCGGTGCTGTTTTCTAAATGGCCTATATTGAAAGAGATAAAAAAGGTTTTATATCAGCAGGGAGCTCTTTATGCTTCTATGACGGGATCCGGATCGGCTGTTTATGGTATTTTTCCATCGGATCATTCCGTAAAATTGCCGTTGACCAATAGTTTTATCTGGCAACATTCTTTGTCGTTACATAAGAAAGAATAGGAAGCCGGATTAAGCTTTTTTGTTCAACCTACAGCTTGATTTATTTGGTAATATCTATAAAATTATATAACTTAGTGCGCCTTAAAAAGGGGAGATACAGAATCTTATTATTTAAAATAGATGGTTGAAAACGATAGAATTATAAAAATAAACATTGAAGAAGAAATGAAATCATCGTACATAGATTATTCTATGTCGGTGATTGTTTCGCGTGCACTACCGGATGTAAGAGATGGATTCAAGCCTGTTCATCGGCGCATTTTGTACGCAATGAATGAGTTGGGATTGGATGCCAATAAACCTTATAAGAAATCTGCCAGAATTGTGGGGGAAGTTTTAGGAAAATATCACCCTCACGGAGATTCAGCTGTTTATTTAGCCATGGTTCGATTGGCACAACCATGGTCTTTGCGTTATCCGTTGGTTGATGGTCAGGGAAATTTTGGATCAGTGGATGGAGATAATCCTGCCGCTCAACGATACACAGAAGCCCGATTGCAACGAATTGCTCAAGAAATGTTGCAAGACATTGATAAAGATACGGTTGATTTTCAACCCAATTTTGATGATTCACTGCAGGAACCTTCTGTACTGCCAACCCGTATTCCCAACTTGCTCATCAATGGGGCTTCAGGCATTGCTGTGGGAATGGCTACCAACATGCCACCTCACAATTTATCTGAAATTGTGGATGCAACCATTGCTTACATTCAAAATCCGGATATAACCATTGACGAATTAATTAAATATGTCAAAGCACCTGATTTTCCCACCGGAGGCATTATTTATGGTTACTCCGGCGTTCGTGAAGCATTTGAGACGGGACGAGGACGCATTGTAATTCGATCCAAAGTCGAAATTGAAGTTGAATCGAATGGCAGAGAAAAAATCATTGTCACAGAACTTCCTTACATGGTCAACAAAGCTGAATTAATCAAAGCTATTGCTGACATGGTGGAAGATAAAAAATTAGAAGGCATTTCCAACATTAATGACGAAAGTGACCGACAAGGCATGCGTATTGTGATTGATATTAAACGGGATGCCAATTCACAAGTTATTTTAAATAAATTATTCAAATTCACTGCGTTACAATCATCGTTCAACGTCAACAACATCGCATTAGTTCAAGGAAGACCTCAAATGCTCTCGTTGAAACAATTGATTGGCTATTTTGTGGATCATCGACACGATGTAGTTGTTCGACGTACCAGATTTGAATTAGCTGAAGCTGAAAAAAGAGCTCATATCCTTGAAGGATTAATTATCGCCAGCGATCATATTGATGAAGTTATTGCTTTGATCCGCGCTTCAAAAACGCCCGATGAAGCAAAAGCCGGTTTGATGGAACGTTTTGCACTGTCTGAAATTCAGGCTCGAGCCATTGTCGAAATGCGTCTGCGACAATTGACCGGTTTGGAACAAGATAAGCTTCATGCTGAATATGAAGAGATTAAAACTTTAATTGCCCGATTAAAAGATATTCTTGAAAATAAAGAACATCGGATGAAAATTATTGCCGATGAATTGTTAGAAATTAAGAATAAATATGGGGATGGAAGACGTACCGAAATTGTTTATTCTTCTGAAGAATTTAATCCCGAAGATTTTTATGCTGACGAAGAGATGATTATTACCATTTCTTATTTAGGCTATATTAAACGTACTCCATTGAGTGAGTTTAAGACACAAAATCGAGGTGGAGTAGGATCGAAAGGCAGCAATTCGCGGGATGAAGATTTTATTGAATATATCTATCCTGCATCGATGCACAGTTACATGTTATTTTTTACCCAAAAAGGAAGATGTTACTGGTTGAAAGTGTATGAAATTCCGGAAGGAAACAAAACAAGCAAAGGAAGGGCTATTCAAAATTTATTAAACATTGATCCGGAAGATAAAGTCAATGCATTTGTCAGAGTCAAACAACTCGAAGATACTGAATATACACAATCGCACTATCTGTTGTTCTGTACCAAACAAGGAATCATTAAAAAAACATCATTAGCAGCTTACGCTCGTCCAAGAGCCAACGGAGTGAATGCCATTTCTATTCGTGAAGACGATCAGGTAATTCAAGTTCGTTTGACGGACGGAACATCAGATGTGATCATTGCGAATCGAAACGGCAGGGCTATTCGTTTTCATGAAACGAAAGTGCGTGAAATGGGTCGAACAGCTACCGGTGTGCGCGGAATGACGTTGGATGGTGACGATGATGCGGTTATTGGAATGATCTGTGTATCAGACAAAGAAAATGAAACTATTTTAGTTGTTTCCGAAAAAGGATACGGCAAACGCTCTTTGATTGACGATTATCGAATCACCAATCGCGGAGGAAAAGGAGTTCGAACAATCAATATTACCGATAAAACTGGTAAGTTGGTGAGCATTAAGAATGTAACAGATGACAATGACTTGATGATCATCAACAAATCAGGCATTGCCATACGAACCAATGTGGCAAGTATGCGAGTAATGGGGCGAGCTACTCAAGGAGTCCGATTGATTAACTTGGAAAAACGAAACGATGAGATTGCTTCGGTTTGTAAAGTTCAATCTGAAGCAAATGAAGAGATTACAGCTCAATTATCGAAATCTGTTGAGGAAGAATTTTCTAACGAAGAACAATGATAAGATCCAGAGATGAAACAGCTTAAACAACAAGGTTCATCTATTTTAGAATAAAAACAAACAGAGTAAATCGTATGAATTAAATCAAATCACTTCAAAAAACATTGTTATGAAAAAAATTGTGTTTTCCCTCATGTTAGTTGCCGTTTCGGTAACTATGTTTGGTCAGAAATCGAATGTTGCTTTAGCTAAAGATAAAGCGTTGGCATCTACACCCGATTTCTCGGCTGCAGAATCAGCCATTCAGGCTGCACTTGAAAATCCGGCTACAAAAAATGAAGCTGAAACATGGTATGTTGCCGGAACAGTTTATAATGCAATCAGTGAAAAAGAATACGCAAAGGAACTTTTGAAACAAAAGTTTGATCAGGATTTATTGGGTCAAAGTCTGATCAAAGCGTTTGGATATTACTTGAAAGCCTATGACTTAGATCAACAACCTAATGACAAAGGCAAAATTAAACCACGTTATTCAAAAGACATTGCAAATATCATTCGCACTTATTACACTGATGGTCAATTGATTCGTTATGGAAGTTATTTGTTTGATCAAAAACGTTATGCCGATGTTGTAAAGGCATTTGACGTTTATCTGCAAATTCCTGATCTACCTATGTTTCAAGGCAAAGAAGCATTGAAAAAAGATTCAACCTATAAAATGGTGAAATATTATACTGCTATTGCCGCTATCAATGCCAACGACACGACTCAGGCCATCAATTTGCTGGAACAACTCAAAAATGATAACTATGAGTTGAAAAATGTGTACGAACTTCTTTATCAAGAATATGCTGCAAAAAAAGATACAGCTCAGTTTGTGCAGATATTAAAAACCGGCGCTTCAAAATTTCCTGCTGAACCTTTCTTCCTGCAAAATTTGATCAACTATTTTATTTATTCGGGTAAAAATGCCGAAGCATTAACTTATTTGAACAAAGCGATTGAAGAAGAACCCAATGTTCCACAATATCAATATGTTAAAGGTAACTTGTTGGAAATGAACAAGGACATTGACGGAGCTCGTGCCGCTTTTGAAAAAGCGTTGCAACTAAAACCGGATTATGCTGAAGCCGAAGCGTCTATTGGTCGTTTGTATTACAATCAAGCCATTAACTTATTGCTGGCTGCAAATGATATCAAAGACGTAACTATTTACAATCAAAAAGTGGCTCAGGCTACTGACATTTTCAAACAAGCATTACCATATTTTGAAAAAGCGCATCAAATGGCTCCCAAAAATGAAGACATCATCAGCACTTTGAAAAAATTGTATTATCGTTTGCAAATGGACAAAGAATATCAAGCATTGGATAATGAATCAAAATAGTGTCATTTAATTCATTCGATTCATCAAAAGAGCCGGCCAACAGTCGGCTCTTTTATTTTAGAATCTACCGTTAATATTGTATCTTCGCTTGTCAAAAAATGAAAAATCAACCATCATGGACGTTCGTATTGAAAAGAGTTGGAAAGATCATTTGAATGAAGAATTTGATAAAGAGTATTTTCAACAATTAGTTGCTTTTGTTAAAAAAGAATATGCTAATGGAGTCGTTTTTCCTCCGGCAAAAGATATTTTTAATGCATTTGACTTGTGTCCATTTGATCAAACGAAGGTCGTAATCATTGGTCAAGATCCATATCATGAACCAAATCAGGCGCATGGGTTATGCTTTTCGGTTAAAGATGGTGTTCCTTTTCCTCCTTCGTTAATCAATATTTTCAAAGAAATTCAAGACGATTTACACATTCCCATGCCGACATCAGGTAATTTGGAACGGTGGGCCAAACAGGGTGTTTTGTTACTCAATGCCACGCTGACGGTTCGTGCCCATCAAGCCGGATCGCATCAGCATAAAGGATGGGAACAATTTACAGATAAAGTCATTGAAATTTTAGCTTCGCAAAAAGAACATCTTGTTTTTATGCTTTGGGGAGCATATGCTCAAAAAAAAGGGGCCATGATTTCATCCTCAAGCCATTTGATTTTACAGTCACCACATCCATCGCCCCTTTCGGCACATCGTGGATTTTTGGGAAATCATCACTTTAGCCGTGCAAACACCTATTTGATTGAAAATGGGAAAATTCCTATTCAATGGTAAGGGTTGGTGTAAAGATTGCATCAAGGATGGTGTGTAACTAAATTATAATTGCTATTTTTGTAAAATAAAATAATTCGCTTCATTTTTTATACGAACGAGTTAAGCATTTTCGAATGAACTTTTTTCATCAACCATTCATGATTCATCAACCATTTCAATGGAAGTTTCTAATTGCGCTACTATTAGGAACTGTTTTTTTGGTTTCATGTGTTACATATCGTGAAATCAATTATTTACAAAATCCAGGAATGGGCATTCCATCCTATGCCGATACAGCCAGATATCATGATTATTTGCTACAACCGGGAGATCGCCTTTATATTCAGGTGAAATCGTTGAATCAAGATGTGACAAAATTATTTCAACAAGATCAATCACAAGGAACAAGCAACGGTAATGTCAATTTATATACTTATCGGATTGACAGTCTGGGTTATGCCGATTTTCCATATATTGGTAAAATTCATGTTGGCGGTAAAACCATTCGAGAAGCAAAAATGATGTTAGAAGAAAAAGCTTCTTCCGAATTAGGAAAATGCTATTTTCAAGTTGCTTTGGCCAACAACTATTTTACGGTTATTGGAGAAGCAGGAACGGGTCGATATGATTTGCCTAAAAGTAAATTAACTATTTTTGAAGCGTTAGCCATTTCAGGCGATTTGAAATCAATGGCCGATCGTTCCAAAATCCGTATTTTAAGACAAACTCCCAATGGAACTATTATTAAAACATTTGACATTCGGAGTAAAACCATCATCGGGTCAGAATTTTATTATGTTCAACCCAATGATATTATCTATGTTCAGCCGATTTCGGCACAATTTTTCGGCATCACTTCGTGGTCGGGAATGTTAAGTTCCATTACCATGTCGTTATCGTTTGTGTTGTTGTTTTTCAGCATTTATCATTATGTCAAAAAGTAACGGTCTTTTAAGAAAACATCAACTCATTTCCAAGTTGCTTGTGATAAGTGCGTTGATACTGATGCTTTCCTCATGTGTCAATAATTACACAACAGCTTATTTACAAACGCGTTCCAATCTTCCGGTATATGCTAAAGGTCATTATGAGAATTACATTCTCAAACCGAATGATGAAATTAATCTACGCGTTTTAAGTATTAAGGAAGACGTCAGTTCCTTGTTCACTCAAAACAATTCCACCAATAATCAAAACAGCTATCGGATTTATCCTGACAGTACGGTTGACTTGCCTTTTATGTCCCATTTAAAGATTGGCGGTTTAACACTTGAACAGGCTACTCAAGTGGTTGAGAAGAAAGTACAAACGTTAGATCCGAAAGCCAAAGTGATCTTAGCATTGAATAACGATTATTTTTACGTTTTAGGAGAAGCCGGACGCGGTAAATTCCCTATTTACAAGGATAACTTAAATATTTTTGAAGCATTGGCTTTATCAGGCGATATCAAATCGGACGGAGATCGAGCTAAGGTGCGGATTATACGTCAAACAGCTAAAGGAGTCGCCATTAAAACATTTGACATTCGTAGCAGATCTATTGTCGATTCTCCGTTTTATTACATTTATCCTAACGATATCATTTATGTAAGCACCACTCCTTCCAGTTTTTTTCAAATTGATTCATTCAGTGGATTTATCAGTATTATTACCACTTCAATTTCATTTTTGCTTTTAGTCTTGAACATAAAACGATGATCAACAATCATTTAATAAAAATCAATGGAAACTCACAATACACCATCTTATTCATCTTCTCAGATTCCGTCATCTAATTTTACGCTGGATGACGAAGAATCAACTTTTGACGTGATGGAGTGGATTATCAAGATTCTACATCATTGGTATTTATTTGTCATATTTCTGGCCATTACCTTAGGAATTGCTTTTTTGATCAATCGCACATGGAAACCTGTTTATCAGGTGAGTGCACAAATTCTCTTAGGTGCAGGACAAGCGCCACCCAATTCCCAAGTGGTGATGCAAGGTTTTAATTTGAATACCGCGTATAGAAACATTGATAATCAGATGATTATTTTAACTTCCAATGATTTGATACGCAAAACATTATCAAAGATTGATTTATCGGTTGACTATTATACTTCGGGACATTTCAAAACAAACAATCTTTACGGAATTTCACCTATTGATATTAAAAGTGATCAAATTAACGATAATGCATATGGAGTACAGTTTGATTTTAAAGATGTGGATGGCAACAGTTATTCCATTACGCATCAACGAGACAAACAGTTAGGCGAATTACATTTTACGGGAAAATATGGCCAAGTACTATCCACTCCTTATTTTACGATCATTGTCAATAAAACTGATTTTTTTAGTCCAGAAATTTTGATTCATTTTGCCTTTTTGTCAGAAGATTATTTAGCTGATTATTTTTCTTCGCGTATTGCGCTGAACTTTGTAACCAATAATTCAACGGTGCTGTCGGTTTCAATGACTGGAACTGTTTATCAACGTGACATTGACTTCTTAAATAAACTATGCGATGAGTTTTTAATTGAAAATTTGCGGCAGAAAAATGAAGAAGCCAGTCGCACCATCGCCTTTATTGATAAGCAACTGGAAGAGATATCGGATTCTTTGCACCAATCAGAAAATAAATTGCAGGATTTTCGTAAAATCACAAAAGTATTTGATATGAATACTTACACTGCCACGTTGATGGGGCACTTGACTTCAAGTCAGGAAAAACGACTCTCATTGCAATTGAAAGAATCATATTTGAATTATTTGGACAATTACATCAAACGAAATTTGAACAAAGATCAAATTATGACTCCCTCCAGTCTGGGGATTGTCGATCCCATTTTGGTTGAATTATTGAATCAATTTAATGCAGCACAAATAAAATTAGCTCAAACGACACCTCAAAATCCATTTTATGAAAAATATTCGGAAGATTTAGCTCGCATTCGCATTGCGCTGCAAGATGCCATTAAAAATGTCAGAGCCGGTTTTGATGTTGAAAAACAAGAACTTGAAAATCAATCTCAAACTACTACTTCTCAACTTGAAACTTTACCCGAAATTGAAAACAAAATGGGCAGTTTCGAGCGGGAATACAAAATGAATGATGCTTATTACACTTATCTGTTGCAAAAAAGAGCAGAAGCACAAATTCAACAAGCATCGAATGTACCTGACAATACTATTTTGGAACGTGCTCGCATGATTTCAATCACAAACGGAAGTGAAAAATCTCATACATTAATGATGGCGCTTATTTTGGGATTATTAATTCCATTGGTCATTATTATTCTGAAAGAATTCTTAAAACTGAAAATTATTGACAAGCGCGATGTTGAACGTTTGACAAAGCTGCCTTTTCTTGGAAATATTCCTTATGTGGCAAATGCATCAAACATTCATGTGTTAGATCATCCAAAATCTTCATTTGCTGAGTCATATCGAATTATCAGAACGCGAATTAATTTTGTTGCTCAAAAATCGGATGCGGCTTGTGTCGTTGTTACATCGACTGAATCAGGTGAAGGGAAAAGCTTTTTTAGCATCAATTATGCTGCCATTTGTGCCATGACCAATGAAAAAACAATTTTAGTCGGATTAGACCTGAGAAAACCTTCTTTAGCCAGTACATTAAAGATACAAAATCAGCACGGCTTAACGAATGTTTTGCTTGGTGAAGTAACGTTGGAAGAGGCGATTATTCACGCCAATGAAACCTTCAACTTTGACGTGTTGCTTTCGGGAAGTATTCCGCCTAATCCGGGCGAATTAATTCGATCGAACAAATTGGGTGAATTAATCCAAAAGCTAAAAGAAAATTATCAATATATCATTATTGATACCAGTCCTGTAGGTATTGTTGCTGATGCATATCCTTTAATGCCATTAGCTGATGCGGTGATCTATTTAGTCCGAAGCAAAAAGACGGATAAGAAATTCTTCAAAAACATTATTAAACAGTTGTCAATGGACGGAATGCAACACATCGGCATCGTTTTGAATGCATTAGATCGTTCAAATTCCGTATATGGTTACAATCATTATGGATACGGTTATTATGGATATAAACAAAAGGGGAAAGAGTACATCAAAGATTATTATACTGAATGATAAAACGGATTGTTCAGTTCATCAAGGATGTAAGAGCGTTTCCTTTATCAATCATGTATGCAATATCTTATGATAATCATTAGAACGTGACAAATATGCAAGGCAATGATTATTTTGGTGAGTTTCATAAATCTTTAGTGTTAAAAAATAAATTAAACGTATGAATATTGCTATTGTTGGAACCGGCTATGTTGGACTTGTAACCGGAGCATGTTTTGCAGAAATGGGAATTCAGGTCACTTGTGTTGATGTCGATGAGAATAAAATTGAACAACTGAAAAAAGGGATTATTCCTATTTATGAACCCGGATTGGAAGAGATGGTGATGCGAAACATGAAAGCCAATCGTCTTCATTTTACTTCATCATTGCTTTCCATCCTCGATGAAGTGGAAGTGGTTTTTTCAGCTGTCGGAACTCCTCCGGGTGAAGATGGAAGCGCTGATTTAAAGTATGTTTACGAAGTAGCTAAAACCATCGGTCAGCATATTTCGCATTACACGTTGGTGGTAACAAAAAGTACCGTTCCTGTTGGCACAGCTCAAACAGTCAAAAAAATTATTCAGGAGCAATTAGATAAAAGAAAGGTTGACATTTCTTTTGATGTTGCTTCGAATCCTGAATTCTTGAAAGAAGGTGATGCCATTAACGATTTTATGAGTCCTGATCGTGTCATTGTCGGCGTTGAATCAGATCAAGCAACGAAATTAATGACGCAATTGTATCGACCTTTTTTATTAAATAATTTTCGCGTCATCTTTATGGATATCCCTTCGGCAGAACTTACTAAATATGCTGCCAATGCCATGTTAGCTACTCGAATCAGCTTTATGAATGAAATGGCCAATCTTTGTGAAAAGGTTGGCGCTGATGTCAACATGGTACGCAAAGGCATTAGTTCAGATAGCCGTATTGGGACAAAATTTTTGTATTCAGGAATAGGATATGGCGGTTCATGTTTCCCAAAAGATGTGAGAGCCTTAATCAAAACAGCTCAAAAAGAAGGTTGTTCTATGCATATTTTGGAATCGGTAGATGCCGTGAATGAATATCAAAAATCGATTTTATTCAAAAAATTGACAGAATATTTCAAAAGTTCCAACCTGGAAGATAAAATAATTGCTATATGGGGTCTTGCTTTCAAACCCAATACAGATGATATTCGGGAAGCTCCTTCATTAGTATTAATCCGACATTTAGTGGAACATGGCTGTCATGTGAAAGTATTTGATCCCATTGCAATGGATAAAGGCAGAGAAGCTATTCAACGGGAAATTCCCGAACAATTCCAATCGCTTATCTATTTTGCTAATGACATTTACGACACGGTCAACGATGCAGATGCATTAATGTTGATAACAGAATGGAAAGAATTCAGACTGCCAAATTGGCCCATCATAAAAAAATTGATGAAACAACCGGTTGTTTTTGATGGACGTAATATTTATGATAAAAAAGAAATTCTCGAATTGGGATTTTATTACGAAGGAATTGGTGTATAGCATTCACGCGGGAAAAATGCTGAGCAATCAAGATTTTTCCCGCGTTCAAGAATAGAATGTCCATTTTGAAACCATATTTGATCAACCACATTATCACTAAAAAAGAGAAAAACTCCTTTCGAGAATTTTCTCTTATTCTTTTGATCAACAAGTAATTTATCAATACTTTAGTCCATTGGCGGGTGTGGATATCCTTCACCGCCACCTCTCATTGGCATGTCGCCCGGTGGATGTCCGCCAGGAACACCATCCCAACGATGTTGTCGTTGTTGCTGTTGCTTCTGATACTGAGCCCCTTTGAAGTTACGCAGGTCATAGGTAAAAGTGAGCATCAAATATGGTTTCATCACATTCGTTGAAACGTCTTCGTAGTAAGTGTCATATACATTTTGTGTCAACGATTTGTTTTGATGCAACAAATCATACGCTTGCAACTTGATTTCTCCCCGTTGATTTTTGAATATTTTCTTTCCAATAGCAGCATTCCACAAAAAATAATTTTGATTATAGCCTTTAGCCATTCCTGAGTTGCCCTGATAAGTTAACACATTCTCAAACGTCAATCCTTCCCACGTAATCCAATTGAACTTAAACTGAGCTGTTTGATTTAAATAAGTGCTGTTTTGACTTGGAAACATTTGATTGCGCGCCATGTTGAATGAAGCTCCATAACTTAGGGTAAAGTCCACTTTGTCGCTTATATTACTTCCCAGAATTGCTTTAGGTGTAACCACATAGTTATTGGTAACTTCTGTAACTCCATTATAAATTGCCGGTAATCTATTGTAAGAAAGCATAGTGGAAAGATTTAAATTGCTTTTTAGAAAATCTATTGGAAATCCATAAGTTACTAAAGCATTGGCGTTCCAGTTTCCTGAAAGATTCACAGGATAGCTGTATTGTGCCCCTTTGTTTAATAAAATACCACTCGGCAAAATGGAATCACGTTTTGCGATAAAGGTTGAATTTCCAATATAATGGCTGGTTTGTCCTGCATTGAACATGACGATGAAGGTTTGTCCACTGGTGGGAGTCAACGTATAACGGAATAAGGCTCGTGAGGTAGTTTGTTGCATTAAATCAGGATTTCCTCCTGTCACCATTAACGGATTAGTGTTATTTACAACGTTTTCAAGTTGTTGAATGGAAGGCGCTGACGTATAAGAACGGAACATAAAGTGGATTGAACTGATATTGCTCATTTTATAATTCACCATCACTATGGGCAATAAGCTGGTATATGCAAAATGTGTATTCTGAGGCAATGGAAATTGTTCATCTCCTTGTAATGTGGCATGTTGTAAATTCAGATTAGCCATCAACATCAAGCCGTTGATGTTTCGATAGCGATATCCGATGCCGGCACTTTGAGTTAAATAATTGCTGTTATAAACATTTGACAATGAGGTGTCCAATTGTTGAGACAGATATTGATAGGCTCGTTGATCAATGTCTCGATGGTTATAGTTCACTTGATATGAAGCCTGCATGATACCATGTTTACTCAATGGTTCAGTATAGATTAAACTGCTACCCCAATTATAACCGGATGAGTTGTTCAGAAGGGTTTGATAGGTATTGGTTGTATCGTTTTTTGTGTTGAAAAAGCTATGTGCTTCATAATAACCATTTTGATTGTTGTTATTGAAGCCGTAATTGACATAAGTAGAAATCGTTCTACCCGGTTTACTGAAACGGTGACGATACAGCAGAGCTAAAGAAATATTGCTTGCGTTGGTAATGTTATTGCTATGATTGGATGTTTGATTGTTAACAGTTCCATTTAAAAAAGTTTGTCCGAAAGTTGAACTGTTATTGATGTTTCGCTGCAAAACAATGGCTGGCGTGAACGTAAACCAGTTAGTTGCATTGGGTTTATAATCCAATTTCATATTAAAGCGATGGTTGTAATTGGTGGCAGAGGAATGATCCATTTCTTGATATGTTCTGCCAATATCGGATGCGTCAAAATAGGTTCTATTGATGGACTGATCGGTAAAATTATTGGTCATGTTAAAAAAATATCCACTTGTGACCGAAATTTTAGATCCCCAATTGTCAGTGTAATTAAAACCCCCAGCATTGGTTTTAGTTAAACCTCCTTGTGGACCACCGCTACTGCTGCTAAACGTTCCGCCACGAAAACCCCGAAATCCGCCGCCACCCATCACACCGGCAAGATCTTCTTGTGAAAAGTTTTGTTGATTAATGTTGTTTGACATACCTAACAGGGTGATGCGTCGGTTCCCGTTGAAAATATTAATTGATGCTGAACTTTGATAATCAACATCATGTGAATGATCTTCTCCAATGCCGTCAACAATTTTTCCGAAAATTCCCGTTCGCATGTTACGACGAGTCACCACATTAATGGTCTTTATTGAATTGCCATCATCAAACCCGGTAAAAGCAGCTTGATCGCTTTGTTTGTCAAATACTTCAATGTTTTGAACAATATCGGCCGGCAGATTTTTTAGCGCTAAGGTTGGATCACCATTAAAAAATGGCTTGCCATCCACTAACACATTTTGAACCGTTTCTCCTTGTGCCTGAATATTTCCTTGATTATCTACAACAATCCCGGGCATTTTAGAAATAAGTGTTTCAGCACTGGCCCCTTGAATGGTCTTAAAAGCATCCGCATTGTAACGCATGGTGTCAGATATTTGCACCGCTCTTGTTAAACGTCCCACAGCCGTTACTTCATTTAATGCGACTGACTTTTCACGTAACAGAATCGTTCCGACATCCTGACCGTTTTGAGTGACTTTAATTGTTTGTGTTTCAGTATTAAATCCAACAAAAGATACTTGCATGATGTACGTTCCGACATAAAGATTATTAATGACAAAAACGCCATCTTTGTTGCTGACATTGCCGGTTCGCACATTCGGTGAATCTTTTAGCCACACCGTGACGGTTGCTCCTGGCAACGGTTGATGTTTATTGTCTTCAATATGTCCTTTGATGCTGAGTGTTTGCGCTGACATGGCGACTGTCATCATACTGAATAAAAGGAGTAACATTGTTTTCATGTGTGGCATTATCAAAAAAGAGTAGATGAAAAAATAAGCGATACTTTTTTATTAGTATGACAAACTAATGATCAAAAGGTTTAATGAGAACCCATTTTATTTTTAGGTGGTTTTAATATTTTTAGACGTTAATACAATGTAACCAAACCGACACTGTAAACATTTTTTGGTATTGCAATACTCCTTCTTTAAGTGAATCAACGCTTGCGAATCAAATGCCGAACGAGCATGGATGTTCCATTTTGACCAACCTTCTGTTATGAAATTTTTCTCGGGAGGAATTTTCTCCAACATGTCAAGGGCTTTGTCTTGCAATTCCTGATTTCCTTTATATTTGCCGTAAAAAAAGAGATATGGAACCAATGTGTTGATAATCAATAGGTGGATAGCATTGATTCCCAGCGCTTTTTTCTTGTAACGTGAAGGTTGTTGAAACGAATAGTGAGTATTCCAATAGTCAGATGGTTCGCATCGCAACAATGATACATAATAGTCAATATCTTGATTATCCATTATTTTTGAAAAAAGCTTGGACGATTGATGGATCAACATGGCCAGTTGAGCAATGCGCACCGGAGGAAAATTAATGGGGCGCAGACGAAGCATTTTCCAATCATTTGTACTTAAGGGAGTTAATTCATATTTTTTACGAAGAAACATTGCTTCACTTTTTAATTTGATCACATATTCATCCGTTGGATTCGGTATATCATCCAAAAATCCTGATTGTCCAAACAAAAGGGCTTCAATTTGGAACAAATTGTGTTTATGTTTTCCCAACAAATGGTTAGGAAGTGATTTTGCAAGTTGCTCAAACGCTTCTGCGTTCAGACTCATTCCAAAATTACGCGCTAATACAATGTAAAAACTCTCTTCCCAATCGTATTGCGTCAAGGACAATAACCGTTCAATTTGGAGCGATTTTTGTTCCAATCGTTCAATTAATAAAGCATTTAGCCAACTTTTGATGGTGATGGCAGGAATTTGTTCAAGAAGGGGAGCACAAGCCACAAAGCTATTTTTTTGTAGTAATTGAGAATATTTTTCGTCTAAATCGGGGAAATAGGGTAGTACTAATTGGGGAATCTCTTCGCCATTCATTCGTTGAATCGGGACATCACATTCTGCAACAACATGTAGAATAATAGATTGATAATGAATGTCCTGTTCATGATGATGTCGAAACCAATCAGAAGATTTGAGATGAATTTCCACGTTTCCTGCCCAAATGGTGCCATCAATCTTAACTTTTGCGTTAAAAAAATCAGGTCCGGCATCCCGATTCAGTTGGCCTACATCAATGACTTCAAGGGCTTCTCCGTTTACAGTCACTAAATCATTGATATAAAATAATTTATGCTGCCATGCATAGTGTAAAAGTGCCTCTTTCATACGTTTATTATTTATACTTTCACCTCGTAAAGACCTTGCTAACGCTTCATTTGCTTGATCTATGATCTAGCCTTCGTTTCATCCATTGATCTTTGGTTCAATCTCTTGTTGTGCTGCTTGTTTTTCCCCTCAAAGTTACACTTTTTTTATATTTCAAAAAAAATCTATTTTTTTAATGATGAACTGCTTCTCATTGATCTATATGAAGAAATGAATTCAAATCAGATATTGCACAACCAATGAGGGGAAAAAATTAAATCGTCAGTTTTTTCATTTTGAACGGAAGGTTGTAACTTTACATCCAATTTGAAATTGAAAGTCATAAGATGAAATTAGTTTGAATTATTTTCTATTTATCTATTTGAAATTGATTTCATTAACCTGACGATGATTTTGTGAAAAATTTCCCTCCAAAACCTTTTTCACAAGAGAATCAAAACAGAGACACCTAAAAACGATTTTATTTAACATCTAAAATTTTATTTATCAATGAAATATATCATCATTGTGGGGGATGGCATGGCCGACGAACCAATCATAGCATTAAACAACAAAACCCCTTTGCAAGCAGCGGTCAAACCAACCATCGATCAACTGGCAGCATTAGGAAGTAATGGTCTGCTGGCAACCATTCCTCAAGGTTTTAATCCGGGCAGTGAAATTGCTAATTTATCGATCTTAGGCTATGATCTTCCCACTGTTTTTGAAGGACGAGGATCTTTGGAGGCTGCCAGCATGGGCATTCCCATTGCTGACGATGAAATGGCGATGCGATGCAACCTGATTTGTATTGAAAACGGACGCATCAAAAATCACTCTGCCGGGCATATATCTAACGAAGAAGCTTCTGAATTGATTGATTTTCTCAATGAAAACTTAGGCTCGGATACCATTCATTTTTTTTCGGGAGTTTCTTATCGTCATTTGTTGAAGATGAAAGGTGGCAACAAAGCCTTGCATTGTACGCCGCCACATGATGTTCCCGGCACACTTTTCTTAGAGGTAATGATTCAACCTTTAACTCAAGAGGCAAATGTTACAGCTCAGATATTAAATGAATTAACGATAAAATCTCAATCATTGCTTGAATCACATCCGGTGAATAAGAAGCGGAAAGCAATGGGCAAAGATCCGGCTAACAGTATTTGGTTATGGTCTCCTGGTTATCGACCTAAAATGCAAACTATCAGTCAGCTGTATGGCATTAAGAGTGGAGCTGTTATTTCTGCCGTTGACCTGATAAAAGGAATCGGTGTGTATGCCGGATTGCGACCGATTGCAGTGGAAGGTGCTACCGGACTTTACAATACAAACTATGAAGGGAAAGCTCAAGCCGCTATCGAAGCGCTGCGTACTGACGATTTTGTCTATCTTCATATTGAAGCCAGTGATGAAGCAGGACATGAAGGCGATGTTGCTTTGAAAGTGAAAACCATTGAATATTTGGATCGAAGAATAGTGAAACCTATTTTTGAAGCCGTATCTCAATGGGACGAACCGGTTACCATGGCTATTTTACCTGACCATCCTACACCTTGTCATTTGCGAACTCACACCTCGGCGCCTGTTCCTTTTCTCATTTATCGTCCCGGACAACAACCTGATGCCGTGAAACAATATGATGAGTTTGCGGCCGTGAAAGGCTCTTACGGCATATTAGAGAATTGGCAATTTATGCCGATTCTACTTGAAAAGTAGGCCGATTCTTTAGGTGGAATGATAAAAAACTTCAAGAAGTTTTTGAATTATGACTTAAGTCAAAAATAATTTTGATTTAAGTCTAAATAAAATAAGACTTAAGTCAAAAAATGATATAACTTAAATCATAATTAATTTAGATTTATATCAAAGATATGTTAGATTTAAGATGTAAATTGATTGCCCATAAGGTATAAATGAAAAACTTCAAAAACTTTTTGCAAAAACATCCAAACAACATTTCAAAAACTGCTGATATTCGTTGAAAAACGTTTAGTACAATCTTTCCAATAGAACAGTGCTCCTTTGAGTTCGATCAATAGAAATTTTGATGCCATTTTATATCAACTTCTTGTACCTTTTTGTGGGAATTATCTCCAAGAATCTTCAAAAGGAAAATGACTTCGGTTGTTTTTTTGCTCTTTAAGATATCTATACTTTTAAGAATCAACTAAATGACTTAAAATATCATATTTCAATCCATTTTTCGTAAGATTTTGTCGTACCTTTGTTTTCATAAAAATGAGTCCTCCTATTTTTTATGATTGGCAAAGGGAAATTGAACAATATGAGGAGTTAAAGCAATTCAGTTTATGGAAGAATTATTTCCTTTGGTTGATGAACAAGGAACTGTCATTGGAAAAGCAACGCGGAGCGAATGCCACGGCGGTACGTTTTGGCTGCATCCCGTTGTTCACTTGCATGTAATCAATAGTGCTGGAGCATTATTCTTGCAAAAACGTGTCATGAACAAAGATACGCAACCCGGCAAATGGGATACATCGGTCGGTGGACATGTGAGTTATGGCGAAACGGTGGAGCAGGCGTTGCAACGTGAAGTTTTTGAAGAAATCGGGATTCAGCAATATCAGCCTGTTTTTCTTACGCGTTACGTGTGGCAATCATCGGTTGAGAAGGAGTTGGTCAATGTATTTTATACCCGTTATGATGGCCCTTTTCTCATTGATCCGATAGAAATTGACACAGCCCGTTTTTGGACCATTCACGAGATACAACAACAAATTGGACAAGGATTGTTTACTCCTAACTTTGAGCATGAATTTATGTTGCTCTTTGAAAAGTTACGTGAACAAGGAAATTGAATCAATCCATGTGTTATTGGTAATAGAGTCGAATTGTCTGTTTACAAAATAGCTATAAATAATTAAAAATGAAGAATATACTGTTTATTTTCTTGTTTCTTCTGAGTGTTTCTTTTGCACAAGCTCAACGACTTCCAATTGAACCGCCAAATTATTCGTACATCAAATCGGAAATAAAAAATCCGAATTCACCTTATTATTATCCAACCCTATTTAAAAGATACCTTGCCAACGATACAACGTTGAACATTAAAGAATATCGAGCGCTTTATTATGGATTTACCTATCAAAAAGCGTATCAGCCCTACGGCAAACAGCCTCAAGACAGTATTTTAGCTCGCTATGCCGACTTGGATCATCTGACGAAAGCTGATTGCGATACCATTTTGCTTTATGCCGGTCAACTGGTAGAAAAATTTCCTTTTGATGTTCATTGGATCAATCGAATAGCCTATGCCTATCATGTGAAAGGTGACGATCAAAAAGCTAATTTGTACAGTTATAAAGCAAAAATGATTCTGTCAACCATTTTTTCAACAGGCAATGGCCGAAGTCCGATGACGGCGTGGCACGTCATTGAAGTGGGCGATGAATATGAAATCATCTATATGTTAGGATTATATCCTACGCATTCTACATTGGTGGCACTTCAGTGCGATCATATTACGGTGAGTCCGAATCCTTCCGGTGTCAGAGGTTTCTATTTCAATGTAAAACGCTTATTGGATATGGAAGGTGACCGATAGTCAATGAATAAGTAAAAAAATTACGATGTTTGTAGAAGAAATATCCACGTTTTTAGCGCAGAAACAGTATCCAACATTTGAATTGAAAGCCGTTTTTTTCGATATGGACGGCGTGTTGTTTGATTCGATGCCTGCCCATGCAGATGCGTGGGTCAATGCATTTAAGACATACGGAATAACATTTTCGGCATATGAAGCGTATTTGAACGAAGGGCGAACGGGAAATGGAACCATTGACGGTGTTTTCAAAGCTCAATTGGGACGAGTAGCTACGGAAGAAGAAAAACAGCAAATTTATAAGACGAAGAGTCAGCTATTTGAACAAATGGAAGCAGCGCCTGTTATGCCTTTTGCCATGGAATTGCTTCAAAAAATTAAATCACAGGGTATTCATATTCTTTTAGTTACCGGATCGGGGCAACCAAGTTTATTGGATAAATTGGAAGCCTCATTTCCTCAAATTTTTGAAAGAGAACGTATGGTAACGGCGTTTGACGTGAAACACGGGAAACCGACTCCGGAACCTTATTTGATGGCATTAAAGAAAGCCAATGTAAAACCATGGGAAGCTGTAGTGGTGGAAAATGCGCCTTTAGGAATTGCCTCATCCGTAGCAGCAGGCATTTATACTTTAGCTGTTAATACGGGTATTTTGGCCAATCATGTGTTGATGGACGAGGGAGCCAATGCTATTTTTTCTGATATGAAAGAATTGTATGAACAATGGGATCATCTTTTTATTTCGTAAAAAAAGGAAAATCAAGATGTTAGTTATTTTCATACATTTATTTTTAACACGAAGGATGTTTGGAACTCGCCAAAATAATCATTTCCTTGAGTATAGGTATTTTTGTAGCTCGTTTCATCTGTTCAAATTAGTTTTTCATTAAAGTTAGATGAAACGCCAACCATTGCTTTCTTTGTGAATCAATGTGATTTTAGGTTGTCATGTTCGTTTCATGATTTAATCCCTTTTTTAATATATGGACTTCAAAATCACCTCTTCTTATCAACCAACCGGAGATCAACCGGAAGCCATCGCTCAATTGGTTGAAGGTGTGAAAAATGGGACAAAATTTCAAACGTTGCTTGGTGTGACGGGTTCAGGCAAGACTTTTACCATTGCCAATGTGGTGGAACAATTGAATCGTCCGACATTGGTATTGAGTCACAACAAAACGTTAGCCGCTCAACTTTACAGCGAATTCAAAACCTTTTTTCCGGATAATGCCGTTGAATATTTTGTTTCATACTACGATTACTATCAGCCGGAAGCGTATTTGCCGGTGACAGATACTTATATTGAAAAAGACTTATCTATCAATCAAGAGATTGAAAAGCTTCGTCTTTCAACCACTTCTTCTCTTTTGTCAGGTCGAAAAGATGTCATTGTTGTTTCATCCGTTTCTTGTTTATATGGCATTGGGAATCCCGAGGATTTTTACAGTAATACCATTCATATTGAAAAAGGTCAAACCATTGCACGCAATGTGTTTTTGCGGTCGTTGGTTGACAGCCTTTATTCTCGCAATGAAATTGAATTCAACCGTGGTAATTTTCGGGTAAAAGGGGAGACGGTGGATATCTTTTTAGCCTATTCTGATGTAGCGTTGCGCGTTATATTTTGGGGTGATGTCATTGATGAAATCGAAACGTTTGATCCGATAAACGGCCATACAGTCTCTATCTTTGAAGCGTATGATATTTATCCCGCAAACATTTTTGTGACAACCAAGGAACGAATTAATAACGCCATTTATCAAATTCAGGATGATTTAGTGAAGCAAGTGGCTTTTTTTGAGTCGATTGGAAAACCGTTTGAAGCAAAAAGAATTCAAGAACGGGTGACGTATGATCTTGAAATGATACGCGAATTAGGTTATTGTTCGGGCATTGAAAATTATTCTCGTTATTTTGATGGACGAGAACCTGGAAGCAGGCCGTTTTGTCTGCTCGATTATTTTCCAAAAGATTTTCTGATGGTAATCGACGAAAGTCATGTGACGATTCCCCAAATCAGAGCCATGTATGGCGGCGATGCCTCTCGAAAACAGAATTTAGTAGAATATGGGTTCCGTTTGCCCGCTGCAAAAGACAACCGTCCTTTGCAATTTAACGAATTTGAATCGTTAATTCATCAAGTCATTTTTGTGAGTGCAACACCAGCCGATTACGAGCTTCAAAAATCGGGAGGAGTTGTTGTGGAACAAGTGGTCAGACCAACCGGCCTGCTCGATCCGATCATAGATGTACGCCCAAGCTTGAATCAGATTGATGATTTAATGGAAGAAATTGTGGTAAGAACGCAAAAAGATGAACGTGTTTTGGTGACCACGCTAACGAAACGAATGGCTGAAGAACTTACCGATTATTTGACGAAACTGAACATTCGGTGTAATTATATTCATTCCGATGTGGATACGTTGCAGCGTGTGAAATTGATGGATGATTTACGCAATGGATTGTTTGATGTATTGATTGGCGTAAACTTATTGCGTGAAGGGCTGGATTTGCCCGAAGTTTCGCTTGTAGCCATTTTGGATGCAGACAAAGAAGGTTTTTTACGTTCACATCGCTCTTTGACACAAACAGCCGGAAGAGCGGCACGCAACTTGAACGGACGAGTGATTATGTATGCTGATAAAATAACGGAAAGCATGCAAAAAACGATTGACGAAACCAATCGTCGTCGAGAAAAACAGTTGGCATACAATGAAAAACATGGCATTACGCCAAAATCAATCAAAAAGAGTCATACTTCAGCATTAGGCCATCAAGAAGCAGGAAAAACAGTTGCCAAGGCTTATACTGAACCAACAACCATCGATGTAGCGGCAGATCCTGTGGTAAAATACATGAGTCGAACAGCATTGGAAAAAGCCATTGAAACCACTCGAAAAAACATGCAACAAGCTGCTAAAAAATTAGAATTTATTGAAGCTGCTCAATTTCGGGATGAATTGATCAAATTGGAAGAGTTGTTGAAGACAAAATAAACAGTAACTTTAAATTATTCTTGTACCTGATTGTCCATCAATAGCATCTGCTTTTGTAATAATGACCTGTTTCACGCCGGAAGCTATGGCATCAAAGGCATTTTCCAATTTCGGAATCATTCCACCTTGTATAATTCCTTGTGAGACATATTGTTTGAATTGGGTATGATTTATTTCAGGAATCACGCTTTGATCGTCATTTTCGTTGAATAAAACTCCCTTTTTTTCAAAACAATACATCAACGTGACATCAAAAAACGGCGTCAATGCTTTTGCTGTTTCTGAAGCAATGGTGTCAGCATTGGTGTTTAACAGATTGCCTTTTTTGTCATGAGTTAAAGGCGCTAAAACGGGTACTATCTTTTTGACAATTAACTCTGCAAACATCGTACCGTTTACTGCTTTAACATCTCCTACAAAACCATAATCAATCGGTTCAACGGGACGTTTTTCTGAAAGCATGCAGTTTAAATCAGCGCCCGTCAATCCCAAAGCATTGATTCCAAGAGATTGAAGTTGTGCTACAATGGTTTTGTTAACCAGACCACCGTACACCATGATCACCACCTTGAGCGTCTCGCTGTCAGTTATTCTGCGTCCGTTGATCATAATGCTTTCAATTCCAAGTTTGGAAGCCAATGCCGTGGCAGAACGGCCGCCGCCATGTACTAACACTTTGTAGCCTTCGATGGATGAAAAATCGTGTAAAAAAGAGTGTAATGAATCATTTTCTTCCACTATTTTGCCACCCACTTTGATGATCGTAAGTTTTTCCATTGTTTACCATTGCTCTAAAATTCGTTTAATAACAACTTCTGCAGCAATTTCACGATTGGCAGCTTCGGGAATGACAAGCGATTGCGGACTTTCAATCACATCATCGGTCACAATCATGTTACGACGCACCGGAAGGCAATGCATGAAATAGGCCTGATTGGTCAAAGCCATTTTGTCTGAAGTAATTGTCCACGAGCGATCTTTGCTGATAATTTTGCCATAATTCGGATCTGCATAAGCTGACCAATTTTTGGCATAGACAAAATCGGCATTTTCTAATGCTTTGTCTTGATCATATTCCACTTTTGCGCCTTGCACAAATCGATCGTCTAATTCATATCCTTTCGGATGAGTAATCACAAATTCTACGTCAGCGGCATTCATAAATTCGGAAAAAGAATTTGGAACAGCCTGAGGTAAAGCACGAGGGTGGGGAGCCCAAGTTAAAACAACTTTGGGATGTTCCCTTTTTTTAAATTCTTCAATGGTAATTAAATCGGCAAAGGCCTGCAAAGGATGTACACTGGACGATTCCATGCTGATAACCGGTTTTCCCGAATACTGGATAAACTGATTCAAGATGGTTTCGTTGTAATCAAATTGTTTGTTTTCTAACTGTGCAAACGATCGGACGGCAATGATATCGCAATAACTTGCCATCACGGGAATGGCCTCCAAAATATGTTCCGACTTATCGCCGTCCATGATGACGCCTCGTTCGGTCTCTAATTTCCATGCGCCTTGATTCACATCAAGTACAATGGTATTCATTCCGAGATTCATGCCTGCTTTTTGCGTGCTTAAACGCGTTCTTAGACTTGAATTGAAAAAAACCATCAATAAGGTTTTGTTTTCACCCAATTCTTTAAAGTCATATCTCTTTTGCTTTAATTCCAACGCTTCTTGTACTGCTTTTTTCAAGTCTCCTAAATCGTTGACACTGATGAACTTTCTCATACGTTTAGTTTTATTTGTTTTACACTATGGATCTATGGAACGTGCCTGATAAACATTCGCTTGAACATCAGCTGTTTTATGAGCTCGTTTCATGCGTTTTTTTATGTTTGTAATAGCAAGACTATTCTTATTGTTTTTGATAAAGTGTAGCCACCCAATGATTCATTTCGTCAAAACGAATCATTTGCAAGTTCAATGCTTGCGCTTCATTGTCAATAGCTGGGCGATCACTATCATAAAAGCCACTCATTAAAAGGAGTTTACCTTTCTCCAAACAAGCTGCATAATCTTTCATGTCTGATAGAAGAATGTTTCGGTTGATGTTGGCCAGAATAATATCAAACTGATGGCCTGACAATAGGCTGGCGTCGCCTTGAATCACATCTATGGAAGGATATCCATTCAGCAAGATATTTTCTTTGGTGTTGTTGAACGACCACTCATCGATATCAATGGCCGTGACAGGCGAAGCGCCTTTCATCGCTGCCAAAATAGCCAAAATGCCTGTTCCGCAACCCATGTCCAACAGCGAGTGACCTTTTACATCCAATTGGAGTAATTGCTTGATCATTAAAATGGTTGTTTCATGATGGCCGGTGCCGAATGACATCTTTGGATCGATAAGAATGTCGTATTTTGTTTTAGGAACATTGTGATGGAAAGAGCTGTGAATGACACATTCATCTCCAATGACAATGGGAGAAAAATAATTTTTTTCCCAAATTTCATTCCAATTTTGATCAGGAATCAACTTGAACGAATAACTTAGCTGCATGTCATCAGCATGAGATTGAGCCCATTCATTGATCTTTTGTTCATCAAACAACGTAGCTGCACCATAGGCTTTAAGTCCATTGTCCGTATATTCAAAGCTGTCGAATCCCATCTCTCCCAATTCATACGCCAACAAATCCTGTTCAAATTCTCTTGAATTGTTAATTTTGATTGTTAATTCTGCAAATTCCATCGATACAAACTATTTTTAGTTAAAAAGGGAAGAAATGATAATGAAACGTTGTTTTTAAGCATATCTTTGTGACGAAAGAAACTTTTGCAAACTTAACTATTTTGCTTCATTAAAGTGTACTTTTTAGCAAGAAAAAACGTTCATTGATTAAACTCTTTCCTGATTGGAAAGTCTAATGGATAAAAAAGAGAAGTAAAGTAAGGACAAAAAGAGAATAAGCATTAAACAAATATAAAATGAAGGAGGAAAACATCATGAAAACAAAATCAATATTGACGGTTATTTTGATGTTGTTACCACTGTTAGGTTTCAGTCAAAGCTTTTACGATGACATTTACAATCCAAAAGCTGCACGTTCTGTTCAATCAACTATAAAACAACAGCCCGCTCAGAATAACGTAAACGCCAATGAAGAATATCAAATAGAAACAGCCAATGTCGGGAATCATCAAGCAGTGATAGTTCGTAATGCTGCCGGTGATACAGTTTATTATTCAGGTGATTATGCTAATGCAAACAATCAGACAAATGCTCCGGTTATTGATACATTAGCAACCAATGGTTCAACTTTGCAGCCGTATCAATCGACTAACAAAGCAAATTTGTTGTTACAACTGAGCAATGGGTCGGTTTATCCTGTTGATCAAATTAATTGGAACGTCAATGTTTGGGGTGGCTATCCTTATTATAACAGTTGGTGGCAACCTTATTGGTTCAACTCATTTTATCCTTTTGGTTATGCCTACAATCCATATTGGTGGGGTGGTTGGTATGGCGATTATTGGGACACATGGGATTTAGGTTGGGGATTTGGATGGAATAGTCCTTTCTATTACGGCTGGAATCCATATTACTACTCATGGGGAGGTTATCCCTATTATTACGGAGGATTGTATAATTGGGGTTATTCACGACCTATTCCTTACAATTACACCGAAAACAGTCGAAGAGAAGCTCGTATGCCATCGAATAATTTACAATCAACTTATTACAATAACAGCATTGGATCGAGATCAATGGCTGTGGGAGGAACAAATGCAACATCCGGAAGAACGATGGGATCAGCTGTCATAGCGAATAACCGAGAGTCAAGTCAAACCTCGTCAAACAATACAGCGACGATGAATCAACCACGCATGGTCAATGCACGTCAAAATAATACAGTACAAGCTAATCCGATTAATGTGAGAGGGACAGAACAAAACAGAGTATTTTGGACGAACTTCTTGAGACAAAACGGATACAATGTTGATCAACGTGCGAATACGAGAAATGCCGGTTTCTCCAACGGCAATTATGTTCAATCCAATAATAACACCAGCAGAAGAGTGGTCATCATTCGATCACAGAACAATGAAAATCAGGTGATTGAAAGACAAAACAATTACAGAGTTCAACGTTCAAATGCTGTTTATGAACAGCCACAACGCGTAGAACGTCCTGTTTACAATGAAAACAGATCCTTTAACGTTGCTCCAAGTTACAATAACGGAGGCGGTAGGAGCGAGGGATCTTTTGAAGGCGGTGGCGGTCGTGGCGGTCGTCGTTGACAGGATGAATTCATCAGGGTAGTTGAAAATGATTTCTAAACGGATTCGTTTCAAATGCCCTGATTATTAAAAGCTCAATCAATTAATTTTCGGAAAAATGAAGATGGGAAAGAGAATATATGTCGGAATTCCTTTATTCTCCGCTTTCTGTCTGCCATTGTTATATCAATTAGTTTTAACTTCAACTTCAAATTAATTATTTTATGAAAACAAAACTCATTGCAGTGATATCATTTTTAATGTGTTCAGCCATTGCATTTTCTCAAGATGGTTTTGATGCATTAACTTATTCACAATATCCTCTCAAAGGTACTGCTCGATACATGAGCATGGGTGGCGCATTTACGTCGTTGGGAGGCGATGCTTCCTCCATCACACTTAATCCTGCAGGGATTGGCGTATATCGCAGTTCGGAAGTCACAGCTACACTGAATTTGCAAAATAATGTAACATCGTCTCTTTGGAATAATCAAACAGGAAGTGATAATAACTTCACAGGCCATTTTAACAATGTTTCTTTTGTGTCAGCTTTTGGTACAAGGAATCCTAATTTTAGTTCAGCGTTCGGTTTTTCGTATGAACGGATTAAATCGTTTAATCGTTCGGGAATCATGAACGGCGCCGGACAATTCTCTTCTTTAACGGATTATATTGCAGGCTACTCAAATGGCATTCCGGAAAGTGATCTTTCCACTTCCAACAACAACGACCCATACAGTAATGTGAATGTTCCATGGATCTCAGAGTTAGGTTATCAGGCTTATTTAATTAATCCAAATACCTCATCATCCACTCCGAATCAATGGAATTCGATTTTGGGAACAACGCCATCCGGTGGTCCTGAACTGGTGACACCTCAATATGCTTTTACCGAAAATGGATACGTCGATCAATACAATCTGAGTTACGGTGTCAATATTAAAAGTATTTTATATTTAGGCGCTTCGGTTGGTTTTCAAGATTTAAGTTATTCATTATCTACTAATTATCTTGAATCGTTTGGTAATGGAGGATCCATGAATCTTCAAAATCAAATTTATACTTCAGGTTCGGGATTCGATGTTAAAGTAGGAGCTATTGTCAGACCAACAAATTTCTTACGTTTGGGCATTGCTTATCATTCACCGATTTTTTACAGCATGACGGATAATTATTATGCTGACATCAACTATAATACCGGCAATCATTACACGCAAACATATCAAGGAACTACTTTCACTCCCGATGCCGGAGGATATAGCAAATATAAATTACAGACTCCTTCGGTGATCACAGTCGGTGCCTCTGGTATTATTGGACAAAAAGCCATTATCAGTTTTGATTATGAATATGCTGATTATTCAACGATGAAACTTCGGGATGACAATAATAGTGCATTCCCCTTTAATACAGAAAATCAAGATATTAGTAATATGATGCAAGGTGTAAGTACCTATAAAATTGGAGGCGAATATCGCATCACTTCTGATTTGGCTATTCGCTTAGGGTACAACTATATCACCCCGGCTACAAAAAACAATGCCGTACGAAATTTACCTTATAACACTGTTCGTACTGATCCTCAATATTTTCTGCAAGGAAATACTCAAAATTATGCTGCAGGAATTGGATATCATTACAAAAACTGGAGTTTCGATGCTGCATACGTTTTGATGAACCAAAAAGAAAGTTTTTATCCTTACAACGATCAATGGCTCTATACCAATCTGGCCGACAGAGTTAATCCGGCTGCAGTCACATCTAAAACAAATAATTTTGTTTTGACAGTTGGTTTTCGATTTTAATGTCACATCTTGTTAAGCATAGAAAAAGTCATCTGTGATAGATGACTTTTTTTTATATTAACATTTTCAATCTTGCTATTTTCAGAATAAAACATATAACTTTGCATCAACGTTGAATGTGGAAAGATTTGCTTGCTTGCAACCACGAGAAAAAATGCTAAAACAGTATTGATTTTTATTTGCTAATCTACCGGAATCAATATCTTTTTTTCTCCTTCTTTTGATTAAGTAAAGCGTATCCTTCATTCATTCACATATGAGGTTTCACCTTCATGAGACACGTTCATAGTATAATCTATGAAGTATGAATATGTTTTTTTAATTCTAATTATAATCAACAAATGAAATCAAATCATTATTTATTTACATCTGAATCAGTTTCAGAAGGACATCCGGATAAAATGGCAGATCAAATTTCGGATGCAATATTAGATGCGTTTTTAGCATTTGATAAAAATTCAAAAGTTGGGTGCGAAACATTAGTCACAACAGGGCAGGTAGTCATTGCAGGAGAAGTTAAATCGAATGCCTACATTGACGTACAGGAAGTGACCAGAAAGGTTATTAATCGGATCGGTTATGTCAAAAGTGAATACAAATTTGATGGCGATTCTTGCGGCATTTTATCGGCTATTCATGAACAATCAGACGATATTAATCGTGGGGTTGATCGTCAAAATCCGATGGATCAAGGTGCCGGTGATCAAGGGATGATGTTTGGCTATGCCACAAACGAAACAGAAAATTACATGCCCATTACGTTGGATTTTGCACATCAATTAATGATTGAATTGGCTGCTATTCGTCGCGAAGGGAAACAAATGACTTATCTTCGTCCTGATTCAAAATCACAGGTAACGGTTGAATACAATGAGAAAGGTATTCCGGTACGAATTCACACCATCGTGGTCTCAACTCAACACGACGAATTTATTTTACCCAATGCCTCAAAAACGCAAGAACAAGCTGATGCCGAAATGGTTGCAAAAATAAAAGAAGATGTGCGAAATATTTTGATTCCGAGAGTAATTGAAAAGAATCCTACCTATAAAAAGTTAATGGACGATCATTACATTTTGCATGTCAATCCGACAGGTAAGTTTGTTATTGGCGGTCCTCACGGTGATACCGGTTTAACAGGTCGAAAAATTATTGTTGACACCTATGGCGGTAAAGGAGCTCACGGAGGTGGAGCCTTTTCAGGAAAAGATCCTTCCAAAGTCGATCGTTCAGCAGCTTATGCTGCGCGTTATATGGCAAAAAATGCTGTGGCAGCGGGCGTTGCAGATGAAATACTGGTTCAACTTTCGTATGCCATTGGGGTGGCAACTCCCTTGAGCGTTTATGTCAATACGTTTGGAAAATCGCATGTGGCGCTTACTGATGAAGAAATTGCCGAAAAATTGTCTAAACTGTTTGATTTAAGACCGAAAGCCATTGAAAACGAATTGAAGCTTCGCACACCCATTTATGAAGAAACTGCATCATACGGCCACATGGGGAGAACGCCTCAAACCGTCAAAAAAAGATTTGAATCACGTTATGCTCCAACAGTAGAAGTGGAAGTAGAACTATTTACGTGGGAAAAGTTAGACTATGTGGAAAAAATTCGCAAAGAGTTTTCCATCAACCATTGATTTTTTGAAAATTATTTGTTTAAAAGTTTTGGATAATCATTGATTATTGATTACTTTTGTCAGTAGTTGATTCAAGAAATGATATAGATAATAAAAGAGTTCCGGCTATTGTCGGAATTCTTTTTGTTTTAAGTTATTAAATTAAAAATTTCACCATGGCAACATCGTATTTGACTCAGGAAGGCTACAAAAAGTTATTAGATGAGTTAAACCAATTGGAAAATGTTCAACGACCGGCAATCTCAAGACAAATTGCCGAAGCTCGCGACAAAGGAGATCTTTCGGAAAATGCTGAATATGACGCAGCAAAGGAAGCTCAAGGCATGTTGGAAATGAAAATAGCAAAACTCAAAGAATCCATTGCCAATGCTCGTTTAATTGATGAAAAAACGTTGAATACTGATGCTGTTCAAATTCTCAATAAAGTGAGAATTAAAAACATCAGCAACGGACAAATCATGACTTACATGATTGTTTCAGAGTCAGAAGCCAATCTGAAAGAAGGAAAATTATCCATAACTACTCCCATAGCAAAAGGGTTATTGGGGAAAAAAATTGGAGATAAAGTTGAAGTAAAAGTTCCTTCGGGGGTGATGCAATTTGAAATTATCGACATTTCATTGTAAGCTCTTTGTTTTGAGTATCAAATTAATAACCATCTATTGGTTTTTTTCTAATATTGGTATCATTTTCAAACAGAATTTGTTAGATATTTAAATTTCATTTCTTATGGCTACCATTTTTTCACGTATTATTGCAGGAGAAATTCCTTGTTATAAAGTGGCAGAAGACGATCAGTTTTTTGCTTTTCTCGATATTCATCCTTTGGCCAAAGGACATACTTTGGTGGTTCCGAAAATGGAAGAAGATTATTTATTCAATTTGGATGATGAAATTTTGCAAGCATACATTTTGTTTGCAAAAAGAGTAGCCAAAGGGATGGAAAAAGCCATTCCTTGTCAGCGTATCGGAATGGCTGTCATTGGATTAGATGTGCCTCATGCTCACATTCATCTGGTTCCGTTGAATAAACCAAATGATATTGATTTCTCTAAGCCTAAATTGGTTTTATCACCGGAAGAAATGCAGAACATAGCCTCTTCCATTCAAGAAAAAATCAGCTTTTGAAGTTCATTTCAAGTGAAATGCCTCTTCGATAACAAAACCTCTTAAAAAATCTTCAATCGACAGCTTTTTTTTTCCAGCCAACTGCAATTGTTTGATGTGTATAAACCCATCATTAACAGCTATTTTCATCATTTTTTTATGATCAGTAACAATGGTGCCGATCGGCAAAGCGTGAGATTGCCATTCTTTAGCTGATTCATAAATTTTTAGGCTGTGGCGTTTGCTTTGTGCGTCGTAAAGCTCAGTCCATGCGCCTGGATAAGGTGATAAACCCCGAATAAAATTATACACTTTTGTCACTTTTTGTGACCAGTCAATTCGACATGTATCGGTAAATAATTTTGGTGCTCCCTTGATTGCATTCGGCATCACCTGAGGAAAAGTGGGTACCGGATAGTTATTGAGAATAAGTTCCACCGTCTTTAATACCAGCTCGGCTCCTTCATGCATGAGCCGATCGTGAAGAATGCCCGCAGAATCGGACTCATGAATAGGAATTCTTTTTTGAAGAATGATTTCTCCGGCATCGATGTCATGAGTCAGAAAAAAAGTTGTGACTCCGGTTTCCGTTTCTCCATTCATAATAGCCCAATTTATGGGTGCAGCGCCGCGATAATCTGGTAATAATGAAGCATGGAGGTTAAAAGTCCCAAAGCGAGGTAATGACCAAACGATTTCAGGCAGCATTCTGAAAGCTACCACAATTTGCAGATCAGGTTTTAAGTCGGAAAGGGTTTGTATAAACGCTGGATTTTTTAATTTTTCGGGTTGGAGTAGGGGAAGTTCATTTGCTAAAGCATATTTTTTCACAGCCGACATTTGAATAGATTGCCCTCTTCCGGCAGGTTTATCTGGCGCTGTAATAACGGCTACCACGTGGTAATGATGTTCCACTAATACTTTCAAACTTTCCACTGCAAATTCAGGTGTTCCCATGAACACGATGCGCATATCTTCTTTTCTCATGATTTTTATTTTCAAAGAATCTTCTCAAACATGAATTAATACTGTGAGTTATGATAAATGGACAGGTTGCTTTTCTGCCATTGGATAATTAGAAAACAGGTTTATGATGGCTCATTGGATGGGGAAATTTGATTTTCAGAGCGTTTGTCAACGCCCCACATCAATTTGTTTTTCAAGGTGTTAAAAAAAGTATGATGCGCTTGTTTCACAACATTGATGGTATAATCAGCTTTTCGAATTAACAACGTTTCCTTTTGATCAAAAATAGTTGAACGTCCGTCCAAAGCAGCTAAAAAACTATTAGTCCGACTTTTAATTCGAATTTCCAATTCCCAAGTATCAGGAATGATTAACGGTCTGATATTTAACGAATGAGAAGCTACGGGAGAAATGATGAAATCGTTCGCTTGCGGAACTACAATGGGGCCACCAACACTCATCGAATAAGCTGTTGAACCGGTTGGAGTAGCAACGATTAATCCGTCAGCTCTGTATGTATTTAATTCTTCCCCGTTGATGTTAACTTGAATTGAAATCATCGAAGAGGTGTCTTGCTTCAAAAAAGCTACTTCGTTTAATGCAAAAGCAGAAGCACGTTCCGGGTGAGTCAATGATCTTAATTCCAATACAGTACGTTTTTCAACAAAAAACTGATGATCAATGATTCCTCTTAAAGCAAATTCTAATTCATGTTCATTGCCCGAAACATCAGCCAAAAAACCTAATCGTCCCATGTTGATACCAAAAATGGGAATGCCGGAAGAACCAATATGCATCGCTGTGTTCAAAAACGTTCCATCTCCGCCAATGGAAAGTGCAAAATCTGCCTGTTGGGGAATTGCTTCAAATGATTGAATATGAGAAGGTAAATTAGGATGATGCTCTTTGAGAAAATCAAAAAATGATTGTTCAATCCAAAGATCCACCTTTTTTTCTTGTAAAAAATCTACTAAGCGTAAGGTTGGCCAAAGAGCCTCAACGCGAAATGTATTGCCAAAAATCAGCATTCTCATATTAAAATTCTTTTTTGTTGGATGATTATTCAAAAAACGGATGAAAAACGTCATTCAAAATACGAACTCATTCAAAGCACCCATTTTTGGTATGGTTATAAATGTATTTTAAGAAATCAAATCGTTGGATAATCTTAGTTTATCCTTAACTTTGTCACAATAAAACGGCATTACAAAGAAACAAAATGCCAATCAAATCAGCAAATCAAGATTAAATATTTAATGATAAAATTAAGCGTTAACATTAATAAAGTGGCTACTCTTCGGAATGCACGTGGCGGAAATGTTCCCGATGTTTTAAAAGTAGCACAAGATTGTCAACTATTTGGGGCTGATGGAATTACGGTACATCCTCGCCCTGATGAACGCCACATTCGATATGCCGACGTTTATGCCTTAAGACCGTTGGTTACAACAGAATTCAACATTGAAGGCTTTCCGTCGCCGAAATTTATTGATTTAGTGTGTAAAGTGAAACCAACACAGGTAACGTTAGTCCCTGATCCTCCTGAAGCATTGACTTCAAATGCCGGATGGGACACTGTTCGTCATGCCGATTTTTTGAAAGAAGTTGTCAATGAATTTCAATCCCACAACATACGAGTTTCTATTTTTGTGGACACCAATCTTGAAAACATTCGGAATGCAGCACAAACAGAAACAGATCGGATCGAATTGTACACCGAACCTTATGCTGCACAATATGCTGATTCACCTGAAAAAGCCATTGCGCCATTCTTGGAAGCTGCCAAAGTAGCACGTTCCATGGGATTGGGAATTAACGCAGGACACGATTTGAATTTACAAAATCTTCATTTCATGGCAAAAACTATTCCTTGGCTGGATGAAGTGTCAATTGGCCATGCATTAATCAGTGATGCACTTTATCTGGGATTGGAATTAACCATCAAAAAATACAAAGAGGCTTTGGTTTAACGTTGTAATGAATTGTTTTTCCCTAAAAGAAAACGCATAGACTAAGTGTTAAAAATTAAACTAAACATATGAACGTCATGATGATATTACAAGTAGTAGCGCCACAACTACCGGTCAATACTCCGGTTATTGCTAATCAAAATGAAACAATGTTTGACATTGCATTAAAAGGAGGATGGGTATTGGCATTCATTGCCGCTTTGCTGCTCATTGCTGTCTATGTCATTATTGTGAGATCCATTGAAATACACAAAGCATCCAAAACAAAAAATCTGGTCGATAAAATCGCTCCTTTATTAAAGGAAGGTAATGTAGATAAGGCTATTACCATTTGTGAAACAAGCAATATGCCAATTGGTGAAGTTTTAACTTGTGGATTGAAAAATTTGGGAAATCCTGTGATTGACATCAAAGACTCTATGGAAGCAGAAGCTCGTCAACAAGTTGATGAATTGAGTAAAGGCATGAATATTTTGGCTATTATCTCATCTGTTGCTCCTATGTTTGGTTTCTTGGGAACCATTTTTGGGGTTATCAAAATTTTCTATAGCATCTCGTTAACTGATAACATCAGTATTGGAACAATTTCAGGCGGGTTGTATCAAAAAATGATCTCATCTGCGGCAGGGTTATTGGTAGGGATTATTGCTTTTTCGGCCTATCACATCTTAAATGGGAACATGGATCGTATCATTTCCAGCATGGAACGTCAAAGCAATCAGTTTCTGAATCTATTGCGAAATAAATAAAAATTTAATTTATAATAGCATGATAATCAAAAGAAAAAGAGAATTGCAGCCGGAAGTGTACACTTCTTCGCTCAATGACATTATGTTTTTTTTATTACTCTTTTTTCTTATCGTTTCAACATTAGTGAACCCGTCGGTCATTCAATTAATGTTGCCCAAAGCATCCGCTAATCTTCAACAGATGTCCAAGCAAACCATCAATCTTTCCATTACAGCTGATTTGCATTATTATTTGAACGACAAACCGATCACTCTTGATGAAATTAAACCAACCATTCAGCAAATGGTTGCCAACACATCAGACGCTACCATCATTCTTCGTGCTGATCGAACCATTCAACTTCAAAACTTAGTCACTATTTTAGATATTGGACGACAACTGCATGTTAAAATGATTTTAGCTACTCAAAAAGAGTAACATCTAAGCACCGTCAAAATATATTCTGATTTTAATTAGACCAGTTCAATGCTATTTATGATTAAAAAATCTGAAGCATACGGAATCATCGGAACCATGCTGTTTGCCATTCTCCTGTTTCTTTTATTTTGGCTTGTAAAGCTTCCGTTTACTCAGAATTCATACAATGAGCCCATTTATATTAATTTAGGTAATTCGAATGATGGTGGTGGAATTGAGATTCCACAAGAAGCATCTAACACAACAGCATCAGCCAACAGCCAAAAAGCAATTCATCATATTGCTACTAATCAGGAAAATATCATGACACAGGTAAATGAATCGCCTGTTTCCGTTCCCAACACCAGACAACTCAAGAAAAAAACGATTCCCAACGAAAATCAAGAAAAAGCTAATGCTCAGAAAATGGTCAATCAAGCTTTTGAACGTGCTCAGGCCGAAAAACAAAAAGCCGAACAACAAGCAATCAGCAAAGCACAAAAATTAGGCAGTATTTTTGGAAAAGATCAGGGAGCAGGATCCGGAAATACACAAGGGAGTGGGGTACAAGGAAATCCTCTTGGCACAGTTGGAGGAAGTGCAAACGGCATCAATGCTTCGGTAGCCGGACGTTCTCCTTTATATATTCCATCTCCTTCATACCAAAGCAACGACGAAGGAACTGTTACGGTTCACGTAGTAGTTGATCGTGAGGGAATCGTCACCAATGCTTACATCGGAAATTCAACAACCACCAGTCAAACTCTTCGAAATGCAGCATTGGAAGCAGCCAGAAAAAGCAAGTTTTCAAAAGGCGATCACGATGCCATCGGAACTATTGTTTATCATTTTATTTTGCGCTAACATTCTAAATCATACAACTATGTTGAAAAATTTCATCTTTTTGGCTCAGGGTTTTGAAGAAACAGAAGCCATCACTGTTGTAGATCTGTTGCGAAGAGCTTCTATTGACATTACAACAGTCTCCATTACAGGGGAAAAAACGGTAGTAGGTTCACATCAGGTACCGGTTGTCGCTGATGCACTCTTTGAAGAAACCGATTTTTCATCGGCAAATTTTTTAATTTTACCGGGAGGAATGCCCGGATCTGTTCATTTATCGCAACACAAAGGATTAAACGAACTTTTAGTGCGTCACAACACAACGAAAAAAAATGTAGCGGCTATCTGTGCTGCACCAACGGTTTTGGGAAAACTTGACATTCTCCAGAATAAAAATGCCATTTGTTATCCTGGTTTTGAAAATGAATTGTACGGTGCCAAACTTTCTAATCAAACGGTTGTTCAAGATTCAAACATTGTTACTGCTAAAGGTCCTGGATTTGCCGTTGATTTTGGGTTGTATCTTATAAAACTTATTAAAGGTCAGGAGACAGCCAATGAAGTTGCCAACGGGTTTCTTTATCATCATTCTTAACCACATTGTCAAGGAATATTTTCTATTTATCATAATAATAATTATAGGAAAATTGAATTCACATCAATTAAACGAAATTAAAACCCAAACATGTTAGCCAACATTATAGCCAAATCGAGCATTTTAGAAGCCAAAAAACAAATAGAAAAAGCTGAAAAGATTATTATTTTTACTCACACGAGTCCTGATGGTGACGCTTTGGGATCAGCATTAGGTTTATATCACTTTTTTATAGCGATGCATAAAAAATGTGTTGTAGCCGTTCCAAATTCTTTTGCCTCTTTCTTCAATTGGCTTCCAGATATTGACAAGGTTTTAGTTGGTGAGTCGCAATTGAATGAAATAGCCGAAGAAATTTTATCCGCTGATTTACTCATCATGACAGATTTCAATACTTTGTCACGCATTGGTTTATTAAAAAATTTGGCAGAAACATTTCATGGTCCTAAGATGTTAATTGATCATCACCGGAATCCGGAACCAGCCATCGCTGATGTTGTGATATCCTACCCGACCATCAGTTCAACTTGTGAACTGGTTTACAGACTAATAGTTGAAATGAAAGGGTCAAAGAAAATCAATCTTTCATGCGCCACAGCCATTTACACCGGTATTATGACAGATACCGGTGCTTTTACATTTAACTCTAACAATGCCGAAATTTATGCCATCATTGCAGCATTGATTCGCAAAGGCATTGATAAAGATGAGATTTATAATAAAATTTATAACAATTATACTGTTGATCGAATGCGATTGATGGGATATGCGCTTAGCAGTAAGATGATTATTTTTGAAGAATATCGAACTGCCTTAATTACATTGAACAACGATGAATTAAAACAATTTAACTATCACGAAGGTGATACTGAAGGATTTGTAAATTTACCTTTAAGTATTCAAAACATCGTATTCTCGGTTTTGATAAAAGAAAACAGTACAAATGTTAAATTATCACTCAGATCAAGAGGAAAATTTGCTGTAAATCAATTTGCTGCTGAACATTTTAACGGTGGTGGACATCTCAATGCTGCCGGAGGCGAAAGTTATGAATCGCTCGAAGCAACCATAGAGAAATTCAAATTATTATTACCTCGCTATAAAGATCAGTTGAATTGATCAAACAAGTATTATTTTTTCAAAAAAATAGTTTGCTCTCTGTCTGCTCCAACTGAAACAATTGAAATTGGTGTATTTGTTTGTTTTTCAATAAACTGAATATAGTTATTGAAAGCTTCCGGAAAGTCATTGGGCGTTTTCATGTTATTCATCGATGTTTTCCAACCCGGTAGTTCTACATAGATTGGTTCGATGACAGCATCCGTTTCAAAAGGGAAGTAATCAATCTGCTTTCCGTTGATTCGGTATCCAACGCATACATTGATCGTGTCAAATTGATCTAACACATCGCTTTTCATCATTATCAGATGAGAAACCCCATTGATCATAATGGCATATTTCAAGGCAACTAAGTCCAACCATCCGCAACGACGTGGGCGGCCTGTTACAGAGCCATATTCATAACCAAGATCGCGCATTTTTTGACCTGTAGCATCGTTCAATTCTGTTGGGAACGGGCCACTACCAACGCGCGTACAATATGCTTTAAAAATTCCATAAACTTCACCAATGCGAGTTGGAGCAACGCCCAATCCCGTACAAACGCCGGCGGCTATGGTATTGGAGGAAGTTACAAATGGATATGACCCAAAATCAATATCCAACATGGTGCCCTGAGCACCCTCTGCCAAGATGGACTGACCTTGATCTAAAAATTGATTGATGACTATTTCACTGTCAATCAATTGAAATTCTTTTAATTTTTCGATTCCATCAAACCATTCTTTTTCAATACTTTCCAAATTGGATAAGTCAAAATGATATTGTTCAAGAATCAATTGATGGCGTTTTTTCGCGGCTTCATACTTTTGTTCAAATTGATGAAACAAATCCCCCACCCTTAAGCCGTTGCGACTAATTTTGTCAGCATAAGCCGGTCCGATTCCTTTGCCGGTTGTTCCGATTTTTTCACTTCCTTTTGAGGCTTCATACGCAGCATCGAGTAATCGATGAGTCGGTAAAATGAGATGGGCTTTTTTAGAAATCAATAATCGGTCGGTTAATGGATGTCCTGATTTCTCCAATGCTTCAATTTCCATTTTGAACAAAGCCGGATCCAACACTACACCGTTGCCGATCACATTGAGCTTATTACCTTGAAAAATTCCAGAAGGAACTGATCGTAACACATATTTTTCATTCTCAAACTCAAGCGTATGTCCAGCATTAGGACCTCCTTGAAAGCGCGCGATCACATCATATCGGGGAGTCAATACATCAACTACTTTCCCTTTCCCTTCATCTCCCCATTGGAGTCCTAACAACACATCAATTTTTTTCATCTGTTTAATTTATTTTTTAACGCTAAGATGGTCGGTTATCAATTTTCTTGTAAAGTTATCCATTTTCTTCTGAAATCTGAAAAATCAGCCAAAAAAGAAAGGAAATCAAATAAAAAACGCCTTAAGTCCATTTGTAATACGATGGATTTAAGGCATTTTGTCAAATCAGTAAAAAACCATTAACTTTTTTCAGGATTTGCTGAATAACATGCACAAAAGCAATTAATCTTTTAATTTTGCTTTAAGAAATTCTCGGTTTAAGCGAGCGATATGTGCAATGGAAATGCTTTTAGGACATTCAGATTCACACGCTCCCGTGTTGGTACAATTACCAAATCCTAGTTCATCCATTTTAGCAACCATGGCTTTAGCTCGACGCGAAGCTTCTAATTGTCCTTGTGGCAACAATGCCAAATGACTCACTTTGGCCGCAACAAACAACATAGCTGATCCATTTTTGCACGCTGCTACACAAGCACCACAACCAATGCAAGTAGCGGCATCCATCGCTTCGTCAGCTTTATCTTTAGAAATGGGAATGGCATTCCCGTCAGGTACACCACCCGTTGAAACAGAAATAAAACCGCCGGCTTGAATAATCTTGTCAAAAGCACTTCGGTCAACCATTAAATCTTTGATCACCGGAAAAGCTCTTGAACGCCAAGGTTCTACAATGATGGTATCACCGTCTTTGAATTTACGCATATGAAGTTGACATGTCGTCACGTCGTCATCAGGTCCATGGGGATGCCCATTAATGTATAATGAACACATGCCGCAAATGCCTTCACGGCAATCGTGATCAAAAACAACCGGTTCTTTCTTTTCAGCAATTAATTTTTCATTCAACACGTCTAACATTTCTAAAAATGAACTATCGGTTGAAATATTGGATAATTGATAGGTTTCAAAGTGTCCTTTAGTCTGAGGCCCTTTTTGACGCCAAATTTTCAGGGTAATATGAATTGTTTTTTCCATAAAGCATTTTTATTTGAGGATGCAATCAAATCGAAGCATGTGGATTATTTATAATTTCGTTGTTGTAAATGAATAGATTCGTACACTAATGGCTCTTTGATCAATGAAGGATCTTGAGATTCTCCTTCATATTTCCAACAACCAACATAGGCGAAATGTTCATCATCTCGTAAAGCCTCACCTTCAGGCGTTTGGTATTCAGATCGGAAATGTCCCCCGCATGATTCTTCACGATGTAATGCGTCACGTGCCATCAATTCACCAATTTCTATAAAATCAGCGACTCTTAACGCTTTTTCTAATTCAACGTTCAAATCTTCGCTTTCTCCAGGAATAAAAACATTTGTCCAAAATTCATGTTTAATTTCCTGAATGGACTCTAATGCTTTTTGCAAACTATCTTTACTGCGACTCATGCCTACAAAATCCCACATGACTAAACCCAATTGTTTGTGAATGGAATCAACACTGCGAGATCCTTTGATGGAGATGATTTTTTGAATGCGCGTTTGAACTTGACTTTCCGCTTCGACAAATTCAGGCAAATTGGTACTCATACGAGGTGTACGAATCTCATCAGCCAAATAGTTCTGAATAGTGTATGGTAAAATAAAATATCCATCGGCTAAGCCTTGCATTAATGCTGAAGCTCCCAATCGATTTGCGCCATGATCCGAAAAATTGGCTTCACCAATAGCATAAAGACCTTGAATGCTTGTCATTAGCTCATAATCGACCCAAATGCCGCCCATAGTATAATGAATAGCAGGATAAATCATCATAGGCGTTTCGAACGGATCATCATCAACAATTTTATTATACATCTGAAATAAATTGCCATACCGAGCTTCCACAACATCTCGTCCTAAGCGATTGATCGCTTCTGAAAAATCGAGGAAAACAGCCAATCCAGTCGCTCCTACTCCATAGCCTGCATCACAGCGTTCTTTTGCAGCTCTGGAAGCAACATCTCGCGGCACAAGGTTACCAAAAGCAGGGTAACGACGTTCCAAATAATAATCTCGATCATCTTCTGCAATTTGGTTTGGCTTTAATTTCCCTGCACGAATCGCTTCAGCATCTTCTTTTTTCTTTGGCACCCAAATACGTCCATCATTTCGTAACGATTCGGACATTAAAGTCAATTTCGATTGAAATTCACCATGTACCGGGATGCAAGTGGGATGGATCTGTGCATAACAGGGATTTGCAAAATAAGCTCCTTTACGATAACATTGCATTGCAGCTGATCCGTTGGAACTCATTGCATTGGTTGAAAGAAAAAAGGTATTTCCATAACCACCCGTTGCAATCACGACAGCGTGTGCAAAAAAACGTTCCAATTTTCCTGTTCGTAAATTACGCGCAATAATGCCTCGCGCCTTTCCATCCACAATGACCACATCCATCATTTCGTAACGGGTATGAAGTGTTACCGTTCCTTTGCTGATTTGACGACTTAATGCTGAATAAGCGCCTAAAAGTAATTGTTGGCCTGTTTGTCCTTTGGCATAAAAAGTTCTCGATACTTGGGCACCGCCAAATGAACGGTTGTCCAAATATCCACCGTATTCACGTGCAAACGGAACTCCTTGAGCAACACATTGATCAATAATATTGCTTGAGACTTCTGCCAAACGATAGACATTGGCTTCACGAGCTCTAAAATCACCCCCTTTAATGGTGTCATAAAAAAGACGATAAACGGAATCACCATCATTGGGATAATTTTTTGCCGCATTAATACCTCCTTGTGCTGCAATGGAATGAGCACGTCGAGGTGAATCCTGAATGCAAAAACTATGAACATTAAAACCAAGTTCTCCTAAAGATGCCGCTGCAGAAGCGCCTGCTAAGCCTGTACCAACAATAATAATATCAAGACGGCGTTTGTTGGCTGGATTGACTAACTTTTGTGATGCTTTATAATTGTTCCACTTTTGTGCTAATGGGCCTTGTGGAATTTTAGAATTTATCTGTGTCATATTGAAAATGTTTTTTATTGATTTACCATAAATTACGCTCCAAATCCAAACAAGAAATACAGATTGATGGTCGTAAAGCAAAGTGCCAGAATAGTAGCGTAAATAATTCCGATTACCTGCAGTCGAGGTTGCCATGTTTTGTTGTCAATTCCAACCGTTTGAAATGCACTCCAAAATCCATGTGTTAAATGAAACCATAAAACCCAATACCAGATTATATAAATGATACTAATTACCGGATTCCGAAATTGCATGGCTACTAAATCATAAGATTCATTAGCATGAACTTGAGTGGAACTACCTAAGAATGCCTGAAGTTGCATTTTTGCCCAAAATTGCGTTAAATGCAGCATGATGAAAAGCAAAATGATAATGCCTAAAATAACCATGTTTCGTGCCGCCCAAGAAGTAGTCGCACTTTTTTTCCCTGAGTAGTAGCGAACTTCACCTCGCGCTCTGTAATTCAACCAATAAAGCCATAATGCATAGAAGATATGGATAATAAATCCTGCTGCTAAAATGGGTACCAAAACCGTTACAACAGGCAATTCCATAAATTCATTGACAGCAGTGTAAGCTGACGGTCCTCCCAGTAAAAACATGTTCAGAAAACAGTGCAGGGAAATAAATAGGATTAAAAAAAGCCCAGATAAACTCATAATGAGTTTTCTTCCAATCGAAGAGTTAATGATAAATAACTTCATAACAGATGTAATTGATGTTTATTGATATGAGATTTTGCTGATTTTGCTATGACTTTTCCACGTTTTTTCTTTCGAATAAAACTTTATCTCATTGACATATAATGTTTTGAAACTTTTGTTGTTCAATCATTTGTCGTTACAAAAGTAGATAAAACGATTTAGAACACCAAGAAATAATGAAATATTTCTGTAATTTTTTCTTGTTCATTGATTGTCAACATATTGAGACCAAAAACAATAAAAAAGGTTACCTTGCAACGCTCAAGATAACCTTCTCACAATGATTTCAACTTTAACCGCAACGCGAATAACCACAAGATTGACAAGTCAAACAACCTTCTTGATAAACTAACGTTTCCTGACCGCAATTCGGGCACTTTTTCCCATCGGCATTTAATCCATCAGGAATGTATTTTTTTAAGGCACGTTCAACGCCGTTTTTCCATGTATTAATGGATTCGTTGTTCAATTGAAGGCCTGAAACCAGCTTAATTACCTGATCAATAGGCATTCCGTATCGTAAAACTCCGGAAATAAGTTTAGCATAATTCCAATATTCAGGATTAAACTTATAAGAAAGACCTTCTACCGTAGTCTTGTATCCACGTTTGTTGGTAAATTGAAAATCGTATCGACTTTTCCCGTCTTCAGTTTTGTTTTTTATAATTTTCCCTTCTACAATTTGTTTCGGTAGTACGATGCCTTCATCATCATCTGCCAATCCGGTGAAAATTTCATAGGGACGTCCATTCAATAACCCGACAAATGCAATCCATTTTTCTTTATTGTTTTGAAAACGAACAACGTCGCAAGGCAATTCTTTGGGTCGTTCCGTTACATTATTGTAACAAAAACAAGCAGCATCACTTTCATCTTTTTGTTGAGATTCGTCAATCTTTTCTTGACTTGCTGTAACTAAAACGCCTGAGCGTGAACCTTCGCGATATACCGTACAACCTTTACATCCTGATTTCCATGCTTCTATATATAGTTGATTCACAAGATCTTCTGTAGTGTCTTCCGGCAAGTTGATAGTCACACTAATGGAATGATCAATCCATTTTTGAATACGTCCCTGCATTTGAACTTTTTTCAGCCAGTCAACATCAGCCGAAGTGGCATTGAAATAAGGAGATTGACGAATCATCTCATCCATTTCAGCTTTGGAGTAACGTTTGGCCGGATTGTAGCCATTGGCCTCCATCCAAGTAACAAATTTATGATGAAACACAATGTATTCTTCCCATGCATCACCTACTTCATCCACAAAATCGACATGAACATCCGAGTCGTTTGGATTGACTTTGCGACGTCGGCTGTAAACACACGAAAACGCAGGTTCGATGCCCGAAGTTGTTTGCGACATCATGCTGGTAGTGCCTGTTGGAGCAATGGTTAAACATGCAATGTTTCTTCTGCCGTGTGTCAACATATCAGCGTACAAAACAGGGTCAGCTTCTTTGATTCTGTTGATAAACGGATTGTTCTCTTCTCTTTTTGGATCGTAAATAGTAAAAGCACCTCGCTCCTTAGCCATATCAACAGAGGCACGATAAGCAGCCAAAGCTCCAATTTTGTGAACATTTTCTGAAAAATCATTGGCTTGTTCGGTGCCATAGGTGAACCCTAATGCAGCCAACATATCACCTTCGGCTGTGGTGCCCAATCCGGTACGACGTCCAAGCAACGTTTTATGCCTAATTTTCCTCCATAAATCACGTTCAGTAGCTTTAATTGATTCTTCTTCTGGATCCGAATCAATTTTTTCCAATATCTGATCTATTTTCTCAATCTCCAGGTCAATGATATCATCCATAATACGTTGTGCATACATCATATGTTCTTTGAACAAGTCAAAATCAAAAAAAGCATCTTTCGTGAACGGATGTACTACATAAGAATAGAGATTGACAGCCAACAAGCGACAACTGTCATAAGGACACAACGGAATTTCACCGCAAGGATTCGTTGAGACGGTTTTGAATCCCAAATCGGCATAACAATCGGGAATCGATTCTCGAATGATGGTGTCCCAGAAAAGGACGCCCGGTTCCGCTGATTGCCATGCATTGTGAATAATTTTTTTCCACAAACTTTCTGCATCTATTTCTTTGACATACTTAGGATTAGGCGAATCGATGGGAAATTGTTGAACATATTTCCCATGTTCGATGGCAGCACGCATAAATTCATCATCAATTTTAACCGAGACATTCGCGCCGGTAACTTTGCCCTGTTCAAGTTTTGCATCTATAAAATCATGTGAATCAGGATGTTTAATTGATACACTTAACATCAGTGCTCCACGACGACCATCTTGTGCAACTTCACGTGTTGAATTGGAATAGCGTTCCATAAAAGGCACAATGCCGGTTGATGTCAATGCAGAATTTTTGACCGGCGATCCCTTAGGTCTGATTTGTGATAAGTCATGCCCTACTCCACCTCGCCGCTTCATCAATTGAACCTGTTCTTCGTCCAATTTAATTATAGCGCCATAAGAGTCTGACTCTCCGTCGAATCCAATAACAAAACAGTTGGAAAGCGAAGCCACCTGATGTGTATTGCCAATGCCTGTCATGGGACTTCCCTGCGGAATAATGTACTTGAAATTTTTCAGCAAGTTGTAAATATGATCTTCCGACATGGCATTGGGATATTGCTTTTCGATTCTTGCAATCTCCCCTGCGATCCTATGATGCATATCATCCGGCGATTTTTCAAAAATATTCCCGTAAGAATCTTTAAGGGCATATTTGTTGATCCAAACGCGAGCCGCTAATTCATCACCTTGAAAATAGTTCAAAGATGCTTGAAATGCTTCTTCAAATGAGTAAATTTTTGTTTCCATCTTTTATAATATATTGAAATGATTGGCCTTTAATGTGATTGTGCATTGCAACTTTTTTCTACTGCAATGATACAATAGTTTTCCGAAAGTTAGAACTCCTATTTCATAATAAATAAATTATTTTCTAAATTATTTTTCATAGCCCAATAAATCAATATATTACAAAAATAGATCCATCATAGAATTTTCTATTTTGAAAAATACATGATGGATCAAAAATATATTTTTTGGTCAATAAGCCATAATAAAACAGCAAATTGCCATTTCTAATCATTTATTTTTTTAACATGATTCATTGCTGAAAACGCTCGCCGACAAAATGGAGGCCTTTTTTCAAATCATACCGCCAGTAATTCCAAGTATGCGCACCATCCCGCATTCGATATTCATGTGGAATTCCTCGGTCACGCATTTCGACATGCAAAGCCGCATTACCACGATATAAAAAGTCTTTATCACCACAATCGATGTAAAATCGAACTTTATTAAAATCAGAATCCGGATAAGATTTTACTAAATCGAGCACACTGTTCCGTTTCCAATAATCGTTTAATCCATCCTTGTTTTGATTAAAACTGCCAAATAACGATTCAAACATTGATTTTCGATCATTGCTCATGGCCAGTAATTCTTCGTTTGTGAACACAGCCGGACTAAAAGCAGCACAAGCAGCAAACATGTCAGGATGTTTCAGCGAATAAAGTAAGGCTCCGTATCCACCCATCGATAAACCGGCAATAGCACGAAATTGTTTCCCGCTCCGCACGCGATATGTTTTTTCGATATATGGCAAAAAATCCTGAAAAAAGGCATCTTCATATTTCACTTTTCCTGCATAATCATTCACATACCATGAAACACCGGCATCAGGCATGACAATAATCATTGCAGGTGCTTCTCCCGATTCAATAGCATGGTCTGCAATGTATTGCATATTACCATATTGAATCCAAGCTGTATGATCATCCGTGTAACCATGCAATAAATAGAGAACAGGATAGGTGCGTTCATTGTCATGATATCCGGCAGGCAAATAAATGGAATAGCGAATATCATGTCCCAAAATGGGACTTTTACAAACGTTTTTTTCAGAAACCACACTTGTTGACTGTCCCAAAAGCAACGTTCCGGGAAAAAGTAAAAAGAAGAATACTAATTTTTTCATAAAGACCTAATTTTGAATATAAATCTAATGCACTGAATATCAATTTATCGTATATTTCGTATGTCGATCAAGGGCGAAGTTTCTAAATCAAGCATGGCGTTAATGAGCTTGGCATAACGAAATTGTTTTAAGTCGGAAGGTGTGATTTCCGTTTCGACGATGGCACCTTGCCGCAATAAATGCTGACGTTGAGTTCCGTTGAGCAAATAAGTAAAAGGAGTGAACCATTGTGTTCCATCAAAAAAAGCAATGTTTGAAAAAGAAGTGTCGGTGATAAATCCATTTTTGATAATAATAATGTCGTCTGCCGTTGCATCATTCACTAATTGATTGAGTCTTGATCGGTCTTTATATTTAAAGGAATAATCAATGGAATCATCGGTGATTAATTGCAATGAGCTAATTTTCTTTACAATATATGGTTCAAAAGTAACAGATTCAATGCTTGATCCATAAACAATACGACATTTCAAACGCAATGTAGTGGCAGATTCAGGAACTTTGATCGTTTTTTGTAAATCAATATACGGCACATTGCCAAAAAAAGTACGACGTGTCCTGTTCAAACGTTCTTCGTGCAAATCCAGTTGATAGCAACGCCTGTTTTCGATCCGAATTGTTTCAATAAATTGGGACATAAATTTTGTCGATAAGTTCCTGATATTCATTTAGGGCTTGGCTTTTGGAAGTAATACCTCCGCCACTTTTATACACATATCCATGGGATGTTTTTTCAATAAAACGTATCATGACTGCACTGTCCAGATTATGACCGTCAAAAACGCCAAAAACTCCTGTATAATAGCCTCTTTGATACGATTCTGTATGAACAATAATATCTACCGTTTTCTTTTTAGGAGCACCTGTCACTGAACCCGCAGGCAACATAGAAAATAAAATGTCACCTAAATGGAACGCATAATCCGATGGAAGCTTGCCTTCAATTTCCGAACTTACTTGGAGCAATTTACCTTTATGTGTCTCTATTTCTTCAACATAACGCAACCGTGTTACTTTCACGTTTTCAGCTACCATGCTTAAATCGTTCCGAAGCAAATCGACAACAGTATTATGTTCAGCAGTTTCCTTTATATCATTCAATATTAATTGCCTTGCATTTGGGATAGAAGCATTGATGGTTCCTTTCATTGGAAAAGTTTTTATTTTTTCTTGTTCAATAGTAACAAACGTTTCCGGCGAAAAACATACAAATGAATCATCATACCAAAGTTTATATTTTGACTTTGCTTGATAAAAAACGGTTTTCAAATTTGACACAAGTTGTATCGGAGTTTGAGCTGTCAAGTTTACCACAAAACTATTCCCTTTTTTTATTTCAGCAACAACTGCATTGAATTGATGCAGATACTCTTCAAATGAAAGAGGAGCACGTTGGAGAGATGAATCAATATAAATAGGCTGATGCAATCCATCAGAGGTAACATTCGTTGCGATAGGAGTTTGAAATAAAATTTGTTGACTGTTCACCTCATTCAAAGGAATCACCATCGGTTTTTCCATTAAAAAATCAATGATAAATAAGAATGGAATTTTCTCGGCGCCTAAATGATTCATTTGTTCTTTTGCTTGAGTAAGCTGTTTCATTTTTATTCTGTTACGTAAGAATCTTTCACAAATATACCTTATTTCTGATGAATTCAAGAAAAAACCCCGCTAAAAAATTTAGCAGGGTTTTCGTTATTCAAATGAAAAAAAATGATTACCAAATATGAGCTTGTTTGTCGTCGGCTAAATACATTTTATCTCCTGGTTTCACATTAAATGCTTTGATAAACGCTTCAATCTGTGGTAATGCCCCATCAACACGCCATTTTCCTAAAGAATGCGGATCTTCTTTTGTACGACGTAAAATCTCTTCAGGGCGAATATTGCCAGCCCACACGGTAGCATAGGCTAAAAAGAATCGTTGTTCTGGTGTAAACCCATCCATTTTGTTAGGATTGACTTGCCCTTTTTTGAGCGCATTTTCCATAGCCAAAAATGCAATATGCAATCCTCCATTGTCGGCAATATTTTCGCCTAAAGTGAATGGTCCATTGGCATGAACGTTGGGAGCCACTTCAATTCCACTAAACCAATTCGAGAGAATTGCTGCACGTTCGGTGAAATTTTTGGCATCTTGTGGAGTCCACCAATCTTTTAAATTGCCGTTTTTGTCAAATTGACGTCCTTGATCATCAAAACCGTGAGTCATTTCGTGGCCGATAACCACTCCTATAGCTCCATAATTGGCAGCATTATCAGCATCCTGTTGGAAAAATGGTGGTTGCAAAATGGCAGCAGGGAAACAAATTTCGTTGGTTGTCGGGTTGTAGTAAGCATTAACGGTTTGTGGCGTCATTTGCCATTCATTAACATCTGTCGGTTTATCTATTTTATTAATGATATAATTCATCTCAAATTGTCGAGATCTCATAATATCAGCAAAATAACTGTCATTCAGAATTGGTAATCCGGAATAATCACGCCATTTATCAGGATATCCGATTTTGATGTGAATAGCATATAATTTATTGATAGCTGTATCTTTGGTAGCCTGCGACATCCAATCTGCTTTTTGAATGCGTTCTGCAAAAGCATTTTGAAGATTTTTCACCAGTTGAATCATGCGATCTTTTGCAGCTGGCGGAAAATATTTGGCAACATACATTTGACCTAAAGCTTCACCCAATGCTTCATTAATCGAAGAAATGACGCGTTTCCAACGAGGACGCATTTCCTGACGGCCTGACAATGTTTTCCCATAAAAATCAAAATTGGCGTTAGCAAAATCATCACTTAAATAAGGAGATGCACTGTTAATTAAAGTCCAAGCATAATAAGCTTTGACAGCTTCGGGGGAAGAAGTGTTAAACAACGTATTGGCAGCTTTGAAGAAGGAAGGTTGTCCAACATTCAGCGATTGAACTTGAGGTGCTCCAATGCCACTGAAAAAATGTTGAAAATCAAAGTCGGGTGCCAACGAAACCAATTGTTTTACTTCCATTTTATTAAAGTTCTTGTGCGGATCGCGCAATGTAACTCGATCCCAAGATGCTTTGGCTAATTGAGTTTCAATGTTCATCACATCGTTAGCCAATTTGGCAGCCGGTTGATGTACCATGTCGGCATATCCTGAAAGAGTAAATAAACGGGTCATCAAATCGACGTATTTTGCCCGAATATCTTTCATGTGAGGATCATTTTCAAGATAATAATCCCGATCTCCAATTCCTAAACCTCCTTGGTTGACGGTTGCAATGGTCATTTTACTGTTTGAATTGTCGGCTTCGGCATAGACCGTAAAGAAAGGCATAATGCCACTTTTCTCTAACACAATCAATTCTTTTTGTAATTCAGGTTTGGTTTTTAAATTTGCAATACTTTGTAACCAAGGTTTTAATGGGGCGGCACCTTGTTGTTGCAACTTCAAACTGTCCATTCCTAATTTGTACAACGTTGCAATTTTATCGGGAATGGATCCCGGAGTGTTTTGTTTGGCAGCCAATTCTGTGACTAGATCTCTCAATCGAACCTGATTATCTTCTGCAAGTTGATCAAAAGTTCCAAAACGGGCATACTCCGGTGAAAGTGGATGTCTTTTCATCCATCCGCCGCACGCATACTGATAAAAGTCATCAACAGGATTAGCCGTGGTATCCAAATTTGCCAGATTAATCCCGGAAGTCAAAACCGGTTTTGATGGAGCTTGTTTGCAAGCACCTAAAAATCCGATCGCCAAAGTCATTAAAATCATGATTTTTTTCATGTGAAAAGGTTTTGATTTAGGGTGAAATAACCTTTGCATGTAAAGCGTTATTTCTGTTAATGATTAACGAACATGCTCGTTTTCATTCAAAATGGTACAATGGATTCATTTTAGAAAGGCTACAAAGATAAATGAAAAAAATGAACAGACTGAATTTTTTTTATGAAAAAATATCCAATAATTATGTTTTTACATCTTTTAAGATACATAATCCATTATCTGAATTATTCTTTCAACCAAACCAATATGCAATTGAACCATGAACACCTAACAAAGAAAGCTTTAGCTCAACAATTCAGATGATTACGGACAAACAACAGAACAGTGCGAGTGTTATTTTAATGATAAAAGGCAACCTCCGAAAGAAGTCGCCTTATTTATTTGGTGTTTTTGCTGGAAAAGAAGATCCGACCAAATTAATCTGTTGAATCTTCGTGAAAATCGATATCTCCAAATCCTTCTTCATCCAATTCATCGATGTCGTAATCTTCATCGCCATAGAATTGTTCATCCATTTCCGAAGTAGTTTGTTTGGGGGCATCAAACTGAATGGTTTCAATTTGTTTTGGCGGGTTTCCTTCCGATAAACTACACACAGCTTTATCCAAATTCTGACGCGGAATCATTTCTTTCAGTGTCATGTAAAAGCATCGATCTGAAAGCATATCAAAAACATAGATTAATTTTTGTTTTTCTTCAGTCACGTAATCTTCCAAAATGGTATTCGCCATGATCAAATTATCGGTTTCAAAGTCCGTTTCCATTTCAATCAGTGTAATTTCCTGCTGTTTTTCCCAATCGTCGTTGCATAAGAAAAAAGAGGTGATTTGATCTTTCTCGAAATGAACGCTATCTAAAATGGCTTCATGCAAAGCAAAAAAAGTAGCACTTGAGTCAATGGTAATTTCACGGACAAAATCGTCAACTTCATCGGATAAAATAAGAAATTTGTAAAGCATAAAGAGTCATTAATTTTTGTGCGTAAAGATACGGTTTTTTCTAATTGTCGCTCATGGGTAAAATCATTTCTCGTTTCAAAAATTCATGTGAAGAGATCATCACCATTGTTTAATTGACTATTGATGAATGGCTAATCCATTTTGTATCCACTTGTTTTGCAAAGATACATGCAAATGAATCAAAATGGAATCATCGGTGGTTGCCATCGGGGAGAAAAACCATTGGATGCATAGAAATTCCAATTCTGCCTATGCACACTTTTGAAGCTTGAATGGGAGTTTAATGACTAATGCTCTACAAAGTGGAATGAAAAACAGGTAAAAAATCACTTCATGAATTATCTTTCTTATATTTGCGATTGTGAATTGCTGTCAGCGCCGACAGAGTATTAAAATTGCAAATATTATTATATTTCAAGTCATTACACATGAATAATTTCATTGTCTCAGCCAGAAAATATCGTCCGGCTACTTTTTCTTCAGTCGTAGGCCAACCTGCCTTGGTGACTACTTTAAAAAACGCTATCAAAAGCAATCACCTTGCTCATGCGTATTTATTTTGTGGACCACGTGGCGTTGGAAAAACTTCATGTGCTCGTATTTTTGCAAAAACCATCAATTGTGAGCATTTAACTTCCGACTATGAAGCTTGTAACGAATGTGAATCATGTCGTTCTTTCAACGAACAACGTTCTTACAACATTCATGAATTGGATGCAGCATCCAATAATTCCGTCGATGATATTCGTTCGTTGATCGATCAAGTCCGCATTCCTCCTCAAATTGGGCGTTACAGTGTTTATATCATCGATGAAGTACACATGTTGTCATCAGCTGCTTTCAATTCTTTTTTGAAAACATTGGAAGAACCGCCTGCTCATGCCATTTTTATTTTAGCAACGACCGAAAAACACAAAATTATTCCGACCATTCTTTCTCGCTGTCAAATTTATGATTTTTCGCGCATTAGCATCAACGACATCGTTGATCATTTGATGCAAATTGCAAAAAATGAAGGGATTAATGCATCTCCCGAAGCGCTTAATGTGATCGCACAAAAAGCTGACGGAGGCATGCGTGATGCACTTTCTATTTTTGATCAAATCGTAAGTTTTTGTGGCACTGAAATAACGTATCAAGCCGTTATTGAAAATTTGAACGTCTTGGATTATGATTATTATTTTCAGTTAACCGATTGTTTTCTTCAAAATTTACCGGCCAAAGCGTTGCTGATTTTTAATGAAATCTTAAACAAGGGATTTGAGGCACAAAATTTCGTGAACGGATTAGCACGCTATTTTCGCGATTTGCTCATGTGCAAAGATCCTGATACTGTTCAATTGCTTGAAGTGGCAGACGTCATCAAAACGCTGTTTGTCAAGCAGGCAGCTCAATGTAATGCCGGTTTTTTGTTTGATGCACTCTCTATGACCAATCAATGTGATTTGGATTTACGTACCAGCCGAAATAAACGATTGATGACAGAACTTCTTTTAATAAAACTTTGTCAATGGAACGATCCGTCCAAATCATTGCAGGGCACTACCGATCAAAATCGCATTGAACCAATTATTGCTTCGGCTTCACATCCTGTGAGCAATCCATCTCAAAATTCAATCGCACCACAAAATACTAACACGTCAGGAGCTTCAGTCAACATGGCAACTGCATCCGTTTCCACACCTGCTCCTCCAAGTAACAAATCAGTAACACCGCCTCCTTCTATTTCGATTTATAAAAAAGTTCACGATGACGATACATTTGTTGCCGAAAACGATTACAAACCGAACGAAAAAAGCAAGCTACGAGAACCAGTTACATTAGAAAAACTTCATGAAGCATGGTTGCTTTTTGCCCATCAACATTTAACGGACAAACCTCATATTAAACCTTATATGCTCAACCGACTTCCGTTGCTTGATCATGAAGTTATTCAAATTTTGTTTGATCAACCGATTCAACAAAAATCATTTAATGAAGTCTCCGAAAAGTTGAAATCATTTCTAAAAGAGCAGTTAAAAAACGATTTTCTGACGTTCGACATCAAAATGGATGAAACTGAAACAAAGGATGCTTTATACACTGCTCAAGATCGATATGTCTGGTTATCAAATAAAAACAATGCATTATCTTACTTGCGAAAAGAATTTAAATTGGAAATTGATTGAGCCATTCGCATCAAACACTGCGTCAGCCAACGTTACACAACCATGCTGCATTAAAATAATTTTTGTACATTTGCAGACAACAAAAATCGTAAAGACGAATTGATAAAAGCTTTGTGAATAATGAGCAATAGATGCTTTTGATCCATTTGTCCAACGGATAAATGGAATGATCATTCATCTTATCATCTCAGGATGAAGTGAATGTTAATTCAAAAGAGATTTTTTTTGGCAACTTGCACTCAGCAAAACGTTTTGACAAAATATGAATAACCATAAGCAACTGAATTATTAAATAGCATGCAATCAACAATATAAATATTTTGATGAGTTCAATTAATCTCATAAAATCAAACTGAAGGTATATGAAACGAGCCACAAAAAATACTTATACTCAAGGAAATGATCATTTTGGCGAGTTTCAAAATCCGTAGTCTTAAAAAATAAATTACACGTATGAAACAGCTCTTAATATTGAGTGCTTTCCTTATAATGATCATCATGGGCTACTCTTGTAATTCAACTGAGATCATTTCATCAGGATCAAGTAAATTGATCACACAACCATCAACCACTGACATTCAACCTGTCATTGTGGTTACATGGAGTGGCCGAATGCTTGTGTGCAACAACAGTGCAAACGATTATACCTCTTATCAATGGTATTTAAATGGTCAACCCATCAATGGGGCAACGGGGCAATATTATACGCAAGAAAACGGACTGAACGGTGATTTTTATGTGATTGTTAAAACACTACTGGGCACTCAATTGCAATCAAATACGGTATCCATCCATACAACACCATAAAAGACAATAGAATGAAATGAACAGGACAAATTGAATGAACATTGACCGACAAGAAAATGTTCAATTTGTGATGAAGTTTCCTCTGCCTTAATGAAAAAATAAATACGAAAAGATGAAAAAAAGCCTCGTAGTTTTTGCGATTTTAAGTTTGGCAACCACACTGTTTGCTCAAAAAACAGCTTATTATAAAGGATTCGAATTGAGTGGTTCGGCATCTTTGGGAGTTAACACATTAAATTATTCGAACGAAGCCGGCAATCGATATGATGGACCCGGAGCTGGATTAGGAATTGGAGTGGCTTTTTTCACCAATGCGCATTGGGGCATTTCCACCGGAATCACTTTCAGTAATTATACTTCCTTTGCAACATTTCCTAATAATTATTTGTTTACCAACTATACCGTTGACAGCGACGGACAACCCTTAAACTTAAATTTCACGCTCAATAAAGTCAAAGAGACTGATGTTGCATATCAAATGGCCTTGCCCTTGATGTTGCATTATCGTCATTATTTGCAAAACGGGAATGCCCTTTTTGTGAGTGGTGGTGTTAAAATATCTTTTCCGTTAGGTTCCACATATCGAGTTACTTCAGGAAGTGTCACAACAACAGGCTATTATCCCTCTTTAAATGCCGAAATGAGCAATTTACCCTGGTTAGGTTTTACCACCAACAATCTTAGTGGCTTACACGGAAATACTTCATTTAGAAAAACCTACATGAGTTCTTTTGAAATTGGTTATTTAATCAGAGAAAAAAAGAGCACTTTTCTGACATTGAGCCTTTATGGAGATTTGGGATTGAACAACATGCGCAAAAATTACACCTCTACTCCATTGATGTACAATTATTTTCAATACGCCGGATTGCCGGCATCCAATTTTGTGGATCAGGTAAAACTTTATTCTGTCGGATTGAAAATCAGTTGGAACATCAATTTAAGTGGCGGAGCTCAATTGCCTGTCAGTCAACATAAAGAAAAACAAACATCCGAAGAAACAAAATAAATCTGAAGAACTGCATGTCGTTCAATTAAAGCTGAAATCTACTTTTTTATTGAATTAATAATACATTTTTATAAGCAAATTGAATTTATGGGAAGAGCATTTGAATATCGAAAAGCAAGAAAATTAAAACGTTGGGGCAATATGGCCCGTGTATTTACCAAATTAGGCAAAGAAATTTCAATTGCAGTCAAAGCCGGAGGCCCAGATCCCAATAACAATCCACGTTTACGAGCATTGATACAAAATGCTAAAGCGGAAAACATGCCCAAAGAAAACGTAGAACGGGCTATTAAAAAAGCAACTTCAAAAGACGAAGCCGACTATAAGGAAATGGTTTACGAAGGATATGCTCCACACGGAATTGCCGTTGTGGTGGAAACAGCAACCGATAACCCAACACGAACGGTAGCTAATGTTCGCAGTCATTTTAATAAATTGGGCGGTTCTTTGGGAACAACTGGCAGTTTGTCATTTTTGTTTGAACGAAAAAGTGTGTTTAGAGTAACACCCAAAAATCCAGTAAACATGGATGAACTTGAACTTGAATTGATTGATTTTGGAGTAGATGAAATTTTTGAAGAAGAAAATAACATCGTGATTTATGGCGAATTTGAAGCATTCAATAAAATTCAAAAATGGTTAGAAGAACATGACTTTGAAATTCTTAGCGCTGAATTTGAACGCATTCCAAATGAAACCAAAGAATTAAACGAGGAACAACAAGCTCAGGTGATGAAGTTGATTGAACGCCTCGAAGAAGATGAAGACGTTCAAAATGTATATCATAACATGAAAGAGTCGTAACCGTAGTTACCAAACTGCGATAAAGGAAAAACCGCATGCGTCATTTTTACATGATCATCGTAAGTTGTCTGTTCTTTTCTTTCAGTCAAGCTCAACAGACCAAGATGAATCAGTCTGAAAGAGTGTTGCACCATTATTTTGATCAGCTTTATTCAACCAAAAATGATCAACAACTTGCAACAATCAACGACTCTATTTGCTCAACATTTCAACAAGTACTTTCCAATCCCGAGTCGTTCGACTTTCCTTTTGATTCGTTGCAGTACGTTGGAAAAATTTACTCAACTGATCAAAAAATACGAATCTATTCATGGAATTATATACGTTCCGGCGGTGATTACGTTTTTTCATGTTTCATTCAGCAAAAATCAGATAATTCGGTTTTCCCCTTCATCCAAACAAAAAAAGTATTTTTACCCAATGCGCATACGATTATCGGAGAAAATGATTGGTATGGAGCTCTTTACTATAGTGCAATCCCTTTGACGTTTCACAAAAAGTCAGCTTATTATTTATTGGGATGGTCACAATTATCACCAAAAATAGACTTTAAAGTCATTGATATTCTTACATTTCAAAATAAAAAAATAACTTTAGGCGCTCCAGTCATCCTCAAAAATGATCAACTCTTGAATCGCTTTGTTATTCCATACGATTCACGTTATTCAGAATCGTTGACGTACGATGAAAAATCAAAACTGATTCTTTTTAATCATTTAAATAATGTAAATAATGAATTAGCTATTCCGGACGAAAATTTTTCTGGATTTCAAGTAACAAAGTCGGGATTAAAATTAAAAGCAGAGATGATGCTTAAAGATCGAACAATGCCTCATATCAAACCTCGTGTAACCATATTGGATCATGTAGATTAAAAAATGCAACCGTTTGCATGTTTTTTTGAAAGAAGGTTGCAGCTGGTAAAGGAAAAATAATTATCTTTGCAAAACAATTGCGTGAGTAATCGCTGGCAGTAAAGAGAGAACTGTTATGTTGCTCATGATTAAATTAATTAACTGAAAAAGAATGGACTTAATTAAAGTAGCAGAACAAGCTTTTGCCGTTGAGCATCAAGAACATCCTTCATTTAAAAGTGGCGATACCATCACGGTTTCATATCGAATAAAAGAAGGAAACAAAGAACGAATTCAGCAGTTCAAAGGAGTGGTGATCAAAATTTCAGGACATGGAGATAAAAAACGTTTTACAGTTAGAAAAATGTCTGATAATGTAGGCGTTGAACGAATCTTCCCTATTGATTCTCCTTTTATTGAAAGCATTAGTGTCAATAAAGTGGGTAAAGTTCGTAGAGCTAAATTATATTACTTACGTGCTTTAACCGGGAAAAAAGCTCGCATCAAAGAAAAACGTTTCTAAAACACAAGATCCGTTCTTCAAAAAAAGGAAGCTCGTTGAGTTTCCTTTTTTTAAATCTTTACATGAATATCATTCCATTACGTGCAGCAATGCATCAAAGCCAACGGTATGAATTTAGCAATTGATCAAGGCAATACATTAGTCAAAGTAGCTATTTTTGACGATGCATCCAATATGATATACAATGCCACCATGGCAACGTTATCCATTGAATTTATCTCAGAATTAATTGAAAATTTTGCTATTGATCATATCATTATATGTTCTGTAAATTCTGCCATTGAGCCGATTACCGGTTTTTTAAGACAATCGAATAAGCATCTTATTGTCTTAACGGATAAAACGCCCATTCCGATACAAAATTTATATCATACTCCCGAAACATTAGGCTTCGATAGAATCGCTGCAGCAGTAGGAGCCAATTTTTTACAACCCGATCAAAATCTTTTTATTATTGACATGGGAAGTGCGGTTACGTATGACTTCGTAACTAAAAATAATGAATTCATCGGAGGAAACATTACGCCGGGACTAACAACGCGATTTAGAGCGTTGCACGATTTTACGTCGCGATTACCTCTTTTGAAACCCGACGCATCCCAAGTGAAATTAATTGGGCAAACAACGGAAGAGGCAATCATGTCGGGAATTATTTCCGGGATGCGTTTTGAATTGGAAGGCTTCATCCATGAAATTGAAGAAACCTATCAGGATGTTTCAGTTTTTTTAACAGGTGGTGAATCAATTTACTTTGAAAGCAGCTTAAAAAAACCCATCTTTGCAGTGAAAAATTTAGTATTTATAGGGCTAAACCGAATTTTAAACTATAATGCAATTTAAAAGAATCGTTTGGGCAGTTGCTGCCGCATGTATTTGCCTCACTGTGACGGCACAAAATAACACGAATTCGCCTTACTCGCGCTATGGATATGGTGAATTACGCGATCCTGTATTTGGTAGAAGTCATGCCATGGGTGGGATAAGTATTGGACTACGAAACAACACCACCATCAGTCCGGCAAACCCTGCTTCATATTCTGCCATCGATTCTCTGACGTTTTTGCTCGATTTTGGAATTTCAGGAATAAAATCAAGTTTTTCAACATTGGACAATCATGCTAAAACATTTAACGGAGGCTTTGATTATGTCGCTTTTGAATTTCCGTTATCGAAATGGTTAGCTGCCAGTGTGGGACTTCTTCCATTCTCCAATACCGGATATAATTATATCTCACAAGGTCGATTAAAAGATTTAACACATCTGCCTCAAGACTTGCCAGGCCGTACCGACACCGTTCGATATCTACAATCTTTTAGTGGAAACGGAAGTATTTCGCAGGTTTATGCCGGTTTATCACTCAAAATAAACAAGCATTTTGCGCTTGGCGTGAACGCTAATTACCTTTTTGGTACCAATAATTATTTCAAATCGTTAGCATTAGCTGATTCGTCGGATGCCAGCCATACATTTACACCAACAGCTCAAACCTTAAGTTTACGCGTCAGCACGTTGAGTTTACGCTATGGCATTCAGTACACTTCTAAAATCGGGAAAAACGACAATCTCACCCTTGGAGCTATGTTAGAGCCTAAAATGGCTTTGCATGGACATTACAACGAAAATACCTACGGATTGGATACCGTCACGATCAATAATCTTCAAAGCGCTTCTTATTTTGAAACGCCCACACAATATGGTTTTGGAGCAACGTATATTCATGACGAACGCTTATTGATCGGAGCTGACCTTTTGATGCAAAATTGGGCTAAAGCCAAATATTTTGGACAAACAGACTCATTAAAAAACAGAATTAAATTTTCTTTGGGAGGCGAATATGTAAACAATCCATACGGTCAAGCCTATTGGCAACGCATGCGTTTCCGAGTCGGGATGAATTATGCAACATCGTACATCAATGTTAATGGCTATGCTCCAACATCCATGGCACTTACATGTGGATTCGGATTCCCGTTAAAAACTTCTCGATCCATCATCAATACCACATTTGAATATGGGATCATCGGAAAATCAAGTCCGACAACGCTTCGTGAAAATTATTTTCGGTTCTCTCTTGATCTGACTTTGGATGAATTCTGGTTCTTTAAACGAAAATTGTAAAACAACTGAATGACAATCAATCTTAAAAGACGAACTAACCCATTTTCATTCACAAAAAAACACTTGACAACTGCCGCCTTGGTGGTTGTTTTGTGCTTCATGGCAGCATGTTCTGATATTCATCCGGAAACAGCATCAGTAAGTGTCAATCGAAATAAATTGCCAAGATTGGTAGAAACTCAAGTCACCACCCTCATTTCTGATTCAGGCATCACACGATACCGCATCACGACTCCGATCTGGTATATTTATGATCGGGCTGCCAATCCTTATTGGTATTTCCCCAAAGGATTAGTGCTTCAACGTTTTGATGAGCATTATCATGTGGACGGATCCATTCGGTGTGACAGTGCACATTACTATATCGGACAACAATTATGGAAACTCGACGGGCACGTCAATGCCATGAACCTGCAAGGAGAAACTTTTACAACTTCGCAATTGTTTTGGAATGAACGTGACCAACGCATTTATTCTGACTCGCTTATTCGGGTCACACAACACAATAAAATCATCATTGGTGTTGGATTCAATTCAAATCAAACCTTGACTCAATACACCATTTTAAATCCTGAAGGAATTATTCCCATTAGTCCAACCACAACTGAAGAAACACAGAAGAAGGATTCTGCCAGACAATCCACTTCGAAAGCAGCCATTCGTCAGAAAAAAACATAAAAATGGAAGCATATTGGTTGATTATTGTAGCATTTATTCTTGCAGCTTTTTTCTCGGGAATTGAAATTGCTTTTGTATCTTCAAGTCAATTGCGATTTGAAATTGATAAAGAACATAATCGTTTATCTTCCAATATTTTATCTTTCTTCTTTCGTCATCAGGAAGAATTTATTGTAACAACATTAGTAGGGAACACCATTGCAGTGGTTATTTTCAGCAGTAAAATGGCTGAAATCACGACTCCTTTGTTGACGTTTTCTCAAAGCGAAATCATCAAACTATTGATACAAACACTTATAGCAAGTATTTTTCTTTTACTCTTTGCAGAATATCTTCCTAAAATAATCAGTCGATCGAATGCTTATGCGGTGTTACGCTCATTCATCTTGTTGTTTAGTGCCTTTTTTATTCTATTTTATCCACTGACTTGGTTAATGATCCGACTCTATTCGTTGTTTTTTAACATGCTGCATATTCCTGTTCATCATAAAAAAATAGCAACATTCTCACGGATTGATTTCAATTATCTTGTTCAGGAGAACATTCATCAAAAAATTGAAAAAGAAGAGCCCATTCATCCTGATGAAGAAATATTGCAAAATGCACTCGATTTTTCTAATGTCAAATTACGCGATTGTATTATTCCGAGAACAGAGCTTGTTGCCATGGAAATCCAATCGGCAACAACTGATGATCTCAAACAACGTTTTACGGAAACGGGACATTCCAAAATTATACTTTATCAAGATGATATTGATAATATTGTCGGATACATTCATTTTTCGGAGATGTTTAAACATCCAAACGAATGGAAAAACTACATCAACACGGTGCCAATTGTGCCTGAAACAATGCCGGCACATCGATTGATGCGATTGCTAAATCAACTGCATAAAAGTTTAGCAGTAGTAGTTGATGAATTTGGAGGAACAGCCGGGATTGTCACCATGGAGGATATTTTAGAAGAAATATTTGGTGAAATTGAAGATGAACATGACAAAAATAAGTTGGTAAGTAAACAGATCAATTCAACCACGTTTGTTTTATCGGCACGCTTAGAAATTGAAGCGATCAACCACCTTTTTCATATCGGACTACCTGAATCGGATCATTATATCACATTAGCCGGATTGATTCTACATTATCAGCAACACCTGCCTAAAGTAAATGAAGTGGTTCAGATTCAACATTTTGAGTTTAGAATCTTAAAAATGGAACAAAACAGAATCGATTTAGTTAAATTGACGGTTCATTCTTCTTTTGAAAAAAACTAAAATGAACATTCCCATAAGCTCTTGTCTCGATAAAGTTCAAATGGTTGCTAAAATCATGTTTATCAGAATGTTCAAGGATAAACAGTCCGCCTGGAGTCAGCAACGGATGTTCAAAAATTAAATCCGGCAATGTGTCGATTTCTGCCATCATGTAAGGCGGGTCAGCAAAAATGATATCGAACGATGCTGAATTCATTTTTTTCAAATAACGAAAAACATCCATTCTGTGAAGTTTCAAAAAGTTTTGAAGTCTCAATTCATTGATTATTTGATGAATGAATGCCAATTGCTTTTCGCTCATTTCAACCGCAACAACCTGTCGGACGCCTCTTGAAATAAATTCATAACTAATACTTCCTGTTCCGGCAAAAAGATCGAGTACCGAAACCTTCGTCCAATCATCCACCCAATGCGTTAGAACATTGAAAAGTGCTTCTTTAGCAAAATCGGTCGTTGGGCGAGCTGTCATAGTTGAAGGCGGATTAAATCGCCTTCCTTTGTAAAAACCACTGATAATTCTCATATCATTTTAAGGAATATAATGCATCGGTTAACGAGAAAAGCAAAGGATCCGGAACGTCATTACGATCAACAACGAAAGCTGGCCATGGTAATAACGAAACATTTTCCAGATATGGTTTTAAGAAAAAAAGTTGTTGAACTGTTTGCATTTTGTCACCCACCAAGTAAACCGACGTTTTAGCCACATCCAATTCAAATTGCTCAAAAAGCCGAATAGTCCAATAAAGCAAGTCTTCGTTCGTCATGACTTTGAAATGATTCGAAAAAAGGACTTTTCCTCCATCAGATATTATAAACACAGCAGTCTTCTGATAAATTCCAATCAGAATAACAGGCGTAAAATGTTGCTTTGAGATATGATAACTAGTTTTTAACAAAACGGTAGAAATGTGAACAACAGAATTGATTTCAAAAAAGCTTTTTGCAAAATCGTTCATTTCATGTTCCAACGAAAATACATTGACTGCATCCAGCAAGGATATCTCATTGGAGGATACAATGTCGTCGTAATCTTTATCGACAAAAAACTGAAAAAGGTTGTCACGATGTTGTTCTTGAAACAATGATTTTGGAACCAACATATGATGGTTCGATATTAAAACCAAACTGCGACTTCGAAAGGAAGATAAATTCAACGGTTCGATATTTCTTTTTATCTCCTCCACTTGTGAATAGTTTCCTCCGGAAATTCCCAATAATTCATGCGTAAGCACATTTAAAATACCCCAAGTCCAGATTGTCTCATCCACTTTTAAAATGAAATGACAATCAGAAAGTTGCGTTGTTTGAAAATTCTTTGAGAAAAATTGTTGAATCATTGCTTTTGGGGGTGTTTCGCATTACGTTCAAAACCAATATATTGAATAAATTATTGAGATACAATGCAATGAAATGAGATGAAACATAAAATAATTTATACTCAGACCAATGACTATTTCAGTTCATTTTCAGTTTAGCAAAAGTAAAAAAAATATCAGATGATCAGAAACATGACAACTAAAATGAATGAAAAAATGAATCAAAATCTTTGAAAATTGTTGTTTTTTGTCAAGATGGACGACTAATTCTTATTAATATAAAAATCTTCAAGATGCATAAAATGAATTCAAAGGATATTGATTATTTTTGTTCGCATACTGAAAAAACATGATAAAAGGAAAGCAAAATAAAGAATCGAAGTCTCCATGGATTATCCTTGGGTTCATGGTCTTATTCTTTATTTTGTCTCAAACTACCTTTGCAACTCCTCATTTTTATCATCATACGAAGGTTCATTCCAAAACACTTGTGCAAAGTTATCACAAACATTGCATTAAAAATTCCATTCCTGCTTTTCCGACAAAGAAAAAAAGCAATAATAACCGAAAAATTACCTCTTTCACTTCACCGTCTTTTCATTTTTTGGGTTATTACGCTGAAGCAACGCGTAGCACCATTTTGAAAAAGGCAGTTGAAGTCTCTACGTTATATGCTTTCATTCAGTTCAATCAGGGAGTTAATACGCTTGACTCTCTTCGAGCTCCACCCATTTCTTCTTTTTGCTGACTTATTCCGAATTTAAGTATCAAACATGTTTTGATATCATTGAACAAAACGGTTTGTTTCCTTAAACATCTCTTTCCTGTTTATATTCAGATGGTTTCGAAGATCTTGATTCAATACCAATGAATGAATCGTAAGGATCAACGAAAAAAGTTCAAAGCCAAAACAAGGTTCGGAAAAGTTTGCTTTCCATCATAACAGTTTATTGACAAGATTTTATTCATGTTTTTGTCGTCATGCTCTGATTTATTTAAGTACGAATGCCAATAAGTAGATCGAACTGCAATGAACACAGAAAGGCAAAGACTTGATAAAACATAGCATCTAAAGCTTCGCTGACATTGTGTTAATCTGTTAGGATCATTGAAAAAAAATAGGGATAAAACGATGCGTTTTAATTAGACAATCCCTCAAAAAACCTCTGTATAAACGCTGTACAGAGGTTTTTCTTTTGATTTTTTCCCAAAAGCAACTCTAAGAAGAAATCAAAATTTTAATTACCTTTGTTTGATCTGAAACTTGAAACATCATTAAAATTTCATTCATGGCATTGATTAGAAACAGCATAAAACTGTTTTGAGCCGCTAAATTACATTCAACAATGAAACAAAAGGAAATCATTGGCGTCATTCTATTATTTTCTATTTTACGTTTAATCCTCACGTTCATGATGGGATTGATGCCCCAGGATGCATATTATTTTTATTACAGCACCCATTTGTCGCTCTCTTATTTCGATCATCCACCAATGATTGCCTATATGTTGAAATTCTTTACGCTATTGTTTGGTAAAAGTGTTTTAACGTTGCATTTAGCCGACTTTATTGTCACATCGTTTACCCTGATTATTTTCTATCGTTTCCTAAAAGGTTTTTTACAAGGAGAAGCATTACGAAAAGCCTTTATGCTCATAGCAACCACGCCTTTGATCACGGTTCTCAGTATCAACAGCACACCGGATGTTCCATTGTTATTTTTCTGGTCTCTAAGCTTATTGTTTATTCATCGAGCTATAAAATCGAACAAAATCATTGATTGGATTATAAGCGGAATTTTTGTTGGTCTTACTTTTGACAGTAAATATACAGGACTTTTTGCTTGGGGCGGCGTTGTTCTTCTTCTCATTTTCTCTCAAAAACTTCGTAAAACAATTATTTCATGGCAATTTTTATTGTTTACACTCTTTTTTATCATCACAGCACTTCCGGTTATTATTTGGAATGTAGATAATCACTTCATTTCTTTCAAATATCAATCAACACAACGTGCTGCGAGTATTGATTCTTTCCATTTTCAACCGCTCCTATTTTTAGGCAGTTTCGGTTCTCAATTGTTATTAGTATTACCAGTTTTTTACTTGTTAATTTTCAAAGCAGCTTATGAGTTGTTGAGAAAATGGCTTATCAGTTATCATCTCGATGAAAAAGAACTTTTTGCCGCTTCGTTTGCTTTGCCCATCATTTTGTTCTTTACGTTCGTTTCATTTTTTTATTGGGTGAAAATCAATTGGATGATGCCGGCTTTCTTGTCGGCAACAATCTTGACGGTGCGATATTTCAAAACATGGAAAGCCATTTATTGGCAAATAGCGCTTTCATTTTTAATCCATATTTTAGCTATCATCGAAATTGGTTTTATGCCATTTCCTGTACATTCTGACGATACTTGGTGGGGCTGGAAACAATTAGCTGACCGAGTGACATCCATTCACCAACAACATCCAAACGATTTCCTTTTTTCAGACGATTCATATAAAACGGCGGCTGTGTTGAACTTTTATTTACCTGAAAAAGTATATGCAGGAAATATTATAGAACAAGATGCTTATCAATTTGCCTTGAATGATACGGCTTTACATGCTTTAGCCAACCAAAATGCCATTTATATAACATCGTCATTGAATAAACACAATCGTTCTTTAAAAAATAATGTAAAAGATTATTTATTAAAATATTTTCGGGAGGTAGAGCCGTTGGACACCATTTTGCTGAAAGACCGCAATGGGAACATTCGTCGTCGGTTTGCTATTTATAGTTGTCGTCATTATATGCCGCCAGCCCATTCCATACAAGATCCCGTAAAATAAACATTGCTTTAATGCTTTATTGTAACGACAATAAAAGCTTTTCGATGGCCTTTTTCACTACCGTTGGACTGCCATAAAAATTATTGACCATGATAGAAAATGCATATTCTTTCGCATTGGAAAAATGAATATAACCCGAATAACACAAAACGCGTTTTATTGATCCACTTTTTGCAAACACTTTTCCCGTTAAGGGAGAGTTGGCAAGAAAATTTCTCAACGTTCCATTTTCACCGGCGATTGGCAATGACTGAAAGAATAGATTCCCATAGGGATTGTCATGGCGCATAAATATCAATAAATGAACAAAAAATTCAGGAGAAACTCCATCGAAGGGAGATAGTCCGCTACCATCTTCAACAAACAAAGTCGTGGTGTCAAATTGATGTGAAGCCCAGAATTTTTTTAAAATAAGCGTAGCTTCCTGTCGTGTTGCAACAGAAAATTGAGTAAAAGCTAATTGTTTAAAAATATGTTCTGCAAACAAATTATTACTATCGTGATTCGTTATATTGATAATTTCTGAAAGTTCAGGAGAATATTGAGTATAAAAAAGAATGCGTTGATGGCTTGTTGTTGGCAATGAGTCAGTCGGATCTCCCGAAACATAAATTCCGGCCTTTTTTAGTTGATCAGTAAAGTAACCGGCTAAAGCTAAGGGCGGATTTGGCAGATCTCCTTTGATCACAAAAGATGATCGATTGGCAGGAATTGTTCCGGTGATGGTTCGTTCATAACTAAACGGAGCTCCATGCAAGTAACTAAGATCGGCAGGATTAGATGATGCTTTAAGTTCATTGTGAAAGATCATAGAATGATAATCTGGAGATCTGTTGATGATTTTCGGAGTTGTTCCAACTGAATCAGTCTGAAATGTTAAGCGATACATGTTGTCATTCAACGACAAACCATAAACTCCAGCTGCATAATAATTACCCATATCTTCCCAAACCCAATCAGGAGGGATTACTTCAGAATCAAAAGCTGAAACATCGGCAATGACTTTACCGTCAATTGAACGAATATGCAATTTTTGCACCGCATTGATCCAGTTTTGAATAAAATGATCAGATGGAAAAAACTCGGAACCAATGGTAGGATCACCTTTGCCAACAATGTAAATATTCCCATGTAAAATCCCCTGTGAATCAATGGTCCCATCATATTCCAAAGGTGTTTCAAAACGAAAAGTTGGGCCAAGAATAGTCAAAGCCGCTGCAGTAGTAATCAATTTAAAATTTGATCCAGGAATAAGAACCTTGTCGGGTTGATAACTGATAACTACTTTATGGTTATCAATGTTTTGTACCAAAATTCCTACATTGGCACATGATAACTCAGGGGTTTTTAAAAAAGTTTCTAACGCACTGAATGCTGATTTGGCAGAAACGACGGAAACTGAAAACGATGTGACAAATAGGATAAAAAGGGACATCGTCCGTAACGAAAAACAACCTCGATTCATTTTATAATATGTTTTATAACAGAACTTTATGTTTTTTATATGAAATGAGCCATAAAATAGCTCATGCGCAGGAGAATGTTTTTTCGGCGAGGTACATCCATCTTTAATGTTAAAAATAAACGTGTAAAAAATGACTACTTCATAGCATCCACTTTTCACCATTTTAGAACCGCATAAAGATAAAACATTAATGGAAAAGAAAAAATAGAATTCTAAAAAAGAAAACATTGCGATTGATCTACACCATGCCGCCACCAATGGTTTCAAAAATCAAATTGGAAGTACATAAAACATACATATTATCTATATTTTTATCAATATTAATTAACGATATAACAGAAATTGATTTATGTAAATACGAAAAATGGTTTGAAACAAATAATGACTGTATATCAATGATCTAATGAAATATAAAAGTTGATTACTTTGAATGGATAACCTGGATGGTTGCCATATATCATCATAACATCAAACTGTTCAAGCTTTTAGATAATTGACTTATTTATTAATAATTAACTTATGAAAAAATATAACTCAAAATAATTTAATGATCAAATATAACTTATTATATTGAAAATAAGGGTTATGTATAAAACAATAGGAACGAAATAGTCAAAAATAATTAACACACAATAACTATTATGGACTTTTTTTGTTCAAACAAATTGAGTACATTTGCAAATAGTAAAATCAAAATATAATTAATTTTTTGCCGTTCAAAGTGCGTTGTGAAAGGAATTGGATGAAAAAAACAGCAAAATGAAAATCTTAAAAAAGCAATCGATTTTGCAATATTAGTCATTCGCAAAATTCAAATCAAAAAACGATCGATTTTTTTGAATGATGCTTTCTTAGTTCATAATCACTTCAAAGCGCCCTGGGATGATAAAAAAATACTTTTTTTTGTTTTGTCTGACCACAGTAACATTGGCACAAGCTTCCATTTATGTTGGGAAAAATGACAAAGAATTGGTTTTTGTTCATATTCATGATAACATAGCAGCCATTGAAGTATGTCGCATGGAACGTCCTAATGAACCACGAACCTATCTGGATACTCTTTACTTTAAAAACAACCATTTTTCAAAGGGAATAGCTCAACTAATCCCACAGGATCAAAAGTTATTATTTTTACCTGATCACATTTTCCTTTATCCAACAACCAACGATACTGCTTATTCGACCATTCGAAAAGAAGGTTATTTAAAAGGATTTGCATCCCTATTGTCCTTAAAATATTTATGGGTCAACCATCATAATTGGGTCAACATGAATCACCTCTTGTCAAAAGAGACGGATACCATTTCAATGAATGTGCCGAATCCATTATATTACAAAACCATACAGAAAAAAGCTAACTTTTTTGAAAACATCATTGTTCCTCAGTACGCTGAAAAATTTCAACGTATTGTTATTACTGATAATACCTTTTTGTCAAATTATCGTTACGTTGACTCTACGGAACCCATTGTTATTCAACAAATTTGGAATGCATTGATTGACAATGAAATGATATTTAAAAAATTTTCATTGTGGACATTACTGCCTTATCCGATTATTTATATTGGATTAGGCATTGTGAATCCGATCTTTTACTTTATTGTTCCACCTGCTGTTGCAATTTGGACATTATTAACACGATATGGACCTTCCTTTGTTTCTCATCTTGACAAGAATAAAGCATACATTATTCATTTCTACTCAAAAAATGGTTCTGAATTGAAAGTAAAAGTTAAAAACAACACAATCTATTACCATAATCATTACTATGCACTTGCACGCGATTTTCAGTCGTTGCTGGGAAGTATTCAAGTCGCAATCAATTCTTCAACTAATATACCTGTGAATTCCTCATTGGCTGTTACCAAAAACTGCCATAAATAAACAAAGAATATTACTGTTTTTAAATTTAATTTTAAATGATATTCATCGTTTTGACTATGAATTTCATTTTTTTTGTTGTATATTTGTCTAATATATAATAAACCTTTCATGTCTTTTCTCAAAAAATAAATGAATAGTTCGTACTTGTTTAAGTTAGAATGATTTCTTGTTCAATCAAAGATTTCTTTTGATCGTATCTTTTTGATGAACAATCAATAATTCGTTTCAACGTTTATTTTTATTTTTTAACGCTAAGGATATATGGAACTCGCCAAAATAATCATTCCCTTGAGTATCAGTATTTTTATGGCTCGTTTCATACATCATTTCAGAAAATTAATACCTTATTCAATTGAATCTATCGACACAAATGGAATGATATGAAGGAACCCATAAAATTGCTCATGCACAAGAAACAAATAGACATGTTCAATAAGACCTTGACAGGCATTTTTTCGAATTAATATTCAGCAAATTAGAAACTTTTTAAAGTACTAAAAATAGGATCAAAGATATGAAACCAACAGAACCCTTAGATTCTTCAAAAAAAAACGAAGAGCAAAATGATGATCCGATCGAAGTATATTCCGGTGATTTATGGGAATGCGGCATGGTGAGAAGTTTATTAATGGATGCCGGAATTCAAGCGTTCCTCAATAATGAAAATTTAAGTACGGTTGCTCCATGGATCACCGTCTTGGGAGGAGGCGGTGCTGTGAGTGTGATCGTAGCAAAACACGATTACGAAGCAGCTATTCAGATAGTGAACGACTTTTCAAACAACATAAAAAATGAGTAGTCATGCAAGAAAAAGTCAAACCATCGATTATATTAGCCGGCGGAAGTGGTTTCATAGGCACTCACGCGGCTGATTTTTTTACTCAAATTGGTTATCAGGTTATTGTATTGACCAGATCAGAAGCACATTATGCTGATGCCATTCGGTATGTTCATTGGGATGGAAAAACCGTTGAAAGCTGGAAACATGTGCTCAATGGCGCTGTGGCTGTTTTTAATTTTTCAGGTAAAAATATTCAGTCCTTGCCTACGGCTATCAATCGAAATGAAATCATTCAAAGCCGCATTCTATCGATTAAAGCCTTAACGAATGCCATTTTACAATGCGACAATCCGCCTAAAATATTTGTACAAATGAGTGCAGTAGGATTTTATGGGAATTCAAATAAAATTAGTACTGAAGAATCTGAACCTGGAAAAGGTTTTTTAGCGGAAACATGCATTCAATGGGAAAAAGTTTTTCTCGAAGAACAACTTCCGACGACTCGAAAGATTATTTTTAGATTAGGAATGGTGCTTGCTAAAGACGGCGGTGCATTCCCTCTTTTGTTAAAGTTGACGAAATCGTTTTTAGGAGCTGCTGTCGGTTCAGGCAAACAAGGCATTAGTTGGATTCATATTAATGACTTGATGCAATTGTTTCGTTGTACCTTGTACAAATCAGACATGGAAGGAATTTACAATGCAACGAGCTCTTATCCTGTTTCTAATAAAGAGTTTATGCAAAAATTACGTCAAAAATTATTCCGCCCATGGATATTCAATGTACCTTCTTTTATTGTTTCTACAACCGCCCTGTGGATCTTAAAGTTGAATCCTGAAGTGATTTTAACCGGATGTTATGCCATTCCCAAAAGATTAACAGCCGAAGGATGTTTACTGCAATTCAACTCCTTAGATGATGCTCTCGATGATCTACTGTATCGAAGTTAAAAAATCATCTCTTGCTATTTCATTTCAATCTGCTATAAATCAATGATGTTCGCATCAAAACAGATTCATGCTTTATTTTTTGCGTAAATTCCTTTCTACGTAAAAGTTTTTTGTATTTTTGTTGCTTAAAGAAATAAATCAACATCTTATTTCAATAACAAAAATATCAGATAACGATTCCATTTATCATGTCATCTGATGAAGTGAATCATAAAACAGCGATTGTTTTGCCTCATATTGATTTAGTAAATTCATTTCTTAGCATCACTTTACAACATTAGAAGCCGTCATTTTTAACTCCTTATATTCAAAAAAAACACATTTCAACGACAATGGAGAAGCAGGGAACCATTATTTACAATGCTAAAATTTTCACAGAAAAAAACACCTTTCGCGGATCAGTACGAATTGAAGGCGAGTTCATTGCCGAAATATTTAAGGGAGAAATTTCTCCAGCGATTTTACAAAAAAATCACATAATAGATGCCTCTGATTTATGGCTTTTACCGGGAGTCATCGATTCACATGTCCATTTTAGAGAACCAGGATTGACTGAAAAGGGAAATTTTGAAACGGAATCTAAAGCTGCATTAGCTGGTGGTGTCACATCGTTTATTGATATGCCCAATACTCTTCCACCAACTGTCAATAAAGAAACACTAGAACAAAAATTAGATCTTGCATCACAGCATGCTTGGATCAATTATGGTTTTTTTATGGCAGCAACGGCTGATCACTTGAACGATATATTAAAAATTAATCCAGATCAAACCGCAGGAATAAAAATCTTTTTCGGATCAACCACTGGCAATTTAACCGTTGACAAAACGGTCATAGAAGAATTAATGAAAGCTTCCAAACATCTCTTAGTAGCTCATGCTGAAGATGATGAAGTAATCAGACGCAACACGCAATTATACACTGAACAATACGGGAGCTCTATTCCATTTTCCTTCCATCCTGCCATTCGTTCCTCTGAAGCTTGCTATAAAGCAACTTCGACGTTGGTTGAAATGGCATTACGCCATCGGAGCAGGCTTCACATTGCTCATGTCAGCACATCGAATGAAATTGCGCTTTTCGATAATACAAAACCGTTAGCAGAAAAACAAATCACCTCAGAAGTATGTGTGCCTTATCTTTGGTTTGATCAGCGAGATTACGAGCAATATGGCGCTTTGATCAAATCGAACCCAGCCATCAAAAGTGAACAAGACAAAAAAGTATTGATTCAAGCTGTGACAAACAACAAAATTGATACCGTGTCAACAGACCATGCCCCTCACTTAAAATCAGAAAAAACAGGTAATTATTTTGATACTCCTTCAGGCATACCTTCTATTCAATATTCTCTTCCGCTTATGCTTGAATTAGCCCGAAAGGGATATTTTACGGTCGAAAAAGTCATAGAAAAAATGAGTTACGCTCCGGCAACTATTTTCCGAATTCATCGACGTGGGTTCATTAGAAAAGGATATTATGCTGATTTAGTGTTGGTTAATCCTGATGATTTATGGACAATAACACCGGAAACTATTTTATCAAAATGCAACTGGTCTCCTTATGAAGGCACTTTATGCCATGCAAAAATAACCCATACGTTTGTCAATGGTAAATTACAATTTGAGCATGGAACCATTTTGGATGATAAAAATGCCAAATCCTTACTTTTTAATCAGCCAAAAACATCATAATAAATTGGTTATCTTTTAATTAAATGTCATAAATTCATGAAGTCACCATGTTTAAAAATGACTACGGCTTCGTTTTTATCACCCATTGGATGGATTTGCATCCAAAGTAAAAATGAAGAATTGGTTTCAGTGATGTTTTCCGATGAAAAACCGGAAGACACGTCACAACAAGACATACTTGCTTTAAAAGCCGTTGAACAATTGAAAGAATACTTTGATGGAAAGCGTATCAGTTTCGATCTGCCTCTTCGTCTTGAAGGGACACTTTTTCAAAAAAAAGTTTGGGAACAATTGACAACCATCCCTTGCGGTGAAACAAGATCATATCAGGAAATAGCTCAATCACTGAATATTCCGAAAGCTTACAGAGCCATTGGACAAGCAAACAGCAAGAACCGTTTTGTCATTATCATTCCATGTCATCGCGTTATTCATGCCAACGGAGCCCTTGGTGGTTATAATGGAGGTATAGATCGAAAAAAATGGTTGCTTGCTCATGAAAAAAAAGAGGGATTTAACAAAATCCCTTTTGAATGAATGGAGGCAGAACTTAATTAATCACATGTTTTGTTTTTGATAATCCACTGTCATGCAATTCTTTCATCTCACCTGAACCAACCAATGTAAGATGTCCAACTGCTGAATTCGTAACATAAAATGCTTTTGCCGCATATACTTCTGCACTGCCAACTCCACTATTTTTCATATGCAATGTTTGATTAATCAACCCTTTGGCATTAAGACTCCCCACTCCACTGTTTTCAATGGATGAGTTGATTGAATAACCTGATAAAAAAGTAGTCCCGACCGCACTATTAATAAAATTCAACGAATCAGTTTTTAACCAAACCAAAAATTTCCCGACGGCTGCATTTCGAATGCTTAATTGAGGCGCAACGACCATCAGAGAAGTATTCCCTACTCCATCGTTGACCATATTAAAATGAGAGACATGTAACGTATCGGTAAACAGAACATTGCCTACAGAATTATTCTTCAGATAGTACAATGAATCAACAAAAACCATGATCATCCCTTTCGACCGCGTTGAAAAATACTCTTTTTTTGCCAAAGAAATTTGCAACAACTGATTTTCATTGTGAATCGAAATAAGGGGAACAAGAGAGCTGTCCACATTCATAACAATGCGATATTGATTTGATGGAATAATTTTTACATCCATCGGGACAGACACATTCAACGACGTAAAGGGTTGTAGAAGAAATGATTTTTGCACGTTAACGCCTGATTCATGCCATAATTTTTTTTGTCCAAAATTGCAAGACATCACTGTTAAACCAAGAAAAATAGCCACACAAAATGTTTTTAAAGACGGATTGAAAGAAAATGTTTTCATACGTGTTTCGTTTTATTTTTTTACACTAAAAATGCATGGAACTCGCCAAAATAAATTATTTCATTGATTATAAGTATTATATGGCTCTTTTCATACGTAATTTAAGAATGGAATGGAAACAACTTGCTGAATCATACTTTGTTTAATCATGAGCTATTTTTAAGCTCATGATAACGCATCATTTATTCATTAGACGTACTGAAAACAAAATTAGATGATACACGTCGTTATATTAATATTATTTAACTAAATCTTTCTTCTTATGACAGATTAAAAAAAGGACTTTAATGTTTGACGTGATGTTCTTTAATGGCTTTAAGCAGAAAATCGGGAGGCGGTACCGGTTTCCAACTAGTCATGTCAACAAAAGCCAATTCCGTTTCGGCTTCGTTAACCAACTCATTATCTTTATTATAAATTTGATAGGTAAACCAGATACGAACTCCTTTGATGGATTTAAGTCTTGTCGTTATAGTAAGAAGTTCATCATAATGAACAGTTTTTAAAAAATGAAACTGCATTCGAATGACAGGACACATGACACCGTTCTCTTCAATTTTGTGATACGGAATTCCGATGTTCCTAAAAAGTTCCCAACGAGCCCATTCATAGTACTTTGCATAATTTGAATGATGCATGGTTCCCATTTTATCCGTGTCGGGATAAAGCACGCGAAACTGAAGGGTGTGTAAAATCATAACAAATTGTGATAGTGTGAGTTATTTTTAATTTGATGTAAACGATATGCAATGCGCGCCTTCTGAAACACATTCAAATGATCAATGAACAAACGACCGTGTAAATGATCAAACTCATGTTGAAAAATACGTGCTTTGATGCCATTCATCGTCTCTTCGATCTGCTCTAAACGCTCGTTAAGGTATCGAACAGTGATTGATTCGGGACGAAGCACATTTTCGTAAATGGACGGAATGCTCAAACAGCCTTCATTGAATACCATTTTTCGTTGACTGTACCATAAAATTTGAGGATTAAGAAAAGCCGCTTTGAAAGGTTCATGAGTTGGATCAAATGCTGCTTGAGGAAAAGTGTTTATGACAAAAATAGCGTGATTTAATCCGATTTGTGGTGCTGCCAATCCAATTCCACCATACAAGTTGAGTGTATCGAATAATGTTTGAATCCAGTCTTGCAATGGATCAACACTCGACACATCATCAGATGATTGTCGTAACCGTTCGTCACCATAAACTAAAATCTTTGTTTGCACCAATTTACGTTTTAGATTAAAAATAAGATCTTTACAGCGAAAAATGAAATAACATTGATGTCTTCATTCCCAATCAGGATGTTCATAATTAAGATAAACCATCTGTTTAATCATCAGGTTTTGAATCTTCGGACATAAAAGAAATGTCCTTCGTAAAAAATCTTTTTAATGATGCCTTGATCCAGCAATTTATTTAATCGATCAACGGACGTCATGGTTTTATTCAAAAGATCTATCACGGCATCTTCTCGCATTGGATGTACAGCCGTGATACTCAATAAATCCGATTCAAAATTGCCGACAGATGAGAAGGCATTTCCCTCATAGCCGGTCAATAATTCAACATGAGGAATGAGTTCTTGAAATAGCTGATAGGTTTGCGTTAAAGCTTCTTCGTCAGCAGGAAAAACATCCTGCAAAGCAGTTGGTCTGGTTGGCACACCAAGGTAAGCGATGGCAGGATGTAAAGAATGAATGAACACGGATGTTGCATGACCCGAATCCCACGAATCGTTTATTCCTTTCAACAACATGGTTTCCGTCACTAATCGTCCTTTAAACTGACTTGCAAATAGTTGAATACCAGCTAAGATCAAATCTAAATTTAAAGATTTTAACGGTTTATTGACAGCTCGCCAGATTGGCTCAATGACGCTATCTACTTTCACTGAAACAAAGTCACATTGATAAAGAGCTTCTTGGATTTCCTGCCGATACAACAAAGAACCATTCGTGATGATGGCAATTGGAATATTGAATGATTTCAAAAGGCGGATCAATTCACTCAATTGACTATCCAGTGTAGGCTCTCCATCAGGAACAATGGTCAAATAATCCGGTTTTTGATCTAAAAAAGAGAGCTTATCTAATGTCTGTTTCACTTCATCCACAAGCATTTGAGGCGGATAAAACGGCTGAGGAGTCAATTGCATCTTAATCGCTTTCCCAACCTGACAGTAAGGACAGGCATAGGTACATATTTTTGGTGGAATATTGTTAATACCGATGCTTTGACCAAGGCGTCGAGAGGGAACAGGCCCAAACACATGTTTCGCAAGTTGCATTTTATTCCAATTTATAAACCAAGCTCATCAGAGATTTGTTGCAACGCCTGCAAACCCAATAAAAGAAAATCGTCAAGAGGTATATTAAGTTCGTTTTCACACGATTTGATTTGATCGCGATTGGCTCCTGCCGCAAACTTGATTTCCTTAAATTTCTTTTTCATCGATTTTAATTCAACAGAAACCAATTTTTTATCAGGTCGAACCATAGCAACCGCCATGATGAAACCTGTGAGTGGATCAGTAGCCCATAAAGATTTGTCAAGTAATGTTTTACGTTCAAGTCCATGACGATTATTGTGCGCCAACACTGCATAGATCATCTCATCCGTCAAAAAAGTTTTCAAAAAATCAGCCCCAACTTTACTGTGTAACTCAGGATTATCTTTAGTCTCTTCGTAATCAATATCATGCAACAAACCGGTGATAGCCCATTTCTCTGAATCTTCGTGAAATTTTTCTGCTAAAGAGGCCATAATCGCTTCCGTAGCCCACATGTGACGTCGTAGATTTTCATCCTGTACTTTGCTTGTCATCAATTGACGTGCTTCTTCTCTTGATATCATATTGCTGATGATTAAAACAATGAAATAACCCAATCAACTTCGCAAAGACAATGGTTTATAAGCAGTCGATGTATTGAGCAATGATGCCTTGACGGCTGAAAATTGCAATGCAACAATTGATTTTGCCTCTTCCAATGAATCGTTGTTAACTAAAATTGGCAAAAAATGTTTTTGAATGATTGTGATGTTTTTACCAAATTGCCTTGAAACCAACACATTCACACGATGTTGAAGCAATAAATCGACCATCGCATATCCTTTTTGACCATCACCGTGATCATGTTCCTTTTCTTTCTTGAGCGTGTCATTTCGAACCGTTTCGACATAATTCAGCTCGTTATTCTGCCATTGAAAGATTTCGAAACAAGATGCATCTCCAAAATGGGAATGAGGCAACATTTTCATTTCATTCACCGCAAAAGCAATTCGAAGATTTTCAAGTTGTTTGCAGGCATTAATAACCACAAAACTACCTTCACCAAAACCCGGTTTTGGTTTTTCAATGCCATTCAGTTGATCAAGGTTTCTGAAAATTGTTTGATATGTTGCGGTTATTCGAAAGCCGGCACGCTGTAACAATGTCTTCATTTCGTTCATGTCAAAAAATGTAGCCTCTTTGTAAAAAAGACTTTCATTCTTGTGTTGAAGATATTGCTGACCGACCGGACTTTCTTTGTCCACAAAAGCAATCACCAAATTGCCGGATGATTTTAGCACCCGATATGCTTCTTCAAGCGCTTTCAAGGGATCGTTGACAAAGCAAATGGTCGTGACCATCAGTACCGCATCAAAGGAAGCATCCTCATATGGAAGTGACTCGGCAACACCTTCAACAACCGTAAGGCCTCTTTCAGCCGCTTTTTGACGCATCGAAGCCGAAGGTTCAACACCTTGTTTGACAGACAACGGCAATGCAAACAAACCGCTACCAATACCGATTTCCATAGTGGCTCCTTGAGATTGCCAAACTTTTTTAATGGCTTCAATTTCCGACAAATAAGCATATCGATAGGTTTCAAACCATTGCTCATACAAATCAAGGTGAAAATCAAACGGCTCTGTTTTTGGTTTCATGTTCATGCAATTTTTAAATATTCTAAAGGCTTATCATTCATTGAAAGAATCTTTTGGCAATGAGGAATCATTAGCCTTTCCAAGCTCCGGCTTCCAATGTCAGAAAACGTTCTCTTTCATCTTGTGTCATGGTTCGAATGTCGTATTTCAATGAAAGTCCCAATGATTGAACAGCTTGATTCACTGATTGAATTAATTGATCAGCAATGGGAATGTTAGGGAAAGGGAATGCAAAAACTGCTACGACATCTTGATGGATGAGTTCAATATCAGTCAAAATGCCTAAATCAATTAATGACAAACGGATGGCCGGATGCTCAACACCTTGCAGCACATCGACAACTTCTTTGATTGTTAATTCCATATGTTTCGAGATTATTTGAAAATATCTTCATTTATTTTAGCATACTTCTCATTAAACACCACACAATTACCTTTTGCTGCGCCAATTAAACGAGCAATGACATCACATTTTGTCATTAAAAGGAAAAAGATGCGTTCATCATGCAGTGCATACAACCCTTCTAAATTTCCTTGTCCCTTGGAAATAATCAGGTCAGCGTCATTAAAAAGCCGTTGAAAAGCTTGATCGGAGCGTTCCAAAACAGTGGAAGGAACATCGTATCCGTTTGAAATAACCTTGGCAACATGTTCCATACCAACCATTTGAGCATCTTCTAATGTGACATCATTGATCGTAGGACCTCCTCGAACCACAAAAGTGACATTTGGATGTTGAATGGTTTCAAGAAATAAGCGATCAAAAACAATTTCACCGGCATTATCACCCAAATAAAGGACGGAAGAAGCCTTAGCCAACCGTTCTTTTAAGTGGCGGGAATGATCAATATCAAATGGTTTTGACACCACTTCGTGAATGGTTTCCTCAATATCAAAGGTATGATTTGCTCCATAATCCATGATGTTCCCCGCAATAGCTAACCGCAAGGCCAAATCAAAAGGATCGGAGGCTCGTTCTACATTCCTTTTCCAAAGCGGATAAAGCGCCAATGCAACTTCATTGCTTTGCCATTTTTCTTGAGCGTAAAAATCATTCATCCCCAACAAATCCTCAAGCCGATGTTGCAAAAGACGCTGTACCTCAGGCGTAGTCAACTCTTTTGTGTCTGATAAAACTTCATGAAGATAGCTATCAAAAACAACACGTTGATCGACTGTGGCATGATGTTTTGCTAAAAGCTTGTTATACGTGTTGATAAAACAACTTTCACAACGTTCATCTAACAACATGATTCATTTGTTAATGATCACAATAATTAGCCCCTGCATTCAGCACATTATTGGCAAAATCGGTGGCTAACGCTTTTGGATCTTTCATTTCAGCGCCGACAAAAACATTAATTTTTTGTTGTTTGAATAAATCAATGGCTTTTTGTCCCATACCACCTGCAATGACATCCGTGACACCATGCTGAGCAACCCATGCAGGATATAACCCTGGCTGATGTTCCGGAGGCGTAATTCGCTGTTCGTTTGAGACTTGATTTTGATCATCAATGTCAATAATGGAAAATTCCTGACAATGACCAAAATGTTGACATAATCTACCATTTTCCAAGGGAATTGCAATACGTTTCATGTTCTTACTTTTTAATTGTGATGTGTTCTTGTTTGTTAATTCAATAAAAAGATCAATCATTCAAAAATTTGACACCATGGTCAAAATTTCATCGACGGTTTTTGTTTGTTCTTTCAATATAATCATTTGAATGCGATATGCATCAATAAGACCTTTAATGGCATTTCCCACTTCACCTGAAATGATTTGGGAAACTCCTTTGTCGGCTAATAATTTAATAGCAGCCACGCCTGCTCCTTCAGACAATGTTTCAAAAGGATTAGGTAAAAATTCAACACTCTTGGTTTCCTTGTCAAAAATGACAAAAAATGGAGCACGTCCAAAATGCATATCAATCGGACTTGAAAGCGAATTTTCTAATGCAGTGACAGCTATTTTCATTTCAATTTGAAAGATATTTGATCGCAATGAATCCGTGACTTCTATACATTCAACTATTTTTTTTAAAAAATTTGTGTCTTCACCATTTGTTTTGCTATTGTTTAGGTCTGATGCACTAAGTGTGTATGGCATGATGGACAACTCTCCATTTTACACGGGACACCATGCACATGGATTTTTGAATAACCACATATCGGACAAACACATAAATCAGCCTGTGTTGAAGACTCACCCTTATCCGAATTCGGCGTTTCCACTCTGTCAATATTTTCACTATGACATAAAGGACACTGATTCAATGCTTCCAACTTGTTAGGATGATTAAAATAACTACCACATTGATGGCAATTATACCATTCGCTATCAAAATAAATTTTTCCTCCTTCAATATTAATCTGTTTCCCCATGACAAATGCTTCGGCAATTTTTTGGCGTGCCATTGCATAAATACGCGTCAGCGTTGGGCGTGAAACACCCATAATTACAGATGCTTCATGATGATTCATTCCTTCAAAATCGCACAGACGAATGGCTTCATATTCTTCAAATCGAAGAAATATCGGTTCTAAATTGGTTTCTTCCGCATGAAGACCATACGGTTTAAATCCAGAAATTGTTGGAGGATTGCTTACTTTCCTCCATCTTTTGGGTCTTGGCATAAAATATCATTTCTACGACACAAAGATAATGAACAATAGCTCATAATCAAAATCGCAAATGAGGTTTTAATAACAATTAATCAAATGAATCAGGCCCAAATTCCAATTAGAAGGATTGTAAGAGAGAAAACAAAGAATAGATGTATTCCCGTTTTTACGTCAATCAAAATGCCAATTTATGGACATCAGGATCCAAAAAAGGGGTAGAAAATGATTTATTGGGGTTGGTTTAAAAGGTCATGATACAAAGCGAGCAATTTTTGACGCACCATTTCTTTTTCAAATTGTTTGATAAGCTGTTGAGAAATCAAAACTCCTTGTTGATACAATTCAGGTGAATGAATGATTTCCTTGGTCATGTTGACAAATTCTTCCGTTGAGTCAGCTTTCAAATAAGGATTTTCATAAAGCAAAGCATATTCAGATAAATTTCTAAAAATCACCGGAATGCCACTACTGGCTGCCTCAAGTGGCGCTAAAGGACAATTCTCCTGATAGGAAGGGAACAACATTAAATCAGCGGCAGCATAAACAAGCGGCATTTCTTCGAGACTAAACATTCCGGTAAAATGAATATTATCAGGGGCTTGTTCAATGCGACTATCAATTCTATTTTTCCCCTCGGTCATTTTCAAAGGGCGGCCTCCAACCCAACAAAATTGAGCTTCAGGAATCTGAGCCGCAATATCAATAAAATCTTCCACTCCTTTACGAGCCTGTAACTGCCCCACTCCAAGCACCAAAAAAGCATTTTCATCCAACTTCAGCAAAGCACGTCCCCTTTTTCGTTTTTCATCAGTACGTTGCCATTTTTCCACAAAAATCGGATTGTAAATAGTTACAATCTTCGTTTTCGATCCTAAGGCTTCAATGGCATCTTTTACATGAGGAGCAATCGCTATACAAACATCAGCATACGAATAAACCTGTTTGAAATACCATCGAACAATGGGCAACATCCATTTAGACATTGGCAAGGATCCTTTGATCGAATCAGGAATCACGTGAACAGTCAAAACACGCCTTTTCTTATGCCGCCACCCTTTCAAAAAATAATAAGGACTGTAAGTATGGCTGTGCAAAAGATCAGCATCTCCTTTTTCATCGTTGATTAAAAGCTTAATATCCTCATTGCCTTTCTGTTGCATTAATGAAACATAATCCACAAAAGAAGTATAAACTCCATTGCCTTTGTACGACGTTTCATAAATTACACGGATTTTCATACGGTTGTTTTTATTTTTTATAATAAAGGAGTATGGAACTTACCAAGATCATTATTCCATGGATTATAAGCATTTTTATGGCTCATGTCTTTCATGAAATTTTCATTTTGATATGGAGATATTCATTCGGCATTGACGGAAACGGATTGCTTCATCAAAAGCTTTTACGGCTTCCAATCAGGTTCATCCAAGTTTTTACGAGGTCTAAACATATTAACAATAAAGAGAACAAAAATAACAGCCGGAACCGCTAATAAGAAATAAGGCAAATAGGTTATTTCTTTCGAAAAATAATCCCAATTTGGTCCGGCTAAATAACCAATGGAAATGTAGGCCAAAGCCCAAACCAATGATGAAAAAATGACGGTTGGAAAATAAAGCGAACGTTTGATATGCAAAAAACCGCACGCTGCAGCAGCATATCCTCTTACAAAAGGAGTCAAACGTCCGATAAAAATACCTTTCCAACTTCTTTTTTCGATTAATTGGGCCATCTTTAGCAAACGATGATGAGATATGGGAAACCAACGAGGTTTTTTGGTAAAAATATAATTTCCCAACAAGGTAAAAAACAGATACAAAATTGTAGCAGCAAGAAGGTCAGCAAAAAATGCAACAGCAATAATTTCAGGCATTAAAAACATACCCGAATAAGAAAGATAACCTGAAACAATCAATACCATTTCGTTGGGAATAGGTGTCGGAGCTCCTACTTCCTGTAAAAAAAGGAATCCAAAAATGACTATTAAGCCATATTCTTGCACATATTTAATAAATTCCACGGACATAATGTCATTTTAGAATCAAAGAAACTCCCTATTCAGTATGCAAATATAATTTGATTTTGTTACAAAATCATTAAGCGGAATCGATCTTTTTATTAAAAACAGCTCAAAAACCAACAAAAAAAAATCTTCATGCCGAATAAACCATTCATTAAAGAATGCTCCATCCTTATCATCAATTTGTGCTAAAAAAACCTTTTGTAAATCAGTCAACCAACAAACCGCAACACCATCACATCCCAAGTTGAAGTTGTGCAATTGCTCAAAAAAAGCTATCTTTGCGCTGAAAAGAGAAAAACATCGCTAAATTTTAAATAACAATGATCACACAAGAACAACTCAAAGTAGTTGCTGAACGCGAGGATGCGTTGAGGAGGTATCTTTGACATCGATGATAAAAAAATACAATTAGAAGAAGAAGAGCGTCGAACACACGCTGAAAATTTTTGGGAAGATCAAAAAGCCGCTGAAGAACAATTAAAGAAGGTCCGATCGATCAAATTTTGGATTGATGCCTACAATGAAGTAGCTGCTGCCGTGGAAGAACTTACATTGGCTTTTGATTTTCAAAAAGAAGGCATCGCTTCAGAAGAAGAAGTGGATAATGCTTATCAACTTGCAGTTCAGTTGATTGAACAACTTGAATTGCGAAACATGTTGCAACATGAAGAAGATAAGTTAGGCGCTGTGTTGAAAATCAACGCCGGTGCAGGTGGCACGGAAAGTCAAGACTGGGCGTCTATGCTTTTCAGAATGTATCAACGATGGTGCGAATCTAAAAATTATAAGGTGACCATCACGAATTGGCTTGACGGCGATGAAGCAGGCATCAAAACAGTCACCATGCAAATTGAAGGTGAATATGCTTATGGATACTTGAAAAGTGAAAACGGGGTTCATCGGTTGGTTCGTGTCTCGCCTTTCAATGCGCAAGGAAAACGCATGACTTCTTTTGCTTCCGTATTTGTAGTTCCATTGGTGGACGATAGCATCGAAATTATCATTAATCCTGCCGATATTGAATGGGATACTTTCAGATCATCGGGAGCCGGCGGACAAAACGTCAACAAAGTAGAAACCGGCGTCCGATTACATCACTTGCCAACCGGCATCGTCATTGAAAACACCGAAAGTCGTTCACAATTCGGCAATAAAGAAAACGCATTGAGACTGTTAAAATCTCAATTATACGAATTGGAACTAGAAAAAAGACGCGAAGCTCAACAAAAAGTTGAAGCCGGTAAAAAGAAAATTGAATGGGGATCTCAAATTCGAAGTTATGTTTTTGACGACCGACGTGTCAAAGATCATCGGACTAATTATCAAACATCCAATGTTCAAGCGGTAATGGATGGCGAAATTGATGAATTTATCAAAGCCTATTTAATGGAATTTGGAAATGAATAACGTAGGCAGTTCCAGCGGCGATTGTTGATTGGTTAATTAAAAAAGGGACCACCCTTCCATATTTTATATCCGCTACATCAGAAAGCTTTCAAACATCTGAATCTATTGAACTAAATCATCATCAATGAATAAAAAAGTATTACTAATGATCCTCGACGGTTGGGGGATCGGAAATCAAACTAAAGCAAATGTTATTTTCAACACGCCCACGCCTTATTGGGACAAGTTACTGACACATTATCCTCATTCGCAATTAGAAGCATCAGGCGAACAAGTTGGATTGCCGGAAGGACAAATGGGAAATTCGGAAGTTGGACATCTCAATATCGGATCAGGAAGAGTCGTTTATCAAGATCTTGTTAAAATAAACATAGCGTGTCGCAATCATTCTATTTATGAAAATCAAGAAATCATCAAAGCGTTTCGTTACGCTAAAGAACAAAACAAACAAGTTCACTTGTTGGGTTTGGTTTCGGATGGCGGAGTTCACAGCTCACTGGATCATGTTTTTACCTTAATTGATATTGCAAACACTTATCAAATCAATAAAACCTTTGTTCATTGTTTTATGGACGGAAGAGATACGGATCCTCACAGTGGAAAAGGATTTATTGAAGCATTAGACACCCATTTAAGCAAATCGACCGGAAAAATTGCATCCATCATTGGACGTTACTATGCCATGGATCGCGACAAACGTTGGGATCGTATCAAGCAAGCTTACGATTTGTTGGTTGAAGGCAAAGGAACTCCTTTCACAGACATGGCACAAGCAATGCAACAATCTTATGATGAAGGCATTACTGATGAATTTATCAAACCGGTGGTTCATGTCGATGCACAAGGAAATCCGTTGACAACCATTCAATCAGGCGATGTCGTCATCTTTTTCAATTTCAGAAATGACAGGGCAAAAGAATTAACCATTGTATTAACGCAACAAGATATGCCCGATCAAGGGATGCATACCATTCCGTTGCATTTTTGCACAATGACGCCCTACGATGCAACATTCAAAGGCTTGCACATCTTATTTGACAAAGACAATGTACAAAATACACTTGGAGAAGTGGTGTCAAAAGCGGGCATGAAGCAGCTTCGCATTGCCGAAACCGAAAAATATGCACATGTCACTTTTTTCTTTTCCGGTGGACGAGAAGCTCCATTTGACAACGAAGATCGCATTTTGGTGCCTTCACCAAAAGTAGCAACCTACGACTTGAAACCCGAAATGAGCGCTTATGAAGTAGCCGATAAACTAACACAAGCCATTGAACAACAAACCTATTCATTCATTGCCGTTAATTTTGCCAACGGTGATATGGTTGGTCATACCGGTGTGTATGAAGCTATTCAAAAGGCAGTAAAAGCCGTTGATCAATGTTTAGAAAAAGTGGTAGAAACAGCCAAAAAGAATCATTACGACGTCATCATCATTGCGGATCACGGAAATGCCGATCATGCTATAAACGAAGACGGTACACCCAATACCGCCCATTCACTCAATCCGGTTCCTTTTGTGTTTGTTTCTGAATCGACAAAGGCAACCGTTCAAAATGGAATTTTAGCCGATGTTGCACCTTCTGTCTGCCATCTTCTTGGAATCAATCAACCTGATGAAATGACAGGAAAAAACTTGATTCAAATTGAAGCTTAAAACGGCATGATAGCATGTTGCCTGTAACTTTTCATGCGGTTATGTATTCATTTTCTCGATGGCAACAAAGATGTAATATCCTCATAACGAAAGAAAAAAGAATCCAAAAAGATTTTTTTCGCTGAAAAGTAAATTTTTATTTTACAGTCATTGTACCAAAATACTTTTATTATAATTTTATCGTTCTAATAACATACTTTCGGAGGATGAATCATGCAGAAGATAAAATGGATGTTGATAGCCGCACTTGATCTTTTTTTTGTTTTCCAAACAATAAAAGCGCAAGATAATGGATTTAGGGAAATTGATGATAGACCATGGCACTATGGTTTTGTTTTAGGATTGAATGCCAACACATTTCATGTCACACCGGCTTTGCAAACTTTTAACTTCAAACCGGAATTGAATAAAGGCGCTCAAGTCTCATCGATTTCTCCGGGATTTACAGTTGGCTTAATTTTGGATTTGCGTCTTTCGAAATTTTTAAATTTACGAACAACGCCAACGCTCAATTTGTACGATTGCGTCATCTCCTATCAAGATTCTTTGTTACGCAATGACCCTAAAA